>Ga0315280_10006965_pt1 | contig 15404 bp, 13 predicted proteins | sample YL17G06_40_MG_FD_203697 | JGI IMG/M metagenome (GOLD analysis project Ga0315280, IMG submission 203697) | Sediment microbial communities from Yellowstone Lake, YNP, Wyoming, USA - YL17G06_40 | ecosystem: Environmental > Aquatic > Freshwater > Lake > Sediment | place: USA: Wyoming | collected... | reverse complement strand
GTCAGCCCGAAATCGGTGTAGACGCGCTGGACCAAGCGCAGCAGCCGCTCGACCTCCTCCCCGATCTGATCCTCGGTGATGAAGATGTGCGCGTCGTCCATGATGAACTCGCGCACCCGGGTCAGGCCGGACAGCACGCCCGAGGCCTCGAGCCGGTGCAGCACGCTCTGGTCGTGGTACCGGATCGGGAGGTCGCGATAGCTCCGGGTCTCGCTCGCGAAGACCAGCATGTGGCCGGGACAGTTCATCGGCTTCAGGCTGAAGGCCTGGTCCTCCGCCTCGATGAGGAACATGTTCTGGCGGTAGTGCTGCCAGTGCCCGGAGGTCTCCCAGAGCGCCTTGTTGAACACGAGCGGCGTGCGCAGCTCGACGTAGCCCTCGGGGAACAGCACCGAGCGCATGTAGTCGGCGAGCGTGTTGACCAGGCGGGTGCCCTTGGCCAGCCAGAACGGTTCGCCCGGTGCCCACGGGTGGAACATGAACAGGCCCAGGTCGCGCCCGAGCTTCCGGTGGTCGCGCTTCTTGGCCTCCTCGAGCCGCGTGAGATGCGCCTTCAGGTCGGCCTCGGTGAGGAACGCCGTCCCGTAGATGCGCTGCATCGGCTGGTTCCCGGCGTCCCCCTTCCAGTACGCGTTCGACGTCGACAGCAGCTTGAACGCCTTCAGCTTCCCGGTGGACGGCACGTGCGGGCCGGTGCAGAAGTCGATGAAGACCTCGTCTATCGTGTAGCACGAGACGACGGGGCCGCCCTTCTCCTCGATGAGCTGCACCTTGAGCGGCTCGCCCCGCTTGGCGAAGTAGTCTCTCGCCTCCTCCTTCGGCAGCATCTTGCGCTCGTAGGGGAGGTCGTCCGCGGCCAGCTCCTTCATCTTCTTCTCGATCGCCTCGAGGTCCTCGGGCACGAACGGGCGATCGACGACGAAGTCGTAGAAGAAACCCTCCTCGGTGGCCGGGCCAATGCCGCACTGCGCGCCGGGGAACAGGCTGGTCACCGCTGCCGCCATCAGGTGGGCGGTGCTGTGGCGGTACAGCTCGAGCGCCTCGGGGCTCTCCGCGGTCACGAGCCGCACGTTCGCGTCGTGATCGAGACGGTAGGAGAGGTCGACCGTGTGACCGTCCACCACCGCGGCCAGCGCGGCGCGCGCCAGGCGCGGGGAGATCTCGGCCGCGAGGTCGCTGACGGGCGTGCCCGCGGCGACGCGACGAGACGATCCGTCCGGCAGCGTGACAGTGATCTGGCTCATCCGGGTGTCAGAGCGAGAGGGACAGGCAGTCAGGCATCAGCAGGTGTGTCGAGGATCGGCTTGGCGAACACTGCAACTCACGTCCGGGGTCTGGCAGCCGTTGCTGACCGCTGACAATGAAGTGGTAGGCGCGGGTGGACTCGAACCACTGACCTCCTGCGTGTCAGGCAGGCGCTCTAACCACTGAGCTACGCGCCTTTAGGATCGAAAAAGGCCGAGTCACAGAAGAAAGCAGTATAGCAATCGGCCTGCCGGGCCGTCAACGAACGACGGCACCGCGAGGGGCCGGACCGCCGGCGCCACTGGCCGAGAGACGGCGGCTGGCAGGTGCGGACGGCAGCAGGCGCCCCGGGCGGGACGCCTGCACGCGCATCCACGAAGTCACGGACCTACTTGACGGCGTTCTTGAGGGCCTTGCCTGCGGTGAACCGCACGACGCGGCGCTTCGGGATCTTGATGGGCGCGCCGGTCTGCGGGTTGCGGGCGAGCCGGGCCTTCCGCTGAGCGGTCTTGAAGGTGCCAAAGCCGACAAAGGTGATCGGTTCACCCTTCTTGAGCGAACGAGTGATGCCGTCGAGCAGCGAATCGACGGCAGCGGCGGCGCCGGCTTTCGTCACGCCGATGTCCTTGGCGATCCTGTCGACCAACTCCTGCTTGTTCATGAAACCTCCTGGCGTTCGATTGTGACGAGGAGGACAGTGTAGGCCCGGTGATGTGCGGTTATACGCGAGCGGTCTCAGGAGTGTCAAGTACATAGGTAGGACACGACCGTAGCAAGACAGGGCACGACAAGAATACGGGACGGAGGTCCAGCACGAAGGTGCGGCACGAAGGGGCACGACAAAGGTCCAGCACGAAGGTGCGGCACGAAGGGGCACGACAAAGGTCCAGCACGAAGGTGCGGCACGAAGGGGCACGACGAAGGTGCGGCACGAAGGTGCGGGACGAAGGGGCACGACGAAGGTGCGGCACGAAGGGGCACGACAAAGGTCCAGCACGAAGGTGCGGGACCAAGGGGCACGACAAAGGTGCGGCACGAAGGTGCGGGACGAAGGGGCACGACAAAGGTGCGGGACGAAGGGGCACGACAAAGGTGCGGCACGAAGGTGCGGGACGAAGGTGCACGACAAAGGTGCGGGACGAAGGGGCACCACGAAGGTGCGGCACGAAGGGGCACGACAAGGGTGCGGCACGAAGGGGCACGACGAAGGGGTGGAGCCCCTGCGTGCTCTGCGCTGAGGTCCTACCGCGAAGGCCCAGCGCCAGCCGGCTGCGGTTTGGCGCCCAGGCGCTCGAGCGCCTTGTCGAGCAGGGGATCGGTCTGGGGCGGAGCGGCCCCGAACTCGACGTCCGGCTCCTCGACTTCGAGGACGGGCGTCAGCCCCTTCTCCTGGATCGCGGCGCCGGCCGGGGTCAGGAACCAAGAGTTGGACAGCCAGAGGCCGCTGCCGTCGGGCAGCCTCACGAGCTTCTGGAGCGCCGCACGCCCATGGGTGCGCTCGCCGACCAGCTCGGCCCGCTTGTTACCCGCGAGCGCCGCGGCAAACACCTCGGCGGGCCCTGACGTGCCCTCGTTCACGACGAGGACGGCCGGCAGCGTAAGAGAGCCGTCGCCGGGTGCGGCCGCGAACATCTCGCGCGGTGCACTGCGCGATTCGCGCATCGCGAGCGTACCCGAGGGGACGAACAGCCGTGCGGCGGCGAGGGCCGCGTCGAAGTCACCATGCGCGTCGTTCCGAAGATCGACCACCAGCCTGATCGCCCCCTGACGCGAGAGTTCGCCCACCTGCGAGCGGATCTCATCCGCCACGCGCGGAGCGAACGCGGCCACCCGCAGGTAGCCTACGCCGGCCGTCATCGCCTTGCCGCTCACGTCACTGCCACTCGGACGCTCGCGAACCAGCTCGACCTGGTGGGGATCGGCGGCGCTGCCGCGAATGATGGTCAGCGTGACCTTCGTGCCCGGTTCGCCGCGAAGCAGCCGCATCCCCTCGAACACCGACATCTCGCGCGTCGCCTTGCCGTCGATCGCCCGGACGAAGTCGCCCGGCCGGATTCCCGCGCGGGCGGCCGGCGAGTTGTCAGCGGGCGCGATGACGCGGAGGTAGTACTGGCGCGTCAGATCGAGGCCCACCTCTCCGGCCGGCGGCTTTTCGCCCCTCTCGATGGTTCGCACGTCGGAGGGGGACAGGTACGCGGTGTCCGGGTCCAGGCCCTCGGCCAGCCCCCGCATGGCGCCGCGCATCACCTTGTCGACGTCCACGTCCTCGACGTAGTTGTTCATGATGAGCGACACGACATCCTCGAATACGCGCAGGTGCTGGTACGTGTCGTCGCGGGTCATGGCCCTGCCCAGGTAACCGCCGACGACGGCGAAGGCGATGACGGGTGCGGAGACGCAAAGGACGAGGAGGCGTGTTCGGGAACTCATGTCAGGACAAGCGCTGCGTGCCAAGTGCCACGTGCCGGTGCCAGGTGCTGCGTGCCATGTGCCAACGCCACGCCGCGGAGACGTGCCGACCAACTGACTACAACTGGTTTCATAACCGGTCCTCCGCGGTTCGGGGCCTGTCCGCGAACAGCCCACGCGTGCTCGGGCCGAAAAACGTGATCACGGCTAACGGCCCTGCGCGCGCCGTGGGCGCCCGTTCGCGGCCACCCGCTTGGGTTATGAAACGAGTTCTACTCTACTGACTATCGACTATCGACTATCGACCATCGACTAGTGAATACCACCATGAGGCGAATGAGCCGCCCCTACCTTGGTTTCAGCCATTGTACCGGATCGACGGGTTGGCCGTCGATCCGCAGCTCGAAGTAGAGGGCGGGATCGCCGGCCGGCGCCCGGCCGAGTGAGCCGACCACCTGTCCGGCGGCGACACGGTCTCCCCGCTGGACCGAGAGCGAGGCGAGGTAACCGTAGAGCGAGTACGACCTGGAGGCGTGCTCGACGATGACGAGGTCGCCGAACCCCGTGAACGCGTCGGCAAAGGCCACGACCCCGTCGTGGACAGCGTGGACCGGCACCCCTTCCCGGCCGGCAATCTCGACACCGTTGCGGAAGCGGGTCGTCTCGAAGCGCGCGTCGCGCTGAGGGCCGAACCGGGCCGTGATGCGGCCCTGGACGGGCCAGTTCAAGTCGCCGCGAAAGGGCGCCAAAGGCAGCAGGACCGGCCCGGCCCCGCCCGGTTCAGCGGCGAGACCGCCGATGTTCGTGACCGCCGCCTGGAGCTTCTGCTGGGCCGTCTGCAGCTCGCCGAGGAGTTGCGCGTTCAGATCCCGCCGGGCGTCGATCTCAGCCACGAGGGCAGCGTGGGCGTCGACCGCTCGCTCCGAAGCCGCGCGCGCCCGGCGGGCCTCGTCTTCGAGTGCCACGAGCCGGGCATTCCGCTGCTCGAGGCTGGCGCGCTCAGCCTGGAGCCGGGCGATGTCCCCCCGCATCTCGGCGGCGCGCCGGCGATCGAGTTCCGCCAGTTGCGCCACGGTCCGGTACGCCCGGCCGACGTGCTGCAGGTTCTCGACGCCGAGCAGGAGCCGCACGTAGCCGGGCCGGCCGAGCTTGTAGAGATCGACCAGCCGTGCCGCCAGCCCCGGCTGCTCGGCCTGCACGGTCGTCTCGAGGGCGGCGATGCGGCTCGTGGTCTCGTGCAGCTGCCGCACGACTCCGGCGCGTTCGGCTTCGACCTGCTTCACGCGCTCCAGCCGCAGGTCGCGCTCCACCTCGAGGCGGCGGAGCTCGACGAGCAGCGATCGTTCCTGTCGCGCCAGCGCGTCCGCTTCGCGCTGCAGCGCCTGCATGCGGTCGGTGGCACGCTGGCTCTGGGTGTCGACCTGGGGGGGCTGGGAGGGCCGGACGCCGGCGCTGCCGCCCAAGGCAAGAGCGAGGGCAGGCAGCAGGAGGGCGGCGGTCCTCTTCATTTCAGGCTCCCGGCTTCAGCCTCTACGCTTCGGTTACCGGGCGTCGAACTTCAGGGGTCAGACCGCGGTTGTCGAGGCCCGCAGCCTGAAGGCCGAGGCCTGACAAGCCGCTCAGAAGAGCGGCTTGCCGTCCATCTCCTTCGGAATCGTCACCCCGAAGTACTTCAGCACGGTGGGACCGAGGTCGATGATCCGCGCGCTGTCGGTCTTCAGCTTGCGGTTCGAGATGAGTGTGCCCGGCTCGGTCAGGTAGTCGAAGGAGCAGTGATCACCGCTCCACTTTCTCATGTTGGGGTAAACGAGGCCGGGCGGCGAGCCGCCGAGCGACGTCTGCCACGAGACACGATAACCGTCGGCGAAGCCGACCTGCAGGTCGGGAGCGTTGTTGATGTAGGGCCCGTGGAACACGTCGTCGCGCTTGTAGACCGCGCTGACGATCCGGTTGCCGTTGTTCGGGTCGCGGAGTGCGAGCAGCTTGGCCGAGATCTCGTCCTGGAGTTGGCGGTACTCGTCGCCCGCGTTCACGACGCCGTGGCCTTCGCGGCCGCGCAGGTTGAAGTAGACCTGGCCGAGCCCGAGCGAGTAGGCGCGCGTGCGCGACCAGTCCACGCCCTCCCAGAACTGCCCGGTCGCGAAGAGGTCGTTGAGGTTCTTGTCACCGAGCGGCCTGCCCTGCCGCGCCAGGTAGCCTTCCTGCAGCAGCCACGTGTTCAGATTGACCGCCTGGCGGAACGAATGGAACCCGTGGTCGGACAGGACCATGACCGTCGTGTCCGGCCCCACGCGATCGAGGACCTCGCCGACCAGTTGGTCGGACCGGCGGTAGACGCGCTCGATCGCATCGCCGTATTTGGCGGCCATCGCCGGGTCGTACATCGGGTGCGTGCGATCGATGAACCGCCAGAACATGTGCTGGACGCGGTCAGTGGATTCGCTCACCCAGACGACGAGGTCCCACTGCTTGCTGTCGATCTCGTGAAGGGCGACCTCCGCGCGGTCGTCGAAGGCGCGGAACAGGTCGTCCATGAACGTCTTCTCGTCGATCCGGTCCTCGTTGAGCGGCCAGGTGGCCTCGGCCCACCCGAGCGTGCGATACGAGCCCAGTCGCTCGTAGAGCTGCTTCGAGAACGACGCCGGAGACGAAATGGGCGATACCGGCGACTCGGGACGCCAGTTGACCGGGGAGATGTAGAGCTGAAGGTCCTGGTTGGCCTTGATGAGATAGAGCTGCGCCATCCCGTACAGCCGGACCAGGAGATTGACGCGGAACTGCAGCGGAACCCACTTGCTCCACTGTCCTTCGCTCAGGTGGACCTGGCTGCCGTCGATGTCGATGGTGGCGGTGCGGGCCTCGCGGTTCCACCTCACGGTGAACGGAACCTTCACGTCTTCGTTGGCCTGCAGCTCGGTCAGCTTCGTCTGGTCGGCCTCCGACAACGGCCCCTTCGCCCGGATCTCCTGCTCCTGCTGCTTGATGATCGGGTTCGGCGGCCCGACCAGCTCGGTGTCGGCGACGTCGCCCTCGAAGGTGAGCCGCTTGAGGATGCCGCCCATCTCGGTGTTGCCTTCCTCGTAGCGGCTGAGGTCGGTGGCGAAATAGTAGAAGGTGCCCACGGTGCCCCGGATGTCCGGCAGCGGAAGCCCGGAGAGCATCTCGCCGTTCGGGACCTCCTCGGGCGGGAAGGTGACCGGCACCGTCAGGATCCGCGAGCGGACCCCCGCCTGGCCGGCGGTGACCCAGAAGGAGGTGCCGCCCTTGAGGGAGGTCAGCTTCAGCCGGGAGGTCGGGATGTATCCGAAGAGGAAGTGTGGCAGCTCCCGGTGCACCATGCCGAGATCGGGCAGGTACGTCTTCAAGTCTCGGATCAGGAAGTCGAAGATGTTGTGCTTGCCTGGGTTCGCGCCCGTGGCGAACGACGACCACGACGTGGGTGACTCCGGCGACGCGGTCGTCTGCAACCGATAGAAGCCGCCCTGCTTGGCCAGCTTGGCGAAGTTCGGCAGCTTGCCCTCACCCATCCACTTTTCGACTAGGCGGGGATCCATGCCGTCGAAGCCGAGGATCACCACCTTCTGGGAGAACTTGCCGGCCGATGAGGACGAGCTGCATGCGGCGGCGAGGGCGAGGCAGAGCAGTGGAACGACAGGTGCTAATCGCTTCAGTGTCATGCTCCCGGTCAACAGGCGGGTACTGCGAGTATAACATGGGCCTGTGAACTGCCGGGTTGCAGGAGCCGGCGACCGGCGGGTACGATCGGACGTGCGCGTGATCGGCATCGACTACGGGGAACGGCGTATCGGGCTGGCGATCACCGATCCGAGTGCGACGCTCGCGCGGCCCTGGCGCGTCCTGAGGAGCACGGGCGGCACGACGGATGCGGTCGCCCGGGTCGCGGCCGCCATCGAGGCGCTCGACCCCGGCGAGGACCCGATCGGGCTGATCGTCGTCGGATTACCTGCCCATCTGGATGGAACGCCGCACGAGCACGCCTCGCGCGTGCGCGCCTTCGCCGAGGCGCTCGGCGCCCACCTGGCGCGGCCCGTCGTCTTCCAGGACGAGCGGCTGACGAGTCACGAGGCCGAGAGCCGCCTCGCGCTTCGCGAGCGAGACTGGCGGAAGCGCAAGGAGAAGCTCGACGCGGCCGCGGCAGCGGTGATCCTGCAGGACTACATCGACGAACATGGGGGAGACGACGAAGTCACGAGTCACGAGTAACGAGTCACGAGTCAGGAGTCACGAGTCAGGTGCAGCATGGTGACTCGGTGTCCGGGCGAGTGGTCCTTGGTTCCTCGTTCTTGGGTTCGGCAGACGCTCGTGCTGTGCCAAGAACCAAGCACCCGGAACTCGCACCAAGGACGAAGGACCAGGGACCAAGGACCGGTCGTGTCTGATTGTCTGCGTCACCCATGAAGCGTCTGCTTCTGCTGGTACTCGTCGTCGTGCTCGCTGGTGCGGGCTGGTATGGCCGGCAGATCTACGAGCGCGTCGAGCGCCCGTACAGGGGCTATGCCGGCGCGGAGCAGTTCGTCGACCTGCCACCGGGCGCCTCGACGCAGGTCATCGGGCGGACGCTCGTCGACGCCGGCGTCGTGTCCGACCCACTGTCGTTCCGCATCGCCCTCTGGCAGACCGGCGCGGCGCGCCGGTTGAAGGCCGGTGAGTACCGCTTCGATCGGCCGATGACCGTCCGTGAGGTGATCGACAAGCTGGCGCGCGGGGAGGTGTACCTGCGGCCGATCACGTTTCCCGAGGGCCTGAGGATCCGCGAGATGGCCGAGATCTACGAGGCGCACGGCTTCGGCACGGCCGAGTCGTTCAGGAGCGCCGCCTCGGACGCCTCGATCATCGCGGACCTGGATCCGGAGGCCCACGATCTCGAGGGCTACCTCTTCCCGGAGACCTACGACCTGCCCAGGCACACGACCGCGGCGCAACTCGTGCGGATGGCGGTCGCCCGCTTCAAGCAGGTGTTCGGGGAGGACTTGCGGCAACAAGCGCTTGCCCACGGCCTGAACGTGCACCGCGCGGTCACGCTTGCCTCGCTGGTCGAGAAGGAGACCGCCCGGCCCGAGGAGCGGCCGATCGTGGCGGCCGTCTACCTGAACCGCCTCCGGATTGGCATGGGACTGCAGTCGGACCCGACGGTCATCTATGCGCTCGACCGGGCCGGGCTGTATCGCGGCAACCTGACGCGGGACAACCTGCGGTTCGACTCGCCCTACAACACGTATCGCTATGCGGGGCTCCCGCCTGCCCCGATTGCCGCCCCGGGCAGGTCATCCCTGATGGCCGTCGCCGAGCCCGCGGACGTTGGGTACCTGTACTTCGTCAGCCGGAACGACGGTTCGCACGAGTTCGCCCGCACGCTCGCCGAGCACAACCGGAACGTCTACAAGTACCAGGTTCTCTACTTCCGCCAGAAACGGTTCGAGGGGCTCCGACAGCGGCACTGACGGCCGCCCCAGGCCCTCGGTGCGGTTCATGGTGCGCGATCCCTCGTGTGATGGGCTCCCTCAATTGCGGCGCACCAAGGCCCAGGGACTCCGAACCGCACCAAGACCTGAGGACCAAGGACCAAGGTCTAACAGGTAGCAGCGGGTTACCGTTCCGCCCACTTCAGCTTCTCGCGCAGCACCTCGAAGTAGGACCGCGTCGACGCGCGGACGAGGCGGGCCTTCTGCTCCGCGCGGCGCACGGTGACGACATCGTCCGCCTGCAGCTCGAAACCGGTCTGGCCGTCGAAGGTGAGGAAGACGTGCTGCTGCTGGTCGTGCGTGGCCGGCTGGACCCAGACTTCGGCGGACGCGGGGATGACGACCGGGCGGTTGGTCAGGATGTGCGGCGCGATCGGCGTGAGCACGAGCGCGTCGACCTCCGGGTGGACAATCGGTCCGGCCGCCGACAGGTTGTAGGCGGTCGAACCGGTCGGGCTTGAGATGATCAGCCCGTCGGCGTTGAAGCGCGCGACGAACTGCCCGCCGACCGACACCGACAGGTCGATCATGCGCGAGAGCACGCCGCGCGAGAAGACGACGTCGTTCAGGACGACCCGCTCGGCGAACACGTCGCCGCCACGCCGGACCGTCGCGCGCAGCATCAGGCGCTCGTCGGTGTGGGCGGTGCCGGCCAGCATCGACTCGAGCGAGGGGTAGAGCTCGGGGAAGGTAATCTCGGTCAGGAAGCCGAGGCCGCCGAAATTCACGCCCAGGATCGGGATGTCGCGGCCGGATCGCGCGATGCGGTCCGCCATGCCGAGCAGTGTCCCGTCACCGCCGAGCACCAGGACGAGGTCGACCAGCAGCGGAAGCTCGTCACGCGTGGCCGACCGCGGGCTGCCCTCGAGGCCGGCCAGGGCGGCCGTCTCGATCTCGAACACCGGCGCGACGCCGCGCGCCTGCAGCCAGCTCGCGATCTCTGCCAGGTGGGCTCCAGCGCCGGTGAGGCGCGTCTTGGCAACAATCCCCACGCGTTCGATCATCGGCATCTCACCTTGAGCCAGGCGTGGCCGTGAGGCGCGGCGATGCGCCACCCGGCGCCGCCCTGTCGACTATGGGGCAGTGTATGCGGCCTCCGGGCATTTTCAAACGGTCGATTTCAGGTGCAGGAAATACTCCTGGTTGCCCGTGGTGCCGGTAATCGGCGAGGGCGTCATGGCCACGCGCACCAGGCCGGCGGCCCCTGCCGCCGTTGTCACCTCCTCGATCACCCGCTCGTGCACAGCGCGATCGCGGACGAGGCCTTTCTTGCCGACCTCCTCGCGCCCGGCCTCGAATTGCGGCTTGACCAGCACGATCACGTTGGCGCCGGGGCGGAGGAGCGGGGGCACAGCCGGCAGGATCTGGCGGAGCGAGATGAACGAGACGTCGATGGTCACGAGGTCCACCGGGCCGGGCAGCACCGCCGGCGACAGCGACCGCGCGTTCACGCCCTCGCGGACGGTGACGCGCGCATCGGTCCGCAGCCGGTAGTCGAGCTGGCCGTGACCGACGTCGAGCGCCACGACCGTGCGCGCCCCCCGGCGGAGGAGGACGTCGGTGAAGCCGCCGGTCGAGGCGCCGATGTCGAGCGCGTCGCGGCCGTCCACGGGGACGGCGAAGATGTCGAGGGCGTGCGCGAGCTTCACGCCTCCGCGGCCCACGTAAGGGTGGTCGGGCTGGACGAGCGCGATCTCGGCGTCGGGCGGGACGAACGTGCCCGCCTTGGTGGCGGGAGCGCCGTTCACCCGCACCTGACCGGCGAGGATGATCGCCCGCGCCCGTTCGCGTGACGGGGCGAGGCCGCGCTCGACGACGAGCGTATCGAGGCGAACGCGCTTCACAGTAGAACATCCAGCGCAGAGAACGCAAAGAACGCGGAGGGATCTCCTCTCGCTTTCCCTACTCACCGGTCGAAGAGAACCACCCGGCGCTGCCGCCCGCAGGAAGACATGAATGGCCTCGGTGGCCTCTGTGTCCTCTGCGCTGAAACTCTGCTTCACTTTGTGCGCGACACGACCCACTGGGCGATCTGGCTCAGCCGCCCTCCGCCGAGCCCGGCCTCGTCCAGAACGGCGTTGGCGCGCGCCACGCAGTCGGCGGCGAGGCGCCGTGACTGGTCGAGGCCGTAGAGCGCCGGGTAGGTCGGCTTGCCGGAAGCGGCATCCTTGCCGGCCGTCTTGCCCATCTCGGCCGACGTTCCGGCGACGTCGAGGATGTCGTCCACGATCTGGAACGCGAGACCCAGCTCCGACGCGTACTGGTCGACGGCGCCGAGCAGCCGCTCGTCGGCGCCAGCCATGATCGCCCCGCTTGCCGCGGAGGCGCGAATCAGCGCCCCGGTCTTCTTCCCGTGCATCATCCGGAGGCCGTCGGCATCGAGGCGGACGGCCTCGCCGTCGGCCACATGTTCGGGTGCTGCCTGCAGGTCGAGCGCCTGGCCGCCCACCATGCCCGTCGCGCCGGCCGCCTCCGCGACCGCGCGGACGACACGCAGCTTGCGGCCGACGATGCCGGGGTCGCTGGACTGCGGCTCGCGGGCGAGCAGCGCGAACGCCTCGGCGAGCAGGCCGTCGCCGGCGAGAATCGCGATTCCCTCGCCGTAGACGACGTGCAGCGTCGGGCGGCCGCGACGCAGCGTGTCGTTGTCCATCGCCGGCAGATCGTCGTGAATCAGCGAGTAGGTGTGGATCCACTCGATGGCGCACGCCGCCGGCATGGCGAGCTGCAGCACGTGGGGACCGGCGCCGGGTCCCGGCGGCGCGCCTGCAGTTCCCGTCTGCCCGGCGACCGCTTCGGCCGAGGCCAGACACAGGATCGGACGAAATCGCTTGCCGCCCGCCAGCACGCTGTACCGCATCGCCTCAATGACGACCGGCGGGCAGGTGGGCGGCTGCGGGAGCCAGGCTTCGAGCGCCGCATCGACTTGCCGGCGCCGTGCCTCGATGTAGCCGGTCAGGGACTGGTCGTCAGGCCGGTTCACTCGTTCCTCCGCGGTCGGTCACCCCTGCCCACGCTTCGAGCCTTCCTCGTCCGGCTTCTCACCGCCGGACGCCAGCGAGGGGGGTGCCTGCCGCAGCTCGCCGCGCTCGTCGAGGATCTCGATCCGGCGCTCGGCTTCCTCGAGGCGCGCATGGCAGAAACGGGACAGCTGCACGCCCCGTTCGTAGAGCTCGAGCGACTTCTCCAGGGCGAGGTCGCCTTCTTCCAGCTTCTTGACGATGTTCTCGAGCTCGGCGATCGCAGCTTCGAAGTCCTTGATCGTTGCGTCCATGTCTTTCTCGGTTCCGGGCTCTGGCTCTGGGCGACCCGTGGCTTGTTACTCGTGACCCGTGACTCGTTACTCGTTACTCTTGTCGTCTACCCTGCACTCGAGCTCGCCCTTGTGCAGCGTCACGCGCACCGCCTGGCCGATCTCGACCGAGCCGGCGTCACGGATGATCGTCGTCCGTGTCTCGTCCCAGCAGACGGCGTAGCCCCGGCCGAGCACCGCCAGGGGACTGAGCGTCTCCAGCCGGCCCACCGACGCCTGCAGCCGGAGGACGGCGCGGTGGCGCACCCCGACGGCTGCCGCCTTCAGGCTCGAGTCGGCCCGCACCAGTCGCGTGCGCACGCCACCAAGACGCCGCCGCAGATCGAACGTCTCCAGCGTGAGCCGCAGCGCCTGATACTGGCGCTGGCGGCGGGCCATGAGCGCGCGGGCGGTGCGACCGAGCTCGTGGGTCAGCTCGGCGGTGTGGCGGCCACGCAGGGCGAGGCGGGCCGGCCAGAGGGCGAACCCGGGTCGCGTTTGCAGGGAGTGCAGGCGCAAGCCCAGCCGCTGCACTCGGTGGCGCGCCGCAGCCCGGAGGCGTCCGCCGAGGTGGTCGATCCGCTGGCACACCTCGTCCTTGCGCGCGACGACGATCTCGGCCGCAGCCGATGGCGTGGGCGCCCGCACGTCGGCGACGAAGTCGGCGATGGTCACATCCACTTCGTGCCCGACCGCCGAGATGACGGGTACCGGGCACGCGGCGATCGCCCGTGCCACGACCTCTTCGTTGAACGCCCACAAGTCCTCGATCGAGCCGCCGCCACGGCCGACGATGACGACGTCGACGCCGGGGACGCGCCCGATCGCGCGCAGGCCGCGGGCCACGTCTGCCGCGGCCCCCTCGCCCTGGACGCGGGACGGACGGATCACCAGGTGCACGTTGGGATAACGGCGCTCGAGCACCTTGATGATGTCTCGGATGGCGGCGCCGTCGAGCGAGGTCACGACGCCGATCCTCCGGGGCAGCACGGGCAGGGGGCGCTTGCGCGCGGCCTCGAACAGGCCTTCGGCCTGGAGCCGCCGCTTCAACTGGTCGAAGGCGAGCTGCAGGGCGCCGAGACCGTGCGGCTCCATGTGCTCGCACACGATCTGGTACTCGCCCTTCGGATCGTAGACACTGATGCGGCCGCGCGCCACGACGTGCAGCCCGTCCTCGGGCTTGAATCGCAGCAGCCGGAACGCCGAACGGAACATCACCGCCTTGAGCTGGGCCCCCGCGTCCTTGAGCGTGAAATAGCAGTGCCCCGTGTTCCATACTCGGCAGTTCGAGATCTCGCCTTCGACCCACACCTCGACGAACTCGGACTCGAGCAGGTTGCGAATCTCCGCCGTCAGCTCGCTGACCGTCCAGATCTGGCGGGTGGGCGCCGGCGGTTCGGGCTCGGCCGCCGTCTCGGCGCGAGACCCCGCCTCCGGCGCTGTTCCCGTGTCGGGCTCCGGTTCGTCGAAGGGAAGGTCAAAAGGATCTTTCACTGTCGTTCTTGGTTCTTCGTCCTTGGTTCCTGGTGCGGTTCGAGGTCCCTGGTTCCTGGCGCGTGGCTGGATTCATGACCCGCGACTCGTGACTCGTGACCCGGCTCCGTCCTGAATGCTTCAAGCTGTTCCGCCGTCAGGCCGAGCCGCTCGATCGCGGTGGCACGTCCGGTCTCGTCCTCAGCCGTGATCAGCACGGCGTGCAGCCGCGGGTTGGCGGTGGCCGGCTCGAACCGCGCGGGCAGGCCGGTCAGGAAGCGCCGCAGCACCGCTTCGCGGTCGCTGCCGATGATCGAGTCGTGCGGGCCGGTCATCCCGACGTCGGTGATATACGCCGTCCCGCCCGGCAGGATGCGCTCGTCGGCCGTCTGCACGTGCGTGTGCGTGCCGACGACGGCCGTCGCCTTCCCGTCGAGGTGCCACCCCATCGCGAGCTTCTCGGAGGTCGCTTCGGCGTGGAAATCGACGACGATCACACGCGCGCGGCCCCCGATTGCCTCGATCTCGCGCAACCCGCCGGCGAACGGGTCGTCGATCGCCTGCATGAAGACGCGGCCCATGAGGTTGATGACGCCGACCGGCTGGCCGTTGGCCGCGCGCGTCACCAACGAGCCGCGTCCCGGCACCCCGGTCGGGTAGTTCGCGGGGCGGAGCAGCCGCGCCTCGGCGCCGACGTAGGCGACCGCCTCCTTCTTGTCCCATACGTGGTTGCCCGACGTCATCACGTCCACGCCGTAGCCGACGATCGCGTCGCCCACCTCGCGGGTGATCCCGAAGCCGCCCGCCGCGTTCTCCACGTTGGCGACCACGACGTCGATGGCGAAGCGATCGACGAGCGTCGGCAGCCCCGCGCGAAGCAGCTCCCGGCCGGGACGGCCGAATACGTCGCCGATGAAGAGGATGCGCATCAGGATGGGGACGGCTACGCGGGCTGCGGCTCGACCCGGATGAAGATCTCCTGGCCGCGCCGCTCGGTGATTCTCGGCACGATGACGCGCAGTTCACCGGCCTTGAGCGAGGCGTGCGCGCGGCTGGTATCGAAGGCGCCGGCAAGGCGCACGACGCGCGCGAACCGTCCGAAGCTGCGCTCGACCAGGTGAAAGCTCGCCTCGGCGCGCTCGCCGCCGGCCGGCGCGAGCTTCTCGCCCGCGATCACGACCACCCCGCTCTTGGCCAGGATGCGGATCGCACCGGCCGGCACCCCTGGCAGGTCGACGACGATGTTGGCCGACGTCTCGGTCTCGAGCACGTCGACCGGCGGGGTGCACTCGCCGGGTGGCGTCTGCCGCTGCCGTCCGAAGCTGCGCTCGAGGTCCTGGAACAGGCGCATGACCTCCTCGCTGAGGTCGCGCACCTCGGTCGACAGCAGCAGCCGATGGAGCTCTCGCATGGCCATCTCCTGACCGAGCACGCACGGCCGCGGGTGCTTCGTGCCAGGTGCCGCCTGCTAGGTGCCGTGCGAGGTGCGACGCGCCGGGTGT
>Ga0315280_10006964_pt1 | contig 15407 bp, 17 predicted proteins | sample YL17G06_40_MG_FD_203697 | JGI IMG/M metagenome (GOLD analysis project Ga0315280, IMG submission 203697) | Sediment microbial communities from Yellowstone Lake, YNP, Wyoming, USA - YL17G06_40 | ecosystem: Environmental > Aquatic > Freshwater > Lake > Sediment | place: USA: Wyoming | collected... | reverse complement strand
ACGAGCTTCTTGTTTTTTATATTAAAAATTGGCATATTTTATATTCTATTTTAATATTTTATAATTCTCCTTCAAATGTTTACCCTGTAGTGAAATTATTCTAATTCAGGGCTTTGTCTAAAATTGACTACTTATTTATTCTTCTTTCTGCTAAAATTTTTATAGCTTTTCCCATAAAATCAGGGTCATCATAAAGTTCTCTTAATTGTTCGTCAGTTAAAAGATTTAAACAGTCGTATAATTCTTCTTTGATTTTAATTCTTTCTTCTATATCTTTAATATCAATATGTTTAGCTTTTATTTCTCTCCCAGGTTTCAGATTATGTGCCTCCAAATCTGTTTTTCTTTTTAATTCCTTGTACTTATTATATAAATTCTCACAATATTGTTTTTTATTCTCCATAATTTTATTTTTTACCCTGAGCAGACGTCGAAGGGCTCAATTAATCCCTCGACATTTTACTTTGCTTTCAGATTTCTTAAAAAATAGAGTTGACCCCATTTTCTTAAAGCTTATTTAATGAGATATGAATTATACTAAAATATGGAGTTAAAACTTCATTGACTGTTTCTCCGCCAAAATAATTTTTTATTTCTTCTATCTCCGTTGAATTCCACCATTTAGCTTCGTATCCAGTTTTGCTTATAAATATACCTTTCTTAAAATCCGTTTTTTGTAAATCTGGTTCTCCTACCATTTCTTGAATTTTTGAATACATTTTAATTCCCCAATCTTTTAAAGATTCCTGACGAAATAAAGAGATAACGATTTCGCCTTTATATTTTTGAGCAACGGCTTTCATTTCAGAAAGCACCTTCTTATAATTTCCTTCTATTGTACCGAGAGTATTTTGAGTTAACAGCAAAACTGGATTTTTAACAGCTACTTTTTCTAATAAACTTGAGAGTTGTTGGATATCGCCTTCTATTACCGTGACATTTTTATATATTTTTGTTCTTTCCTTGAGTTCTTCTAACATATCTGGATTGATTTCTATTGAGATAACATTTCTGGCAATCTTTACTAAATCCGAAAGAATCCTGCCGTATCCTGCTCCTAAATCTATAAAAGTTTTATTCTTTGAATCTTTAATTTTAGATATTACTTCTATCTCCGCTTTCATTTGAGACTGTAAAATAGAGTCATCTATATTTTCAACTAATTTAATATATTTTCTTGCAGTGTATTTTCTCATAACTTTCCCTTAATTGTTTACCCTGTTTAATTTTGTTATAGTTTAGGGCTTTGCCTAAAATTGGCTGGCTCCTTTTAGATAATATTTTTCTACTAGTCCATCAAACTGTTTTAATACATCGGGAGTAATTCTTAAATCTTGGTCTTCCTCTAATGGTTTCCAATTCCATTCTTGTTTTCCATTTAAATAAGGACTAGATGAAATTCTAAAATATGGTTTTTCGGGCGTCACTATAATTATCTTAGCCCTCCAAAATTTTTCGATTAGTTCAATTCGTTTAATATCTTTACTATAAACTATAAAATCTGTCCGAAATTTCGCCTCGACAAAAAATGGTTTTCCTTCTTTATTAATGACAATAAAATCTGGGATAGATTTAATTCTTTGGCCCACTTCACTTTCTCTATCAAATACTTTCTCTAATTGGGTTAAGTTTTGCAAAACCGCCTCGTAACCAAAACGATAAACCTTATTGCCACATTGCTTAAGCAATTCCTCAACTAAACCCTCGGCCATTCTCCCTTTTAAAATACTTTCTGGATCTATCATTTTATTTCTTTACCCCGTTAAATTCTGAAAAAATTTTTACGGGGTCAATTAATTCCTCGACTTTTTGCTTTGCTTTGGCCAAAATTCTTTCGGTTTTTAAAATCTCTAAAATTTCAATTTATGTTATTCCCTTACTTCCCATTCTTTAAAAAATTGTTCCAAGAACTTTTCTAAAAATTTGTGTCTTTTTTGAGCAATCATTTTTGCCGTTTTTGTATTTAATCTATCTTTGAGCAAAAGCAATTTTTCATAAAAATGATTGATCGATGTTCCTTTGCTACTTTTATATTCTTTAAATGTTTTATGTAGTTTTGGTTTTATCTTTGGATTATAAATTTCCCTGCCTTTAAACCCTCCGTAAGCGAAAGTCCTGGCAATTCCAATTGCGCCGATGACATCTAATCTATCAGCATCTTGAACAATCTTTCCTTCTAAAGTTTTCATTTTATCTTTTACACCCGCACCTTTGAAAGAAATGTTTTCGATTATATAGCAAACTTTTTTGATATCCCCTTGATCAACACCTAATTTTTCTAACAATTCCTTTGCCTTTCTCGATCCTGCTTTAATGTTGCCAGAGAATTTCCAATCGGCAATATCATGGAGCCAAGCTGCCAATTCAATCAAAAATAAATCCCCACCCTCTTTCTTTGCAATTTTCTTTGCCATTTTCCAAACTCTAAAGGCATGCCAAAAATCGTGTCCAGTTGGTTCCTGCCCCAGTTCTTTTTTCACATGTCTTTTTACTTTTTGAATAATTTCATTTTTATTCATTTTTATTTGCCTAGTTTCTTTTAACTTTGCCTTAAAATTAAAAAATCAGCTTATTTTAGCTGATTTTAATTTAATTTTTCCCAAAAGTCAATTGATTTCAATTAATTTTTCGACTTTTTATTAAAAATAGAGTTAACCCTATTTTCCCTTGGTTAATTCTTCAAGTTTTAGTCCATCAATGAGCTCAATTGGTTTATCTTTTACAAATTCCTTACTCCCCTCAGTAAAGCTGCCGGTAGTAACAAAAACTCCGCCTTCACCCTTTCCTTTCTCTATTTGCTTTTGTATCGAACCCCAAAATGCACGAACATCATCTGGTACAACCTTGTCCATCCTTTTACATTGGATAAAAATTCGTTTTCCATCTTTTCGGGCGATAATATCAATACCCCCGTCTCTCCTTACTTTAGTTTTATATCCTAAATTTCTATAGATAGTGGCAACAACTTTTTCGAATTCTCTACCCTCAAGTTTTTTCCAATCTTCTAACTTTTTATGTTTTTCAAGCCATCTTTTTAATTTCCACTCTTTAAACCATCTTAAAAAATATTCAACTAAAATTCTAAATAATCCTACACCTACAATAAGAATCCATATTTGCCAAGTTGATTTGAAAATTTGCCAAAAAACAATAATGGATTCAGGCATATTTTTATTTCACTAACTCTCCTTCTCGCCCCGTAGTGAACGCGAAGCGTTCTACTACCGGGGTTTGACTTTTTGCCTGGCTTTATAATCATACTGCCTAATTTCCATAATATAAAATCAAGCATTTTTACATCGTTAATATCTAAATTTAATTTACTTTTAAAATCTTTAACAATTTTTCTTATCTCTCGATTGTTAAGAATTTCATTAAACTTCGTTTTAAGTGAATTGTAGGCCACCAGTCTGTTGTTTATCCTTTCGTTGAGATTTTTAATGTTGTAATTTAATTTAATATTTAAAATTTTAGCTACTCTACTATCATAAATTGGTTGATTATTATCTATGGTATGAATCAATTTAGAGGCGAAACTTAATTGAATAGAATGATCACCTTTTCTTCTTGGTATTTTAGATAATTCCAAAAGAATTTTCTTTAAATTCGTTTCTTTTTGTACTAATAATTCGAAATATCTATCTATAAATCTTGCAGTAAGCCCTGCCCCATTTAAGACATAAAACCTTCTATAAACTTTTTTAAACTCACTATTATTAATTATATTTCCTTTTTTAAACTCGGTTAGAATGAACTTATAATCGTCGATGGATTTTTTATCTTTAGATAATTTATTAAAAATCTCTTTCCTATATTTTTTAATTAATTTTATTACTTCCATTTCAATGCTTTGGGCTTTGCCTAAAATTGACTAGTTAAATTTAATGCCCCATCTATTTTAAAAATAAAGGCATAATAATTCTAAAATCATAAAATTCTTTCAAAGGATACATTTTTTCAAAAATCTTCAAAATTTGATAACATATTCTCCCATAAGATTCTAATTTCCTTCTTAAATAAGCGTTATTCTTCCTCTTTTTCTCTAGGTAGAGTTTATGGACTAAATTGTTGCGATCGTCTCTTACTTTATCTAAATCTTTAAAAGTCTTAGAATCTATGATCTTAAAAGCCAAAGACCATCTTATAAGATTATAAAAATCAGTTCCTCTAAAATAGTTCATAAAATAGTCTTGATAATAAAAGTATTCTCTTTTTCCTACAACATCACTTTTTTCTCCAACGGGAACTATTTCCATAGCTAATTGCGTAAATACGGCTAACCTGAGCGTATCTTCTATCAATGTAAAGCATAAAAGAATGGCGTAGAAATATTTATCTTTTTTATTTTCATTTACTATACCTGATACCTCTTCCCAGCCATCAGAAATAAAGTCTATTACGTTTTTATCAACTAAAGATTCTTTTAATTTTTTCTGACGGTTCAGTTTACTCATGAAGAGAATTTTAAAAAATCAGCTTATTGGCTGATTTTAATTTAATTTTTCCCAAAAGTCAATTTTTCATTTTCACCTCTAAAATCTTTAACCCATGATAATCCTCCACTTTTTCTTTTATTTTCCCTTTTGGCTTCGTAAAATCAAAAACAAATCCTTTTGGATAAATTTCTTCATCCTCTTTCAATTCCTTTTTTAACTCTTGCATGTATCTTTCAACCTGATTTTGATTGTCAACGTTTAGCTCTGAAATTGACTTTAATTCAATAACCACTGCAATTTTCTTTTTTCCTTTTTTAAACCAAACGATCAAATCGGGAAATCCCTTTCCCACCACATAGCCATCAAACGAAATTGGCAAAGTTCTCTGGGCTTCATATTTTATTCCTTTTTCCCTTAATGCCACCTCCATTGCCGTCTGATAAATCTCTTCCTCCCAGCCACTCCCCAACTTCTCATAAACCTTCTTTGCGCATTCCTTCACCTCCTTTATTAAATTTTCAATTTCTTTTTGCATAACTAAATTTTCCTCAACTTCGGCCTAAATTTTGATTATTTTTTATTTAAAACTATAATTCTTTATAATATTTTTCAATTTTCTTGGCCATTAACTTTCTTCTTTCTTCCAAAAAATCGAAATAATTATCGAAATCCATATCAAATACTGTCTCGGGTATACAATGTTTTTCCATATTGATTTTCAGAGCATCAATGTTATCAATGTTCCCATATTTTAATTTTCCACCTTGGCATTGTTCCTTTATCTCTCTAAAATAATCTTTCGGTGCTTTTTTACCGACTTTAATATTAATTTCTGATTGAGCGTAACAAAAATTAGCAATCTGATTATAATCTCCTCGATTAAGACCATTCGATTTTAAGTAATCTTTAGGAAATATATGATGGACATCGCCTCGGTGTTGGATAAGACTACTAACGGTAATATCTCTAGAGAGAAAGCCCTCATCGTTATTTTTTACTTGGGTGGCGAAAAACACATTTATAAAAGGATTACTTAGATTTGCTTTTTCTAATTCATTAACCAAAGCACTATCCCAGAAAGCCCTTGATAGTTGGGAGTCTTCTATAATTTTCAATTCTTTCTCTACTCCGTTGTTAGCTATTCCTCTTATATCGTTATCAATTGTTGACTCGGCCGATCCGGAATATCTACCTGTTAATAACGACACAACAAACCATTTCTTTACGAAATTCTCTATTTTTCCAGGAGTATATCCTTTTTCTTTTAGTTTTAGATACAAAATATAAGCAAAATTGAGAGTGGTTTGTGAGGTTATTAAATCTGGACTTGCAAATCCAGCTGATTTTATTATCATCACAAATCTCTTAAAGTTTGTCTCGTTTATAAATTCCAATAAAGACTTCTCTAATCTTTTAAACGTATCTTCTTGTATTGATTGCTCAAATACTCTTGTTTCAAAATTTCTACCGGCCAATAAGCTAACTAAATCACTTAATTTCCCCCTCTCAAATTCTTTTGTAAAACTAACCCTTATTACATCTGCATACGATGGATCGTAAAGATTGTCCGTTTTATTTTTTAGCCAAGAAATTTTATCCAAATATTTAGTTTCAGAAAATTCACGATCGTTTTGGCTTATCCGGTCATAAAATTGAGGTTCAATCGCCAAATGACAGAAATAATCTATTAATTTCCGTAAATTCACACCGAAATCCCCGTACGAAGCAATTTTCGACATCGCAAAATCAGCTTGACTGAGAACCGTCCCTTGAGAATTTACTCTTATAAATATATCAGTTACGATATCGATATCTAATCCTGCATCAAGTTCAATATAACCAATGGGACTATTCCTTATTGCCCTTAATTTTTCTATATTTCTTTCAATGAGCAATTTATCAACACTCGGGTTGGCTTCACAATATTTATTAACCTCTTCAAATAGTCCTGTTTCTCTAGAAATAATTGTCGAAATATCAGGAATCCAACTCGAGTCTCTTTCTATCGCCGGAGTTAAGGTAGCAAATTCTTCTTTTATCGGATGAAAAGCGATATATATTCGTTCTTCTGCATAATCTTTATTAACAACGGGCATTCCTAAAATCGCGGCCCTCATCGCGGTTATTCGTTGCTGCCCATCAATCACTACTTTTTTACCTTGAGACTTTGACCCATCTTTAAGCCGCACATCTGGGTTTTTCCAAGTTATAATATAACCTATTGGGTATCCTCTATAGAGTGAATCCATCAAATCTCTAACTTGGATTGTGGACCAAACAAAGGGCCTTTGAATTTCCGGGACAGCTATCTCGCCATCTTTTACCCATGTTAAAATACTACTCACGGGGTATTGATTTACACTATAATTGGGCATAGTTTTGTTATTTAATTATAAAATTTATTTTATTAATTCTCCTCTAAATGCTTTGTCTAAAATTAATTATTTCTCAATTAATTCTTCGACTTTTTGCTGACCAAATCATTTTTGCTTCTATTTAGTATGCGCACAATCTCTCCCAATAACACATCGAGGCTTTGAGAAAAATCTACCTGGGTGCGTGTAGGTAATATTTCGGAATCTCGGATAGGAATGTGTAAATAAGCATCGGCAATTTTTCGTGAATGGGATTCCAAAAAATTAAAAGACTCTCGAGTGCTTCTTGCAAGCGATGTATTATTGGACACTTCAGTAAAATTCCTATATCCAAATATAGGAGGAACGTGGTTAAGGATTGACCTTACAAGAGCTATTGTGGCAATAAAATCCCTTCTTTTAAAACAGTGGTTAATCTCCTCGCACATTCTTACTAGTCGTTTAAGATCGAAGTTTTTAATTTTCAGAGAGCGAAGCTCACGTAATCTATCGAGGTCTACATAATTCTGTTTATTCGTTACCTTACTCCGGGCTTTGTGTATCGTCGGTGGTGTTGGTTGTACACGGTTTATAACAGGAGTCACGGCCAAAGAACGAGCTTGCTCCTGAATGTAGGGATCAAGAGTGGCCAAGTATCGCGCTATACCTATCCCTTCTTGATTTGCCCAAAATACTAAATAAGCTGCTGAATTTACCCGGGCGGCGCTTGCTTTTTTTGAGATTTGCTCCCTGATATATTTTTCCGGCTTCCCAATTTTTTTGGAAAGTTTTTCAAGTATACTTCGGTCAAGTTTCTTGGCCATAAATATTTATTTCATCTTTTTTGCCACAATAGAAGTTGATTTCTTTAACTTCTTGAGGATTTCATTCACGCGATTAATATCCATTCTCAACTTTTTAGCAATGTCGTTCTGACTAAAATCTGTGCCCAAATAAAGACCAATCGCACCAATCCGCTCAAGGAGATCAATAACACGAGCATCGCCCGCCAACTTAGCTAGTTTTTTTACTTTTTTCCGATTCTTTGGCATATCTACTTTTTACCTCGTTTAATATTCGTGCCCTTCAGCATTGCATTTATCCGAGCTTTTTCTACTTTTATATGCTTTCCAATCTCCGACCAATTTAAAGCAGTTCGGGATAGCTCTATTGTCAGTAAATATTCTAATAGGTAAATCATACGATCTAATTTCTTTAAAATTAGATCTTCAGATTTTGAATTTGCCATACCTTTTCGGATTCTTAAAATATTTAGCGATACGATTAACGCGGTGAATATCGACCCCCACGATTTTTCTAATTTCGGGCTGTGGGATCCCCTCTTTCGCTAATTCAAGAATAAAAAAATCTTGAAGCCATTCTTCGGTTGTTTTTTGTTTTTTAGCTTTATTTTTCATTTTTTTGATTTTTTAGTTTTGCGCAACCTCGAAATTTCTTTGCTTACATAATTAGCCGTTGTGCCTAAAATTCTAGCGATTTCTCTAGGTTGAAATTCAAAACCATTGAGCAGTGCTATCTGATTACGCAAAGATAAACCAGAATTTTCCGACCTTTCTTGTAAAAATAAACTTATCATTACTTCGAGCCTTTTTTTTATTGCCTCAAGTAATCTTACTTCTTCCATATTTTATGCAATTTTTCCGCTTAAAAATCGAAATTTAATAAACTTAGGTAAGATAATTATTAAAAGGCGACTTTTAAAACAGAAATTTAAACATTTTATTCTTACTCGACATTATCAATATTACCTCTAGCAAGATAATTTGTCAAGTCTAAAATAAAAAATTACCCAGCGATACTCTCCCCAAATTTTTCATAAAAAATCAGCTTATTGGCTGATTTTAATTTAATTTTTCCCAAAAGTCAATTGAGTTTAAACTTCTTTCACAATGATAACTTCCTCTCCTAACATATCAACGATTTTAATGGCGATTTTTGTTTTGGTTTTGGGAATTTCTAATTCGTATTTTCCTTTAACTAAATCGTTTTTCTTCTCTGGAACATCAGAGTAAACGATATGAAAAGTTTTACCATCATAATTAGTATCAATTAAAACGCAATCAATCATTGAACGAAAATCTGGGATTTTAACTTTAAAGAGAGTGTTATCAATATTTAATCTTTCAACAATTGTCGGTGAGATAAAATCTTTAATTTCAACGATAAGTTTATTTCCTTTCCTTTCAATTTTAACTTTTGCTTCATCTGCTTTGTGAATTAAAAAGCTGCCATATTTTTTATCGGTTTTAAGTTCAATAACTTCAATTTTGTTTACCGGGTGCTTTTTGTTCCACTCATCAATTGCAGGATCAATAGTTAATTCTTTCCCCAAACAAACGACAGTAATATTTCTGTCTTCATTCGGTCTTTTTTTTAATTCATCTTGAATTAACTGAAAATCCAATAAAGTAAAAGGATGATTAAAATCAATAATTTTAACTAAATTTTTTCCTAAAGTGCCGTCGAAGAAAGAATCAGTTTTTGTCCTTTGAATTCCTATGTGCTGAACTGCTAATTCTATCGCCTCTGTCCTTAAAAGCTGTAAATCATAGTTATTGACTTTGTAAGTAGCAAAAGAAGGATATTTGGTTTCTTTCTTTTTAATTTGTTCTAAAATAATTTTTTGCAATTCTCTTGATGTTGTTTGAATGGCTCCTTTATTAATATCGCAACCAATCCATTTTCTTCCTAATTTTTGAGCCACTCTTGCAGTAGTGCCGGAGCCAATGAAACAATCTAAAACTAAGCCATCGGGGTTTGAAGACATTTCAATAACTCTTTTTAATAAAATTTCCGCATTTTCCGTTGGATAATCAGTGGTACGAGCATAACCAGCTATATCCGTCCAGTTTGACTTCAAAGTTCTAGTAATAGGAGCATACAGAATTTTATTTTTTTCTATTTTCAACCTTCCTAATTTTTCGTACTCTTCTATTTGTTCTTGTTTTAATCCCCATATTCTACCTTTTGGTAATTTAAATTCCTTTCCAAATACAATTCGTGTATCGTCACCCTTATGATCACCCGGAAGTGTGATTTCCCACCATGTTTCTTTTTCTCTTTTAACTCTTATCTCATGAAAGATATAATCATTGCTTTTTGTATAAAAGAATAAAGAGTCCGTGTCTACCATTAATTTTTTTAAACCTCTCGATGATTTAAAAAATTCTTGCGTACGATTAACAACAATCTCGTTTCTAAAATTCTCTTTCCCAAAAATCTCATCTAATAATAATTTAATAGAATGGCCAAAACGATAATCCATTCTTACAAAAATACTTCCTGTTTCATTTAACAACTCTTTTAATAATTGAAGCCTCTCATACATAAACTGAAGATAGGTATCTTCTAAAAAATTATTAAAATACATAACCTGTTCAACAGTACTATATCCTTCCCCCTCGATTTTACTTGTTTTCAGCCCCCTTAATTGAACCTTTCTTACATAATCTATTCCCACATTAAAAGGCGGATCAATGTAAATTAAATCAATTTTTCCTCTAAATCCCTGCTCTAAAAGTGTAGCCAAAACATCTTTGTTGTCACCATAAAATAAAAGGTTTTGCCAATTTTTTTCTAAACTTTCGTATCTCGGAACATCATACTCTAAATTAGTTTTCAGTGGGTCAAAAACTTCCATCAAAACTGCCGGATACCCTTTAACATAATCTAGCGGTTTTTTCCCTACCCAATTCAACATCGGCCTGCCTTTAGCGGGAGAAATTTTAATTTTTTGATCGTTTTTATTTTGTTCTGATTGTTTTTTCATATTATTAAATGCCTAATCTTAGTTGAAAGTTATTTAGCTCGTTCTCTATTTCCATATTATTTTTTAAACCATAATAGTTATCAAAATGTAATAAACCGTCTTCGTTACCAGAACAATGACTTATAGAGAAGGATCTATAATGAGGGCTACTTTCTCTTCCTTTTTTATTTCTTTTTCTTTTATCATAAATAATTTTAAGTGGTTTTACTATTTTATCTTTCCATTCTTGCCTCTTTTTATATCCACATAAATAACGACTACTACCCAAAACTAAATCTGTTAACTCTTCAAAATTCACTTCCGGGGTTTTATCTTTACTTTTAGGAATACACTCTATTTTTCGCGTTTTTATTCCTATATAACTTCTAGTATTATATTCCAATTTTCTAATAATTCTTTCGCTATCTATTGGAATGCTACCATACTTTCCGTCTGTACATATTCTCGTAATGATAATTTTTGAGTAATTAGTATATTCAGGATTAAAACAATAATGGACTATCCCCTGTATTCCCATTCTTAACAAGGCCTCATATTTTTTTATTCTCTTGTCGCTTGGCGTTAACGTGTCTTTCCAGTAACTATTAGATAATTCATCTAAAGAGTCAATAAAAATTGATAGTATTTTTATGCCAAGAGGATACTTTGTGAACTTTATCTCTCTATTTCGAATATAACCAAACTGTTTATTATACGTAGCTCCATATAATATTTCTAGCCATCGTTTAGCAGTGAAATTCCTACTTTTACTTTCTTTTTTTAACTCATGCCATCTTACAGATGGATATTCAGCATTAACTTTTTTTCTCTCATTCATTAAAATATTATTAAAAAAGCTTCGTGAATAGATAGGAACAATTAAAAATTGATGTCCGAACGGTAGCTTTTCCTTTTTATTGTCATATACTTCATCATGGTAGATCTCGACTTCTATTAAACCAAATCTTCTTTTTCTAAATTTAAACAATTGTAATTGCTCTTCTCCTTCTTCCATATTCCATTTTTATATCCCAATCCACTTTTTAATTTTTTCGATTTCTTTAAACCCTAAACTATCTTTGCTTGTTTCTAAAATTTCATATTTTAATCTTTCAGGATTTAACTTTTCTACTTTTCTCATTTCTTTTTCTTTTAAGGGTTTATTGCCTCTATCTCTTTCACCGGTGATTTCTATTATTAACATTTTGCCATTTTTCTTTCGGATTAAGAAATCCGGTGTATAATTGTGCCATTTGCCTTCTTTATCTTTATACTCAAAGAAAAAGTCGGTTTTATTTGGGTCATCAATGGCGCCAGTAAAATAAATATCTTCAACCTCGTCCGGGTCTTCATTTAGTTCTCTTAAAACACTTTCAAAAAATTCTCGCTCTGGTTCAGAATCAAAATTATATGGCGAGTAATGAAACCCAAACGGAAGCCGAGGTTGTTTGTATCTCTTAATAAATTCTTCGTATCTCAAGAGTAATTTATCTGCTTTATCTTTATGGAAAATGATTTCTGTAACATAAATTGATTTTTCATCTTTTTTTTCTTCTTTAAATCCTTCCTTTCTTATTAGAGCCAGCGCTTGCTCTAACACCTCAGTAATGATTTTATAATTCTTGAGCTGTTCTTCTATCTGTTTTTTTATTCCTACTGCCTCTGGTTCTAAAACTTCGCCATCGGGATAAAGGCTTTTTAATTGCTCATAAGTATCCATTAAAGGCAAACGATATAAGCTGGAAATCTCAACAGCTAAACTATAAATATCAATGTAATCTGGCTCTATTTTTATTTTTTCTTGGGCAATAGTGACCAAAATCTTCTTTCGACCAAATTCTTCAGGAGTAAGAATCTCCTTTATTTTGTCTTTTTTCTCTATAGCCGGCTTTTTAATTTGTATTTGTGGTTTAAACTTTAAATCAACTGGAATTACTTTTTGAACTTTCTTTCTTAAAACAACCGGTGGAATCTCAATTTTTCTTAAAATTACTCTTTCTTTAATAAAATCTTGTGGTGCTTTATTTAATTCTTCTAATGACTCTCCATAGGTTTCTTTTAGTTGGCTATCCAGAATTGACACATTGTCCCTGGAAAGGTAGATTTTTGCTTTGCATTTATTGCCAGGTGTTTGCCTTAAACAACGGGAAGCAGCTTGTAATACAAAATTATTGGCGGAGGTTAATTTTCTCGCTAAAGCAGTGGCAAAAAGAGAAGGACAATTCCAACCTTCAGTTCCTTTATTTACTAAAAGGAAAACTCGATAAGGTAAAGCAGGATCGTTTATGCGATTATCAAACAGGTCCTTTATTTCTTCAGGGGATTCGTTATGCACTGGAAGCATAACAGAAGGGTCCAGGCCCTGTTTAACTATGGCCTTTTCAACTATCGGTTTAGATGAATCTAAATTACTAATTTGAGGAAAATAAATTGCTAATTTTGCTGGACTACCATCATAAATTCCAACATTTTTATAATTCTTAAAAAAATCGGAGATAACATCTTCTAAAAGGTGTTTATCAGATACATCTTCATAAGCTACAATGTTGCCACGAACCTCTTTTAATATTCCGTCTTTAATTCCTTGTGATAATCCATACCAATAGACCACATCTTTAAGAATTTGCCTCTTGAAGTAAGGGGTACCAGTGGTGTTAACAACAACTAAAACATTTGTATTATCGGCTAAATAATTAACAGTCTGCCTAACTCTTTTTAATTGCTTATCTAAGGCTTGGCCATAAGTGTGGTGCGCCTCATCAGAGAAAATCGCTAAGTTTGGCAACGAAGCAATGGTCTGGAGTCTTTGATTAGCCACGGCTTCTTTAATTTCATCTTCCTTTTCTTTATTTAATAGTATGCCTTGCAATAAATTTTTAGGGATTGCTTGCTTTTGAATCCTAATCTTTTCTGTGTTAGTAACTACAACATTAAAACTACTACCTTTAATTATAGGAATATCCTTCTCCCCATCTCGAGTATAAGTGATTTTCAAAGTGCTGATAAATTGTTTATATAATCTCGGAGGCAAAATTTTCTCATAAGGAATGTCAGAAATTTCTTTTAACGCACCTAAAATTGTTTTGCCGGGAGCGAAAACTAAGGCGTTTTTAACAAATGGCTTATCTGGATACTCTAGAGTCATCGCAAATTCTGTAGCGATTATCGTGCCAATCAAAACTGTTTTTCCTGCTCCCATCGCTAAAGCTAAAATATAACTGGGGTAATTTAAAAATAATGATTCTCGTAACCCTTCAAGACGATATTTTTTGACAAAATCATTATCTTTTTCAATTTTCTTAAAAATAGTGTTTATACCTCCACCATTTGAAAAAAGAATTTTTCTTAAATCTCTTTCGGTTAATCTTATATTTAAAGCATCTAAAAGGTCTTCTCCTTGAAAATATTTCTTATATAAATCAAAAACGTGAGGAGTATTTTCTATCAATCTTAAATACCAATAAGTTTCAAGAGCTTCAAATTGGGCCTTTCTTAAATATCTTAAATTCTGATTTTGTGTATCCAAAAAATTGTATTCAAAAATTTCTCTAATAACTGGATAATTAGAGCCATAATTCTTTCTGCGCCAGTCTTCTACTTTTATCTTTAAAATCTCATTTAAGTTCATAAAAATTCTTCATTTTTCTCTTTTTCTTTGAAAAATTTCGCCATTTTTTTATTTTATCATATTTTTTTGCTTGGCCCTCACCAATGTTTTGGTGTGGGGGGTAAATTGCGGCTCAAAAACGTGTATTTGGCGGGCAGAGTTAAGGAAGTTAGAAAAAAATTTATTTTTCGCTTTCAAGCCCCGAAGGAAAGCAAAGCTTTCTACGGGGCAAGTTTTAATTTTAGCAAAAATAATAAATCTTTTTTTAGGTTTTGTTTTACCCAATCTTTTTGCTTTTCATCTAAAAGTTCGCCCATGCCGGCTAAAATATGTTTTTCATCCTTTTTTTCTACTAAGTTAATACATCTTTTTAAAAAATCCTTAAAAGACATTTTGGTCCTGTTCTCAATTATTTTTTTGTTAATCGGCCAATCGTTTTGTAAAAAATACCAACTATCAAAAATGTCTCGGTTTGTCTTGCCAGATCTCTCATACATAGCTACCAACTTGTGGGCAGCCATATCTTCTTGAACCATCACTTTCATAGAAATGCCAAGATAGGATTTTACCTCATATCTTGAACCAAAATCTCGGCGATTTATCTCAACTTTGATGTTTTGGGCTCCTTCGGCCTTTTTTTCATATGAAAGAATGTAAAAAAGGTTAAATCTTTTCTTGCTGGCTTCTTTTACTGTGCCATAGTTTTCTAAAATTTTTCTGATTCGTTCAAAAACATAATCCTCCTTTTCCAAATCGAGCAAATCGAAGTCTAAGTCCACTGAAAAACGCGGCATCCCGTAAAATAAATAGGCCGCCGTGCCGCCCTTGAAACCCAAAATTGGACCGATGGTGGGATCGGTGTAGATGTCTTTTAGAATTTTGATTAAAATATTTTTGTGAGTGATTATATCGAGAGACATAGTTTCTTAATTAACCTTTTTGAGCTTCTTTATAATACTGTTTAATTTTTTTCTCCATTCTTTTGCTACCGTAAATCGGGAGAATTTCTAAAACTTTGTCCCATTTGAGGGGCGAGAGATTATCAAAGTGATAATCTTTGTAGAGATAGAGAATATCTAAAAACGCTCTTTCCGGCAAAGCGATGGAATATCTCTCTTTGTTTTCAATGCCGACCTGATTAGTGAGGATAATGTCTTTGATTTTTTTGTAGGAATATTTCTGACCATCAGCGATTATTTCTCTAGTGAGATATGAGGCGACAAAAATTTGGTCATAATATT
>Ga0315280_10006962_pt1 | contig 15408 bp, 12 predicted proteins | sample YL17G06_40_MG_FD_203697 | JGI IMG/M metagenome (GOLD analysis project Ga0315280, IMG submission 203697) | Sediment microbial communities from Yellowstone Lake, YNP, Wyoming, USA - YL17G06_40 | ecosystem: Environmental > Aquatic > Freshwater > Lake > Sediment | place: USA: Wyoming | collected... | reverse complement strand
ATGACCGGCAGTCTGTGCGCCAGCGCCTTCTGGAGGAGCGTGCGGTAGTAGTGCGTCACGAAGTCGTTGAACCAGTTCCGGCCCTCCTTCAGCTGCCGTTCAGTGAGGAAGTACGAGGCCAGGATCGGCTGGAGCGAGAGGTTGAGGATCAGCGAACCCAGGAGGGCGGCGGCCACCGCAAACGCCGTCGGCCGGAACATCGCGCCCTCGAGCCCGCCGAGCGTCAGCAGCGGCAGGAAGACGAGGATGATGATCACGTTCGCGGAGACGAGATATCGACCGACGTCACGCGCGGCCTCCGCGGTCAACGACAGCGTGGAGGCCGTTCCACGCCTCTCGCGCAGGACCCGGAGGATGTTCTCGACCATGATGATCGAGCCATTGGCCACTTTGCCGATCCCGATCGCCAGCCCGCCAATCGACATCACGGTCAGGCTCACGTGCGCGAGCCCCATCAGCGCCAGCGCGATCAGGATCGAGAACGGGATCGTCAGCGACGCGATGAGCGCGCTCCTTACGTTCCAGAGGCAGAGCATCATCACCAGGACGATGAAGAGCGCCCCCTCCAGGATGGCCACCTGGACGTGGTCGAGCGACTCGAGGATCAGGATCGACTGGTCGTAGAACGGCTTGATTGACACGCCTGCAGGGAGATCGGCCCCGATCCTGGCCAGGGCCTGCTTGACGTTGGCGATCGCCGTGAGCGTGTCGCCCCCGTACTGCTTCTCGAGGGTGACGTACACGGCTTCCTGTCCGTTGTAACTCGCCGCCTCCCGGCGGAAGCGTGGTCCGATACCGACTTCGGCGACGTCCTTCACGCACACGGGAATGCCGTGCCGGGACGTGATGACCGTGTCGCGGAGGTGATCGAGCGTTTCGATCCGGCCCACGCCCTTGACGAGCACTTCCTGCGAGGTCTTGGCGATGATCCCGCCGGAAAAGTTGCGGTTGCTGTTCTCGATGGCCTGCTTGAGGTCGGCGATGGTGATGCCGAAGTGACGCAGCATGTCCGGCTTCAGCAGCACCTGGTACTCCCGCACAAAGCCGCCAAGGTTGATGACGAACGACACACCGGGAACGCCCTGCAGCCTGTAGCGGATCACCCAGTCCGCAATCGAGCGCAGCTCCATCGGATCGGTTCCCTCGCCCACGACGCTGAACTCGAACACCTCGCCCATGCGGGAGGAGACAGGGCCGAGAATCGGCGGCGACGAGTTCTGCGGCAGCCGCCCGGCGACCTGTTCGAGCTTGCTCGAGACGATCTGTCGCGCCCGGTAGATGTCGATGCCCCAGTCGAACTCCACCGTCACGACCGAGCTGCCCGTCGTCGACTCGGACCTGACCCTCGTCACGCCGGGCGCGCCCGAGAGGAGGCTCTCGAGCGGAAACGTGATGAGCCGCTCCACGTCCTCCGACGCCATCCCGGGGTTCTCGGTGATGATGTTGACCAGCGGCGCGTTGAGGTCGGGGTAGATGTCCTTGGGAATGGAGAAGTACGCGACGGCGCCGCCAATGCAGGCCAGGCCGACCAGGAAGAGCGTCAGGACGCGGTGGGTGAGCGCATAGCCGATGATCCGATCAACCATGGGATGGATTCTTCAGTGCGAGGCGGCGTGCTTCAGCACCTCTTCGAAGAGCTTCGACTTGAGCTGGAAGTTCCCGTTCACCACCACTTCGTCGCCCTCGTTCAATCCGCGCACGATCTCGTAGTACCCTTCGTGCTTGACGCCGACCTGCACCACCTGCGGCACGTAGCCGTCCTCGGCTCTCACGAAGATCAGCTTCTCGTCCTGGTTGTCCAGCACCGCCCGCTCGGGCAAGGCCAGCACACGCGTCTCGTCGGCAAGGAAGAAGCTGACGTTGGCGAACATGCCGGGCTTGAGACGCTGGCCGCGGTTCCCGATCTCGGTCCGCACGGTGATCGTCCGCGTCTCGGGATTCACGACGTCCGCGATGTAACAGACTCGCCCGCTGAACATCTCCCCGGGATACGCCGTCACGCTGAGCGCCACCTCTTGGCCGATGCGCAGCTTGGCCAGGTCGCGCTCGTAGATCGCGGCGTCCACGCAGAGAGTGGAGGGGTTCAGAATCTCGAGGATCGCGGTGGAGGGATCCACCATGCTGCCGAGCACCGGCGTCGAGTCGATCACCTTTCCCGTGATTGGCGCCCGCAGTATGACGGTCGGCTCGAACGCCGGGTTGGCCTGCAGCGCCCGAACCTGTTCTTCGGAGAGCCCCAGCACGTTCAACCGCTTCTCGACCGCCTCGAGTGCCGCCCGTGCCACACGCAGCTCGTTCTCCGCGGCGAGGAAGGCCTTGCGTGCCCCGACGCCGCGGTCGAACAGCCGCTTCTCCCGTTCGTGGCTGCTCTCGGCCAGATCCACGGCAGCTCGCGCGCGGTAGTAGTCGCCCTTCGCGGTCCCAACCTCGTCGCTGAGCAGCGTGACGACGGGCTGGCCCGCACGGATCCACTCTCCAGGTCGTACGTGGACACCGGCCACCCGGCCCGCGTACGGGTAACTGACAATCGCCTTGCGGCCCGGCGGGGCGTAAACCGATCCCATTGCCGACAGCCGCGAACGGAGCAGCCGATACGAGGCACGAATGGTCGACAGGCCGATCCTCTTCTCTTCCTCCGGCGTCAGCGTGATCCACTGCCTCCCCCAGCCGCGTCCCGCTCCACGACCGAAACCACGCCGCGGCAGCAGGTAGTCCCGGCCCTGCCCGGCTCCCCTGCCGGGGCGGGCCCAGGACCCCGCCGCTGGTTCAGCGGCCTGCTGCGCGGCCGGCGCCGCCTGCGCCGTTACTGCGGGCGCGGACCCCTGACGGCTGCAGGCGGCCAGCGATGCGGCCAGCACGCCCGCCACAGATGCACAGCACACCTTCCTGACCACGTTCTCGCTCCTTGGAGCCCGCCCGAGCAATCTGCGGCGGGCTCTTACCGGCCCACGGCCCTGTTCAACGCCGCCACGGCCACGTTGGAGTCGTACAACGCCTGGGCGTACGACTGGCGGGCCTGCAGGAGCGTCCGGCGGGCCGCAATCAGCTCGAGGCCTCCGATTTCCCCTTCCGCGTAGCTGAACGCGAACATCTGGTACGCCTCTTCGGCCTGCTTCAGGATTTCGCGTTCGAAGAGATCGATCTGCTGCTGCGCGGTCAGTGTCTTCCTGTAGGCCTGCTCCACCTCCAGCCCGATTGCACCGCGCAGGTGCTCCAACTCCCGCTGCGCTCCGGCGAGCGTGGCCTGCGCCTCTGCAATCTCTCCTTTCTTCGACTGCCAGAAGAACAACGGGATCGGCAGCGAGAGCGTCACGTCCCAGCTTTGCGGTTGCCCGCTGAGCGAGTGTTGCGCGAAGCCGACCTCGAAGTCGGGGAAATAGGCGAGCGAGGCCTGTCGGGTGTGCAGGCGCTCGCGATCGACGGAGAACTGGACGCGCTTCAGCTCGGGGCGCAGCGACAGCGCGCGGTGCTTGAGCTCGGAGAGATCGAGCAGCACGGAAGGCTGTTTGAGCGCGCCGAGAACGCTCAGTTGCGCGTCCTCGGGACGGGCCAGCAGGAAGTTCAGCCGGGCCTTGCCGAGCGTCACGTCGTTGGCGGCAACACGCACGGCCGCCTCCGCCTGCGACGCTTCGAGCCGCGCCCGCAACACTTCCACCTGCGCGACGTCACCCGTCTCGTGCTTCAGCTCGGTCTGCGACAGGAACTCGCGCGAGAGCCGGCGATCCTCCTCGGCGTGCTTCAGCCGTTCTTCGGCAAGGAGCACGTTGTTGAACGCCTCGGTCACCTCGTAGGTCAGTTCGAGGCGCAGCAGATCCGCATCCGCCTCCACCTGTCCCGCTTCGGTCGCGGCCATGCCTCCGCGAGCCGCACGCTTTCCGGGAAATTCGATCGTCTGGACGACTCCCAGGTACCTCTCGGCGGAACCGGCGAAGTGAAAGGGCCGTGGCTGCAGATCCGAATCGAGAGCGAACACGGGCTGCGGCAGGGCGCGCGCCTGGTTCACGCGCGCGACGGCGGCACGATGGTCCTCGCGTGAAGCGAGCACTCGCGGGTTCCGCTCCAGGGCGACGGCGACGCACCGATCCAGCGTGAGCTGCTGCTCGTCGGCCTGTCTGCCGCTTGCTGGCATCGCGATGGACAACGCCACGAGCACGGTCCACAGGAGACAGGGCTTCATGAATCAGGCAACGGTCCGGGGCCGGCAACGCCGAAAGCTGACGCGACACTACCAGCCTGGCTGCCGGAGCCAATCGCTATTCAATGAACGGCACGTCCAGGGGTACGAACGGCTGTGATCTGGCCCTGGCTGGGTTGCGGCGCTGCGCGGTTGAAGGTCGCGGCCGGAAGAGATCGAAGCCGCATGCGGGCCGATCCGCCACGATCGTATTTGACGCTCCGCCGTTTCGAGCATATGTTCGCATTCTTGTCCGCGCTGCAGGGAGACTGATCGTGGTTGCGTCGATTCTCGCCAACGCCGTTACGATCACCGGATTCGTCCTGGTGATGATGCTGCTGGTCGAGTACCTGAACGTCGCCACTCGGGGCGCGCTGCGCCGGCGGCTGCAGAGACGCGGCGGGCGGCTACCCGCGGTCCTCATCGGCGTCGTGCCCGGCTGCTTCGGCGCCTTCACCAACGTGACGCTCTATGTCCACGGCGCCGTCTCGCTTGGCGCGCTGGCCGGCAGCATGATCGCCGCAAGCGGCGACGAGGCATTCGTCATGCTGGCGCTCTTCCCCGACCGCGCGCTGGCGCTGTTCGCGCTGCTGTTCGCATGGGGCCTCGTCGTGGCCACGATCGTCGATCGCCTGTTCGGAACGCGCTACTGCCGCCAGCCCGGCTGCACGTCGGGACTTGCGATCCATGCAGACGACGGGCTGGAGCTGCGACCGTTCCGGCTGCCACAGGAGGGCATACGCTGGAGTCGCGATCGCTCCCTGCTGGACGGGAGCCTCGTGGTATTCAGCCTGGCGGTCGGTTCCGGCGCCGTCGCGTCGGACCTGGCGCCGTGGTTGCGCGCGATCATCGTCTCGATCGTGCTGCTTCTCGCGGCATTCGTTCTGGTCGCGCCCGAGCACTTCGTGCGCGAGCACCTGGTTCGGCACGTGGTACGCGAGCACGCGCCACGCATCTTCCTGTGGACGCTGGGTGCGCTCCTCGTCACCGAATGGGCGATGCGAAGCGGGCTGGAACTCGAGGCCTTCATCAGGAACCACACGACGCTCGCCCTGCTCGTCGCCGCGGCGGTGGGCGTCATCCCGGAGTCGGGACCGCACCTGATATTTGCCACCCAGTCCGGCGTTCGAGCTGGCACGATCGATGAAGCCCCGAGATTCTCATCGCGCCGACTCTGGCCACGGCTTCTGCAGGACGAAGAAGCCGGAGTCGAACCGGTCGGGGTCGGCCCTGACCATGGCGATCTCGCGCTCGTATCGGGACAATTCCCCGGGTGTGATGCCATCGACGCCTGCTTCACGAAGAAGGCGGATGCGAGCTTCCAGCGGGGCGTAGTAGTCGGTCCACCAGCAGCGTTGCGGCAGCCGCAGCTGGCCGGCGACACCGAAGCCGAAGGTCGGGATCTGGTCCCTGATTCCAGAAAACCAGGCGACCGTTTCATGCACGACCAGGAATCCTTCGGCCTTCAGGAGACGATGGCACACCGGCAGGCTCCTCGCCGGATCGAACAGGTGCAGCACGCCCTCCTCCCAGAGGACATCGAAGCTTTCGCTTGCCAAGCCGGCGTCAAAGAGCGACGCGTTGATTGGCTTGACGCGATGACCGAGGCCAGCCCCTTCAACGCTCCGCCGCAACTCGGTCAGCGCGGAGTCATCCGTGTCGATGCCGACAACCTCGCTGCCGCTCAGACGGGCAAGCTCGATCGTCACCGACCCGGAGCCGCAACCGATGTCCAGGATGCGTGGACGGTCCAGCCGGGGGAGCAGAGCGTAGGCCTCGCGCGTGTACTTGAGGAACCAGGCTCGTAGTTCCCCGGCCTTCAGCACTCGTTCGATTCGACTGCGCACGTCCGTGAGCTCACCTGAATCGAGGTCTTCGCCCCCTGCCGGCGACTTTCAGCGTCCACCTTGACTTCTTCCGATCCACCACGGGACGGTTGCGTTCGAAACGCCGTCGAGTCTGGGCACGTGCCCCTTGATGTCCAGCACAGGTGTGTCGGGGAACGCATCGATGGCGGCGATCTCGATGACGTTCGCCTTCACCGCGATCAGCCTGCAGACCGTCGCGCCGATCAGGTTGGGACGAAGCGGGGATCGCGTCGCGAAAACGCCGGTCAGCGGGTGCGCCATGTTTCCCGGCGGATTGGGATGGACCTGCAGGGTGGCGCGCCGCTCGGGTGTGTCGTTGCGGTCGAACCACCAGTACACGTTTATGTGAGAGTAACCCTCGAGTCCGAGAAGCCCCGGCTCGTACTGCTTCTCCAACACGATGGTCGTTTTCGTACCTGCCGTCCTCACGAACCCGATCGGAGAAACGGTGTACTGGCGTGCCCGTCGGTCTTCTTGCCCGTCTCCCGGCGCGCTCGTGAGAGACCATGAGGCGAAAACCAGGACGCCGGCCAGGACAACCGAAATGCGTGCCATATCGCCTCCATCAGACGTGGTTGCCTCCACGTGACAGCACGGCGCGGTCGCGGCCGTGGTTACAAAGCCCACCTCAGAGTCACGGCGAGCGCGACCGTCGTCTTCCTCATGATCTCCTGCACCGACCCGGCGAATGTCGCGGTTTGGGGTCCACTCGGGGCCGGGGCGACATTATCAGCCTGGCCTCCGCCGCCAAACTGTATCCAACGAACGGTAGCGAGGCGAGTACCAACGGCGATTCTGGGGCGTTCGGTGGAGGCTCGCGCGCCTACGCCGCCTGTTTCAAGGGCGGCTGCATGAACGGCTCGAGCGCTGCGCGCGCCTGGTCGCCGATGTCGCCGGCCACGTCGCCGGGGCGCTCACTGCGGCGCCGGGGCGCCACGCGCCCCGTACCTCGATCGGTGAAGTCGCTGCGGGCTGCCTCGCATGTCACGGCGAGGGGAAGCAGGCTCCGCGAGGCCGAGATCGTGGGCCGGATGTCCTGCACCAGCTGCCACGCGGATGCGCACAATCAGCAGAAATAGGGTCTGCCGCGAGTCGCGATGAAATGCTAGGATGGGTCTATCTGTTCGCATACCGGGCAGGGCATCCTCACTTGGCGCCGCGGTCGGTGCCGTCCGAGCGCGTGTAATGAGGACTGCTGGCACCCGTTCTCCCGGCCGCCTTTCGGGTCTTCTGCTCGCCGGCGGCCTCTGCGTCACGGCGACCGCGCCCGTGCTCTCCGCGCAGCAGGCGGCCTCGCGTTCCGGCTCGTCGCATCCCGACGGCCGCCCGATCTACGAGGCCGCGTGCGCGCCATGCCATGGCGAGGACGCGCGCGGCGCGTCGAAGACGCTGGTCGGCTTCGAGCAGCAACTGCCCGATCTCACTGATCCGAACTTCACCCGCGAACCCGACGCCGACTGGTTCGCCATCGTGCACGAGGGTGGCCCCGTCCGCGCCTTCAATCGCCTGATGCCCGCATTCGGCGACGCGCTGGCGCCGAACGAGATCCAGGCGGTCATCGACCATGTGCGAAGCCTGGGCGCCCACGCGGGCTGGCCACGCGGTGAGCTCAATTTTCCCCGCGCGATCCTCACCGAGAAAGCGTTTCCCGAGGACGAGGCGATGTTCGTCGCCGGTGTGGCGGCGGAGGGAGCCGGCGAGGTCGCCAACAAACTCATCTACGAGAAGCGCTTTGGCGCACGCAACCAGTTCGAGGTGATCGTCCCGTTCTCGAGCCGCGACGACGGAGTGGACGGATGGACGAGCGGAATCGGGGATCTTGCCTTCGGCGCCAAGCGCGTGGTGTACCACGACCGGGGAAGGGGAACGATCGTCAGCCTGGCGGGCGAGGTCAGCCTCCCCACCGGCAATGCCGATCGCGGCTTCGGCAGCGGTCACGTGGCCGTCGAATCTTTCGCGGCGTTTGGCCAGGCGCTTCCGCGCGACGCGTTCGTGCAGGCGCAGGCGGGCGTGGGAATTCCCACCAACGGCGCCGCGCGCGAGGCCTTCTGGCGCCTCGTCGCGGGCAGGAGTTACAGCCAGGGCGAGTTCGGCCGCACATGGTCGCCGATGGTCGAGTTGGCTGCCGCGCGCGACTTGATCGCCGGCGAGGCGGCCCAATGGGACGTTGTCCCGCAGGTCCAGGTGACCTTGAGCAGGCGCCAGCACATCATGGCCGCTGTGGGCGCGCGCGTGCCGCTCACCGACCGCGGCCCGCGCCGGACCCAGGTCGTAATGTATTTCCTGTGGGATTGGTTCGACGGCGGGCTGCTCGAAGCGTGGAAATAGCACCATCGCCTCGTTTCTTGCCGGAACCTGGAGGCAATCGATGCGCGTCGTTCCCCTGATCCAGGCCGGAGCGCTCCTCGCGTGGTTGCTCGCACCGCCGGCCGCAACGCCCCGTCAGGTGGCCGGCACGCCGGCCGTCCTCTCGGGCGCGCTGTTCGACACGGCGGAGACGTGCATGGCGTGCCACAACGGCATGGTCGCGTCCTCGGGCGAAGACGTCTCGATCGGCGTCGCGTGGCGGCCGTCGATGATGGCGAACTCGTCGCGCGATCCGTACTGGCAGGCGGGCGTGCGGCGTGAAACGCTGGATCATCCCGAATCGGCGGCGGCGGTGGAGCACGAGTGCGCGGCGTGCCACATGCCGATGATGCGCTACGAGGCGCACGCCAACCGCCGGACGGCGCAGGTGTTTGCGCACCTGGGGGCGGGCGCGATGCCGAGTATGCAGAGCCGGCTGGCCGCCGACGGCGTGTCCTGCACGATGTGCCATCAGATCGCAAACGAGCGGCTGGGCACGAAGGAGAGCTTTACCGCGGGATTCGTGGTGGACGCGCAAACGCCGGCCGGCCAACGCCGCGTCTTCGGCCCGTTCGCCGTTGACGACGGACGCGCGCGCATCATGCGCTCCGCCTCGGCGTTCACGCCGACCGAGTCCGCGCACATCCAGGCATCGGAAACGTGCGCCAGCTGCCACACGCTCTACACACACGCGCTGGGCGCCGGCGGCGCCGTCACCGGCCACCTGCCGGAGCAGGTACCGTACCTCGAGTGGCGGCACAGCGCCTATCCAAACGAACGAAGCTGCCAGACGTGCCACATGCCGGTTCTCGACGCGCCCACGCCCGTCACCTCGGTGCTCGGCCAGCCGCGGGCGCACTTCTCGCGTCATGAGTTCAGGGGCGGCAACTTCTTCATGCCGCTCATGCTCAATCGTTACCGGCGCGAGACGGGCGTCACGGCGCCGCCGCAGGAACTCGACGCGGCGGCCCGGCGGGCCGTCGGGAACCTGCAGGAGGAGGCTGCCGCACTCGCAATCGAACGGGCCGACGCGCGCGACGGCCGCCTGGCTGCGGTCATCTCGATCCGGAATCTCGCAGGGCACAAGCTGCCCACCGCCTATCCGTCCCGCCGCGTCTGGCTGCATCTCATTGTGCGCGATCGGCACGACCGCGTGCTCTTCGAGTCCGGTGCGATGTCGCCGGACGGACGCATTCACGGAAACGACAACGATGCCGACGCGGCTCGCCACGAGCTGCACTACGACGAGATCACCAGCGGCGACCAGGTACAGATTTACGAGTCGATTATGACCGACCGCGCCGGCGCGGTCACAACCGGCCTGCTCTCGGCGGTGGGGTACGTGAAGGACAACCGGATACTGCCGCGAGGCTTCGACAAGGCCAGCGCCGGCGAAGACGTGGCCGTGCACGGCGCTGCCGCGTCAGACGAGAACTTCACCGGCGGCGGCGATCGCGTCCGCTATACGGTGGACGTGTCGGATGGCGAGGGCCCGTTCCGCATCGACGCGGAACTGTGCTACCAGTCGATCGCGTACAGATGGGCGAAGAACCTGCGGCGTCACGACGCGCATGAGCCGCGCCGGTTCGTGCGCTACTACGACGCGATGGCCGCCTTCTCGCGTGCCGTCCTCGCCCGCGCCACGGCCACGACCCGGTGAGGCTTCGATGCCTCGAGCACGCCGGTGATTGCCCGGACGTGCTCCTGAATGAAAGGGCGCAATTCGGAATCGTCTCAAAAAGCGCCCGCGGATGTCGACGCCGCCCAGTTCGTCGTACACCCCGTACACGGTTCCGATTCGCCCGCCACCGTCCGCGAGCATCGGGTACGGGAAGCCGCCCTCCACCATCTTCGACAGCTCGGCCTCCTGCCAGATCTTGTGCACGAAGCGGCTGTCGGTACTGACCGAAAGCACCTGGACGCCCAGCTGCTCGAAGTCCGACCGCCTGGCGGCAACTGCCGCCAACTCGGTCGGTCAAACAAAGGTGAAGTCACCAGGATGGAAGCAGAGGACCACCCAGCGCCCGTGGTACTCCGAGAGCTTCAAGTTCTTGAAACCCCCGTCGACGAAAGCCGAAGCCTCGAAGTCTGGGGCAGCCTGTCCAACTCGAGCAGCAGGCATGGCGTGTATCTCCTCCTTCGTTCCGCCCGAGGGTTGCGCGGAAGCCGGCGCAAAGGGTCCCCGCGCCGGTTCGACGCATGACGAGTCAGGCATCGGACACCTTCACTCCTCCCGTTGCACAGGGTCCGCGGGAGACGCTCACTGAGCGGGAACCCGTCAGCGGTATAGCATCGCGGATGAGGTGCGACGCAGCGTCTTCCCTCCTGCAGGTTTGACGTACGCCCCACGGAGAGGGAAGACCATGGCAAATTGCCAGGGTGATGCGCGGCATCTCGCCAGATTCCGGCGCCCCTCCGGGGAGCATGGGGCTATACTGGGCGCATGGCGGTGGAAGGCGCGGCCACCAGTCAGGAGACGATTCTCAACTCGATCAGCGACGGCGTATTCACTGTCGACCCCGAGTGGCGGGTGACGTTTTTCAACCTGGCCGCCGAGCGCATCACCGGCGTGCCGCGCGAAAGCGCCATCGGGCGTCGCTGCGCGGGGGTGTTCCGGGCCAGCATCTGCGAGTCTGCCTGCGCCCTGCGCCAGACCATTGGTTCCGGCCAGCCGGTCGTGAACAAGATCGTCTACATCGTGACCGCGGCCGGCAACCGGATTCCGATCAGCGTCTCGACCGCAGTGCTGAGGGATGCGGAAGGCCGGATCGTCGGTGGCGTCGAGACCTTCCGTGATCTGACCCAGGTCGAAGAGCTGCGCAAAGCTCTTCACTCACGCTACACCATCGGCGACATCGTCGGCCGGGGCCCCGCGATGCGCGCGGTCCTCGAGATGCTGCCTGTCGTGGCGGCTCATGACACCACCGTGCTCATCGAAGGCGCGAGCGGCACGGGCAAGGAACTGGTGGCGCACGCCATCCACGATCTCTCGCCCCGCCGGCGCAAGCGCTTCGTCGCCGTCAACTGTGGCGCGCTGCCGGAGACACTGTTCGAATCGGAGCTGTTCGGCTATCGCGCCGGCGCGTTCACCGACGCACGCCACGACAAGCCGGGGCGTTTTGCGCTGGCCGAGGGCGGCACGCTCTTCCTCGACGAGATCGGCGACGTGCCGCTCTCGATGCAGGCCAAACTGCTCCGCGTCCTGCAGGAACGCGAGTTCGAACCCCTCGGCACCGTCGAGCCCGTCAAGGCCAACGTGCGGATTCTCACCGCCACGAACCGGGACTTGGCGGCACTCGCGAACGAGGGCAGATTCCGCGAGGACCTCTTCTACCGCATCAACGTGTTCCGCATCGCGCTGCCGCCCCTTCGCGACCGCCGGGAGGACCTTCCCCTCCTCGTCGAGCGTCTCGTGGCGAAGATCGCGCGCCTGCGCGGCAAGGACTTGGCCGGCGTGTCCGACCAAGCGCTCCGCCTTCTGCTGGCCTACGACTATCCGGGCAATGTCCGGGAACTCGAGAACATCATCGAGCACGGTGCGGTGCTGTGCCGGGGCGCGATCATCCAGGCCCACGATCTCCCATCACACGTGCGCCTGCGCCACCTCGGGGGGACGGCGCCAGGTGAGGACGGGAGCCCTTTTGACGCACAGACGGCGGGGGTCAGACTTCGGGATATGGAGACCGCCTTGATCGAGAGCGCGCTGCGGCGGCACGACGGGAACCGCGCAGCGGCAGCGCGCGCGCTGGGGATCGATCCGAGCACGGTGTTCCGACGGATCAAGGCCGCTCGCATCGATGTGCCGCGGACGCGCCGGCGTCGAGCCTGAACCACTGCAGGCTGCCTGCCTCATGAGGTGGCCTGTCGAGGCAATCTGCAAGGCTGCCACCCCAGCCCCTTTTGACCTTCCGCGATAACCACACGAATCTGGCGGACTTGGCCGACAGGCTGCTGGCGGCGGCTTGCCGGCGAGCGTCTTGCTCACTTGCATCTGGCAGGGGCCCGCGCGACCTTCTCGGGTATCAGGGGGGCAGGCGACGAGATCGGGAATCAACGACTGAAGAATCGGGAACGGTCACATGCGCATCGCAATTCCCGACTGGCACGGTCAGGTGTCGCCGGTCTTCGACGTGGCGGGACGACTGCTGGTCGTGGATCTCGACGAGGGTCGGGAGATCGCCAGGAAGGTGATCGTCCTCGCGAACTTGACGCCGACCCGGCGTGTCCTGCGCCTCAAGGCGCTCGGCGTCGAGACGCTCGTCTGCGGGGCCATCTCGCGCCCGCTGGAGCAGTTGGTCACGCGGCTTGGCATCCGAATCATCTCGCTCGTCAGCGGTCCCCTCGAGAAGGTCGAGCGGTTCGTGGCGCTGGGCCAGCCGATTCCCGAGACGTATCTGCTACCCGGCTGCCGCCAGCCGCGCATCCGGCCCGCAGCTCAAAAGCAATAGCGGCCACCGTGCGCGCTGGCGCCGCGGCCGCACCCCTTCGTCAGGAGCGCTCAACATGGAAGGCGTTCTGCAACTTTCCGAGGAGGCCGCGCTTGCGCGCATTCGAGGCGAGTACCACGAAATGCCTGGGCTCAGACTGACGGCAGCACAAGCGCGTCGCTTCTGGGGACTCGACGCCCCGATCTGCGACACGCTCCTCGCAGGGCTGGTGAGAACCGGATTCCTGCGGAGAACTGAGGACGGCAGTTTCGTCCGGGCCGAGGCGCGTCCGTGACCACCCCGGCGGCCGCACTCGTGTTCGGCCCCGTGCCATCCAGGCGCCTCGGGCGGAGCCTCGGCGTCAACAATATCCCGCCGAAGGTGTGCAGCTACTCGTGCGTGTACTGCCAGGCGGGCAGGACGACACGCCTGGAGGTCGAGCGACAGTCGTTCTATGAGCCGATCGCGATCGAGCAGGCGGTACGCGCGCGGCTCGAACAGTCAGCCGCCTGCGGCGAGCGAATCGACTACGTCACCTTCGTGTCGGATGGTGAGCCGACGCTCGACCTGGGCCTCGGTGAGGCGATCGACCTGATCAAGCGGCTCCGCGTCCGGGTAGCCGTTGTGACGAACGCATCCCTGCTGTGGCGCCAGGATGTCAGAAACGCTCTGGCGCCGGCCGACTGGGTCTCGCTCAAGGTCGATGCCGTCCGTCAGGTCACCTGGCGGCGCATCAACCGGCCGCACGGGCGGCTGGCGATCGACGATGTCCTGTGGGGCCAGATCGACTTCGCCCGGTCCTATGTGGGGACGCTGGCGACCGAGACCATGATCATCGCCGGGGTCAACGACTATGCGGAGGAGCTCGAGGCGATTGCCGATCACGTCGGTGCCCTGCGGCCGGGCACCGCGTGGTTGTCGGTACCGATGCGGCCACCGGCCGAGCCGTGGGTCCGGCCGCCGGGGGCACGTGTCCTCGATCGCGCGCGCGACGCCTTCGCGCGGCGCGTCGCCCGCGTCGGCTCTCTGACGACCCGTGAGCCGGACGAGTTCTCGGGCACCGGAGACGTCGCGCGGGACTTGCTTGCAATCGCCGCCGTCCACCCCCTCCGCGAAGCCGCGGTGGCAGAACTCCTGCGCAGGGCCGGTGCCGACCGGTCCGTCCTCGAGGCCCTCGTCGAGCAACGGCGCCTGTTACCGGTCGACTACGAAGGCGAGCGTTTCTATCGCGCCGCCCCGCCGTGAGGCGGATCCGGGTTGTCGGGTCAGTCCGGCGCGGCGCTGGCACGGTGGTGAAGCCCGCGGTCGTCCCCGCCCATGACAGAGGCGTGCTCGATGGCGTTCTCCAGCTCACGGACGTCTCCCGGAAAGGCGTACCGCCGGAGCAGGTTCACGACTTCATGAATCCCGTTCATGCCGGCAGCGGCTCTACGATCGATGCGGACACATGGTACGAGCGGCTCAATCGTCTGGCCGGCGACCTGTATCCCGGTCGCTACACCAGAGACGAGGTGAGAGGCCTGTGCGCCATGGCCTCGGAGGTGCGCGCGCTGGCGAGGGCGAAGCGGTCGCTGATTATCGCGCACAACTATGTTTATCCGGAGTTGCAGGAGGTGGCAGACGCGGTCGGAGATTCTCTGGGACTCAGCCAGTATGTGGCTCGACAAAGACCTCGCCGGGTGGACTTTTGCGGCGTGTGGTTCATGGGCGAGACCGCGAAGATCATCGTTGGAAAGCGGTGCCGGGTCTACATGCCCGATGTCCCCGGTTGTTCGCTGGTGGACAGCATCGACGGTACCCGGGTCTCCAGATGGATCGCCGCCCACCCGAGGGGCATCGTGATCAGCTACGTGAACAGCGACGCCGCCATCAAAGCGATGAGCGATTATGTCTGCACCTCGGGAAACGCGGCCCGGGTGCTCCTCCACGCCTCCCGCACCGGGCGGGGCCGACCGATCCTGTTTCTCCCGGACAAGCATCTCGGCGGCGCCGCGGTGGCGCAGGCTCGCCTGGCGCCCGGGCTGGTAGACCTGTACGACGGGTCGTGCCATGTTCACGCCGCCATCGACGCGAATGTCGTCGAGGCCGCGATCGATCGGCATCCGGATGCCGAGTGCCTGGTTCATCCCGAATGCGCCTGCGCCGAGGCCTGCTTGTCTGGCGGAATCGGCAGCGCCGGGACGTTCACCGGTATGCACCCCCTGTCCAGCGAGCAGATGCTCCATCGTGCCCGTTGCTCGCCCGCGCGGGAGTTCGTTGTCGCGACCGAAAAGGGCATGGTCTACCGGCTCCGGAAGGAGGTGCCTCACAAGGAGTTTCATCCGGTTTCGAATTCCGCCGTTTGCGAGTACATGAAGATGAACACACTCGAGAAGCTGCTCTCATCCTTGCAGCACGACCGGGTCGAGGTCCACGTGCACTCGCGCGTGCGCAAGCAGGCCAGGAGGCCGATCCGGCGCATGCTGGCGATTCACGGAGCGCCGGACACCGGTTGATACGGCGCGAAAGGGGCCCGGCGAATGTCGACCGTCGCAGAGACTACCATCTCCACACGATCCTCTTGCGTCGTCTGCTATCCCTTGATCGCCCGGAC
>Ga0315280_10006961_pt1 | contig 15410 bp, 7 predicted proteins | sample YL17G06_40_MG_FD_203697 | JGI IMG/M metagenome (GOLD analysis project Ga0315280, IMG submission 203697) | Sediment microbial communities from Yellowstone Lake, YNP, Wyoming, USA - YL17G06_40 | ecosystem: Environmental > Aquatic > Freshwater > Lake > Sediment | place: USA: Wyoming | collected... | reverse complement strand
TCGGGCAAAAATGCAGGATTATATGAACCTCGTCGTGAGCACGATGGTTGTGGAATTGGTGCAGTCGTGAACATCTCCGGGCATCGAGACCATTCTATCATCGAATACGCCAAGCAGATAATTCTAAGTCTGCATCATCGCGGCGCGGCGGGGGCCGACGAAACCACAGGCGATGGCGCAGGGATTCTTTTTCAGATTCCACATGAGTTTTTTTTTGCCGACTGCAAAGAGAATCTGGGGTTTTCGCTGCCTGAACCAGGACGATATGGTGCTGGTATGGTGTTTGGGATGCCGGAAACAAAAGTCCGGGCAGAATGCGAGAGGATACTGGAGGAAGCAATCGGGTATTATGGTATGAGGGTGCTTGGGTGGAGGGATGTGCCCGTTCGCAATGAGTGCCTTGGTCGGATAGCTCTTGCATCTGAGCCCTCAATCAAACAGATTTTTGTGGATGGGCGCGGGCTGCAGAATGGGCTGCTGGAGCGGCGGCTGTATATGGCGAGGAGGCGGGCGGAGCGGCTGGTCAGAGAAACGGTTGGTGACGATGGTCAGGATTTTTATGTGCCATCGCTTTCGTGCAGAACAATTTGCTACAAGGGGATGTTTATGGCCTGGCAGTTGTTCGCGTACTATCCCGACCTTGCAGACCAGCGCGTGAAATCAGCCCTTGCCATTGTGCATCAGCGTTACAGTACCAATACTTTTCCGAGCTGGCGGTTAGCTCAGCCATTTAGTTGCATCGCACACAACGGGGAGATAAATACGCTCAGCGGAAATCGCAGTTGGATGATGGCACGCGAGCCGAAGATGGCCAGCGAATTATTCCGGGACGATATTGCCGACCTTCTTCCGGTTTTGCTGCCGGAGATGAGCGACTCTGCCTGCTTTGATAGCACGCTTGAACTGCTTGTTCAGGCGGGACGAAGTATGCCGCACGCAATAATGATGATGATACCGGAAGCATTCGGACAGAAGTATCACATTAGCGCGGACAAGCGTGCGTTTTATGAGTATCACGCTTCGATATTAGAGCCGTGGGACGGTCCTGCTGCGATGGTGTTTACCGATGGGCGACTGATTGGCGGTACGCTGGACCGCAATGGTTTGAGACCGTGCCGATACCTTGTCACCACCGATGGTTTAGCAATTCTGGCCAGTGAAGCAGGGGTTGTGGAGTTCCCGCCTGAGAAGATACGCAGCAAAGGGCGATTGCGTCCAGGACATATGTTCCTGGTCGATACAGCTGAGGGGCGAATAATCACCGACAACGAAATAAAAAGCAAAGTTGCGAGACAGAAACCCTACCGCAGATGGCTGGAGGAAAACAGGATTGAGCTTCGCGGACTATTTGATGCACCGAAGCTTGTGCGAAGCGACCGTGAGACGATATCACAGAGGATGCGGATGTTCGGTTATACCAGCGAAGAACTGAAAATGATACTGGCGCCGATGGCACTCAATGGTCAGGAGCCGGTTGGGTCGATGGGTAACGATACACCGCTTGCGGTGCTTTCCGATAGACCCAAGCTGCTATTTAACTATTTTAAACAGCTTTTTGCACAGGTTACTAATCCGCCGATTGACCCGCTGCGTGAAGGGCTGGTTATGAGCTTGATGACGTTTACGGGTAAACGGCGAAATATCTTAGCCGAGACGCCGGAGCATTGCAGACAGCTTAAACTACCGCATCCAATTCTTACAAATGAAGATATTGAGCGGCTGCGAACGGTCAGCCAGGATGACTTTAGGGTCGCTACTATTGCGGCGGTCTTTGATGCAGGAACGTGCGACGCTGGTGATAGCCTAAGGCTTGGCTTAGAGTCGTTGGTCAATGGAGCAGTAGAGGCCATCAAAAACGGGGTGTCGCTTATTATCATCAGCGACCGGGAAAGTTCGCAGAACAAAGTGCCGATTCCATCGCTTCTGGCAACGTCGGCGGTTCACCATGGGCTGCTTGCCAGAGGATTTCGCGGAGAAGCGGGCTTGATTGTCGAAAGCGCCGAGCCAAGAGAGGTTATGCATTTTTGTCTTTTGTGCGGGTATGGCGCCAATGCGGTTAATCCATACCTTGCGTTTGAGTCGCTTGATGAACTACAGCGCCAGGGTGAACTGCCTGTGAGAATGGAGCCGGTTCAGATTGCAGACAATTATATTGCTGCGATTAAAAAGGGCGTCCTGAAGACGATGAGCAAAATGGGCATTTCGACACTTCGCAGCTATACTGGAGCTCAGTTGTTTGAGGCAATTGGGTTGAATCGTGTTTTTGTTGATGAATATTTCACAGGTACAAGCTCACGGGTTGGAGGAGTCGGACTTGAGGAGATTGTTCAGGAGGCCCTTGCCCGACACCGGAGTGCATTTGAGCAGCGCCCCTCCGGGGCGCTTGAACTCGAATTTGGCGGTGAATATCATTTCAGACATAATGGGGAGGGACACTTGTGGAATCCTGTCACAGTGTCATGTTTGCGGTATGCCGTAGTTAATAACGACCCGGTTGCGTATGCCGACTACGCCGGGGCGGTAAATGACCAGTCGCGAAAGCTGTACACGCTGCGGGGGCTTTTCGAGTTCACTGCAGGTGAGCCGGTGTCTATTGAGGAGGTGGAACCTGCCAGCGAGATTGTCAGGAGATTTTGCACCGGTGCAATGAGCCACGGCTCAATCAGCAAAGAGGCGCACGAGTGCATAGCTATAGCAATGAATCGTCTGGGGGCAATGAGTAATACCGGTGAAGGCGGCGAGGACCAGATAAGGTATGCTTCTGAAGCCAATGGCGATTCGAAGAATTGCGCTATCAAGCAGGTTGCCAGCGGAAGGTTTGGTGTTACTATAAACTACCTTGTGCATGCCAGGGAGCTGCAAATTAAAATAGCGCAGGGTGCCAAGCCAGGCGAAGGGGGCCAGTTGCCCGGTCAAAAGGTTACTGAAGAAATCGCACGGCTGCGGTATTCGACCCCTGGGGTAACGCTGATATCGCCGCCTCCTCATCATGACATATATTCGATTGAGGACCTGGCACAGCTCATATATGACCTCAAATGCAGCAATCCCGAAGCCAAAGTGTCGGTCAAGCTTGTTGCGGAAGTTGGAGTCGGCACGGTTGCAGCCGGCGTTGCCAAGGGTAACGCCGATGAGGTTCTCATAAGTGGACATGACGGCGGGACCGGTGCAAGTCCACTTTCTTCGATAAAACATACTGGCTGTCCGTGGGAACTGGGTCTGGCAGAGACGCAGCAGGTGCTGGTGATGAACGGTTTGCGCGACCGGATAAGGGTTCAGGTTGACGGCCAGATGAAGACCGGCAGAGATGTCGTAGTGGCGGCGATGCTGGGGGCTGAGAGGTTTGGTTTTGGGACGGCAGCTCTTGTGGCACTTGGGTGCACACTGCTGCGAAAATGTCATGAAGGAGCATGCGTGTTTGGAATCGGGACGCAGGACCCGGAGCTTCGAAAGCGGTTTGCAGGCAGGCCAGAGTATATCGAGCGATTTATGTATTTTGTAGCTGAAGAAGTGCGGCAGATTATGGCTGCTCTGGGTTTTCGCAAGTTCGAGGATATGGTCGGCAGAGTTGACCGGCTGAGCACCCGCAAGGCAATTGATTGCTGGAAGGCAAAGGGACTGGATTTCTCTGCTATCTTCCATCAGCCGAATACATTAGAAGGGAAGGCGATACGGCAAACTAACGGCCAACCCCGTAAGATAGAGGACAACCTTGACTGGCAGATTCTGGAAAAAGCCGGAAGTGCCATTGAAAAGAAAGAGAGAATCGTAATCGAGATGCCGATTCGCAACGTGAACCGCACGGTCGGTGCTATTCTGAGTAACCACATAGTCCGAAGGCTTGGCCCGCAGGGGCTGCCTGATGGAACTGTGGAGATAGTTTTCCGTGGCTCGGCAGGTCAAAGCTTCGGTGCATTTCTGGCTCCTGGGGTGACGTTAAGACTTATCGGTGAAGGCAACGATTATCTCGGCAAGGGGCTTTCCGGAGGCAGGATTGTCGTGCAGACGCCGGAGGATTCGCCTTTTATGGCACACGAGAACATAATCGTGGGCAACACTTTGCTTTATGGAGCAACAAGTGGGGAGGTGTTTATCAACGGGATGGCAGGCGAGCGGTTTGCAGTGCGCAACAGCGGAGCGGTGGCGGTTGTGGAAGGTATCGGTGACCATGGTTGTGAATATATGACCGGCGGAGTGGTTGTTGTTCTGGGACAAACAGGATGTAACTTTGCTGCGGGTATGAGCGGCGGCGTAGCATACGTTCTTGATGAGATGCAACTTTTTGATACACTTTGCAACCTTGATATGGTGGAACTGGAAAGCGTCTGGCAACAGGAAGATAAAAAGCTGCTGCGTGATTTGATTGAGCGTCATTTGAAATGGACGGCAAGCAAACGTGCTCAGCAGATTCTGGATGCCTGGCCGGATATGGTAGGAAAGTTTGTCAAGGTCATTCCGATAGACTATCGCAGGGTTCTTGAAAAAATGCGGGCAGCAGAGCAGCGAGACACTGAAACAACACCGGCGACCGAGGAGGTGTTCTATGGGTGAGCTGAAAGGTTTTCTAAAATACTCTCGTAAGGAGGTGGGACATCGGCCGGTTGAGGAACGTATCCGAGACTTTAAGGAACTTGACCTGCCGCTGACGCCCGAAGAGATTCGTCAGCAGGCGGCAAGGTGTATGGACTGCGGGATACCATTTTGTCACGGTGCGGGATGCCCCCTAAAAAATAGCATACCCGACCTCAATGAATTAGTGTATAAAGACCGGTGGGAAGAAGCCTGCGCTTATCTGCATTCGACCAACAATTTTCCGGAGATTACGGGTCGGGTGTGTCCTGCTCCGTGCGAGGCGGCATGCACGCTGTCGGTCAATGGTGACCGGCCGAAGGCCGGTTTGATCGGACCCGCCTTCGGCGGGGTGTTGATAAGGCATATTGAGTATCAGATAGTCGAGCGTGGTTTTGCCGAAGGGTGGATTAAGCCGCAGCCGGCTGCACAAAAAACAGGCAGGCGTATCGCGGTGATAGGCTCAGGTCCTGCGGGGCTGGCGGCTGCGCAGCAACTGGCAAGAAAGGGGCACGAGGTGGTGGTTTTCGAAAAGGATGAGCGGCTCGGCGGTATGCTGCGTTATGGGATTCCGGATTTTAAGCTTGAGAAGCGTATTATCGACCGCAGGTTCGAACAGATGATGGCCGAAGGCGTCGAGTTTCAAACCGGAGTAAATGCGGGAGAGGACATTTCTGTCCGGTATCTGCATAAGATGTTTGACTGTGCCGTGCTGACTATGGGGGCGCGCCAGCCCAGAGACCTTGCCGTAGCCGGGAGAGGATATGAGAACATTCTGTTTGCAATGGATTATCTTGCGGCGCAGAACAAACTTTGCTCAGGCGAACCGATAGATGGGTCGCGGGTGGTCACAGCCAGAGATAAGGTTGTGGTTGTGATAGGCGGCGGCGACACCGGCAGCGACTGCGTTGGAACAGCGCGTCGGCAAGGAGCTAAAAAGATATACCAGCTTGAGATTTTGCCGAAGCCCCCGGAAACCCGACCGCCGGATACACCCTGGCCGATGTGGCCGAGGATTATGCGAACATCGTCCTCTCACGAAGAGGGTTGTGAGCGGTTGTGGAGCGTGATGACCAAAAACTTCTCCGGCGTAGAAATACGTGTTGGAGAATTGCACTGCTGTCAGGTGGAGTGGATAAGAAAGGGTGACAACTGGAAGACAAGGGAATTACCGGGCACTGACTTTGTTATCAAGGCGGATATTGTGATTATAGCCATGGGGTTCTTGCACGTTGAGCACGATGGTCTGCTGAAGCAGCTTGGCTTGAAACTGGACGAGAGAGGTAATGTGGCGGTAAACAACTTTCAGAGTGGTGTCCCGTGGGTGTTTGCCGCCGGTGACACCATCAGCGGGGCTTCGCTGGTTGTAAGTGCGATTAACAGCGGGCGCGAGGCGGCGGCGGCTGTCGACCAGTGGCTCACAGAAAAAGGGTAAGTTCGAAATGATTGCAAGAAACCGAAATGTCAAAAATAAAGAAGTCAAATCGCCACCGCAATTGAGAGTGGCTCTGGCGCAATTTAATGCCTCGGTAGGCGACATCGAAGGCAATATCAAAAAGATGTGCCGCTTCTACTCACGGGCGCTCGAGGTGGGGGCGGACGTCGTGGTGTTTCCGGAGATGAGCGTCTGCGGGTATCCTCCTGAAGATTTGCTCCTCGAAAGTCAATTCCTGAACGATAGCCGCGCGGCCATCGAACGGCTCGCAAAGGACTGCCCAAAGAAGACAATTATCGCCGGTTTCGCCCAGATAAACGACAAGGGCTGCTTCAATGCCCTCGCCGTGCTATCTGGTGGCGGGATAAAGTATATTTACCGCAAGAGGGTTCTGCCGAACTACGGTGTGTTTGATGAGAGGAGATACTTCCGGCCTGGAACCGAGCCGGTGGTGATTGACATTGGCCCGGTCACGGCGACACTTACAATCTGTGAAGATATTTGGCAGCTCGGCTGGCTGGACAAATTCCTCGAAGAGACGCGTCGTAAAGATATGCTCATAAATATATCGGCATCACCCTTCCATTCGGGCAAACTCAAGCAGCGACTGGAGGTGTTAAGTCGCTGCGCGAAACATTTCGAATGTGCGGTTGCATACTGCAATCTTGTCGGCGGGCAGGATGAACTGGTGTTTGACGGTCGCAGTATGTTTGTTGACTCGACTGGTAAGGTTATCAGCCAGGCCGGTGCGTTTGTCGAGGATTTGCTTGTTGCCGATGTCGGGCGGGTCAGCAGCAAAAAGGTATGCTGGATGCCGGATACTCGATACTCGACTAGAATTGAGCATCGAGCATCAAGAAATGGGGTTTCGGAAATTTATGGAGCACTTGTTCTGGGAACGAGAGATTACGTGCTGAAGAACGGTTTTAAGAAAGTGATTGTCGGTCTTAGCGGCGGGGTTGACTCATCCCTTACGGCGGCGATTGCGGTTGCTGCGCTGGGAGCTGAAAACGTGGTTGGTGTAACTATGCCGTCAAAATTCAACAGCGTCGCCACGCAAAGAGATGCGGCGAAGGTCGCCAGGAACCTCGGCATTGAGTTTCATACTATCCCGATAGACAGCGTTCTTGAGAAATTCAACGAAACGCTCAACCTCATCAAAGGATGGAGAGACGATGGCGTGGCTTACGAGAACCTGCAGGCAAGAATTCGGGGGACCATATTGATGTCACTTTCGAACCAATTTTCTTATCTTGTGCTGACGACGGGCAACAAAAGCGAAACCGCCGTCGGTTACTCTACGCTTTACGGGGACACCGCTGGTGGGTTTGCCGTGATAAAAGACGTGCCCAAGACAATGGTTTATAAATTGGCCAAATATGTAAACAGAATTCATCGCAGAAGGATTATCCCTGCCAGTGTGATGAAGCGAGCGCCAACTGCCGAGCTAAGAGTTGGCCAGAAAGACACCGACTCGCTGCCGGAATATGACCTGCTGGACAAGATTGTAGCGGGTTTCATAGAAGAAAACAAATCGGCCCAGGAGCTGGTAACCACAGGCCTGCCGGAGAACGTCGTCAACAGGGTTATCAGGATGATAGATTCAAATGAATACAAGAGGAGACAATCGCCGCCCGGGGTCAAAATTACACCGAGGGCCTTTGGAAAAGATAGAAGGATGCCCATAACAAATCGTTATCCCGTGAGATAAAGCCGTTGCCGTCTATCTCACGGGATTATGTGGCACCCCGCACCAATTGACCTGGATACTCGATACTGGGCGCTCGACGAGCATCGAGAATCGAGGAACGAAATTATGCCGAAACGCAAGGATATCCACAAGATATTGATTATCGGTTCGGGCCCAATTGTTATCGGGCAGGCGTGTGAATTTGATTATTCGGGCACGCAGGCGTGCAAAGTTTTGAAGAATGAGGGATATCAAGTAATCCTGGTGAACAGTAATCCGGCAACGATAATGACAGACCCGGAAATGGCTGACCGGACATATATTGAACCTATAACGCCGAAGATTGTTGAGAAGATAATTCGACAGGAAAAACCTGACAGTCTGCTGCCTACGCTGGGAGGACAGACGGCGCTGAACACTGCGGTGGCGCTGGCAGAAAAAGGGGTGCTGAGGAAGTATAATGTCCGGCTATTGGGCGCCAGTCTTATGGCCATAAGGAAAGCGGAGGAGAGAGACCTATTCAAAAAAACAATACTGGGGTGCGGACTTGATGTGCCGAGAAGTGGTTACGCTCACTCGTGGGAAGAGGCGAGCAAGATTATCAGAGATATTGGGTTTCCGGCAATCATTCGACCGTCATATACGCTCGGTGGAACCGGGGGAAATATTGCCTATAACACCGAAGAGTACAAACAATATGTGCACTGGGGCTTGAACCTCAGCCCTAAGGGCGAGGTGCTTATTGAGGAATCCGTTATCGGGTGGAAAGAATATGAATTGGAGGTAATGAGAGACAGGAAAGATAATGTGGTGATTGTGTGCCCGATTGAGAATCTCGACCCGATGGGGATTCATACGGGCGACAGCATCACGGTTGCACCGGCGCAGACGCTGACAGACAAAGAATACCAGATAATGCGGGATGCAGCGATAAAGATAATAAGGGCGATTGGGGTCGAGACGGGAGGGTCGAATATTCAATTTGCCGTCCATCCCGACACGGGTAAGCTCTACGTGATTGAGATGAATCCGCGGGTTTCGAGAAGCTCGGCGCTTGCATCCAAGGCGACAGGGTTTCCGATTGCGAAGATTGCGTCGCTACTTGCGGTTGGCTACACTCTCGATGAGATTCCGAACGATATTACCAAAAAGACACCTGCTTGTTTTGAGCCGACGATTGACTACTGCGTTGTAAAATGGCCTCGTTTTACGTTCGAAAAATTCCCGAAGGCCAATCCTGAACTGTCCGTGCAAATGAAGTCGGTCGGCGAGGCAATGGCAATCGGCAGAACATTCAAGGAGGCGATGCAAAAGGCCATAAGGTCGCTTGAAATAGACCGCTATTCCCTTGATGCTTGCTATATCGATAAAGGGCTTTCGGTCCGACAGCTCAAGGCCAAGCTACAAACAAACTGCTGGGATAAAATCTGGTATATTGCTGAGGCGATGAGACGAAAGGTGACTGTCGAGGAGATTTACGGTCTTACCAAAATCGACCCGTGGTTTTTGAATAGCATAAAGGACATCATCAAACTTGAGGAAAAGTTAAGGTCCCAGGATTGTGAGAGGATAAGCCGAAATTTAATGCAGAAAGCCAAGGAATATGGTTTTAGTGACAATTACATCGCTTCTTTACTGAAGGTAAAAGAGCAAAAGGTGCGGAATCGCCGGCAGGCACTTGGGATAAATGCAGTTTACAAAACCGTTGACACCTGTGGTGCCGAGTTCGAGGCGGCCACACCGTATCTTTATTCGACTTTTGAGAAGGATTGCGAGGCGAACCCGAGTAACAGAAAAAAGATTATCGTCCTCGGCAGCGGACCCAATCGCATAGGCCAGGGAATCGAGTTTGATTACTGCTGCGTTCACGCCGCTTTTGCACTGAGGGAAATCGGCATCGAATCAATAATGGTCAACTGCAACCCGGAGACAGTAAGCACCGACTATGACACCTCAGACCGGCTCTATTTTGAGCCACTGACGTTTGAGGATGTGATGAGTATTGTTGAAAAGGAAAATCCCGATGGAGTCATTGTACAATTTGGGGGCCAGACGCCGCTGAAGCTGGCAGTGCCGCTTGAAAGAGCGGGGGTGAAGATAATCGGCACCTCGCCGGACAGCATCGACTGTGCGGAAGACCGCAAGCGGTTTAATCAATTGGTTAAGAAGCTTCGGCTTTGTCAGCCAGACAGCGGCACGGCGATGACGTATGAGGAGGCGATAAGGATTGGAAGAAAGCTCGGCTATCCCTTGCTGGTGCGGCCATCATTTGTCCTCGGTGGACGTGCGATGGAGATTACCTATGACCAGGAGGGTTTGAAGGCATGTGCGCACAAGGCGATTGAGGCGTCAGGCGAGCACCCTATTCTGATTGATAAGTTTATCGATGATGCGACCGAATTGGATGTGGATGCCATAAGCGACGGCAAAAAGGTAGTGATTGGGGGCATAATGGAGCACGTCGAAGAGGCGGGAATTCATTCGGGTGACAGCGCGTGTGCGTTGCCGCCATTTTCGTTAAGTAAGAAGCTTATGGATGAAATCAGGAGACAGACGACGTTACTGGCGCTTGAGCTAAAGGTCAAGGGATTGATAAACATTCAGTATGCGGTCAAGAATGGGCAGATATACATTTTGGAGGTGAACCCGCGGGCGTCGAGAACGATACCGTTTGTCAGTAAGGCGATTGGGGTGCCGCTGGCAAAGCTCGCGGCCAAAGTGATGACGGGGATGACACTGGGTGAACTGAAATTCACGAAGGAAATCGTGCCGAAGCATTATTCTGTTAAGGAAGCAGTGTTTCCGTTTATTAAGTTTCCAGGAACTGATGTGCTTTTGGGGCCGGAGATGCTATCAACAGGTGAGGTGATGGGGATTTCATACAACTTTGGTATTGCCTATGCAAAGTCACAGATTGCAGCGGATAATACTCTGCCGACCAGCGGCAATGTGTTTTTCAGTGTTAAAGATTATGACAAACCCTGGGCAGTTGAGGTTGCGCGCAAGCTGCACGGGATGGGATTTAAGATTGTTGCGACCAAAGGCACGTGTATCGCGTTTATTAACAACAATATCCCGACAGAGTTTGTGCTGAAGGTATCCGAGGGTCGGCCGAATATAGTTGACCACATCATAAACGGCAAGGTAGATCTGATTATAAATACGGCGATGGGAAAGCCGGCGATACTGGATTCGTTTCCGATTAGAAGAACGGCGCTGGACAGGCGAATACCTTATGTCACAACGATAAGAGGCGCCACAGCGGTAGCAAAGGCAATTGAGGCGCTAAAACAAAGAAGAATCGATGTAAAACCAATTCAGTTGTATTATCGAAGGTGAGGAAGCAATACATGAAGGCAGTTTTGCTTTTGGAAGATGGGACAGTTTTTGAGGGCGTGAGCTTTGGCACGCGGGGGCAGAAGTGCGGGGAGGTGGTGTTCAATACGAGTATGACCGGTTATCAGGAGATACTGACCGACCCATCGTACAATGAGCAGATAATTACGATGACATATCCGCTTATCGGCAACGTCGGGACTAACAGTGCCGACTGGGAATCGAGGAAGGTGTTTGCAAGCGGTTTTATTGTTAAGGAAAATTGTAATTATCCGAGCAACTGGCGAAGCAAGGATTCATTGAGCCGGTACTTGGAAGCTAACGATGTAATTGGTCTTGAAGGCATTGATACAAGAAAGCTTGTGAAACACATCAGGACCCGGGGGGCAATGAAGGGTATTATTTCTTCGACTGAATTTAGCATTGCGAGTCTCAAAAACCAACTCCAGGAATATCCTGGTCTTGTAGGCCGGGACATAGTAAAGGATGTGACCGTCAAAAAGCCCTACAGATGGAATAAGGGTGCAATTAATGTGCTCACAAAAGAGCAGGTGACATGCGAAAAACAATATAAGGTTGTGGCTTTTGATTACGGCATTAAGCAGAATATTCTACGACTTCTTTGCTCATACGGCTGTGATGTTTATGTTGTGCCGGCAGATACACCTGCCAGAGAAGTTCTGGCGAGAAAGCCGGATGGGGTATTTTTGAGTAATGGCCCCGGGGACCCGGCTGCTGTGAAATATGCGATTGAAACCGTCAGAGAACTGCTCGGCACAGTGCCGATATTCGGGATTTGTCTTGGGCATCAGATTCTGGCTCTTGCGCTTGGGGCAAAGACATACAAACTAAAATTCGGGCACAGGGGTGCAAATCATCCGGTCAAAAATCTCAAGACAAGAAAGATTGAGATAACCACCCAGAATCACGGTTTCTGTGTTGACATCGATTCGATAAATGAAAGCAAGGTTGAGCTAACACATATAAACCTCAATGATAATACGCTTGAAGGAATTCGGTGCAAAAAGATGCCTGCTTTTTCGGTCCAGTATCATCCAGAGGCGTCACCCGGCCCTCATGACGCAAGTTACCTTTTTAAGACCTTTATTGAATTAATGGGAAGATGACCTCTTGGGTAGCCTAATTTGAACTATGATAGTTGTTATTGATTATAATGTGGGAAATGTCAGGAGTGTCTGTAATGCCTTTTGCCATATTGGCTGTGAGGTAAAGTTAAGCTGCGAATTTGAGGATGTCAAGATTGCTACCGGACTTGTGCTGCCCGGCGTTGCGGCATTCGGCTATGCCGTCAGCGCTTTAGGCCCCTTGGCTGACCTAATAAAAAAGGTTGCTTCTACTGGCAAACCGGTGCTGGGTATCTGCGTTGGCTACCAGATGCTTTTCGACCAAAGCAACGAGTACGGCCAGCACAACGGCCTCGGACTAATCCGCGGCGATGTCGTCTCCATACCGCCCGGACGGACAATTCCACACATGGGCTGGAACCTGGTGACACTGCCGGAAGATATGGACTTATTTGCCGACCTGGGAAAAGAAAGGCGTTTCTACTTCGCACACTCTTTCTACGCGAAGATTACCGACAGCGATGCTAAAGTCGCTTATGCCGACTATGGGTTCCCTCTGTCTGCATCGGTCCAGAAGGCAAATGTATATGGCGTGCAATTCCATCCCGAAAAAAGCGGCAAAACCGGCTTGAAACTTCTGCAGAATTTCTATGAGATTTGTAAGCGAGAAGCAAAATGCTGACAAAAAGGATTATCCCCTGCCTCGATGTCAAAGATAACCGTGTGGTTAAGGGCGTCAAATTCCTAAATCTCTCTGACGCAGGCGACCCCGTGGAACTGGGCGCAAGGTATAGCAACGAAGGCGCCGATGAGCTGATATTTCTTGATATTACCGCCACCATTCGCTCTCGTAAAACGATTGTGGACCTCGTCAAGAAAGTTGCCGAAAACGTCTTTATTCCCTTCACCGTAGGCGGCGGCATACAGACACTCGAGCACATCGACACGCTGCTAAGAAGCGGTGCCGACAAGGTTTCGATAAATACTGCTGCCGTTCAAAATCCGGACTTGATTACCCAGGCCGCCCGGCGATTCGGAAATCAGTGCATAGTCCTTGCCATTGACGCCCGCCGGTCTAAAGACCGCCCCGCCGGATGGCATGTCTGCGTAAAGGCCGGCTCTGAACCGACCAATATAGACGTTGTTGAATGGGCTGTTAAAAGCGAGCACCTCGGCGCCGGCGAAATACTACTAACAAGTATGGACGCCGATGGCACCAGAACGGGTTACGATAACCAGCTAAATAAAGCTGTTACCGATGCTGTCAATATCCCTGTAATCGCATCCGGCGGAGCGGGAAGACTCCAGCATCTTTATGAAGCGATCGTTTATGGAGGAGCAGACGCGGTGCTTATGGCTTCAATCACGCACTTCGGAAATTATACGATTAAACAAATGAAAGAATACCTTGCTCATCGTGGTATTCCGGTAAATCTATAATGGAAAGGCTTACCTGGTCTTTGAAATTATCACCTAAAGATTTAGAGCAATTAACAACGACCTTGATTTTGAGATTATTGCCGCATCTGGGCCACAGTACGACAATATCGTCGGCAACCAGAGGACTTAAAAGTGTAACGAAAACAGCAAGAGAGATTAAAGATAGGTTGGAGGAATAATAATTGTGTTCGCCCGCTTGCTGATTACTTCGACCGCTCTTTTGTAAAACAAGGAGGTTTCTTATGAGTCGCGAGATAATAGCCATTTTAGACTTTGGCAGCCAGTATGGGCAGTTGATAGCACGGCGCGTTCGCGAGCATAACGTATGTTCTCGAATTTGCCGAGCGGACATAACACCGGAGGAGCTATCACAGTTAGGTATTGTTAAGGGTTTGATACTATCCGGCGGCCCTGCGAGCGTCTATGACAAGAATGCGCCAAAGTGCGATGAGAGAATCTTTGAGATGGGCGTGCCGATATTGGGTATATGCTACGGGATGCAGCTTGGCTGTCAGATTTTAGGGGCGGAAATTATCGCCGCCGAGAGGCGCGAATATGGGCGAACAAATTTATCGATTCTTGACAAGAGCGATTTGTTTGCAAACCTACCAGATTCAACCACAGTATGGGCCAGTCACGGTGACCAGGTTGGTAAATCAGGCAGTGATTTTGTCAAGTTAGCAGCTACAGAGACTTGTCCGTATGCTGCGGTAAAACATAAGGAAAAGAAATTCTTCGGCGTTCAATTCCATCCCGAGGTTTCCCATACGCCGAAAGGAACAATGATTTTGAAAAACTTTTTATACGGTATTTGCGGCTGCAGCGGCGATTGGAAGGTGAGCGATTTTGTTGGCGAAGCTGTTGAAGCGATTCGCAACCGTGCCGGTGATGCAACGGTGATATGCGGTTTGAGTGGTGGAGTGGATTCATCGGTGGTTGCTTCGCTGATCCATAAGGCGATAGCCGACCAGCTTGTCTGTATTTTCGTTGACAACGGTCTGTTGCGAAATAACGAACGTCAAGTAGTTGTGTCAAATTTCCGGGACCATTTCCATATAGATTTGCGAGTTGTCGATTGGTCTATGCAGTTTTTAGAGAGCTTATCTGGCGTGACAGACCCACAGCAAAAACGCAAGATAATCGGTTCTGAGTTTATCAAGGCTTTTAAATCCGAATCCTTAAAGATTCCCAAAGCGAAGTTTCTTGCCCAGGGGACGCTTTATCCTGATGTTATCGAGTCAGGTTCTAAAAACGGCGGCCTGTCGGCGAATATAAAACTACATCATAACGTAGGTGGGCTGCCGGATGGACTGGGTTTCGAACTGATTGAGCCGTTGCGGGATTTGTTCAAGGATGAAGTTCGCCTTGTTGGTGAATATTTAGGGCTGCCGGAGGATATTGTCTGGCGACATCCTTTCCCCGGCCCTGGGCTTGCAGTAAGAATAATCGGCGAGGTCACACGTAAAAGGCTCAAGATTCTACGAGCGGCTGATGAAATTTTGGTAGATGAAATAAAATCAGCGGGATTATATAGAAAGGTATCGCAGGCATTAGCAGTGCTTTTGCCTGTCTCAACGGTAGGGGTGATGGGTGACGAACGAAGCTATGAGAACGTTATTGCTATCCGGGCGGTTGAAACTCCCGATTTTATGACCGCTGATTTTTCAAGGCTCCCTTTCGAAGTGCTAAGCGTGATATCCAACAGAATCATAAACGAGGTTCGAGGAGTTAACCGGGTTGTGTATGACATATCCAGCAAACCGCCGGCAACAATTGAATGGGAATAGCGATAGATAAGTTGACATGGATATTCTTGCCATAAATTATATCTGCGGTTGCACCTTTTTTATTATAC
>Ga0315280_10006960_pt1 | contig 15413 bp, 16 predicted proteins | sample YL17G06_40_MG_FD_203697 | JGI IMG/M metagenome (GOLD analysis project Ga0315280, IMG submission 203697) | Sediment microbial communities from Yellowstone Lake, YNP, Wyoming, USA - YL17G06_40 | ecosystem: Environmental > Aquatic > Freshwater > Lake > Sediment | place: USA: Wyoming | collected... | reverse complement strand
TGAGAAAGGCCTGCTTGTCGATGAACAGGACCCGGCACTCCTCGTGCGCAACGGCCGTGGCCGACCGGGGAAACTCGTCGAACAGAGCCATTTCGCCAAAGCAGCCCCCGCGCTCGATGAAGGCCATGGCTTCCTCCTTGGCCCCGGGGACGACCTTGCCGATGCGGACCGACCCATCCACGACGATGTACAGCGCCTCGCCGGGGTCTCCCTCTTGGAACAGCAGAGAGCTCTTGGGATACGTGACCAGACGGCCGAGGGCGATGATCCGGTCGAGTTCCTCCGGGGTCAGCTCGTGGAAGAAGGGGACGGCGCCCAGGACCTCGTGGAGCCTGATCATCTCTGCGTCCTCGATCATCACCAGACCTCCTCCCCCTCCGACGGGAAGGCGTCCCGCACCCAATCCACCCGCGGGGTCCCGCCGTCTCGGGGAAATGTCACGGCCAGGACATCGAACCGGCACGCCACTTCCCGCATCCGCTGCTCGGCCAGGTACCACTGCGCGGCCCGGACGATCTGCCGCTGCTTCCGGAGATGCACCGCGAGGTGCGGCGGCCCGAAGGCATCCGAGGTCCGCGCCTTGACCTCGATGAAGACCAGGCTGTCCCTGTCCCGCCCGATCAGGTCGATTTCGCCGGCGGCGCAGACGAAATTCTCCGCCAGGATTCGGACCCCACGGCGCTTCAGGAAGGCTCGGGCGGCTTCCTCGCCGCGGCGCCCCACCGCCTGCCGGTGGCCCGTCACCACAGCGGGACCTGGAGGCCGGCCTTCCCTACGTACTCGCGGACGCGGGCGAAGGTCCGGCGGTGGATGGGCGACGGCCCGTGTTGCGCGATCGCCGCGCAGTGGGCAGCCGTCCCGTACCCTTTGTGCCGTGCGAACCCGTAGGCGGGGAACCGGGCCGCCCAGTCTTCCATGATGCGGTCCCGGGTCACTTTTGCCAGGATGGATGCGGCCGAGATGGCCGGCACGCGCCGGTCCCCCTGGATGATGGCGCGTGCGGGCATGCGCAGGCCCGGGACGACGTTGCCGTCCACCAGCACCAGATCGGGCTGGGGCGCAAGCTGGCGCACCGCCTCCGCCATGGCTCGAAGGGTCGCGCGCAGGATGTCCGTGGCATCGATGTCCGCGGCCTCGACGGCCGCCACCGCCCAGGATGTGGCGGCGGCGTGGATTGCTTCCGCCAGCCGGGACCGGACCGCCGGGCTCAACAGTTTGCTGTCCGTCAGGCCCGGGAGCACGGCATCATGGGGGAGAATCACCGCAGCCGCCACGACCGGACCGGCCAGGCTCCCGCGGCCCGCCTCATCCACGCCGGCGACGAGGGACCCCGCGGGGACCTCGACGTCCCAGAGGCCGGATCCCCGCTTGCCCGTGTCACCACGCCGCCGCGACGAGGACGCCGCTCCCGCCAACGCCGGTCGCCCATGCCCCGTGCGGTCTCCCATGCGGGATCTAACCATTGGGGTGCGTTCAGCGCCGGTGCATCTACTGCGTGCGCCGCTCCTTGATCCGCGCCGCCTTGCCCTTCAGCTTGCGCAGGTAGTAGAGCTTGGCCCGGCGCACCTGCCCCTGGCGCAGGACCTCGATCCGGTCGATGCTCGGCGAGTGCAGGGGGAAGGTCCGCTCCACCCCCACGCCGTAGGTCACCTTGCGAACCGTGAACGTCGCGCTGAGCCCGCCCCCCCGGCGCCGGATGCAGATCCCCTCGAACGCCTGCAGTCGCTCTTTGTCGCCTTCGACCACCTTCACCTGGACCTTGACGGTGTCTCCGGGCCTGAACGGCGGCAGGTCCTTGCGCAGGTGCTGCTCTTCAACCGCCTGGATGAGTGACATGACCGTGTCCCCCTGCTCCGCCCGCTGGGCGGACGAGAATGTAAAATGAGAAACGGACCCGCCTTTGGCGGAACAACCGACAATCGGGAATCACGTTGATCGGTTTTCAGCCGTCGGTTGTCCGTTTTCCATTTTTGGCTGCGGCCTTCTCCGCCGCCTCTTCCTCGACCTCCGCCAAGAGCTCCCGGTCATGCTCGGAGAGTGCCGCCCGCGCCAGCAGATCCGGCCGCCGCTCGCGCGTGCGCCGGATCGCCTCCTTGCGCCGCCACCTGGCGATGGCCTTGTGGTCGCCCGACAGCAGGATGGGCGGCACCGCCATGCCCTGGTACGCCGGAGGCCGGGTGTACTGCGGGTACTCCAGGAGCCCCGTCGCGAAGGAATCCGTCTGGGCCGACGCCGCGTCTCCCAGGACCCCGGGGATCAGCCGGGCCACCGCGTCCAGAACCACCAGGGCGGGTAGCTCCCCTCCGGTCAGGACGTAGTCCCCGATGGAGAGTTCCAGCGCGTCGAGCCCCTGCGGGATCCGGTCGTCGAAGCCCTCGTAGCGCCCGCAGAGGAGGATGAGGTGTTCCTCGCGGGCCAGCGCTTCGGCCATCGCCTGCGAGAACGGGAGGCCCTGGGGCGACAGGACGATGACCCGGGTGTGCGCCCCGCGGGTGAGCGCGTCCACGGCCTCGAAGGCCGGCTCGGGTTTCAGCACCATGCCGGCCCCGCCCCCGTAAGGCTCGTCGTCCACCTGACGATGCCGGTCGTGCGTCCAGGCCCGGAGGTCGTGCACCCGGATCTCCACCAGGCCGTTGTCCTGCGCCCGGCGCAGGATGCTCTCCTCCAGGGGGCCCTGGAAGATGCCCGGAAACAGCGTCAGGACATCAAACCGCTTCAGCACTCTCCTCGCCTCCCGATGTCGCGGACGCCAGGTCCGTGCCGGGCTCGATCTCGATCTGCCCCGCCGCTGGGTCGATCCGCCGGATGTGCGCCCGGGTGGCCGGCAGCATCCATTCCCCGGCCGGCCCCCGAATCACATACACGTCGTGCGCCGGCGTCTCCAGGATCTCGCAGACGGTCCCGAGGGATCGGTCGCCCTCCCGCACCTCGAGCCCCAGGACGTCGTAATGGTAAAAAACCCCTTCCGGGAGCGACGGGGCCTCGACACGCGGGACGGCCACCTCGTATCCCATCAGGCCGGCCGCGCCCTCGGGGGTCTCCACGCCGGCCAGTTTGAGGACAACCGCCCGATCCTGCGCCTGCGCACGCTCCAGGCTGACGGGCCGGAACGGACCGTCCGGCGGGCCCACCCACACACGGCTCAGGGTTCGGAAGGGCTCCCACGAATCGGCGAAGCAGGCCATCTTCACCTCGCCCCGGACCCCAGACGGCCTGATCACTCGGCCCAGGATGAGAAAGCCCCGCTGCGCCATGCGTCGCCCTTCGGCAGTTCCGCGCGGTGGAGGCTGGGGCGCCTGCCTGGCTGTGCCTCACCTCCGGCGAGTGCGGCGAGTTACGTGGTCGCCGGTGGCTTGGCGCGGAGCTCGGCAAAACGCCGCATGACCCCCGCCTTGCTCAGCAACTGTCGGACGGTATCGGTGGGTTGGGCGCCCCGCTTCAGCCAATGTAACGCCTTGTCTGCATCGACCGTGAGCCCGATGGGGCGCTTGCGGGGATCGTACGTCCCCAGGCTCTCCAGAAACCGTCCATCCCGTGCCGCGCGCGAGTCGGCCACCACCAGACGGTAGAAGGGCGTCTGCTTGGTGCCCATGCGCCGCAACCTGATCTTGACCGCCATACAACCTCCTCAAGAGTCCTTAGGCGCCCCACAGCATCCGAGGGTGCTGGGGCGCGGTCGGGGTTAGCGAAGGGAGAACGGCAACTGGCGGGGCATGCGACCGCCCTTGCCCGCCTGCATGAGCTGCCGCATCATTTTCTGCATGTCCGCAAACTGCTTCAGCAGCCGGTTGACCTCCGCCACGCTGGTGCCGGAGCCGGACGCGATGCGCTTACGCCGGCCGCCGTTCAGGATCTCGGGTCGCTGCCGCTCGCCGGGCGTCATGGAATCGATGATGGCCTCCACCCGCTTCAGCTCGCGCTCTTGCGCGGTGGCATCCGGCAGCCCCTTGAGCCGCGAGAGGCCCGGGATCATCCCCACCAGTTGCTCCAGCGGGCCCATGCCCCGGACTTGCCGGAGCTGGTCACGAAAGTCCTCCAGCGTGAACCGCTGCGCCTTGAGCTTCTTCTCGAGGGTGGCCGCCTGCTTGACGTCGAAGGCTTCCTGCGCCCGCTCCACCAGGCCCAGGACGTCGCCCATCCCCAGGATGCGCGAGGCCATGCGGTCCGGGTGGAACACCTCCAGGGCGTCCAGCTTCTCCCCGACGCCCACGAACTTGATCGGGGTGCCCGTGACGGCGCGGATGGACAGCGCCGCGCCCCCGCGGGTGTCCCCGTCCAGCTTGGTCAGGATGATGCCGGTGAGGTCCAGCGCCTGGTGGAAGCTGCTGGCGGAGTTCACCGCATCCTGGCCCGTCATGGCGTCCACCACCATCAGGATCTCTGTCGGCTTGACCTCGCCCTTGATGGCACCGAGCTCCTGCATCAGGGGCTCGTCGATGTGCAGACGCCCGGCCGTGTCCAGGATGACGGGATCCAGCAGGCGCGATCGCGCCTGACTCACCGCCTCGCGGCAGACAACCACGGCAGAGGCCGCGCCGGCGTTGCGATACACTTCGATGCCGAGGGTCCTCCCCAGAGTGGCCAACTGTTCCTGCGCCGCCGGCCGCTGCAGGTCCGCCGCCACCAGTAGGGGCCGGCGCCCCTTCTCCTTCAGAAGGCGGGCAAGCTTCCCGGCGGTGGTCGTCTTCCCCGATCCCTGCAGGCCCACCAGCATCAGCAGCGTGGGAGGCTGTCCGGCCGTCTTGAGCTGGCTGGCCGCCCCGCCCATCAGGGTTGTCAGCTCCTCATAGACCACCTTGACGACCTGCTGGCCGGGGGTCAGACTCTCCAGGACGTCGCGACCGACGGCGCGCTCGCGCACGCGTTCCAGAAAGGACCGGACGACCTTGAAATTGACGTCCGCCTCCAGGAGGGCCAGGCGCACCTCGCGGAGGGCCTCGGTGATGTTCTCCTCGCTCAGCCGTCCGTAGCCGCGAAGCCGCTTGAAAATGTCGTTGAGTCGGTCGCTCAGTCCCTGAAACATGTCATCCCCATGGAAGGCAAATGGTGAAAGTACTGGGGCGGCTCCACTTTGTCAAGGTGAAAATCCCCTCGTGATGCGTGAAGTCCGCGTCGGCATTGAAGATTCGGGCACTCGGTCCGGATTGATCCTCACACGGCGAGTCCCTGTGGCTTTGCGACAAACCTGCCCCATGACATTGACCAGTGACGTTCAGCCAGATATCCTGGGAAAGCTCGAAAGCTTGGAAGCCGGGAGGCTCGAACGCTGCAGGCATCCCAGCATTGCAGCTTCCTGGCCTCTCAGCGTTTGCCGGTAAGGAGACCATCCGGGATCATGAGGCAGGGGCGAGGATTCGAGAGCGAGAAGGCGATGGCGGATCTATTGGCGGGACTCGACCCGAAGGGAGCGCCCCGGCTGGCATTCGTGCGTCGCACCCCGGCGGGAATCGGGGAGCAGGCGGGTCACCTGCTCTGTCTATCCGCCTCCTTCAATCCTCTGACCGCAGCGCACGTCTGGCTCATCCAGGAGGCCAGTCGCATCTTCTCGCCCGATGAAGTCCTGCTCGTCCTGGCCAAAACGAACGTGGACAAACCGGTGGAGGGCTTCCGCCTGGAGCGGCGCCTCAGCCTGCTGCTGCGCTTCGCCGAGTCGCGCCCGGCATTTTCTGTCGCCGCCTGCAACCGCGGTCGCTTCGTGGACAAGGCCGAGGCCATCCTGCCCCACTATCCTCCAGGGACACGACTGGCCTTCATCCTCGGCTTCGACACCCTCGTTCGCCTGTTCGATCCGAAGTACTACGCTGACCTGGACGCCTCGCTATTCGCCCTGTTCGGAGCGAGCGAGTTCATCGCGGCAAACCGCGCGCCTGATGCCCCCGAGGCCGTCGCGTCCTTCCTCGCCCGGCCGGACGTTGCGCCGCATGCCCACCGGATCCACATGATCCAGCTCCCAGCAAGGATTGCGGCCATGTCTGCCTCGGAGGTCCGCGCACGTCTCGCCCGCGGCGAACCCATCACCGGCCTGGTTCCGCCAGAGATTCACCCTTTCCTGATTTCTGCCTGACCGTCGCCCCGTGCTACACAACCGAAATATCCGAACAACGTCCCGTCTGAAAAGTTCCCCTCGGTAACTGACTCGCTCAGCCCATGGCCAGTTTCGCCTGAAACCTCCCGGCTGCCTGGATGGCGGCGATCATCTGGTCAACGGATGTTGCCGAACCCTCGAGGGTAACGCGCGCTTCGTTCTTCGTCCGATCGACAGCGATGACTCTCACGCCTGCAAGCCTTTCCAAGGCTTGTCTCACTTCCCTTTCGCATCCCCCTCATCTCATCCCTGTCACCGAGAACTTGAGCTGCCTCGCCTCTGCCATGACAACTTCCTCCTTCCTGGCTGCTCCGCAGTTCCGGGCACCTTGCCCATCGCAAGTCCACGCGATTCACGCACATCACCCGCGACTGCTCATTCCTCCAAAACTGGGGTCAGCCGTCCGTCCCGGTGACGCGCTCGAACCGGACGCGCTGCGCATCGCTCCGCGGCAGCAGCCGCACGTGGAACGGCGCCGTAACCGCCTGGGTGACGAACTCGTTGGGTCGGGGCGAGCGCTCGCGGTAGCGGATGGTGAGGATGCCGTCGTGCTCCTCGGCGCCGAGGATCTCGACTGCGTAGCCGCCGGTCAGGCGCATCCCCATCCCAACCGCCGCCGCCATCTGCGTGCGAAAATCCGGCGACGGCGTCTCGGCGAGTCCGAAGACGGCGCAGATCCGAGCCCATTCCTCAGGGGTCCGTGCGAGAAGCTGGGTCGGGGTGCCCGGTCCGCCATAGAGACCCCTCCACTCCATCAGCCCCGAGGCCTCTCCGGCCCCGCACGGTGGCGTCGCTGCGAGCAGGAGCAAGAGCACAGAAACCACGGCGGATCGCATTGCCGTCCTTCGCCATGGAGGCTTACTTCGGCTTGTCATCCTCGAACAGCTCCAGCAGCGAGAGCCCCGGCCGGGCCGCCTTGCGGTCTCCCTCCTCGCCTTCCATCCGGGGCACCCGCTGGAAGGCGAGCCGCGTGTTCTTCTAGTCGCACAGCGTGAACGTGAGGTTGCCGATCATCAGGAAGGCCCGCCCCCTGGAGGGGCAGGCGCTCAGAGCCAGCGCCGGACCCGTGACCGGTACCGACGATACTCGTCACCGAACTTCCGCTCCAGGTAGCGCTCCTCGGGGGCGATGATACCAAGGCGCAGGACTGCGACCAGGGGGATCGCCAGTAGGAAAAGCCAGAGGCCGTTCACGAAAAGGGCGATCCCGACGTAGAGACAGAGAAGCGAGAGGTAGAGCGGGTTGCGGCTGATCCGGAACGGGCCGGAGACGACGAGGGCCGTCGTGGGACGCCTTGGGTTCTGGCTCGTGCCCGCCCGGCGAAGCGCCCACAGGCCTGTCCCCCCGAGCGCGAGCGAGAGCACACATGCGATGCCCCCTGCGACCGGGGCCATATGCGGCGGCATCACCCGGACGGGATGGATCGCGTGCAAGCCCACGCCGATGGCCAGGGCTCCGATGTAAAGGAGAGGCGGAGGCATGATCACCCTCGCCCGGTCGGGTTCCGGTCCCGCCATGGGCCTGCTCCCTCACCTCCCCGCGTGCCGCCGCGGATGATACGTTGCGGCTTTCACGGCTTCACGCCCCCCAGTTCTCCCACTCCTTTGCTCTCTTCCCCCCGTGTCGCCTTACCCCACCAGGACGAGGCGGACGTCCATGACGTTGGTCTTGGTGGGACCCGTCAGGATGAGATCCCCGAGTCTCTCGAAGAACGGGTAGGCGTCGTTGGCACCCAGGGCCTTTCTGGGATTGAGACCTGCGGCGCGCGCCCGCGCGCAGGTCTCCCCGTCGGCGATCGCCCCCGCAGCGTCCGTGGGGCCGTCCGTCCCATCCGTCCCCGCGCTCAGGATCACCGTCTGCGGCAGCCCCGCGATGTCGAGAGCGGCGGCCAGGACGAACTCCTGGTTGCGCCCGCCCTTACCGGAGCCCCGCAGGGTGACGGTGGTCTCCCCGCCCGAGATGAGGCACGCCGGCGGCTTCACCGGATTCCCGCTGGTCCGGACCTCGCGGGCCAAGGCGGCGTGCATCCGCGCGATCTCGCGCGTCTCCCCCTCGATGGACGAGGACAGGATCATCGGCGTAAGTCCCAGGGCGCGCGCCTCCAACTGCGCCGCCTGGAGGGCCTGGATGTTGCTGCCGACGATCAGATTGCTCACGCGGGCGAAGAGCGGGTTGTCCAGCTTGGGCGTTTCGGGAACCTCCCCGCGGGCGCCGGCCTCGAGCCGATCCCGGATCGCCGCGGGAATTTCGCCGCGGATCCGGTACTTGTCCAGAATGCCCAGGGCGTCGGCATACGTGGTGGGATCGGGCACCGTGGGGCCCGAGGCAATCGCATCCAGCGGGTCCCCGACGATGTCAGAGAGGATCAGCGTCACGACCCTCGCGGGCTGAGCCGCCCGGGCGAGCTGGCCCCCCTTGAACCGGGAGATGTGCTTGCGCAGGGTATTCATCTCCCGGATGTCCGCACCGCAGGCGAGCAGGGCCTTGGTGAGGGCCTGTTTCTCCGCCAAAGTGATGCCCTCGACGGGCGCGGGGGTGAGCGCAGAGCCGCCGCCCGAGATCAGGACGATCACCAAGTCGTTGGAGCCGAGGCCCCGGACGTGATCCAGGACCGCCTGCCCCCCGGCGATTCCCGCATCGTCGGGGACGGGATGGCCGGCCTCGTGGATTCGGATTGTCCGCGTCGGCTGGACGTGGCCATACTTCGTGACGACGATGCCGCGACCAATTCGATCGCCGACGATCTCTTCGACGGCGGCGGCCATGGGCCCGGCCGCCTTCCCGCATCCCACCACCGCGACCTCGCCGACCTTGCCCAGGTCGACCGTCTCCTGGCCGATGCGCAGGCGCAAACCCTCTCGGACGAGGTGACGGTGGATCGCCTCTCCGGGGTCCACGGCCCGGACCGCAGCGTTGAAGATCCCAAGGGCCGCCTTCCTCAAGTCTTCAACTCGCATGGCGCCCCCCTGTCTGTCCCCCCTCACGCGCCTCCCAGGGGAAACCGCTCCAGCGCCGTATAGACCGACCCGCTCGGCCGTAGCTCGCTCTGCATCAAGTCGAACTGCGTCGCCGTGAGGGTCCCGAACTTCTCCGCGCGAAATTCCTCCAGCGCGGCAAGGAGGGCCTCCGCGTTCCGGGGCGAGCGCACCCGGCCAAGCGTGAGGTGGGCGGTGAACCCGCGCCGTTCCTTCGGAAAGCCCACGCGGCCCAGCGCCGCCTCGATGCGCCCGGCCAGTTGCGTGAGCGGCTCCGCCCCGTCACTCACGCCGACCCAGACCACCCGTGGGATCCTCCCGCCGAAACTGCCGACCCCCGACACCTCCATGGGAAAGGGGGCGCCGGCCCAGGCCACCTCGTGGAGCGCCGACCGGATCCGCTCCAGACGCTTCTCCTCGGTCTCGCCCAGAAACTTCAACGAGACGTGGATGTTCTCAGCCCGGACCCAGCTCACGTCGGCCTGGGCGCGGCGCAGCCGATCCTGCGCGGCCGCCAGCCGCTCTCGGATCTCGGAGGGAAGATTCACGGCAACGAACAAACGCATGTCCCGCACCATGAATTTCAAATATCGAATGGCGAATTTCCAATTTCGAACTGCTACCTTGCCCAACGTCGCGACACAACTTCGAAATTCATCATTCGGCGTTCGATATTCGAGATTAGCTCTCGGTGATTGGCACCCCGAGCAAGTGGCGGCGAAGCATCTCCAGGGCCATCTGCGCAGCGCGATATTTGATCAGGTCCCGCGCCCCGTGGAACCGGTACTCGCGCGCCACCTCTCCCCCATCCCAGGCCAGCGCGATGCACACCAGGCCCACCGGCTTTTCCGACGTCCCGCCCGTGGGGCCCGCGATGCCCGTGGTCGCGAGGCCAAAGGTGGTCCCGCCCAGACGCCGGACGCCGGACGCCATCGCCCGGACGACCGGCAGGCTGACGGCACCGAATTCGCGGAGCATCGCCTGCGGGACGCCCAGGATCTGCTCTTTGGCGGCGAAGCTGTACGACACGACCCCCCGCTCGAAGTAGTCCGAGCTGCCGGAGATGTCGGTGAGGCGGCTGGCGATGAGACCCCCGGTGCACGACTCGGCCACGGCCAGCGTGGCGTTCTGCTCCCGCAGGAGTTGTCCCACCAGGGCCTCCAGCGTGTCCTCGTCCCGGCCGAAGATGAGGGACCCCAGGCGCTCGCGGATCTTTCCCTCCAGGTCGTCCAGCATCCGGACGATCTCGGCCGGATCGTCCCCCTTACACGTCAGGCGGACGTGGATCTCGCCGGCATGGGCCAGGACGCCGATGGTCGGGTTCCGCATCTCGCGGAAATAATCCCCGATGGCCTGGTCCACCCTGGACTCGCTGATCCCGCACGTCTTGAGGACGCGGGACACGATGCGACTCTTGATGCCGAAGGTCTCCCGGATCCGGGGGATCACCTGGTCGGTGAGCATGGGCTTCATCTCTGCCGGCACGCCGGGCATGCAGGCGACGCAACGCTCGCCGTCCCTCAGGAACAGGCCGGGTGCCGTCCCATTGGGGTTGTGGAGCACTTCGGCTCCCTCGGGGACCATGGCTTGCTTCCGGTTGTTCTCCGACATGAGGATCTTGCGGTAAGCGAACCGTCGCTCGATGTGTGCCAGAACGGCCGGATCCAGGTGCAGGGGCCGTCCCAGGACGGCTGCCACGACGTCGCGGGTCAGGTCGTCCTCGGTGGGCCCCAGGCCGCCCGTCGTGATGACCACGTCGGCCCGGCTCAGGGCCTGGCGCAGCGCCGCCTCGATCCGTGCGGCGTTGTCCCCCACCGTCGTCTTGTAGAACAGGTCGATGCCCGCCTCGGCCAGCCGCTGTGCGATCCAACTGGCGTTGGTATCCACGATCTGGCCCAGAAGCAGCTCGGTGCCGATGGTCAGGATCTCGGTGCCCATTCTCCACCCAGCATAGACGCTGGCAAGCTTGAAAGCGAGCAGGCTGGAAGGCTCAGAACGCCTTGAGCCTGCCAGCTTCCCAGCCTCCTAGCGTCCCAGCCGTGATCCGCAGGATCACAAGAAGTCGAAGTTCGCCTTGAGCAACCACCACATCACCCGCGCGAGAAGCGCGGCGGCAACGTCGTCGGCCACGATGCCGAACCCGCCCGGCAACCGTTCCAGCCGGGAGATGGGTGACGGTTTGACCACGTCCATGAGGCGGTACAGGAGGAACACGGCGGTGAAATCGTAGAGCGTCGCGGGCAGGGCGATGGCGGCGACCCACATCCCCGCGATCTCGTCAATGACGATCTGCGGCGGATCCGGGTGGCCCAAATCGGCCGCCACCCGACCTGCGGCCCACACCGCGATGGCGGCCAGCAGGAGGGTCGCCCCGAGATACACCGGCCACGGGAGGTCCACCAAGGGGTAGCAGAGGACCGCGCCCAGCAGGCTCCCCGCTGTCCCTGAGGCGAGAGGGAAGTACCCCACACCACCGCCGGACGCGAGGAGCCGCAGGGCGCCTCCCGCCCTGGTGTCGGCCCGAGACCTGGCCGCACGCGCACGCTTCGCCACGGCTATCCCACCACCTCGATGATGTCTGCGGCGAGGTCGTGCTCGTAAGCTTCCCGGATCCGCGCGCGCACGAGCGTTCCCGGCGGCTGGATCGGTCCCCGGAGGTAGACCGTCCCGTCCACTTCCGGGGCGTGCGCCGCCGTGCGCCCGCACTGAACGCCGGGAAATTCCACCGCCGGGCCGTCCACTATCACGTCCTGGACGGTCCCGAGGAGGGCCTGCCCCTTCTCCTCGGCGATCTGCGCCTGGGCTGCCATCAACCGCGCCCGCCGTGCCTCCGCCACGCGCCGGGACACCTTGGGGCCGAGGCCGAACGCCGGTGTTCCTTCTTCATCCGAGTAGCAGAAGACCCCGACCCGGTCGAAGCGCATCTCTTCGACGAATTTCAGCAGGCGAGAGAACTGTACTGGCGTCTCGCCCGGGAATCCGGTGATGAAAGACGTGCGGATCGTGATGCCGGGCACGGCCCGCCGGATCCGGTCCAGCAGGCGCCGGAGACTCCGCTCATCCCCACCGCGTCCCATGGCTTTGAGCATGGCCCCGTCACAGTGCTGGAGCGGCATGTCGAGATAGCGGCAGAGCCGCGGCTCGGACGCCAGGAGCCCGATGAGCTCAGGCGTGATCCGGGTGGGATACAGGTAGTGCAGGCGAATCCAGCGGAGAGACGGGATCTGCAAGAGCGCATGGAGCAACCGGACCAGTGCCTGCCCCTGGCCCAGATCCCGGCCGTAGTCGGTCGTGTCCTGGGAGATCAGGATGAGTTCCCGCACGCCGCTCTCGGCCAGACGCCGCGCCTCGGCCAGGAGGTCCTCCCGCGTCCGCGACTGCATCCGACCGCGAATCCCGGGGATCGCGCAGAAGGTGCAGGTGTGGTCGCAACCCTCCGAGATCTTCAGGTAGGCGATGTGGCCCGGCGTGAGGAGGCGTCGCGGCAGCTCGGCCGTGACCAGCGCCGTGTGCCTGGTCACCCAGGTCCGTTCCGGCGCGGACCGCTGGAGCGTCGCGGACGCGATCTCGGCAATGCGGGGAAACTCCCCCGTGCCCACGAAGGCATCCACCTCAGGCAGCAGGGCCGGCAGCTCCTGCCCATAGCGCTGGGCCAGGCACCCACTCACGACCACCGCCCGGCAGCGGCCAGTTCGCTTCAGCTCCGCCGCTTCCAGGACGGTCTGGATGGATTCCTGCTTGGCCTCCTGGATGAAGCTGCACGTATTCACGACGACCAGGTCCGCCCGCTCGGGGGCATCCTCGATCTGGTACCCCGCCGCCGCGAGTTGCCCCAGCATCACCTCGGCGTCCACCTGGTTCTTGGGGCAGCCCAGGTTCACGAGGCTCACCGTGGTCGGCTGTCCCTTCTTCGATTGTCGGTTTTTCATCTGAAAATCCGCACGGGCCCTTCGGCTGCATCTCTTCTGCATCGGGGGTGGCGGAAGAGGGGAGAGTCAAGAGAGGGGCGCCCGTCGGCTCACGATTAGACTGCCGTCCGGTTTCGGATCGGTGCCATCTCCAGTCGGTCGCGGCCCTGCGACTTGGCCCGATAGAGGGCCTGGTCGGCGTCGTGCACCAGTTCTTCGATCTTGCGCATTGTGGGCGTCAGGGTGGCCACGCCGATGCTCACCGTCAGGTCGCCCTGCGGCTTGGATTCCCTCCCCCGGAAAGCGTGGCTGGCGATTGCACCCCGGGTCCGTTCGGCCTGGATCACTGCCCGCTCCAGATCGGTTTCCGGGAGGATGATGGCGAATTCTTCCCCCCCGTAGCGGGCCAAGATGTCCACATCCCGGGCGTTCCGGCGCAGCACCTCGGCCGTCTCACGCAGGGCCTGGTCCCCGGCCAGGTGACCGTAGCGGTCGTTGTACTGCTTGAAGTGGTCCAGGTCGAGCATGAGGAGGGTGAGGGGCCGCCGGTACCGCTGGGCCCGCCGGACCTCACGCGCCAGTTGGTGATAGAACTGGCGGTGGTTCGCCAGCCCCGTCAGCTCGTCGGTGATGGCGAGCTGTCGCGTCTCCTCGAAGAGGCGGGCGTTCTCGATGGAGATGGCTGCCTGGCTGGCGAAGGTCGAGAGGAGCTGAATCTCATCGGCGTCGAACTCGTGCCACTCGGTCAGGTAGAGGTTCATGCATCCCAGGGCGTGGTCCTGCGCGATCAGGGGAACGGCCAGGAAGGATCCGTATCCTCGCTCCAGCGCCGTCTGCAGCCAGGGGGCGTAGACCATATCGGTCGAGAGGTCCGGGATTGCCACCGGGCGCTTCTCCCGCACGGCGATCAGGCTGGGGCTCACGTCCTGGCGCGTCCGGATGACCTCCACCACCTGGAGCGCCTCGTCGGAGAGATTGTACCCCGCCACCGTGGACAGGGTGCGCCCGTCCGGGCTGAGCAGCATCAGTGACATCGCCTGCGCGTGCAGCAGCGTGGACACCGTCTGGCTGATCCGGGTCAGGATGTCCTGCAAGTTGAACGTCGAGGTCATCGTCTGGCCCAGCTGGTAGAGGGCCTCGAATTCCTTGATCTTGCGCCGGCTGTCGGCGTACAGGTATGCGTTCTCCAGGGCCATGGCCACTTGGCGGCCGACGGCCGCCAGCAAGGCCCGCTCTTCGGGCGAGAACGGCTGGCCGGGGCGACCGACCACGGTGAGAACGCCAAGGCCCCGGTCATGGAAACGGAGCGAGGTCGATACCAACGGCCGGGGCGGCTCCTCATGCGACAGCCCGACCCCCTCGGCTTGCGCGGCGTCGGGCAAGACCAGGGGCTCCTCCAGCTCCAGGGCCCGCCGAGCCCAGGTGGTTCCGGGAGACAGGCGACGCGCGTCCTCCCCGGGCTCCGCCGGGAGGCCTCGCCAGACCTGGAGAACCAGGTCGCCGCTCTTGGGGTCAACCAGGTGCACCAGTCCCGCAAACAGCCCGAGGCTCTCCAGGGTGCGCGCCAGGGCGCCCGCCACGATCTCTTCGGGGCTCAGGGTGCGACTGACCGCCAGGGCGACCGCGTTGAGGGCCTGCAACTCCCGGTTCCGGCGGACCAGTTCCTGGCTCATCCCCTGGATGCGGAGCAGTACCTTGATGCGCGCGATCAGCTCCTCGGTGTTGAACGGTTTGGTGATGTAGTCGTCGGCCCCGATCTCCAGGCCCAGGACCATGTCCCGGATCGCATCCCTGGCGGTGAGCATCACCACCGGGATGTGCCGCCACCGCTCATCGGCCTTGAGGCGCCGGCAGACCTCGAAGCCATCCATGCCCGGCATCATCACGTCCAGCAGCACCAGGTCCACCGCACTGGCGCGCAGGCGCGTGAAGGCTTCCTCCCCCGAATGGCTCACCTGCGTGCCGAAGCCGCGAGCCTCGAGCAGGACCTGGATCATGCGCGCGATCCCCTCCTCATCCTCGACGATGAGGATCGTGGACCGTGGCTCGACCATCACAGCCGGCTTCGCCGACACGCCGATCCTCCAGACACGCTCTTCGTGCGCCTCAGGGCGATGGGGCGTCACGCCCAGAGCGGCCCCATGATACACAAATGGCCATGGGGGCCCAAGAAAAAATGGCACCCGGACGGGTGCCACGGCCTCGCCTCGTCCCACCGGTCATGAGGCAGGGGGTCCCGTGGGAAGGGTGAAGGAAAACGCGCTCCCCTGTCCCATCACACTTTCCGCCCAGATCCTCCCACCGTGCTCCTCCACGATCGCCTTGCAGATCGAGAGGCCCAGGCCGGTTCCCTCGACCCGCTCTCCATCCGGCAGCGGGACCCGGTAGAACCGTTCAAAGACCCGCTCCAGGTGCTCCGGCGGGATGCCCACGCCGGAGTCCCGG
>Ga0315280_10006959_pt1 | contig 15415 bp, 14 predicted proteins | sample YL17G06_40_MG_FD_203697 | JGI IMG/M metagenome (GOLD analysis project Ga0315280, IMG submission 203697) | Sediment microbial communities from Yellowstone Lake, YNP, Wyoming, USA - YL17G06_40 | ecosystem: Environmental > Aquatic > Freshwater > Lake > Sediment | place: USA: Wyoming | collected... | reverse complement strand
AAGGCGTCCTCGGCCTCGTCGGCGGAGACCAGGGGGACTAGGGCGAGCAGCAGTGCGGCGACGGCAGCGCGCGTGACAAACATAGCGGCGGCTCCCCAACGAAACCTTACGCTCGGATATGGCGCGCACATTCTAGCGGGGGCAGTGGAGTCAATGCAATACTGAGGTGCCATTGCCTCTATCCGAGCCGCAGGCGGTTGCGGAAGTGCCCCGACCGGCGGCCGTCGGGCCGGTGCGCTGGCGCCCCACGGCGGCGGCCCGGGAGTGCTGGGAAGGCTTACTGGAGAAGCGCAGCGCCCGCCGTCCTGCGATGCCTGTCACGGAACACAAAGAGGACAGGGGCCTCGGGTCGGCCGCCTGCCCTCTTGATTTGGCGGGTCTTGTTTACCGGCTTCGCCGCCTTAGCAGCGCCACCGCGCCGAGGGCGAGGAGGGCCAACGTGGCGGGTTCCGGCGTCGCCGTCAGCGTCAGCGGCCCCGCCGGGGGCGCCTCGCCGCCCAAGGGGCTGCCAATGCCCTTCTTGTAATTCAGGACCAGAAGGGTGATGTCGTTATCGTCGATCTTGCCGTCGTACCTGGCGATGTCGCCCTGGTACCAGTAGTGGGTGCTGACCTTCCCCTTGTCGTAGTAGAGCCCGATGATCGTCACATCGTTGTCATCGACCTTGCCGTCGAGGTTGACGTCGCCGGCATAGGTGTACTTGACGAACACGGCGCAAGGGTCCTGCGTGTTAGTGGGATTGGTGCCTACGGGCTCGCCCGAGAACGTGCTGTAGCGGACGAAGAGTTTGTCGTTCTGGGCGTACCCGAGGGCGTACGTATTGATCTTGCCGATGGCGCTTGACGTGATGATGCCGGGGCCGTCCCACGTTCCGCCGTTGTACCCGCTGGTGATAAGGCTCTTCACAGTCTCCAGCGGGCTGGGCGTCGTGTAGTGGATGATCATATCGTTGTCTGTAAGGTCCAACTGGGCGCCGGCGCCGGTGTTGACCGTGAGTCCGCTGACGGCCAGGACCTTCGACCCTGTGGCGGTCAGGACGGCCTTGCCGCCATTGACGTTGAGGAGGCCCGGGGAGATGACGCCGCCGCTGTAGGTTGCCAGGCGCTGCGTGCCGTTGAAGTTGACCAGGCCGGCGTTGACGTCGAGCCTGGAGTTGGCGGTATGCGTCTGCGGCCCGGCGAGGTTCAGCGTGCCGCCGCCGTCCTTCGTCACGATATAGCCGCCGATGTTGGCGCCGCCGAGGAGCGAGACGGTGTTGTTGTCGGCGACGGTCCAGGTGCCGTTGCCCGCGGCGGTGACGCCGGCGCTCACCGTGCTGGTCATCGGGGAGCCGGGGGTTCCGCCGGAGGCCTTGATGCCGCCGGTGCCGATCGACAGGACCCACGAGCCGCCGCTGGTGCCGATCGCGACCGGGGTGGCGGTCCGCTCGAACCGGAGGCCCTTGACGCCCTCGTTCTGGTAGAGCGTGGGCTGCGAAGGCGGGACCGGCGACGCCTCGTCGAACAAGGCCGTGAACGCGGCATCCGGGACGCCCCCGCCGGTCCAGTTGGTCCCGGTGTTCCAGTGGGCGTCCGTGGAGGCGCGCCAGGCGCCGCCCGGGATGACCGTGAACTGGTAATCGGCGGGCAGGCCCAGGCCGCCGTTGGCCTGCAACAGGTACGTGTCGGCCCAGGCCAGGCTGGTCTGGTTTCCACCCGTGTCGGTCCCGCCGGTCAGGGTGATCGTGTAGTTGTTGCTGGCGCCGTACGAGGGAACCGTGAACGCCAGCGTGCCCAGGGCGAACTGGGTCGCCGTGATGCCGACGAGGCTCTTTTCGGCCGGCAGCGGGTTCACCTGGACCTTCTGGAAGGCCGTCCGGCGGAACCTCCTCAGGCCGCCGGCATACACATCATCCCACCAGTAGATGTATTCCCACCCGCTGACAAGCGTGTCGTCCCAGGTCCACGGGAACCCGGTCGTCAGGTCCAGGTTTCCGGTCGGCACGCTCCAGTTCACCTGGCACATCGTGATATTCGTCCCCGCACCGTCTCCGCCGGGGACCCACGACAGGTAGGACTGGGGGTCGTCGGCCACCGTGAGCCGGATCGTGGTCCCGGGAATGACGGCGGTCCGGTCGACCTGGTTGTCCGTCAGGACCAGGTTGCCGTGGAAGGAATCCCCGAGGGCTGCCTGGGCGCATGCCATTGCCAGGCCGGCCAGGGCGAGCGATAACATTCTTGTGGTATTCGTGGCCATTCCTCCCATACCTGTACGAGGCAGAGCCCCCATCGAGCATCGGAAACCCATGCGCACATACCTCTGCCGGCCCGCATAGTGCCGGTCGGAACGCCCTCCCGCGGTGCCCTGCATGTGGTCCGCGCGTCACAGAAGTATACCGCGTTTACGGCAAAAGTCAAATTGCGAACCCGCCTGCAAGTGCCGGAAAAAGGCGCGAAAACGGCCACTATCGGGGGCTGCGCCAAGGTTTTCAGGCAACCCCGGCCATGGAGGGCGGCATGCCCGGCGTGCCGTTGGCCGGGCATGCTGCCAGCACTGGCATAGAACATGCCCCGCAGCCCGCCCGCCGCGGCGGGCAACAGGGGCGTCCGGCCGTTGCGTGACCGTGCATTCTCCGGCGTTGCACGGTCACCCAGCATGGGGTGGCCGTGCCCTCCCCGTGACGCATTACTGCCGACGCCACATCATCCTTGACGATGCCCCGCCGCGGGGATATAGTCGTCGGACACAAACGGCTCGACGTGCCAAAGGAGGCGCCAGGGGGAAGGGCCATCAGGTGTCCCCGGTGGTGGGTTGCGCCCGTAGCTCAGCAGGATAGAGCGGCGGTTTCCTAAACCGCAGGTCGGGTGTTCGAGTCACCCCGGGCGCACCAGCCCCTTGCAGGAGTGTGCCCGGGGTCCCTATGATTGACCTGCACACGCATACGCTTCTGAGCGACGGTGACCTGATTCCGACGGAATTGGCCCGCCGCGCGGAGGCCCGGGGGTTTCGGGCGCTGGTGATGGCGGACCACGTCGACACCGTGCTGGTGGAGACGGTGGTGCCGCTGCTGGTGCAGGCGGCCAAGGACTTGGCGCCGGTGATGAAGATGAAGGTGATCCCCGGGGCCGAGGTGACGCATTGCCGCCTGGAGCACATCGGGCGCGTCGCGGCGCGGGCCCGGCAACTGGGGGCCCGCGTCGTCGTGGTGCACGGCGAGAGCCCGGTCGAACCGGTCCTGGAGGGGACGAATCGGGCGGCCATCGAGGCAGGATGCGACATCCTTGCGCACCCCGGCCTGATTACGGAGGCCGACGCCCGGCTGGCCGCCGAGCGCGGAGTCTTGCTTGAAATTTCCGGCCGTTGCGGGCATAGTCTAGGCAACGGCCACGTGGCGCAGATGGCGCGGAGGGTGGGCGCCCAGGTGGTTTTCGGCTCCGACAGCCATGCGCCCGAGGACCTCGTGCCGCGGCCCGACGCCGAACGCGTCCTGGCGCTGGCGGGCCTGCGGCCGGAGGAAGTGGCGGCCGCCTTCGCGGCGGCCGAGCGCCTGGTGACCCGGGCCGTTAAAGGAGAGGATTCCAAATGAGAACATTCCAAAGGGTCGCGCGACTCATCCGGCCATGGATCGGCCTGAGCGTGCTGGCGGGCTTGGCGCTGGCCGGGCTCCTGGTGATGTCGCTGGGCTGCAACGGGAAGCCCGATCAACCGCTGCCGCCGAAGTTCGCCGACATCCCCGTCCCGATGGGCTTCAAACTGATTCCTGACAAATCGAGCGACCGGGTGGTCGGGGGATACCGCCGCATCAGCCACATGTACAAGGGAGAGGGCGAGGTGCGGGCGGTGGCGGAGTATTACCGCCGCCACATGCCCGAACTCGGTTGGACGTTGGCCCAGGAGAATCTCGTCGCCAGCCGCCAGCGGTTCATGTTCAACAAGGCCAACGAATCCTGCCACATCATCATCTACGACGATTGGGGCACCAAGGTCCAGATTGAGTTGTGGCCAACAGGCGCCAGGACGGCGGAGACGCACCCGGCGGCGACGCCTGCCGCTGTGCCGGGGCGGTGAAATGAAGAGCACACGCAAGCACGAACTTCAGACCAACGAACTGGCCGAGGCGATCTGGGGGTTCGTCGAGGCGGCCCGGCCCCACGTCCGCCTCATCGCCTACGCGGCGGCGGCGGTCTTGCTGCTGGTTTTCGTGTTCCTGATTCTGCCGGCCGTCCGCGGCCGCGCGCCCGAGGGCCTGTCGGCCTACGCATTCCACGAGGCCCAGCAGGGCGATGCGCAGAGTCTGCGCGATCTGCTGAAGGATTATCCGCGTGCGCCCGAAGTGCCCGCCGCCAGGCTCCTGCTGGCCAACCGGCTGGTTTCCGAGGTGGTCCGCGGCACCGGCGACGCCCGCGGCTCCGAGGGCAAGGCCGCCGGCCTCCTGGCCGAGGCGAAGGAACTTTACGAGCAGGCGGGCCAGTCGCTCGAGGCCCTGGACCCCCTGGCCCAGGTGGACCTGGCCCTGCTGATCGTCCAGGCAGGCGACGTCGAAAAGGGCGTGGCGGCGCTCCAGGAAGTCGCCAGGAAGTGGCCCCAGTCGATCGCCGCCGACAAGGCCAAGGCCCACATCGAGGAACTCGCCGGCTATAAGCCGATGACGTTCTCCAACGAGCCCCTGGAAGAGCAGGAGAAGCCGGAGACCAAGACCGGCGCGGCGCCGGAGGGCGCGGCCAAGGAATCGCCGCCCCCCAAGGTCGAGAAAGCGGCGCCCGGTTCGCCGAACGCGCCGCCCCAGAAGCCCCTTGAGGCGCCGAAGGCGCCCGCCGGCGGCCAGACGCCGGCGCCCGCGGCCCCCAAGGGATAGGCATGGCGCGGCCGAACGCAACGGAGGGCGTTGGCGCGGGACACGTGCCGGGCCAACGCTCCATGCAAGAGAACCCAACAGCCTAAGGAGCAACGGATGGCAAACCTGGAAGCGATTGCAGAGGCCGTGGACAAGGGGGACCGCGAGACGGTCGTCCGACTGGTACAGGAGGCCCTCAACGAGAAGATGCCGCCCGAGCAGATTCTCAAGCAGGGCCTGGTCGTCGGCATGGACCGGATCCGGCACAAGTTCACCACCAACGAGGCCTTCATCCCCGAGGTCCTCATCGCCGACCGCGCGATGGAAGCCGGCTGGAAGATCCTGGAGCCGCTCATCAAGGACCTGAAGCCGGTCGGCAAGGTGGCCATCGGCACGGTCAAGCAGGACCTGCACGACATCGGCAAGAACCTCGTCGCGAAGATGCTCCGCGGCCACGGGTTCCAGGTGTTCGACATGGGCGTCGACTGCGACGTCCAGAAGTTCGTCGATGCCGCCCGGCAGCAGGGGGTCCAGATCGTCGCCCTCTCGGCCCTCCTGACGACCACCATGCCGAACATGAAAGGGGTGATTACGGCCCTCAAGGCCGCCGGCCTCAAAAGCGTCAAGGTCATGATCGGCGGCGCCCCGGTGACGCAGGCGTACGCCGATGAGATCGGCGCCGATGGCTACGCGGCCGACGCCGGCAGCGCCGTTGACTTGGCCATGAGCCTGCTGGCGGCCGGCGAGGCGGTGAAGGCTGCCCCGCCCGTCAAGAAGCCGGTGGCCAAGAAAGCCGCAGCCAAGAAGGTCCCGGCCAAGAAGGCGGCCGCCAAGAAGAAGCCTAAGAAAGCCGCCGCCAAGAAGAAGCCTAAGAAAGCCGCCGCCAAGAAGAAGCCGGCCAAGAAAGCGGCGGCGAAGAAGAAGGCCGCCAAGAAGCGCAAGTAGTCCTGGGCCGGGGCCGCGTTGCACTGCCGTATTTGGCCGTCGCCGGCCTGCTGCGTGCGATGGTCGAGCGGTACGGCGGCGGGGCAGGCGGCGGGGCGCCGGAGTCAGGGCACGGCCGGACAAGGCCGGCCGTGGCACGCGACGCCGTGGCCGCTTTTCGCCGTTGCCGCCGGGCGACGGGTGCCGGATTGCGCGGCATTCGCGCGGCGGGTCTCCTGAGGCTGTTGCCCAACAAAGCGCAGGCCGCTTCTTGTGGCACAGTCGCCCTCGGCTGTGCACGTTGTCGACCATTCCACACGCCCGAGGGCGGGCGTGCTACGTTTGGGCACAGCCCCTCCTGACCCGCCGCTCCTTTTCAGGGGCGCCGCGCCCCTGCCGGGAACCATGACGTCAAGAAACAAACTGCCCGAAGGTGCGCTGGGACCCGACGAACTCCCCGAGCGCGGCCTCGGAATCCTCGAGATCAGACTTCAGCATGAACCGGGCGACCCGCGCCTCGACCGCTTTCTGGCCCAGCGATGGCCCACCTACAGCCGCGCGACCTTCCAGAAACTCATCCGCGACGGCCGCGTTCTGGTGAACGACGAACCCGTCACCAAGCCCGCCGCCTCCGTCCACCAGGGCGACCACGTTTTCGTGACCCTGTACAAGCGGCAGCCGCTGGGCATTATCCCCGAGCCGATCCCCATCAGCGTTCTGTACGAGGACGAGGACCTCATCGCCGTCAACAAGGCCCCCGGCATCATCGTCCACCCTGCCCGCGGGAACCCGCACGGCACGCTCGTAAACGCGGTGGCCCATCACGCCGAGAGCCTCTCGCGAGTGGGCGGCCCGTTCCGGCCGGGCGTTGTCCACCGGCTCGACCGCGACACCTCCGGCGTCATCCTCTTCGCCAAGAACGACGTGGCCCATGCCCGCCTGGCGCGCCAGTGGGAGGACCGCACGGTCGAGAAGCAGTACGTGGCCGTCGTCGAGGGGGTGCCGGAACTCGATGCCGACGTCATTGACCAACCGCTCGGCAAGCACCGCCATGTGCGCGACCGGTACGCCGTCCGGCGCGACGGCGTCGGCCGCCACGCCACGAGCCTCTACGAGGTGGCCGAGGCGTTCGACGGCTTCGCCCTGATTTTCGTGCGCCCCAAGACCGGCCGTACGCACCAGATCCGCGTGCACCTGGCCCACATCGGCCACCGCGTTGCGGCCGACCGGCAGTACGGCAGCCGCGACCAGGTGACGCTCCAGGAGATCGCGCGCGGCCTGGCGGACCGCGACGAGGTGCTCATCCACCGCCAGGCGCTCCACGCGGCGGCGCTTACGCTGCGCCACCCGCGGACGCGCGAGGTGATCCACTTCGAGGCCCCTCTGCCCGACGACATGGCCCGCCTGCTGGAGGCCCTCCGCCGGTGGCGGCGCGCCGCGCCCTGAAGTGTAATCGATTACCTCCGGGGGTCGTTTCCGCTTGAAAGCCGCCGCAGGGGCGACTAGGATAGCCACTCCCCCCGCGGGCCATGGTCCGTTGCCCCGGGCGCTAGAGTTTTGGGCATCAATGGATGAAACGCGGGTCATCGAGCATCGGGGGCGACGATGGGCCATCCGGCCCGAGGCCGCCGAGCCCCTGCTGGCCGAGGGATGGCCTCCGGACCAGCCCGACCGCCTGAAATGCGTCAAGCACGGCGTCCGTCGCCGGGTCCTACGCTTTGAGATCTGCGGACGGGGATACTACGTCAAGACGTACGAACCGGGCGGGCCGCTCACGTGGTTGCGGGCCTGGCTCGGCCTGGGGCCGGGGCGGCGCGAGTGGGAAGCCCTCTTGGCGGCCTATGCGGCCGGGCTGGCCGTTCCCGTGCCGGTGGCGCTGGCGCTCGACGCCTCTGAGACGCTGGTGACGCGGGAGATCGCCGGCGGGCAACGCCTCGACGAGTACCTCTTCGAGCGGTACTTCGAGCCGGGGCCGAACGATCCGCCGTATCCCGGAGCGCGGCCGCCGGAACTCGTCGCCGCCTTCCGCCGGCGCCGCCAGCCGCCTGAGGGCACGATCGACCCCAAGACCCTCGCCTACCGCCTGGCCGGTCTCGTCGGCCAACTGGCCGAGGCGAACCTACATCTGCCCGACCTCCATCCCGGCAACATCCTGATCACCGGCGGGCCGGGCCAGTGGCGGCTCAGTGTCGTGGACCTGGCGGAGGCCCACGAGGGTTCGCCGGACGCCCCGCTCGAACACCTCATGAAACTGGAGCACTTCTTCGAACCGCTCGCAACGCCCGCCGAGCGGCTGAGGTGCCTCGTGCGGCTCCAGGGACTTCTGCCTTCGACCCCGCCCGCCAAGACCGTGAGCAGCGCCGTGGCCGAATACCGCCAGCGATTCTACCTGCGGCGCGACCGCCGCACGCGGCGCCAGTCGAAGTACTTCCGGCGGATGGCGGTCGGGCCATGGCGCGGCTGGGCGACCACCGATTGGGCCGATGCCGTGGAGGCGCTGCTGGCCAAGACCTCGGTCAGCGATTCCTTTTTCGGCAACCAGTCTGCGCCCCTCAAGGAGGGGCGGACGTCGAGTGTGTGGCACGTTGCGCTGGATGACGGGCGGTCCGTGATCGTCAAGCGGCACAACCGGGCGCCCGCCCGCGGGGCGGTCCGCGGACTTCTGGGCGCGTCGCGGTCGCTGACGGCGTTCCGCCGCGGCCACGCCCTGCTGGCGCGCGGCATTGCGACCGCCCGCCCGGCCGCGGCCATCGACCTGCGGCGAGGCGGCGCGGTCGCAGACACGCTCCTGGTGACCGAGTGGCTGGAGGGCGCCCGCCCGCTCTCGGAATGGCTTCGCGACAATCCCCCCGCGGCCGCCCGGCGGCACTTGACGTGGCAACTGGCCCGCATGATCCGCCGGATGCACGAGGCGGGCCTGGCGCATCGCGACCTCAAGGCCCCAAACATCCTGGTCGCCCCGGCCGGCGGGCCGCACCCGCGGCCGTTCCTCGTGGACCTCGACGGCCTGGTGCTCCTGAGGCGCGTCTCGGCGCACCGGCGGGCGCAGAACCTGATGCGGCTGAGCGTCAGTCTGGATGAATGCGGGGTGGCCCGGCAGACCGACCGCTTGCGGTTTCTGCGGACGTACCTCGTGCCGCAGGGGCGCCCGGCGCCCATCACGGTGCTGTCGCGACGGCGCGGCCGGACCGATGCCGCGCGCCGGTTGCGGCGCTGGTGGCGGCGCATCGCCCGCCTGAGCAAGCGCAAGTGGCAGGCCCTGCGCCGAAAGACGCCGTAACGCACGCCGCGGCTGGGCAAGGCGGGCCGCGGCACGCGGGCCTGGCTTGCCGCCGGCTTGCCCGGCGCGTTGCGGTTGTGCTGAACGAGAAAGCCCATGGACTTCTCTCGAACTTTAATCATCAAACCGTCGTCGATGGGCGATATCGTTCAGGCCCTGCCGGTGCTGACCGCGCTGAAGGAGGCCCACCCCGAGGCGCACGTCACGTGGCTGGTGGCACGGCCGTTCGCGGGCATCCTCGAAGGGCATCCGCGCCTCGACGAGGTGCTGGCCTTTGACCGCCGCCGTTTCGCCCACATCGGCCGCAACCTGCCGATTACCGGGGAGTTCCTGGAGTTTCTCAGGAATCTGCGGCGGCGCGGCTTCTCGCTGGCCATCGACCTGCAAGGCCTCTTCCGTAGCGGCCTCTTTGCCTTGGCGAGCGGGGCGCAGACCCGCGTGGGTTTCAGGGCCGCGAGGGAACTCGCGCCGCTCTTCTACACCAATCGCGTGCCCGTGCCGCGAAAGGAGATGCACGCCGTCGACCGATACCTGGCCGTGGCGCAGTACCTGGGCATCGCGATGCCGAAGGCCGCAGATCACTTGCCGGTCCCGGCCGAGGCGCGGGCGGCGGCGCGCCAGCGCCTGGCCGCCGCGGGCCTGGCGCCGGCAGAGCCGTTCGTGGTCGTCTGCGCCCACGCACGCTGGGAGACGAAGCAGTGGCCGCCGGAGCGGTTCGCCAAGGTCCTTGACCGGTTGAAGGCCGACGGAGGTCCCCGCGCGGTGCTGGTCGGCGGCGCGTCGGCCGCGGCCATTGGGCGGGCCATCGGCGACGCCACGGACGAGCGACCTATTGACCTGACCGACAAGACCACGTTAAAAGAGTTGGTTGCCGTCATTGCCGAGGCCCGGGCCATGGTGACGAACGACTCGGGGCCGATGCACGTCGCGGCCGCCGTAGGCACGCCGGTCGTGGCCATTTTCGGACCGACCAATCCCGCGCGTACAGGGCCTTATGGCGCCGGCCACCGGGTCCTGACGGGGCGTGCCCCTTGCGCCCCGTGCTATCGGCGCCGCTGCCTGTATGCCGGCGGGACCGAGGCCCTGGCTTGCCTCGCGAGCATCACGGCGGACGAAGTGGCACGGATTCTGCTGGAGACATCGCGTCAGGTGCCGAGTCGGTAATTGCCGGGTTGTCTGCGGCGTGATCGCAGCCCCCATGGAGCGATGAGTTCAACATCGGCGGAACCGAAGGGGACAGGACTTGCCATTTCGGAGGGGCTGGGCGAAGGTCAAGAAGTGGATCATTCACCTGCTGCACCTGGACGATTCGGCCCACCGGATCGCCCTTGGCGTGGCCATCGGCATGTTCGTCGCGGTGACGCCGACCTGGGGCATCCAGATGCTCCTGGTGGTAGGCCTGGCGTGGCTGTGCCGGGCGAACAAGGTGGCGGGGATTCCCTTGGTCTGGGTAACGAACCCCGCCACCAACGTCCCGATCTACTCTTTCTGCTACATCGTGGGCCGCGCGTTGGTGGGCGGGCCGGGGTTGGAAGAGGTCAAGCAGGCACTTGCGCTGATCTCTATGGGCGACCTGGGCTGGGGGGCGCTGGCGAAGGGATGGGCGAACCTCATGTGGCATGCGGCTGCGCCGCTCTGGGTCGGCACTTGTGTCGTGGGCGCGGTCTGCGGGGCCATTACGTACGTGATTATGTACTGCCTGATAACCTTCTACCGCCGCCATCATCGCCCGCACCTGGTCGAGGACTCGCGGGCGCCGGCCGCCTTGCCGACCACGACGGGCGAGGGTGCGGCGGCGCCGCCTGACAACGCGGGGGGCGAGGGCCCATGAGCACGCACTTCGTGATCATCGGCAACGGGGCCGCCGGATACCGGGCGGCCAAGTCCCTCCGCCGGGCCGACGGCGACGCCCAGGTCAGCGTCTTCACCGACGAGCGCCACCCCTTCTACCTGCGGCGCCAACTCGGCGACTTCATCGCGGGGAACCTGACGCTACCGGAACTCATCTTCCAGAGCCGCAACGCCTATCGCCGCGAACGGATCGACCTGTTCCTGATGACGCGGATCGAACGCGTCGACACGGACGCCCACGAGGTCACGTTCGCCCCGGGCCAGCGCGTACGATACGACCGCCTCCTGATCGCCACCGGCACGCGCGCCGCGCCGTTCGACATCCCCGGCACCGACCTGGCGGGCGTCGCCACGTTCGACACGCTCACGCAGGCCCAGGAAGTCAAGCGCCTGCTCGGCGACGTGCGGCGCGCCGCCATACTGGGCGAAGGCATCGTCGGCCTCACGCTGGCCGAAAGCCTGGCGGCGCGCGGCATCGGCGTGACGCAGTGGATGGGGGGCGAGCGGTTCTGGCCAGAGATGCTCGACGAGCGCGCCAGCGCCCTGGTCGAGGAGATCCTGGAGGCCGCCGGCGTGGTCCTGCGGCACAACACGTCGGCCCGGGCCATCATCGGGGCGGCCGGGCGGACCATCGGCGTCGAGGCGGCCAACGGCGAGGCCGTGCCGGCCGAACTGGTCGCCGTCGGGTGTCGGCGCCAGCCCGCCATCGACCTGGTGCGCGAATCCGGCATCGAGGTCGGCCGCGGCATCCGTGTGGACGCGGCGCTGCGGACGAGCCGGCCGGACGTCTTCGCCGCCGGCGACGTGGCCGAACCCCTCGGGTCCGACGAGTTCGGCGACCAGGGCGCGGCCTTCTGCTGGCAACGTGCTTGGGCCCAGGGCGGCCTTGCCGCCGCCAGCATGCTCGACCAGAAGGCCCGGCCGGTGCTGGAGGCCGTCCGCGTCCGGGCCGTCATCTTCGGCCATGACCTGGCGGTCATCGGCCGAGGCCACCTGGCGCCGACGGGCAATATCACGGCCGCAGAACTTCCCGGCCCGACGGGCGGCTACCGCCGGCTCGTTTTCGAGGATGACCTCCTGATCGGCGCCATCGTCTTCGGCACGGGAGAGGGGGTGCACGAACTGAACCGCCTCGTGGCCGAACGGGCGCATCGCGGCCTTGTCGAGACAAGGCTCGGCATGTCGGCGGAGGCGCCGCCGGCGGGCGCTCTGCCGGAGGCGTTTGCCTGCCACTGTCCCATCTGCGCGGCCGAGTTGGTCGTCCGTCGCGGAACGCGGCCCGGCGCCGTCCTTCAGTGTTCCATCTGCAACACGGACCTTGTGGTCCACTGGGACGGCCAGCGAGGGTGGCTGGAGATCGAGCATCCATAGGCGTGCAGCGCTGCTTCCGGGCAAATCATGGTTCGTGACATTCCCCTGCTGATTCTGGCGTCGAATTCGCCGCGGCGCCGCGAACTCCTGCGCCAGGCCGGGTACCGGTTCGAGGTCCGGCCGCCGCCGGTTGAGGATCGCGCCATCGCGCCCGGGGCTTCGCCCGGCGCCTACGTCGAGAGCCTCGCGTACATGAAAGCGCGGGCGGCCATCTCGGCACACCGGCTCACGGAGGGCCTCGTGATCGGAGCCGACACGGTCGTAGAACTTCGCGGGACCATCATCGGCAAGCCCGCCGGCCACGCCGACGCCCGACGCATCCTCTCCGAACTTTCGGGCAGCCGGCATCGCGTCCTGACGGGGCTGGCGCTGGTAGACCTCGCCGCGGGAAAGCGGTGGCTGGCCCACCAGGTCACGCGGATTTGCATGCGCGTGATGACGCCCGACGAGATCGACGCCTACGTCGCCTCCGGCGAGGCCATGGGCAAGGCGGGCGCCTATGCCCTCCAGGAGACCGCAGACCGTTACGTCGAGCGCATCGACGGCAGCGCCACCAACGTGGTCGGCCTGCCGATGGAACTCTTGGAACGCATGATTCGAGCGGCGGGCTATGACCCGAAGGATTTCCATGCGCCTGCATGATTGCGGATTGCCCTTCGACAGGCTCAGGGCTGTGGGCGAAGTCGAATGGCCGATTCTCGCATTGGTGATGCTGCTGGCCGCCGTTGGAGTCGCCGGCTGCAAAAAAGAGGAGTCGCCGGCCCCTTCCCCTGCGTCGGCCCCCGCCGAGACGCCGCAGCACTTGCCGATGGCGACCATCCACGTCGGCAAGATTGCCCTGGTTGTCGAGGTCGCGAAAGAGGAGGCCGCGCGGCAGAAGGGGATGATGTTCCGCACGCAACTCGGCCCCGACGAGGCCATGCTCTTCGTCTTCGACCGCGACTCGAACCTCGCCTTCTGGATGAAGAACACGCCGCTGGACCTCGACCTGGCCTACATCCGGTCCGACGGGACCATCACGCAGACCGAACGGATGAAGGCCAACGTCGTGGAGCCGGTCTTCTGCCGCGAGCCGGTGCGGTTCGCAATAGAACTGCCCGCCGGGTGGCTCGAAAAGCATGGCGTCGGGGCAGGCATGAAGGTGGCCATCCCGCCCGAAGTGGCCGCCCTGCCCGAAACTCCGTAACTTGGCATCGCAGTAATGGTTTAGTGCCACAGCGCAACATGCGCCCTCAAATTGGCGAAGTCGCGCTGTGATATTACATGAAGGCCGACGGGGGTGCGCCCTTGCAGCCGGCGCCGGGCGCCCTATAATCCTCGTGCGGATGACGAGCGACCGGAAGGGGGGAGGAACCATCATGGCAGACACGCAGGCAGGCGCGCCCGAGGCCTCAGAGTCCGCCGGCAAACCCTACGGACCCGGCGTATTGATGGTCTTCGGCCTGGTGTGCCTGCTCGTGGCCGCCTGGTGCGGCTCGGACCTGTACAGGGCTTATTTCCAGGAAGCGTCCGAGCAGGCGAAGACCTGGGGCACCACCACCCTCCTGTTCAACTGGGGCGGGGTGGTTGCGTTTGTCCTCGGGGCGGTCTACGCCTTCGTCCTGGCCGGCAGGCGGTGGAAGAAGGCCGCTGCCGAGCCGGGAGACGAAGGCGACGCAAATAAGCCTCCGGAGCCCGGCGCGTAGGTTCTCTGCATCTTAGGGCTAGGAAGGGACTTGGCTGACCGCGGGATTGCCCCCGACCTGCACATCCTCGGTGCACGTCCGCACAAAGGCTGTGCAGGGGTTGCGGCATCCCCGGCCTTGGCGTGTGCCGCGTGCAGGCCGAAATCGTTGTTTCAAGGCCATGCGGACGCGCGGTGCGTGTGATCCGGCCCGTGGCACGGTTTTTGTACAGTGTCTGCGTTCAGGGTTGACACGAGGAATTCGCGGCTGGCCGCGGGCCCTGACAAGGAGGAGGTCGCATGGCAGTAAGATACCCGGTTGTGGGATTGGCGTGCCTGGCAGGGCTGTTGATGGTCGCGGCATCGCTGCCGGGAGCGGCGGAGCCGGCGGGCGATTCGGCCGGCCCGCCAAAGGTCGCGGCGGAAGGCAGCGCCGTCGGCATCGCCGAGCGATGCAAGGCCGCGACGGAACGCGGCGTCGAGTATCTCATCAAGCAGCAGGCCGAGGACGGCAGTTGGGGCAAGGGCAGCGCCGGCGTCACGGCCCTCTGCACGCAGGGCCTGCTGGCGGCCGGAAAGACGATCAACGACCTGCCCGTCAAGAAGGCCGTCGACTTCATGCTGAAGTCGCAGCAGAGCGACGGCGGCATCTACGGCGACGCCGACCTCAAGACCTACACCTCCAGCATCGCCCTCTCGGTCCTCGTCAAGGCCGACCCCAAGGCCTACGCCGACCCAATCGAAAAGGTGAAGGCTTACCTCGTCAAGACCCAGTGGGACGAGGAGGAGAGCGTCGACAAGGACAATGCCTGGTACGGCGGTCACGGCTACGGCAAGAACGAGCGGCCCGACCTCTCGAACACGCAGTTCTTCGTCCAGGCAATGCACGATGCCGGCGTGCCGAAGGACCACCCCCTGTGGGCCAAGGTCACGGTTTTCCTCAGCCGGTGCCAGGACAGATCGGAGTCGAACGGCAAGACCTTCGTCGGGCAAGACGATGGGGGCTTCATCTACGCCCCCAAGGGCAAGGACGGACCCGAGTCCAAGGCCGGCACCGTGATTCTGCCCGACGGCCGCAGGGGCATGAAGGCCTACGGGTCGATGACCTACGCGGGCTTCAAGAGTTTCATGTACGCCAACATCAAGCGCGACGATCCCCGGGTGGCGGCTGCCATGGATTGGATCCGCAAGCACTGGACCTTCGAGGAGAATCCTGAACTCGGCCAGCAGGGCCTCTATTACTACTACCAGACGGCGGCCAAGGCCTTGAAGGCCTGGGGCGAAGACAAGATCACCGACTCCCGCCGCCGGACACACGACTGGCGCGCGGAGTTGAGCGAGGCGGTCGCGCGCCGCCAGCAGGCCGACGGTTCCTGGACCAACCCGGCCGACCGCTGGGAAGAAGGTTACCCGCCCGTGACGACCAGTTACTGCCTCATCGCCCTTGCGGAGTGCAAGTAGACGGTCATGAAGAGAATCCTGCTGCTGATCGCCGGGGTCGTCCTTGCCGCCG
>Ga0315280_10006958_pt1 | contig 15415 bp, 9 predicted proteins | sample YL17G06_40_MG_FD_203697 | JGI IMG/M metagenome (GOLD analysis project Ga0315280, IMG submission 203697) | Sediment microbial communities from Yellowstone Lake, YNP, Wyoming, USA - YL17G06_40 | ecosystem: Environmental > Aquatic > Freshwater > Lake > Sediment | place: USA: Wyoming | collected... | reverse complement strand
GCTATCGAGCGACGGGTTTTCGTGGATACAAGAGTAACGGCCTACCGCCTGGTCGCTTGAGCGTTCTGATTCATGCAGCCGGCACGGGGGCTAGAAGAGCGGTCGCTGTCGTTCCACCGCGTCTGGATTGCTTCTGCTGGGCGCCGCCGGCGCCCAATCTCTGTCTGCTGCCCCACCGCGTAGTTCCACGTCCGCTTGCTGATAGTCGAGATTAGCCGGAACTCCTCCGCGCGTCATCGAGAATCGGCCTCAGAGATCGGTTTCGCCCCTGTCCCAAAGTCGTTTGACAACCGCGGGAGTGCTCACTCTAGCGGTCAATCCGCACCGTCACTGGGACAGATCCGGGGATGAACTAAGGCACAGATCCGCTGTCCCTGCCCTTGCATCTTGTTCCGTCCGCGCGAGCTTTCGATAGTTCTCACGCCTGGCCACCAGGGTCCGAATCTGAAGCGCTGTTCGGCGCCACGATGGCTCGCCCGGCGGAACGGCGACCCGCGGCGACCTCACGAGGCACATTGCATCTCGCCTGCCGCGACCGCACCCTGAGCCAGACTGTAGGCCCTCGCTCTTGAAGTCCAGAGCCCGCAGCGCTAATTGGCACTTACCCAGGCTTTGTATTCATCGGCCACAGCGGCGAAACTGCCGTCGGCGTTGAGGCTCCAGAACAGCAAGCCAAGGTAGCCGTTGCGCTTGGCTGCGACGAGCTTACTGGTAATGCCAGTCGTCTGGCATTCGCCTATCAGCACCGCGCGATCGAGAGCCAGACTGGCCGCGGGGAAATCGAACGGGTACGACGGTTCCATGTAATCATAGTAGTGGAACTGATACAGGTCCAATCCCGCGCCTGTGACAGCCGCCAGATCACCTCGGTTGCGGCAACCGACCGTCACTTTTTCACCGGGCGCTCCGCTGTGAATGCTCGTCGCAAGCTGTCCGAGGAACAGACGGACATCCGATTGGCTGACTGCGGTAACGAACTCCGGCTCATTCATGAGGTCCCAGGCCAAGATGCACGGGCGATTCTTGAACCCACGGACGAGCGTCACGAGAAGGCCCACTAGCGCTTGTCGTTTGGTTGCGTCGGAAATGAGATCGGGATGCTCACCCATGGGTGTGCCGCCTTCGCTTGAGACTCCGTCGGCCACCGTGTAGTCAAGCAGCACCGGTATGAGCTTGAGTTGGTAGGTTTCTGCGGCGCTCACGAGCGCCGCAAAATCTGCAATCGCATATGAGTCAAAGTCGATTGGCGAGCCTTGTGCGTCGAACAGGATACCGCTGCGCAGATCGCAGAAGATGAAGACTCGCACCACTCGCACGCCGTGGCTCGCCAGGAAGGCGAAATTTCCGGCGAGGGCCGCCTGGTTGTCGGAGAAGCCGCCGTGGCTGCCGCCCCAGGGGTTGCGGCCGATATCCCAGCCATAGTTTATCCAAGGGAGGTTGACCCCGCTGTACTCGCTGAACCGCGGGGTCAGGCCGAAGTTGACGTACGTTGTCGCGCCGGCGGTCACCACGATCCCGATCCTGCCGAAGTCCACGAACCCGGTCGCGGTGCTAAGCATGGTGTAGGTTCCCGCGGGCAGGTTCGAGGTGATCTGATACACCCCATATGGCCCAACCGTGGTCCCCGTCGCCTGCACCACGCCGCCGGTCCGGGCGCTCACCGTGGCCTCGATGATGGGCGCACCCGTGACCTTGTCTGTCACCTGCCCCATCAGCTTGCCCGAGACTTGCAGGTTGAAGTTGACGTAAGTGATGGCGCCTGCCGTGAACGCGATGCCCGGCTTCGTCTGCTTGACGTATCCACTTTTCGATGCGATTACGGTATAGGTGCCCGTGGTCAAGCCGCCGATCTGGTAGATCCCGTTGGCATCGGTGATACCGGTCCCGCTGGGCGTGGTCGCGCTGCCGAGATAGGCTCTCACCGTCGCCCCCGCCAGGTTCGTGCTCGTGCCCATCTGCCGAACTTGTCCCATCAGGCAGACCCTGTTCAGGAAGAAGTTGAGATAAGTGGTCTGCCCCGCGGTCACCGTCACCGGCCCCTTGGTCTGGGGCACATATCCGGTCTTGCTGGCGGTGACCACGTAGTTGCTTCCTGTCCCGAGGTCGCGGTTGATGAGGTAGACGCCATCGGCGCCGGTGGTGGCGGTGGCCGTGAGGACGCTGCCCACGTAGGCGTTGACCGTCGCGCCCACCAGTGCCGTGGTGGTGCCTTTCTCCGTCACCTGGCCTGTGAGCGTGCCCGAAGCGGTGAGGTTGAAGTTCACGTAGCTCGTGCCGCCGGCGCTCACGGCGATGGAGGCTTTGGCTTGCGTCACGTAGCCGACCTTCGAGGCCGAGACCACGTAGTCGCCCGCCGGCAGGTTAGCATCCATAACGTAGACGCCGTTAGTGGCCGTCGTGGCTGTCGCCACTAACCCCCCGCCCGAGTAGGCTTGCACGGTCGCGCCCGCGAGGTCCGTGGTAGTGCCGCGCTGCCGGACCTGTCCCGTGATGCAGCCGGACGGCTCGATAGCGAAATCATCGAGGAAAGTGCTGTATGACAACTTCGGCCTTCGATGCCCATCCCCGAGTGCCACGATCCCGAAGTACTCTTCATTAGCGAAACCATCTGGATGAGCATATGGATTCCAAGAGCTAGCAAAGCCGAGGTTGTCGTGCACCCAGGGGCTGCCCCCCGCTTGGGGCGTCACCTTCCACCACTCGTCATTCCACTCAAAGACCGTCCCGCCGAGGCATACCTGCACGGGATCGCGCGCCGATAGATGACCCACCAGGTCCTGCCACAGCGAGTGGTTGAAAGCGGCCTGCATCGCCTCATCCTCAAAACCCACAACCAGCCATGGGTTATGTGGCCAGTACGAGGTCGTGCGATAGGAATCGGTGCCGAACTCTGACAGGAACATGGGCTTGGTCGAGATCGACGCCCATTGCGAGAAAAGCGTGCCGAAGGTGTCGCCGCGGTAGATATTGAGGCCCCAGACGTCCACGCTCAGGCAGATCTGGTTCACGATCTGGGCGGTCTTGCTCAGTGGCTGATTCGGGGGAATGTCGATTTCGCCGTAGATGCTGGCGACGGGATGGCTGGTATCGATTGACTTGATGAGTTGCGCCGCTTGCTCGGTCGCGGCCGCCGCAGAGTCCAGGTCGCCGAACTTCTGATGGTAGAAATTGATATTCCATTCGTTGCCTATGGCCCACATCAGGATCGCCGGATGATTCTTGTATGCGGCCACCACCGTCCGCAGGTTCGTCAGGTCGTAGGTCCCGTCCACATCAACCGTGACGATAACCATGATGCCACTCAGGTAGCAGTAATCAAAAATATCGGCGCTGATCTGGTCGGGACCGAGATCGAGGAAAGTGTACACCGTGTTGGCGTTGATCGCCTTTAGCAAGTCGAGGTCCTCGCGGTACCAGGTGCGAAACTCGCTGCGCCGCGATGCATAATCGCCCGGTGTGCCAATGCTCGCCGGCGACCAGCACGCTCCCTTTATCAAGTAAGAGCGCGGCTTATCGAGCGTCCCGTCCGCCAGACGCTTCTGCACGACCAACCGGTAACCGTCGGTGCTGACCACCGACGGCGCGGCCGGTACCGGGGCCTCCGGCACGGCCACGTATGCGTCCACGTATCCGGTTCCAACCGAGGAGGCGACGGTGAGGGTGCCCTGGTAGCTGCCGGGGGCGAGCCCGGTTCTGTCGACGGTCACCGTGATCGTACTGGCTGCGGTGCTGGTCTCTCCGGAACTCGGCGATATCCCGGTTATCCAGCTTGCATTAGCCGTCACCCCCCAGGTGAATGAACCGGACCCTGCGTTGCTGATCTGAAAGGCCTCCTGGACGGCGGATGCAGCGAAATCGAGTCGGGGCGGAAAGACGTGGAGTGCAGCCGGCGGAATGAACTCCTCCATGAAGCAATCATCGAAATTCGCGACGCTGATTCCGGTCGCCCCCTCGGGCTTGGCGAGATAGCAGATGAAACGCACATACGCCGTGCCCGCCGGGGCGGGGTTGGAGGTTACGCTGTACTGAGCCCAACCACTATCCGCAGTGGTGACGCCCGGGCTGTAGTACGTCACCAGCGCAATCTTGCTGGCGTCTAGAAAAGCGACCCCGACGCAAGCATCTGAGCCCTGAATCCAGTTCACCAACGGTCCGGGCGGCGGAGTGCGAATCCACGCCGAGGCGCTGTAGATCTTGCCAGGCGCCGATGCGAACTCCTGATAAGGGCCGCACCACCAGGCCGAGGTCGCCGGGCCGGTGTACTCCCACAGCCCATTGGTGCCGCTGTGGGCAGCAGTTGTCGTGCAGCAGGCGTCTGCGCCGCCCCCTGCGTTCGAGTCCTTCCAGTTGCCCGCATCGGGAAAGGTCCCATCTGAGGGAGACAGTTCGAACCCGGCATCCGCGTCCAACAGTTGGCTTTGAGCCCGGGCCCGCGGCGCCACCATTCCGAACACGATCACGGCCGCGAGAATCAAGACCATTGACGCTCTGCGAGCAGTCATCGTTACCCTCCTGCCGCTTCGGACATGTCGCGGTCCTCAGCGTGATCGGAACAAATCGGAAGGTGAGTTAAGCTGCAGTCTTGTGTCCCCACTTCTCGCATCATGAGTGGCCCCGACGAGAATGCGATACCCCTCGCGCCCCGCCATCAGGGGTCGAATCTGAAGCGCTTTTCGGCGGGCCAGGATGGCTTCCCTGCAGCCAAGTTGTGCAGCAGCTTGCCCGCCACTGCGAGTCGCCGCTAGCGACCCGTCACTGGCGGAAAGGCTTGCTTCCTTCCATCTCAGGTGGGCCAGGAATCGGGGTTGAGAGGCAGGGACACGGGGGGTGGATGCCTCTACGAAAGAGGGGGTGGTACGAGACCTTAGGTACCCCCCCGTATGCGCAGAGAACGTGGTCAGGTTCCGCGCGAAAAGCGGAGAGCAGCCCATGATGGGGCCTGCTGCTCGGGGTGTCCCTACTACCTGTCACATGGGCAACTGGAATGCCCGCTGCACAAACATGGCCATCTGGTCCCGCTTGCACAGCGCGTCGGGTCGCTAGGTGCCGTCGTCGTAGCCGCCTTCCCGGCGAGGGGAAGAGAAGCCGGGGGCTGTCAATCGGCATTGAAAACTGACCCAGGATCGGCATTGAATTTTGACCCACCGTGGATAGTGATTTAGTTTCCCTGAGCGGCAGCATTGCGAGTCTTGATCCTCCAGCTGTGGTTGCCGGTTTCGATGATGTCGCAGTGGTGGGTGAGGCGGTCGAGCAGCGCGGTGGTCATCTTGGCGTCGCCGAAGACCTGGGGCCACTCACCGAACGCCAGGTTGGTGGTAATGATGAGCGAGGTCCGCTCGTAGAGCTTGGAGATCAGGTGAAACAGCAGTTGCCCGCCGTTTTGGGAGAACGGCAGGTAGCCCAGCTCATCGAGGATGACCAGATCGATGCGTGCCAACTGCTCCGCGGTGCGGCCGCCGTGGCCGGCGAGCTTCTCCTGTTCGAGCCGGTTGACCAGGTCCAGGAGGTTGTAAAAGCGCACCCGGCGCCCGTCGCGGATGGCGTGGCGGCCCAAGGCGATGGCGAGGTGGGTTTTGCCGGTGCCGGTGCCGCCGACGAAGATGACGTTGGTGCGCTGCGCGAGGAAGGCGCCTTGCGCCAGAGACTTGATGCGGGGCTCGTCCTGCGGCAGCGCGCGCCAGTCAAAGCTGTCGAGGTCCTTGGGGACCGGGAATTTGGCCTGGCCCAGGCGATAGCGAATGCTGCAGGCTTCCCGATTGGCCGCTTCCGCCAGCAGCAGCTCGTGCAGAATCTTCTCCGGGGTCGCCCGGCGCTTGAGGCCCAGGCCGACGATCTCATCGTAGGCCGCCAGCATCCCCTTCAGCTTCAGCTCGGCCAGGCGCGCCAGGATCTCCTCACGCAGCATAGCCGCCCCCTTCCAACAGCTGATCGTAGCGGCCACAGTCGGCGAGCGGTAGGTCTCGCAGCGTCAGATGCGCCGGCAGCTGCTCCGCAGCCGGGGGCGGCGGCGCCCCCGTCTGTCGCGATAGCAGGTTGAAGATCACATCGAAGCTGACCGCATTGAGGGCGAGCGATTCCTGGGCGGCGCGCTCCACCGCGCCGGCGCCGTAACTGCGCATGGCGTTGAGCACCTGCACAAACTCCCGGTCGCCCCCAGGGCGCCCCTGCAGGGCTCGCCAAACCTCCTTAATCGCCGCCGGCAGGTCCCAGTCCTGGAACGGCGCGCCATTGCGCAACGCGCCGGGCTTGCGCTCCAGCACCGGCAGGTAATGCCAGGGATCATAAACCGTTTTGCCGTGCCCGAACTGACGCCGATGCTCGCCAATCACCTCGTCATCGCTCACGATGACTACCCGGTCGGCATAAGCCCGTACTTGCGCCGTGCGGCGGGCCCGGGCGCTGTCGACGCTGTAGTGGTTGCGGTCGAAGGCGACCAGGCAGGTGGGGCTCACCCGCACCTCGCGTTCCACAAAGCCGCCAAAGGGCCACTCCTGCCGGATTAACTGGGGCCGCTCGTCCTGCTCGTAGACTTCCCACAGGGTGCGCCTCGAGTCCTCCGGATGGGGTTGGGTCTGGGCCCAGGCCAGGCACTGCGAGCGTAGGAAGTCGTTGAGGTCAGCCATGTCGGCAAAGCGCCGGCGCACCGCGAAGAACCGCTTGCGCGACAGCCCGACCTGGCTCTCCACCTGCCCTTTTTCCCAGCCCGCCGCCGGCGTGCACGCTACCGGCTCAAACAAGTAGTGCCCCGCCAGCGCCAGAAAGCGGGGGTTGAACTGCCGCGCTTTGCCCAGCAGGATTTTCGTCACCGCCGTCTTCATGTTGTCATAGATGCCCCGGCGACACGCGCCGCCAAAGAAGCTGAACGCCTGCTCATGGGCATCCATCACCATCTCCAGGCTCTCCCGCAGATAGCCGATGCACACCGGCAGCCGGCTGTGGCACAGCCGGAGATGGGCGATACTGACTTTGGTTGTCTGCCCCCCGAGCACCAGCGTCTCCGCGCTCCAGTCGAACTGAAAGGCCTCGCCGGGGGCAAAGCGCAGGGGAATGAACACCTCACTGAGCGGCCGCGGCATTGCCTTCCACGCCTTGACCTGCCGGCGCACGCTGTCATAGGCCCCCGCATAACCGCGCCGCTGCAGTTCCTCAAACAGGATCAGCGCGCTGCGGCGCTCGCGCGAGGGGCGCTGCTGATCCTCGGCCAACAGCTGCTCTAAATCCGCCAGAAACGGCCCCAGCTTGGGCTTGACCGTCTGCCGGCGCTCGTAATGAGGCTCGACCTCCCCGTTCCTCAGGTACTTGCGCACCGTGTTGCGAGACAAGCGGTACTTCTTCGCGATCCCACGTAGCGACTGGCCGTCGCGCTTTGCCAATCGCACTTTCAGCACCGTTTCCACCGTCAGCATCTCCTTTCGCTGCTCCCTTCATCCTGGGATTTTGTCCCAGAATGATAGCAGCGTCAGGGTGGGTCAATTCTCGACGCCGATTCCTACTCCAGGTGGGTCATTATTGCACGCCGACTAACACCGCGTCTGCTTCACCCCTCCGGGATCACTTTGGATCGGAATCGATGATCACTTTCAATCGGAATCGGCGATCACTTTGAATCGGAATCCGTGTGCACTTTCGGCCGGAATATGCAAATCCCGCCCTCAATTCCAACCAGCGACCTTTCGGAAGACCGATGCCTTGCAGAAGGCAGCAGGCGCCGCAGGCCGTTGCGTGCAGGCAGCGCACCCAGTTCGGGGAGCAAGGCGGCCGAGCGGTCCGCTCGCTGCTGGGCCGGCACGGTCTGTACCCCACGCGAAAGAAGGTGCAGCTAGGACGCACCGGTCAGGCTCGCGATGAGGGAGACGGCGGTTTGCTTGGTGCGGGTGTCGGAGTGGAGGTAGTTGGCGGTGGTTTCGAGGTCGGCGTGGCCGAGGAGCTCTTGGACGGTCCGGACGTCCACGCCGTTGCGCACGAGATGGGTGGCGAAGGTGTGGCGCAGCGTGTGGGGCGTGATGCGCTTGGCCAAGCCGGCCCGGGCGAGGATGCGCCGCAGCGTGCGGTTCAGGAAGTCGTTGGCCAGCCGCCGGTCCTGAGGGCTGAGGAAGAGGTAGGGCTGATCCACTTCTGGGCGGGCAGCGAGGTAATCCTGGATGGCCTGTGCGGTCTGGGGCATCAACGGCACCATGCGCTGCTTGGCGCCCTTGCCGCGCACCAGCAGCGCCTGGTTTTCCAGGTTCACGTCCTCCAGCCGAATCGCGCCCACCTCGCTGCGCCGCAGGCCAGCCGTCAGCATCAAGAGGAGCATCGCGTGCTCAAATGGGGATTCGGCTGCTCCGATGAGCTTCTGGGCATCGTCCTCGGAGATCGCATTCGGGATGCGGCTGGCCGGCTTGGGCAGGGGAATCCGCCGCGCGGGATTGGTGTCCAGTCCTCCAAGGTCAACCAGGAAGCTGAAGAAGCTGGAGAGCACAGAGACCTTGCGACAGACGGTGGCCGCCGCTCGACCGCTCAGGGTCAGGGCATACTGCATCACCAGTTCCCGGGTGATGGCATCCGGCCGGGGCAGGTGTCCCAGGCGTCTCTCTAGCCAGCCGCAGAACTGGCCCAGGTCGCAGCGGTAGGTGGAGATGGTCAGGGGCGAGTGGCCGCGGTAGGACTTCTGGTAGTCCAGAAACTGCTCGATCTTGACCGCGAGACCACAGGCCGATTCTGTAGGGCGGGCCGGCCGAGGCCCGGCGTCCTCAGCTGTCTGCTGCATCTGCCTATGCCTCCTGTGTAGTGGTTCCAAGCAGGCGGTTCAGCCTTGCCACCGCTGCCTGCTTGGCCTGGCCGTCGGAGTGCAGGTACTTGGCGGTGGTGCCCAGGTCGGAGTGGCCCAGTAGCTCCTGCACGGTCTTCACGTCCACTCCGTGGCGTACCAGGTGGGTTGCGAACGTGTGGCGGAGCTTATGAACTGTGATGCCCTGGCCAGCCAAGCCTGCCCGCTCCAGCAGCGCACGCACGATGCGATGGACACGAGCGCCATTGATGGGCTGGCCCCACATCTGGCTAATGAACAGGTGGTTGCTCTGCGTCGGCCCCCGCCAGGCCAGGTATTCCCGGATGGCCTCCACCACTTCGCCAGTCAAGGGCACGACCCGTTCCTTGTTGCCTTTGCCGCGCACTCGCAGTTGGCGGTGCTCCAGGTCAACCTGATCCAGGGTGATGGCGGCGGCTTCGCTGCGGCGCAGGCCGGTCGAGAGCAGGAGCAGGACCAGCAGCCTCCGGTCAGGGGTCTGGGCTGCCGCCAGCAGCGACTGCACCTGCTCGACCGACAGCACGGTGGGGAGGTTCCGGGAGACCTTGGGCAGCGGTAGGTTGTGGGCGGGATTGCCCTGGCAGTGGCCCATGTCCTGCAGAAACGAGAAGAATGACGAGAGGCAGCCGTACTTGCGGCGGATCGTGAGCGGCTTCATTCCGCGCAGCTTCAGGCCCCAGGCGACCACCTGCGGGCGGGTGATCTCCGCAGGCGCGGGCACGTGGCCTCCCTGCTCCAGCAGGAACTCGCGGAACTCGCGGAGGTCGATCCGATACGCCCCGACCGTCCACGGCGAGTAGTGGCGGTAGCCTTGCAGATAGGCCAGGAACTCCGAAACCGCGGAATCGAAGGCGGTTGGCGTCTCGGCCTGCGCCTCGTCTTCGCCCTGGCTCGCGCGTTCTTCGACCACCTGAGTGACCTCCTGTAACCCACGTTCTGTCGCTACATACATCACTCGGAGGGCCGAATAGTGCAAGGCGATTCAGGCAGAATGTGGGCCGAGTCTGGAGGCGGGAAAATGGCCGAAATCTGGGCCTGTAATACGGCAACTGTCGCGTGTCGGGAAGGGGCAACAAACGGAGCAGCCGATTCGGGCGGAAATGCCGGCCAGATCGCTACATTACTATATAGCGCAGCGCTGGCGGCTGTGTGGGCGGCAGGACAAGAAGAGAGCAGCGAGGAGCGGGCCTGTAAGCCGGAGTCCGCAGGGCAAATTTTCCAGTCCAAGCTCAAGTAGTAGCGCACGAGTAGCGCTTGAGTGCCGCTTTTTGGCGTGTTTTCGCGTTTTCGCCGACTTTCCGATCATCGCCCGCACCCCCAACTTGGCCTTTTTGAGCGTGAAATGGCCAGGTTGAGGCATCTGCTTCCGCGCAACGAGCGGTAGCGCATCGGTAGCTTATCGGTGGCGCGCGGGTGGCATATGGGTGGCGCTTCTGAAGCGAAGCCGCCACTCTCTTGGACGCTGACGCGCATGGGGATTGAGCCGGCAGACCCCGCGACGGGAGCGATGGTGTATAATGCCGGTGAGTATCCAACGGGGATACCCAAAGGTGAAGATGAGCGACAGCTTCGAGCAGGATCAGCATTCCCTCATGTCGGCTCTTCGCCAGTTCTTTGCGGACTGTCCGGAGGGTCTGGGCCATTTGACTCTGCGTAAGTTCGCCCAGGCTTGGACCGACCCGCAGCAACGCGCGCGCATGGAGCCCGCTGAAACCCGCCTGAGCCAGACTGTGGCGCCCATCATAGAGAAGTGGCGGAAGGGAGTCGACGAGCGGAGGCGGGCAATCCGCGCCGTATTTGAGCCTTGGCTGAAGGCTGAGCGCTGGCTGACTCAGCATGGCGAGCAGATCCGCTCCACCATTGAGCGCTGGGAGAGGGCTTGGCGCGAGACGTTGCAGCCATTCGAGCAGGCGCTAGAGCGGATGCGCGCACTCGGCGAGCGCCTGGCCCCATTGGTGCAGCAGGTGCCGCAGCTCGCAGCGGAATACTGCCGGCCCTACCAGCAACAGATACGCGAGCTGCACTCTCCCAACTTTCCCCTGTTGAACCCTGACGAAGTGATGCACTTCGCGCTCGTGGGAATCATGGTGGGATCGCCCGAAGAAACGCGCTTGCGACGGCCGCCTCCGCTGGAGGAAGTTGCGCTGGCTTGCAACCGCATTGATCTCGCGGCAGCCGTTATCAGCCAGGAGCGGCCGTGCCTGGCGGAAAGGGCAAAGCGGGCTGTGCCCGAATGGAACCCGGACGACTTGCCTCTGGATGTCTTCTTTATGTTGTACGAGACGGTGCTGCCGAACTTTGCGCGGCGCCTTGAGAACCTCACCCTGGAGGAGGGCCGGCGCAAAGTAAAGGGCTGGATGTCCGACCAGTACCTGACGGCGGCGATCAAGAAGAACATCAGGCGCAGCCTTGAGCGTCAACGCAACAAGAAGCAGGCGTCTGAGGTCGTGGTGGGTGAGGCTGACCTTGAGCAGGCGGGGGCTGCTGGGGCGCAGGAGCTGGCGGTCGCGGTCGTCTTGGAGCAGGCGTGCGACGCCATCGACATCGCAGCGGTCAACGCCGCCATCAGGCAGTACCTGGGCCAGAGCAAACGCCCCGAGGTTGATCGGCAGATAGTTGCGGCCACCAAGCGTGGACAGTCGATGCGCAAGCTTAGTCAGCGCATCGGAGTACCCGAGCGCACCTTACGCTATCGCCGCAAGCGGCTCATCACTGCCTGCCGGCAAAGCCTGCCGCCGACCGCCCCAGACGTTAGCTGAAACCAAAAACGACGAAAAAAGCCGCGGCGACATTGCCGATCTAGGCTGCCACCTGCCATGTTTATATATAGAGGGCAGGTGCGAACCACCGAGGAGTCCTCGTGCGAGGGCTCCTTTCGTTTTGCCCGACCATATCCCACCAGCGTCACGCGAGCGCCCGGCAGCATCGTCCGTTCTCCTGCCTGCGAGCGCGACTATGACGCACAAGGAGCTTAGACCGTGAGCGACCACGCACAGCATCAACCGGACCTCAAGCCCTGGGACCGCCGGCGGGAAGAGTCGGCAGTCGCCTACCGCGCCTTTCTGGTCTTTCGTGACCTGGGGCCGGAACGCACGTTCGTGGCGGCCGCGCAGGGGCTGGGAAAGAGCGCCTCGCTGCTGCGCCGCTGGGCGGCGCGCCACGACTGGAAAGAGCGCATCTGGGCCTGGGAGGTGGCGCTGGCGCGAGAGGCGGAGGAAGCCCTGCGCCGGCAGCGCGAGCAATCGCTGCGTCGCCAAGCCAAGGATGCCGATCAACTCCAGCGCTTGGCGATGGCGCGCCTCAGCGGCCTCATCCATCGGGACGACCGCACCGGCGAACTCACTCTGGACCCCGGAATCACCTCGCGCGATGCGGTCGCCATCTACAAGTTCGGCGTCGGGCTGGAGGACCGCATTACGCAAGCCGCACAGGCCCAGCCGACAGAAGACGTTTCCGACCGCGAACTCAAGCGGATGAGCACCGAGCAACTGTACGAACTACTGGCTCTGGCCAAGGAACGGTCTGAGCAGAAAGGAGAAGAAAGCGACAATGACAGCGAGAGCAACAGCATCGCCGGCAGCAGCAACCAGGAAGACGAGGGCCACGAGGACCACTCCAGCGAAAACGACCACAGCGACGGGTAGGTTTGAGCGCAAGGCGTGGAGTGGCACGGAGGACCGCATCCGCTGTGAGCTAGCCCGGCGCGACCCTAGCGCGTTCTGTGACTATGCCATGACCGACCGCGATGGCAAGCCATGGGTGCAGCAACCCTTCCACCGCGAGTGGCAATCCTTGTTGCCGGAGCAAGGCCCTTGCCGATTGCTGATTGGCGCGCCCCGGGAATCCGCCAAGACCTCGCAGCTGGCGATTGCGCGGGTGATATGGGAACTGGGATGTAATCCCAATCTACGAATCAAGATCGTGACTGCCAACGACAACTTGGCGGCGGATATCGTCAGCGCCATCGCCCGCCACATCGTCGCTAACCCCAGGGTGCGCGAGGTCTTCCCCAACCTCAAGCCGGCATCTGCCGGTCTGTGGCCCAAGCCCGGCGCGCAGAGCAGCCGCCTGATGGTTGCGAGGAAGAGCAAGGAGAAGGACCCCTCGGTGGCCGGCTACGGGGTCATGGCGGGCGGAGTGGGAGGCCGGGCGGACCTGATCGTCTTCGATGATGTCGTGGATTTCCGCAATGCCATCGGCGCCCCCGCCATGCGCACGCAGGTCACCCAGTCGGTGCTGGAGGTGTGGCTCAACCAACTGGGACCCAACGGACGTGCGGTCTATATCGCCACTGTCTGGCACCAGCATGACCTGACCATGCAGCTGCGCGTGAATCCCGAGTGGCAGTCATGGTGGAAGCCGGCCCAAGATGAAGTCACGGGACGGCCGCTGTGGCCGGAACGCTGGGACGCGGAAGCGCTGGCACGGCGGGAGCGTGAAATCGGGCGCCGGGCGTTCGCCAGGCAATTCCTGCTGATGCCGCTGAGTGACGAGGAGTACACGTTCCCGCCGCAAGTCATCGACGCCTGCAAGGACATCAGCGTCTCCCCGGCGCGGGTGCAGGTTCCGGACAAGTGGCAGCGCTATGCCGGGGTTGATCTGGCCTCTTCCCTGGGGCAGAAGGCTTCGTATACGGTGATGTTCACCATCGCGATCAACCCGGAGAACAAGCGCCGCTATCCGTTGGAGATCATCCGCCGCCGCCAGCAGTTCCCTGAAACCATCCAAATGATACGGGATTCGTATGCGCGCTGGCAGCACCGCACCATCTATGTCGAGAGCAATGCCTTCCAGTCGGCGGTAGTGCACGAGCTCCAGGCAGTCGATTGCTCGATCCCGGTGCGCTCGCATGCGACCGGCACCGAGAAGCTGGACGAGAAGGTGGGCATCCCGTCCCTGAGCGCCGGCATGGCCAATGGCGCCTGGCTGATCCCGACCGGCGGGGACCCACACGCCGCGGGCTGCGAATGCGGCTGGTGCGCGTGGGTGAGAGAGCTCACCTTGCATCCGGGCGGCGAACACACCGATGTCCTGATGGCGATGTGGCTGGCGGAATTGGCGGCGCGAGAGAGGCGCGTAGAGCCATGTATCAGGTCCCTCTGAACGCCGAGGCCCAATGCTGGGCAACAAAGCACGAGCAGGGAGGTGTAAGTAGATGGAACAGAGTCAGACCTTAAGCATCGAACAGGTCGCGGTCGGGAGACTGCGGGCGGCTGAGTACAACCCGCGGGTCATGCCCCCGGACGAGATGAGAAGCTTGCAGCGGTCACTGCAGCAGTGGGGCTTTGTGGAGCCGATCGTGGTGCGGCGGGCCGACATGACCGTCATCGGCGGCCACCAGCGACTGGAGGCAGCGAAGGCGCTGGGCATGACCGTAGTTCCGGTCGTATTCGTGGACATTGATGAGCAGCAGGCCAAGGCCCTCAACATCGCCTTGAACAAGATCCACGGCGACTGGGACTTGCCCAAGCTGGGGGCACTGCTTGATGAACTCCGAGGGCTGCCCGACCTCGACGAGACGCTGACCGGCTTCGACCCCAAAGAGATGGATCAGCTGCTGGCCGAGTTGGAGCGCTCGCAGCGGGAGGCGTCTGAGGAGGACTTTGACGCCGAAGGCGCGATGGCGGATGCGGACCAGGCCACCGGGCCCACGAGAGTGAAGCCCGGCGAGGTGTGGCAACTGGGCCCGCACCGGCTGCTGTGCGGCGATGCTACCGATTCCTCAGCGTGGGAGCGTCTGATGACCGGGAAGATTGCTCAGGCGGTGGTCACTGATCCGCCTTATGGGGTTTCGTATTGCGGGGGCCGGACAGCGCAACTGGAGCGAATCGCCAAAGCCCGCCGCGGGATAGGCAAGCCATCTGATGCGTACTGGGACGACATGACGCCCGAGGCGTACCGGAAGCTGCTGGTCTCCAGCGTATCACTGGCACATTCCCATAGCGATGATCAGGCCCCGCTCTATCTCTGGTTCGCCAGTGCGCACGTGCGGGATGTCCTCGTGTGCCTGGAAGAAGCTGGCTGGCAGGAACGCAACCTGATCGTGTGGGTTAAGAACAACGGCGCAGGGGCCCTCTTCGCCCAGTACAAGCATTGGTTCGAACCCTGCTTCTATGCCCATAAGCGGGGTGAATCCCCGCGCTGGACCGGCCCCAGCAATGAAAGCACGGTCTGGTTCCACGACAAGCCGGCGCGCAACGACTTGCACCCGACCATGAAGCCCCTGCCCCTGATCGAGCGCGCGATCAGCAATGCTACGGCGCCCGGGCAATTGGTGGTCGATCCGTTCCTGGGCTCGGGCACCGCCATCATCGCTGCCCAACGCACCGGCAGAGTGTGCTTCGGCATGGACCTGGAACCGCGGTATTGCGATGTTATCCTGGCGCGGTGGGAGGCGATAGGCGGACAGACTGCGAGGAGAATTGACGGCTGACAGAGCTTATAACACAGCAGTGGCGCACTTCGCCCTTGACTACCGGGCTTATGTAAAGCTTTACATAAGCCCGGTTATGCAAGGTAAGTTGTTATGTTACGCAGACATCTTCCGAGGTCATTTTCACGCTCGCTTTCCCAGAAAACCGGCGCGGGCGCTTCACATAATCCGGGGGCGTGCCCGACGCTTCAGAT
>Ga0315280_10006957_pt1 | contig 15416 bp, 12 predicted proteins | sample YL17G06_40_MG_FD_203697 | JGI IMG/M metagenome (GOLD analysis project Ga0315280, IMG submission 203697) | Sediment microbial communities from Yellowstone Lake, YNP, Wyoming, USA - YL17G06_40 | ecosystem: Environmental > Aquatic > Freshwater > Lake > Sediment | place: USA: Wyoming | collected... | reverse complement strand
AAGTTGCAGCGTGGCAGAAATTCAGGGACAACAAAAAAGCAAAGGTAAATTGGCAATTCACAACCGAGGGTGCCAGGGTAAAACTATCTCGCCTTTATCCGACATTAAAGAGTTGACGAGACACTAGCTTTTGGCTGCCTCTGCCGCTGCAAGAGGCCAAAACATGAACAGAGCTGACGAAGATGCCCGATCCGGCCTTGGTCTCCTTCTGCAGGAGGCGCTTTTGTGCTGCCTATTCCATCGCAACCGCGGGCTCAAAAGCTCGTCCAGCATTACTGTCAGCTTGTAATGGCCAAGCTTAAAGACAGTTTATATAAACCGAGACAATTTTATAAAGGGTTTCCTGTTAATTAATGGCACTGGGCAATTATCAACCAGCCTGGGCATCGATGATTCGTATTTACTCTGTCATAAAATCGTTGAAGGTGCGATTGATAGGCAGGCGGAGCAATGATAAAGTAGGAGCAGATTTTTCTAGAATTTAAAAACCCATTTGCATCAACAGAGGGATGTGTAGAGTCCTTATTCGGCAAAAACAGAAGGGGGTACCTACAAAACAGATTGCTTTGGATATGAAGATATCGCGGAGGCGAGTGCAACAGCTCTGGAAAGGCTATGTAGAATTTTTTGTTATTGCCGCGTTGCCACTCCGGTATTACCTTTTTATAGGAGACGTCATTAATCTCTGATCGATGAAGCGAGCAACTCAGGCGATAGCGGCATCTTACCTGGTTTTATCCTTGCTTTCTTTTAGAGGTGTGCTGACATCCGGCGGCTCCATAGGATTGTTGCATGACTGGGCCACACCCATATATCCCCAGCAACTTACGTTACTAGTTAATAATGCCCTCTTTTCATGGAACCAAAATAGCCTTGGCATCTATTCTTTTAATTCGGATGCGATTTTTAAGCTGCTTTTAGGCATGAGTTCATTTATTTCGACACCTTTTCTCTTCAAGCTATCCCTGGTTTTCATCCTTTTTATCTCCGGCATCTCCGCATACTGGCTGTCTAAGAAGCTTCTGGGCTGCAGCGAGGCGGCCTCCGCGCTGGCCGGTTTATTTTATATGCTTACGCCGGTGCTGTTTACGCGGGTGATCGTAGGTTATCATTACTACCTTATCGGCTACGCCCTGCTTCCTCTGGTGCTTTACAGTTTTGCGGTGGGCGTTCGCAGGAGATCCCTGTGGCATTTGATGCTCTGTGGTTTGCTCTTCGGGATATCAGCCTTCCAGCTGCAGTTTGCGATCATTATCCCCTTAATGCTTTTCATTTATGTTCTCTCCGATAAGGCCAATATCTCCAGGAGCGTGCTGCCGTCATTGCTGGTCGTCTTTATCTTCAGCCTGATCCAGATGCCCGTTCTCTACTATTTCATGGGCGATGTCTTACGTGGTGGCCAAGCCCTGGGAGGTGTCTCAGGAACCGCCAAATATATCTGGATTTATTTTTTTGCTCCATCCCTGCCCCAGGCCATGATGCTTTTTGGCAAAGATTACGAGTTCCTGTTCCTCCTCTACTTCCAGAACAAATACCTCTTCTTGCCATTTCTCCTGGCCGCCATATCCATTCCCGTGGCCTGCTTTGCGTCTTTTCGCCTGGAAAAAGCCAGGTATTACATCGTCTTGGCTGTCGTATCTCTTTTCTTAGTGAAAGGCCCTAACCCTCCCTTCGGCTTTGTTTACCAGTGGCTTTATGAAAATATACCTCTATCCAGCCTGTTTCGAACCAGCTATCACTGGTCCGTCCTGATCGCCCTGAGCTATTCCATGCTCCTCGGATTATCTTATGATTCTCTCCTGGCAGCACTTAAAGACCAAGAAAAGCTCTCCAGATGGCTGCGAGACGCAATCCTGGTTTCATCGATATTCCTGGTAATCTACGCGACCTTCGCCCTTTCCAACTATTCTTCCCTGGCATATTCTTTGAACAAACGCGGCATACCCGCCTTTTCCATCTATCTTCTCATCCTCGCGGCTATTTTCGTCGTGGCGCTTTTCTATATCAAGGCAAAGGACCTGGCCCGGCTGGCAGCTACTTTTAAATTCCGGGACCGTTCAAAAGCCTTCGTTTCTTTGCTATTTCTGGCTGCAGTCCTGATCTACTCCTGGCCCATGTTCACAGGGGACTATTCAGGCAGACTGCAAACATACGAATATGACGAAAAGTATCACGACTTATACAGGCAGATTCAGGAAGAGCCCGGCGACTTCAGAATCCTCTGGATTCCCATGGTTCAGCCCATGGTCTACAACGGCTCTCAATACGGCGGTTATGATGTGCTCATAGGCTACCCTCCTAAACCCACCTTCGACCAAGGCCTCGCCCACTTCAGCGACGAATCCAGATACACGGCCTTTCTGGCTAACCTGATCAACAGCCAATCCACGGAGTTCTTTGGGGACATCCTCGACTACTCATCGACGAAGTATGTCATCTATCGAAGCGATTTTGAGTCGGTGCTGCCCAGGTACCTTCCCTTCGGGAGCGTGAATGAGTTTAACTGGAGTAAAGAAGCACCATTGAACTTCCTGAAGCACCAGAAGGACCTCCGCCTCAAGGATGACAGGGGCGGCATCTATACCTTTGAAAACGACTTCCTGCCGCATGTCTCAGCAGAACCTCCCATCCTCGTGGCCGGAAGCCTGTCTACCATTATCAGCCTCAGCTATTGCAAGGATCTCCTGGGAATTGGCAGGCTCCCTGCACTCCTTTACCTGGAAGATACGAACTCCAGGAGATACCGGAACCTCTCTGACACCATTGTTCTGGATGGAGATAGCTATCTGGATGCGGTGACCTCCTTCCTGGACCGAAAGTACAAGCTCGATGCCGGAGGGTATGCTCGCGACCTCGATGCCAGGTCAGGCTGGACCAACACTTTCAGCTGGTGGTGGTACGATCCCTTTGCCGCATCGCAGATGGAATACGGTGCACTATCTCTGGGCGGAAATTCCACTTTGGATATCCAGACCGGTCTGCACGCAGGAGAATATAGGCTCATGGTCAAGGCAAGATCAGGACCCGAAGGAGACAAACTATATTTTACCTCTAGCGGCAAGACCGCTCTTTTGGATACCTTCAGCAGAGCTGAATCATACGGATGGCACGATCTGGGGTTATTCAATGTCACAGACGGTAAAGTAGCCATCAACGGCACGGGTAAGAATGTAGTTCAAAGGCTCTTGGTGGTGCCCGAAAGGGATCTGGACGCAGCTTATGATGCTGCTGCAAGGCACCTTCAGAACCAAAGCTTGCTCCTCATCTACGAGATGGAGCGCTTCGATACGGAACATACTGGTAAAGGCTTTGGATCCAGCCAGGGCTATCTCGACTTGCATCCCGAACTGCCTGTTTCTCTTGATATCTATATCCCCAAAGAAGGTGCATACGAGCTGAGCCTCAGAGCATCCAATAATGAAAGCGCCGCAATCATTGTTTCCCTCGATGGCAAGACTTCTCGCTTGAGCCTCACTCCATCGGGATTTAGATGGTTGCACCTTGGCAGCTTCAATCTAAGCAAAGGTTACCATGAATTGGATTTCAAAGGGAATAATCATATTAAACTGGATCTGATGCTATTGAGATCTGGTGACATGGTTTTGCATGATTCCACAAGCAAAATCAATATTGTCCAGAGCACCAGCTTTGGACGCGCCGATCCTACAAGCTACACACTGCAAGCTCAAACCACAGAACCCTCTTTGCTGACCTTTGCAGAAGCCTACCACCCAGATTGGGTTCTTCGCGATTCTGCAGGATTGCCGCTGGAGCATTACAAGGTCAATGGATATGCCAATGGCTACTGGATTAATGGCAGCGCAAATGCCTCTTTGGCGCTGGAGTTCTCGAAACAGAAAGGGTATGGCATAGCCCTTCTTTTGTCTCTGGCGAGCGGTGCCCTCATTGCCGTATACCTAATGCGGAGAGTAATCCTGGACCTCATCTAGAATACGATGTTCTTAGATAGTAGTACAAGGCCAATAGGAATATTCCCGTCGGTATCAATATCCCCACTATCACCGCTATCTCGATGGGCACAGATATTAGCTGCATTTTCATAATTTCGAAGATGCCAATATATCCAGCGGCCATCAATATGCCTAAAGATTCGACTTTTAGGATCATCTCTTTTTGCTTATCTAGGTTCAGCAGATTTTTCATCTCAAAAAACCTTGTGGCTACCCCCGCCACCAGCAAAAGATATGCCAGTATCGCCGTCCCATTGGCAAAGATCTCACTCTCGAGCAGCAGGAAAGGCGTCAGTGCCAAGGATACCAGGGCTTCGAAGATGATCACCGAGGATATCGGTGCACCCTCAAATTTATCCACTGCGAAACCCCAGATAGAGCTTCCAGAAAGCTTTCCGACCCATAGAGATTGGAAATATCCTTCTTTGCCAAGCTCCAGCAACCAGAAGATAACTAGTATCAAGTACGAGAGAAAAACATAGGCAATCAAGCCCTTAGCTATGGAATCCTCCAGCGTTATCCTCCAGCCGGGTAGCTCGTCCTGGGAAACGAAGAGCGTGGACTGTGGCCGCTTCTCCTCCTCCCCGAAGGAGATGCCGTTCTCATATGATATAGCATAAATGGGAACGATATAGGCAGCGGGATTATATAACTCGTTTAAGCTCTCCGCCACAGGCAGCTCTGGGAGAGCATAGGTCATGGTATTACTTGGATTTCCTTTGATCTTCTGGTCATTGTTTAAGGTTATGAGATCCCCCACCTGGACAGTAGTGCTGCCGATATCCCCCTTTTCGATAATAACAGAGGCGTCCTTTTGGCTATCTGCGTTGAGCGTCAGATTCAGCCTGGCCAGGCTGCGGTCCTCCGGATTATTTTTCCTGAGAGAGACCGTGCCTGCAGAGATCATTGGAGTGGCAATGTCACCTTCCACTTTTGCCAGCCCGATCCCTATGCCTTCAAGGCCTTTGAAGCTGACACTTGTCCAATCGGAGGACGTCTCGATAGCGACAGGCACGGATATGGTCTCATGCTCCTCCTGGGTTATCTTCTTCAGCTCAAAAGATCTTGAGACATAAGGAAGATTTTCGCCGAAATCAGTGACGAAGTAGCTGCTGTTTCCTACCATTACATTTACGAAACCGGAATTGTTTTTATAAATAGTAAGCTTACTATTTCCGCTCAAGTTCAGATCGAGGAGATATCTGGCTCTGCGGAAGGCGCCTCCATCATGGGAATACTTGAGATAAATAAAGTTGTCTCCCACGATGCTCTCCTGGAGATCTTGCCCGTCTAATTGGAGAACCTTGCCGTGAGCGATCTCTCCCCCTTCGAAGAAGACCTGGCTCTTGTTCGAGGTCATCTCAACGGTAACCAGCAAGCCTCTGACAGTTCGGTTCCCTGTCTGGTTGTTGTAATAGGCGTAATCGCTGAATTTAACCCTCAAGGCGCCGTCATTCCCTTTTTCCAGCAAAATAGTTGGAAATGCCTCTTGATAGGAGATGTTTGTCGAGAGGTTTAAATTTATATCCTCCCCGTAGGGATTTCTTATAAATATTGAATCATTTGTTATGATAGGATAAGTGGTTCTGCTTTTCAGCTCATCGACGTTCGCGCTCACGATGCTCATGCCTGTGAAGGTGACCTTGCTCATGGTGGAGTTGGTTTTGATGCTCATGGGTATCTTCAGAGGCTGATACGTATCTTCTAGAATTCCTATTCCCTCAATCTCCGCCGATGCCTGGCCTAAAGGATCCTTTGAGAGATAAAATCTAATTGGACTTTGAATGACCCTGATCTTCGCCCTGATGGTGAACTTTCCCGGCTCTCTGATGATTATGTTATCCGGACCGAAATCCATCTTAAGAGGGGATTGCAGAGAACTGGCCTCGATTATATTCGCTCCATCTATGCGGAGACGCGTCCATTCCGAAGTGGAGTTGAAGTTCAAGTCCAATGTGGATTCGCGGCCTTGATCGCTGAGACTTTGAAGAGCTATGAAAAGGGGGATTGATAAAATCAGAAAACATAATAAAATGAAGGTCTTTGTGCTTATACTCTGAGGCATCAATCAAAATAAGAATATTCTATACTTAATACTATCGCACCAAATTTCTAATTATTTGTCTAGATTCAGAGCTGAACGCCATTATACTCAAGTAGATGCTGGCTCCAATAGCAATTATTAATAGCAATTTGGCAACTGAGTCTACTTCCATATAATTTGTCATAATTATAATTACTAGATACATCACTATGGATGCGATCAATTCTAGAAACAGCACGCCCTTGAAGCTCACGTTTAGAATGCCTTTTAAAGCATGTAAATTAAGTAAGGCCGATGCTAAAATCGTTATAAAAGCGCTTAGGGCAGCTCCCGCAGCTCCAAAGATCACGATTAGTGATAATGCAGATGCGACATTGAGGACGGTCGTCCCCATATTTATTTTAAAGACGATATCAGGCCTATCCAGGCCTTCAATTGTTCTCACTATCACGACCTGCACTGATTGGATGACCCTGGTGGCCATAAGAATCACGAGTATCTCTGTCCCGGATGTGAAATCCGGCCCGTACAAAATTGAGAGCATCGGTTTGCCAAGGGAAAGTGCACCAAAGAATCCCGGCAAAGCTAAAAACGGTCCGTAGGAGACCGCCTTATTGAAGATGGCTGATATTTCAGCAGGCTTATTTCTGGCCGCTAGGCTGCTTATCTCTGGATATATTGTACTGGATATTGCCTGGCAAAAAATGATGAAAACGGCGGAGATGCTCCAGCATACTCCATATATCCCTGCCTCTGAATTATTTAAGAAATAGCCCACGGCAAGAATCCCCAGCCATTCATAAATGAGGCCCCCAAGATTGGTGCCGTAAGAATATTTTGAGAAATAGATGAGACTTGAATAGTTGCTTGGTTCCGGCATGCTTAATTTAGGTTTTGCGATAACAGCTCCTAAACCTATGGACGAAATAATACCAATACCAAGACCCCAAATCATGCCGTATAACCCATGGCCCAGCAGGATAACTTGAAATAAAATTTTTAATAATTGCTGGACGAAATCAATAAATGCACTCAAGGCCACCCTATAGGTCCCCTGCAAGAACTCCCGGATCAAGTCGGAAAATTGCAGAAGAAATAAAAATATCAATAGATATGGGATGGCATCCGCCTTTAAATAAGCCTGCAATTGCGCCCAGAAGATTATTATTACCGCAGTCAATGCTAGAAGATTCAAGGATCTCATTAGCAGTGAGGCGGTTAAGAGCTTGTATTTATCTCCACCCTCACTAATCCTCTTTATGGTCGCTGAAGAAAGACCCCCACTTGATAAGAAATTGAGCACCATGAGTATCGAGAAAAATATAAAGTAAGTCCCTAGCGTAGATGCCCCTAGCGTTCTTGAAAAATATATGACCGCCAGGAAGTTGATGACTGCTGAAACGACATTGGCTGCGAACCAACCTGCACTTGCTCTGGCGATGTTCATCATAGCAAATCAATCTCGTATATGCTGATTTGATGCGGACTTGTTTCTCTGCTACATGCAGCGGATAGAAGGCATGTGACTTAAATTTTGGGGGGGGGATTGCTCCCCCTGGCCCATGTCGTTGAGAAAGGATTCGACGTGTTGAAGAATGACATTGACCGGGACGAAGCAGACGTGAGTCCGCCACAGCTTGCTTTTGGTTGGTTCAAAGAAATCCGACGTCCACCTTCCAAGGATATCACAGGTTCTCTCCGCCTGAAAAGGCATCAGCACCGTCTTGGCTTGGGCGTTTAGCCTGCTTTGGCTTCATCCTTCTGCCCCACGGCCTCCAGGACCCGTTCCTTATGAATCCATGTCTCCACAGTATCGGGGTCTAGCTCATAAAAAATTTTCGGGCGGTGCCCCAAACGGATTGCATCTCCTTTGTCGTCCTCTTCATATCCATCGCCTGACCTTCCGCCAGATCAGCTGCAATGCACTAAGGACCTCTGCAGGAACTCCACGCCGATCTCATGGAGATGGTTCTCTTGTATGCTACGCTGGAATCTGTTCTTGGGAATCAGTTGGTACAAGGATGACCTGGACGGGTTTTATTATTATGTTGTTGTTTACCACAGCGCTCCCACCAGGCGCAGTATTGATAGCACTGGCAGATATGCCGCTAACGTCTATGTTCATGTTATTCATTGAGCTTTTCCGACCGGGAGCCGATGACGATCTTCCAGCAAAAGAGCCATGCATGCTCGAAGCCAGGGCATCATCTACAACACTCTCAATGCCATTCCCAAAACTGCTATCGCCTTCATCTACATGGCTATTATCCTGCCCTTTGCCGGATACGCGTATATCCATGGAATTGCCTGGGATTTGGCTATCTGCATCGCTATTTTGAGCTCCATCATAGACCACGTCTCTCTCCTTGACAGAATTCACAGCCGTCAAGTCATCTAGCGCCTGTTGGGGATGAGACCCGCCCATTTTTATCTCTTCTTTTTCAGGCCGGCCTTCCTTCGCCCACGGGAAATATACCGTCCCGCTGGAGAGCTGAAGCTGCCCCAGGGTGAGGTCCTCATCTGGGTCAAATTTATTATCCAGAGACCTTTTAGCATCAATGCCCTGGACAGCTGCAATCTGCACTGTGAAACACAGCAGGATTATGAGTGCTCCCACTGCAAGGGATTTGTTGAATCCCATCCTGTTCCGTATTTAAATCCCCCCAAGTCATTGGCTGTATGCAGCCAGTAACGGCATCTCCGTGACGCCCATTGCATCCGCGATATAAGATAAAAGAAATTGATTATATTTAAATTTTTCCAGTATTTAAATTGCCGAGTGATATTCAGCCAAAAATATATGTCTAGTATCATGGCAGGCAAAAGCTTGCTCATGCCAATGGAGAGGAGATTTAGACTAAATGGCGGGCACGCCAGCGGTTGCCCCCAGGCTTGCGCGCCAGTTGATCCGGCAGCGTTCTCCTCCCCTTCAACCTGTAAGCGACAGTTACCCGCAGTGGGTTTGCTCCCTTCCGGGCCTGAACCGGTGCCTGCAATTATGGGACACAAGACCTCCTTCAGGAGATCCCATGGACCGATGCTATCCCTACAGGACGGAGAATCATTGTCTGCAGCTGGACTGAGCACGCAGCGCCCAAAGTCTCCCGACAGCTTCGCCCCCCGCTTATCGACGATTTCGGGTCACAGGTGACGCCGAACCACCCAGACTGCCCGCCACTTTTAACATTGAGTTGAGTAGCTATAAAGCTAACGCAATAGAGAGGACCAATTCTATGGCAGAAGACTTAGCCGCCAACATGGGTTTCATCATGGGAAACAAGCAGCGCGAGAGGATTATCCAAATCTTGGGCTCCAAGGGCAAGATGGCCGCGGATAGAATCGCCAAGGTGGAGCACATCCCTGCTCCTGCGGTGAAGAAGATCCTGGCTGAGCTGGGCCAGAGGATGATCGTATCCGAGAACGACGGAGTTTGGAGCCTGACCGATGCGGGCCTGGAGATCGAGAAGGAGATGAAGAAGCGGGCCTGATGATCCAATGGAGCTCATGGAGGCCATCCGGGGTCGCAGGAGCACGAGAAGCTTCCTGGACCGCGCCGTGGAAGAGGAGAAGCTGGAAAAAGTTCTGGAGGCCGGCCGTCTGTCTCCCTCGGCCAGGAACATGCAGGATTGGAGATTCATAGTAGTAAGAGACGAGGCCACGCGCCAGAGGTTGGCTGAGGCCGCCAGAAACCAGGAGTTTGTGGGCCAAGCCCCTGTGGTCATAGCAGCCTGCGGCACCTCCGATCTGATCATGACCTGCGGCCAGCCGGCGTACGCCGTAGACGTCGCCATCGCCGTGGACCACATGACTTTAGCCGCCTTCTCTTTGGGCCTTGGAAGCTGCTGGATCGGGGCCTTCTATGAGGACCAGGTCAAGAAGATTCTGGGCGTGCCAAACGAGGTGAGGGTGGTGGCTCTGCTGCCCTTGGGCTATCCGGCCGGGCCGGTGAGAGCGACGCCCAGAAAGAGCCTGGAGGAAGTGGTGGCCTACGAGCACTGGTGAATGATCGCTGGCAACTGCGATAGTTTAGCCATTCCTCAGGAGATTCTCCAGCTTCTCCAGGCAGCTCCAGGTCAGGATGAGCTGGGCTACGCCTATGGCGTTCACGTACTCCTGCCGCCGATCGCTAATGACGGCATAAGTTCCCAGGGTATCGCCCAGCCTTCTCTCCAGCTCGGCGATCATGGACTGGTGGATCTCACCGTCTATGGTCATGATTCCCACTTTTTTCCCGTAGTAGTCATCGCGCTGGAATTCGATGGAAAATTCGTGCTCAGAATTCCGCAGGATCTTGCTCAGGTCGATGGTCAGGTCCACCTCAGAGACCGGCTGCTCAAGCATCTTCTGGATCAGCCGCACCGAGTAGCGATCCGGCTGGGAGCCTGTCTCCAGGAGAGAAAGAGGGAACCGGGACTCCTGGATCTTTACTACGATCTCTGCGTAGATCTTCTGGATGTCTACGTATAACTTGTAATCCGGCTCCCTCTGCAGTATCTCGGCCATGACCTGCTCCGGGCCGTAGCCCCGCTCGCCCACGTCCCGACGGACCTTCCAGAGCCGCTTTACCACCCGCGACGGATCGACGAAGATCTTGAAGTCGATCGCATTTCGCAGTCGCTCGGTGTAAAAGGGATGCAAGCCCTCCACGATGACCACTGGAGCAGGACCGAAGGGCACAGTGCCTTTTATTTCGCCGCTGCCGTGATCGTAGACCGGCTTGTCGATAGCTTCACCGCGACGCAAGGATTCCAGGTGCTCCGCCAGAAGATCGAGATGGTTGGCGGTGGGATGGAGGGGCGTTATCCCCTGCTCCTTGCGCTGCCTTCTGTCCAGGCTGTGGTAGTCGTCCATGGAGAAGGAGACCACCACCTCATCACCCAGTATTCTTTTTATGCCGCGCGAGATGGTGGTCTTGCCCGAGCCGCTGTCGCCGGCTATTCCAAAGACGAAGATTCTGCCGGAATCGATGATCCGGTCCATGAGAGTTTTCATAGTATGTCTACAACCTTCTCGGATTTGAAGGGATAAAATAGATCACTTGTTCTGTTTCTCCAGCACCAGGTCTTCAAACTCCTGGGTCTGGCCGATGGTCTCAAGCTCTCTCTTCTCAATGATGGCCGTCTCCTCGATGCACTCCAGCTTCGTCTCCCCGTCCACGATCACCACCGACTTGGTTTTGGCCACTGCGGAAAGGCTGCTCATGAGGCGGGCTTTCTTCAGCATGCTCTGGGAGAACTTGGAGACGCCGGTGAGGACCACCAGATCCTCATCCCTGGTTATGGCGTTGAAGGGCGCTTGCGCCGTGGGCACCACCTCAAAGCCGATCTCCAGGAGCAGACGCAATATGTTGTCCGTCACCTGCTCATCCGTCACCTTCTCACGCTTCTCCTCAGTTCCGGAGTGGAATGGGTCAACCGGCTGTATCAGCTCTCGCTCGAAGATCTCCTCCAACCTGAGGGCCACATCCACGGAAGTGTCCATGCTTTCCGTCTCGTACTTACTTATGGTCCTGCGGGATAAGCCCAGATCAGAAGCCAGTGCCCCCAGGGATATGCCGCGCTCCAGCCGCAGCTGCCTCATCCTGGTCCCGTCGATTCGCACATAAAGGCCGCCGTGGGCGGCGTAGACCAAAGGCAAAGCCTCCTCCAGGAGACAATCCGCCAGGGTAAAAAGGCTCAGGGTTGGGATGCCGTAGCGGAAATAGACCGCACCCCTTTCCAGGTACTGATCGCGGGTCTTCTCCCCCACCAGGAGAGGGCTGCCGATGAGGTGCTTGGCCAGACGGCGCACCTCCAGAGCAGTCTGCTCATTCAGGCCGTCGATGTTGGAAAGTATCTTCAGCAGCAGGAACAGATCTCCCTTTCTGGCGGCGAGATCGAAGCTTCTGGGACGGAGATAGCAGCGATCCGAGGTGGAGAATCCGGCCTGCCGCAGAACCTCTTCCACACGCTCGGCGAGAAGTTCCTTATCCATTATTATATATCTCGGTTTGACCGCTATTTAAGGTTGACCATGTTCATCGGAATAGATGACACCGATTCAGAGAGGGGCCTTTGCACCACATACCTGGCGGCGGTGCTCATGGAAAGGCTTCGCCCTATTGGCAAGGTCAAAGGCCTGCCCATGCTGGTGCGTCTCAATCCCTGCGCCCGCTTCAAGACCCGCGGCAATGCCGCCCTGGCTTTTGAGCTGGAGAGCGACAGACCCGAGGAGGTGAAGGAGACGGCTCTCCAGGCCGTGCTGGAGCTGTCCGATTTTTCGGGCGCGAACACCAACCCCGGCCTGGTGGTGGCGGACAGGGTAACGCCGCAAATGAAGGCCTTCTACCGGCGCGCGGTTACCGAGATCCTGGAGATAGGAGTGGCTAGGGCGCTCCTGCAAGGGGAAGGAATCTGGTACCGGGGCTTCAAAAAGGGGCGAGGCCTGATCGGCGCTCTGGCGGCGGTAGGAGCAGAGCTTCCGGACTTCACCTATGAGCTGATCGCCTACAGGGAGCGCTGGCGCTGGGGCACTCCCCGGGTGATAGACCAGGAATCGGTCTGGATGGCAGATGCTCTGACCTACCCCCGAACCTGGGATACAGTGGATCATCATAATAAGAGGATCGTCTTCGCCCCGCACACAGGGGATCCGGTTTTATTCGGCATACGAGGAAGCGATCCAGATGCCATCGAAGAGGCGTTTCAGATCATAAAATCGGAGCCCTGGGAGAGGAGGGTGCTATATCGGACCAACCAGGGCACCGATGCCCACATCCTGAAAGGAGAGATCTCCACGGTCCAGGACAGCCAAAGCTACAGGCTATGCGGCGTGGTGGCCGAGGCGGCGCAGGCCATCGAAGGCGGCCATCTATTCTTCTTCCTGCAAAACGGAGAAGGGCACCTGAAATGCGCCGCCTTCGAGCCCACCAAGAACTTCCGATCCATGGTGAAGAGGCTGGCCCCAGGAGACGAGCTGGAGGTCTTTGGAGCGGTGCGAGATGGAACCCTGAACCTGGAGAAGATGAACCTCCTGCAGCTGGCTGAGCAGGAAGTGCTGGTCGCGCCCTCCTGTCCTCAGTGTGGCAAGCGCATGGAGTCCGCCGGGCGCGGCCAGGGCTACCGGTGCCGGCGCTGCGAGACCAAGGCAGAAGGCCGCGAGCGCAAGCTGCTGTTGCGAGACCTGGATACAGGCTTTTACGAGGTGCCACCTTCTGCTCGCCGGCATCTCTCCAAGCCGCTGGTGCGCATGAATGGCGAAAAAGTCCATCCCAGCAGGTGAATTTCCGGGCAGATTCGCCCCCAAAAAATGGCAAAGATGGTGAAGGCGGCAGAACCCACCTTCATCCCTTCGAAGGGTTACTTCTTGAAGGCGCCTTCCAGAGGCGGAATGACCTGCTTCTTACGGGATAAGACCTTCTCCTTGTAAATGGAGTTGTTGGCAAGCTTGCCGCCGAAGGCCTTCTCGAAGCCCTGGGCTGCAGCCGCATCACCCACGAAGAGGATATCGCTGGCTTCCTTCATGACGTCCGTCAGCATCAGGACAACCATGTTCAGCTTTTCGGCTGCCTGCATCTTTTTCATCTCATCCAGGAGGGCAGCCCGCTTGGATGCAAGGTCCGCCATGTCCATGACCTCGATCTGCCCTACGCCTGCCTTGGTGCCGGAGAAGTCGAACTTCTTGAAGTCGCCCGTGAGGATGTCCTTGGCAGACTTGGTGGAGATGTCGCTCTTGGCTTTCAGCAGATCCATGCCGAACTTCATGGGGTCGATGCCTGCGATCTTGGCCAGCTTCTCTACAGCGACCTTGTCGCGCGGTGTGCATGTTGGCGACTTGAAGAGCACTGTATCGCTAAGGATAGCGGCCATCATCAGGCCAGCCATCTCCTTGCTGATGGGGACCTTGCTCTGCTCGTACAGGTTCGCGATAATTCCGCCCGTCGCACCCACGGGCTCATTGAGGAAGAATATGGGCTTGCCTGTGGCGAGGCCGCCGATCTTATGATGGTCTACGACCTCAACTATATTCTCCATCTTGAGCTTGTCCACGGCCTGGGCCATCTCGTTGTGGTCCACGAGGATGAGCATCTTGTCCGTCGCGTCTGTCAGCTTCTCTGGATAGGGAACTTTGAAGTAATCCAGCAGGAACTTGGTCTCGTTGTTGAGATCTCCTGCCGCTGCGGGGACGACCTCTTTCATTCCCAGGGCGTTCTTCAGATTCGCGTAGGTTATGGCAGAGGTTACAGAATCGGTATCCGGACTCTTGTGCCCAACTACATAGATCTTGTCGGTCAAATGAAGCACCTCAGCATTGTTAATGTAGAACTTCAACTTAAAGCTTACTAGGCGATGCACGGAAACTTTATTAATCATCAATGCGTATTAATTATGTCCCTTTAGAGGGCTGGCACGAGCCTAGAAGTTGTTTTGCTGTGAGTGCTGGTGCAAGAAAGGGACTACAGGCCGCGTTGATAGGTCCTTATGGTAGGATATTGACTGTTCGTCTGCCAATGACCATGAGACAACCCAAATGCGGTACAGACGCCCGCTGCGAGGGTTACTGGACTGACTGCGGATGATCCTGGGATGAAGTGCCAGAGTTAGTATCGGGCGACAGCCATTATCTCATTTTTGGTCCCGATAGCTTAATCATCTTTTCAGGCCGAAGTCCCTGGTGTCAACTACCCGCCAATGAATTGGCGGGCATGTTCGCCGCCAAATGGGGGGGCTTGTAGCTCCGCAAAAAGTCGGGCTACGATGGGCAGGTTGGCAACTACCCTTGCTCTGATGTTCAGAGCTGCGTTGTAGTCTGCTGGTGCAGAGGAACCACAGCAGGTACAAACAAAATCGTCCCGTGTAGTGCGATTAGATCTGGAGATATGATGGCAGACGTGGCATTCCTGGCTAGTATAAGCGGGGTCGATGTAGACCACAGGGACACCAGCGATGGCTGCCTTATAGTCTACGAACTGTCTGAGTTGATCGAATCCCCACGAAAGATGCTTGCGCCTCTCGGCTTTCTTAATCGTAGCCCTCTCCCTAATGCCCTCAAGGTCTTCGAGAGCAATAATGGAAGAGGTGTCTTTGGCCTTCACAACCATCTTTTTGGAAATGCAATGGTTAACATCGCGTCTGAATCTGGATTCACGTTTGCCGATCTTCTTAAGATGTCTTTTAGCGCTTGGAGTGCCACAGCACTGCAGATCTGCCTTAATAGCGTCAATCTTGATTCTGGTCTTTTTGATAGCATCACCAGAGAAAACTTCTCCTGTAGAGTCAACTGCAATATTCTTGACACCGAGATCGATACCAAGGACAGCCGTAGCATCGATGGCAGAAGCTTCCGGGGCATCAACTACGACGGCCAGATAGAAGGTGTTATTCCTGAAAATCAGATCAACCTGTCCTCTAGGTCGATTCATC
>Ga0315280_10006956_pt1 | contig 15416 bp, 9 predicted proteins | sample YL17G06_40_MG_FD_203697 | JGI IMG/M metagenome (GOLD analysis project Ga0315280, IMG submission 203697) | Sediment microbial communities from Yellowstone Lake, YNP, Wyoming, USA - YL17G06_40 | ecosystem: Environmental > Aquatic > Freshwater > Lake > Sediment | place: USA: Wyoming | collected... | reverse complement strand
ACGTCCAATGCTTAGCCTCACTGTCAGAAAACCCAAACTCAGAAAATCTCGACAAGACGCTAAACCTATTGCATTGCAAAGAATACAGCACGATGACTAAAAGCGGCAGCGTCAAAATCTACACATGGACTCCAGACGAATTTCGCACGATCCTGGAAAGGAACGGATTTCATATCGAAAAAATCGTAGGCAAGGGAATAACCCTGCCTCTGCGAATTTCCAAGGAAACATTTATGAGACGAGATTATCCTGAGGACTTGCTCGAGAAAGTACTGGAGTTTGAGTTCGCTTTATGCGAGAAGCCTGACGCTTTGTCATTGGCAGGACATCTGCAGGCAATTGCACGCAAACTGTGATCTTACAAAGTGTGAATCCTTGGTTATCAAAGGCGACGCTGAGAAGCAGGCAATTCTGGGAAACAGGACGATCAAGAGAAAACACAAGAAGACAAGCGTCTACGTTCAAAAAACGGTCCCACTCTGAAAGCAGGTGTGAAGCTCTTGGATATTGTTGCGGAATAGGCCACATCCTCCAGAGGTTGGCCACGAAGTTCAGGAGCACGTTGTTTGTCGATCTTGACGTTTCACCAGCGATGCGTGGATTTGCGCTTTGTAATGTTGCACAAGCACCTAATGCCATGCTTGTCGAAAGTGATGAGCTGAATCTTCTTTTTCAAATTGTGCTTTTTATGTTGTGATAAACAGTTAGCTGAATACTCTCCTGAAGAGGCATACCGTGTTCTGAGACGGGGAGAAATTTTCTTTGAATATGAGTCAGGGCCGAAAGCTAACAAGGAGATTCGAGAATTGCAAATCGGATCGATAAGGGAGTTTCCTCTTCTCTGGAGGTCCTTAGGACTGGAAGGAGGAAGTTCATGAAGACGTAGAGAAGGCGGATTTGTCATCGTTGGCTTGGAAGATCACAGGGGAGTTGAGTATCATCAAAGCGAAGAAGAACTAATGGGTCTTATTGAGATGGTACCTTTTGTCATGGATTTTGACAGGAAGAAAGATGAAGAGAAAGTCTAAGAACTCGCAGCAGAGCATAGAAAGAAGAAAGGAATCAAAACCACTCGGCATTACTGCATCCTGAAAGTAAGAAAGCGTTGAAACCATGCGTCTTTGTGAATCTAATTCCTCCGCAGTTTTGCAATAAAGAATCCATTACAATGATGAATGTTAGGGTAAAGCCTTTGACATTTTCCCAATGTTCTTAAGCCTGGTAGACCTATTCTCGGTCCCACTTCGATCAGCGAAAATTCGGTGTTCCACTTCAGAAACCTCTCGATCTGCATTTCATTCTCCTCAACTGTTATGCTGCAAGTGGAATAGATCAAGAATCCTCCGTCCTTCACGCTTTTTGCACAATTGTTTAGCATTTGCCATTGAATGTCAGCCATTCTGTCAATGGAGCGGGGGTTGAGTCTCCACTTGGCAGAGGGTACTTTTCTGAAAGAACCAGTACCAGTGCATGGCGGATCCAGAACGACCACATCAGCTTCCAGATTGAAGGGAAAGGCACGACGTCCATCCGCAAGCACAGGTTCAGCGATCTCAACGCCCATTCGCGTTACCTCAGATCTCCACTGGTGCATCCTGCGTTTCGAATAGTCCACAGAGTATATTGAGCCACGATTCTGCATTAGCTGTGCTAGATATGTGGTTTTGGCTCCTGGAGCTGCACAAACGTCGAGGATTACCATTTCTGGTTGCGGGTTTGCTGCCTCCGCGGCAAAGCAGCTTGCCTTGTCTTGGATGTAGAATAAACCTTCTTGGAAACTTCCTGTTTTGGTGAGCGGAACCTCGGCATCTGTGATTATGTATACATATCTTAGCTGTTCAACCTTTTCTCCCTTGATGCCCTCGCCCGCAAGCTTGGCCAGGATTTCGGATTCACTCGATTTCAACGTGTTCAATCTAATATATGTCGGCGGCTTCTGCGAATCTGCCTCCAGAAGGGCAATTGCGTTCATTCTGCCAAATAGGTTAAAACAGTATTTCACTAACCCTATTGGGTGAAAAGTGAGAAGCCCAATTCTTTCCTCATCACTTGTGTTTTCAAAAACCACTTTGGGTTTTTGTGTCAACAACATGCCTAGAACAGGTTCGACTTGTTGGAGAGACTTCCATCCTAGGATCGAACGGGCTAGTCTTGCTATTTTTTCGGCCTCTTTCACATCAATCTTAAACCAGTTCTTAGCTATTCGGGTCTGATACACATAGAGACGAAGGAAAGCTTGCAGTCCCAGGTCAAGTTCGCTTATTCTTTTGGGTCTTAGAGCGCTGTTGACGAATTTGTCTATCAGGTTCTGCCTCCTGACGGTCTCACACACCAGCAAGTGGGCAAGCCGAACAGCGTCACCGTCCTGTGTCCCAAGCTGTCTAACCGTCTTTGCTAGAGCTAGACGCTCGCTCAACTTTTGCATTTGCATCCAGCTTAACGTTTCAATGGCAAGAGTCCAGGCATCTCTAAGCAATGTGTTCCCACAGCACATAAACAGACACAACGACATAGATAAGACTAAAGGCATTCTTCTGTTCACGTTACAGGTTTTTGTCAGGGCGATTCAGAATAAGAAGAGATTTTAGGCTATGCTGTTCATAAGGCTAGTTAGGTCAGGAGCTAAATGTCGCAGCAACGCTTGGATCAACTGTTCCTGAAGAACGAAACCCCACTTTCGAAAAAAGTGGTGGCAGAAGCCATCCCCATTACGGAATCGTTTGCAGAAGACGGGCAAAAGCATGCCTTTCCGCCGCTAAGGCCTGAAAATCTGACACCTTCATATTTTGTGTCTGCTACGTATGACGGGCAGGCCAAAAAAGCCCTTGTCAAACTCTATGAGCCAGTTTCCGGCAAAATCTACTTTTGGCTTGACAATACAGGACATAAACCCTATTGTCTTACGAACCTGTCTCAGTACGAACTTGAAAAGATAAATAGGCTAAGAGAGCACCCCGGCTTGGACCGTTTTGAAATAGTCGAGAAATTCGACGCCTTACTAAATAGGAATGTGAAGGTAACAAAAATCGTCACAAATGACCCCCTGGCCATTGGTGGTCGCCCTACAGGATGTATCAGAGACATTATCCCAGAAGACTATCCCAAAGTCGCAGAAACCCCGATTGCTCAAGAGGATATCAAAGTCTGGGAATCGAGAATAAAATACTATCAATCCTACGCCTACGACAGAAATCTTCTGCCAGGAATGATCTATGAAATCAAGAACGGCAGTCTCATCCAGAAGAAAATGGATGAAGCTGAAAAGATAGTCGCGGAAACATGCGGGATCTTTAAAGAGGCAACCATCGAAGAACTCGGATACATTGAAGAATGGGCCAGACTTCTGGATTATCCGGCTCCAAGATTCCGCCGCGTGGCCATTGACATAGAAGTTCTTGCGCCAACGCCGACAAGAGTGCCTAACCCGGAAGAAGCAGCTTACCCTGTTGTGTGCGTTTCACTGTACAGCTCAGATGGGCTGCAAAAAATCCTGCTTCTAAGACGAGAGGGCGTCAGAGAAGGGTCTGAGCGTCTTCCTGCTGAGATCTCAGTTGAAGAATTTGACAAAGAGGACAGACTCATAAGAACCGTTTTTGACTATTTGGAGCAGTACCCATTCGTCCTGACTTTCAACGGTGATGATTTCGACTTGCCATATCTGTTTCACAGAGCAGAGAACTTGGGTCTTCGTAGGAGTGAAGTCCCGATTGAACTTGGCAGACGCGTATGCTTGCTAGAGTATGGCGTGCATATCGACCTGTACAAGTTCTTCTTCAATCGTTCAATCCAGATTTACGCCTTCAACAACCGTTACAGAGACGTAACGCTTAACGATGTGGGTAAAGCTTTAATCGGGTTGGAAAAAGTGCGGTTTGACAAGAGCCTAGGCGAACTCACTTACACGGAACTTGCCAGATACTGTTTCAGAGACTCGGAAATCACCTTCAAACTCTCAAGTTTCGAAGACGATCTGACGATGAAACTCATCTTGGTTTTGGCCAGAATAAGCAGCATGCCAATGGAAGACGTGAGCCGACAAGGTGTTTCGCGCTGGATAAGAGACTTCATGCATCGCGAACATCGCAGGAAAAACATGCTCATTCCAAACGCAGAAGACATAATCGCCAAAAAAGGCAAGACGGCAACCAAGGCTATCATAAAAGGCAAGAAATACAAGGGTGCCATAGTTGTTGACCCGACTCCAGGAGTTCATTTCAATGTTGCAGTCATGGACTTCCCGAGCCTGTACCCATCGATAATAAAAGTCTGGAATCTGGGCTACCAGTCAATCCTTTGCTCACACGCAGAATGCCGAAGCAATCTGATCCCGGACACGCCGCATTGGGTGTGCACCAAGAAAAGAGCCCTAGAAAGTCTTCTGATCGGCTCGCTCAGAGATCTGCGAGTGCAATGGTATAAGCCGAAATCAAAAGACAGGACATTGCCTGCAGAACTAAGAAGCTGGTATAACATCATCCAAGGAGCGCTTAAGGTCATATTGAACGCAAGCTACGGAGTATTCGGGGCAGACAGCTTCGATCTTTACTGCCCTCCAGTGGCAGAGGCCACAGCAGCCATTGGGAGACACTCCATAACCCAAATACTCAACAAGGCAGAACAACTCGAAATTCAAGTATTATACGGTGACACTGACAGCATCTTCTTGAAGAACCCTTCAAAGCAGCAGATCGAGGAATTGGCTCACTGGACAGAGCATGAACTGAAAATGGGCTTAGATGTGGACAAGATGTACCGATACGCAGTCTTCAGCTCACGAAAAAAGAACTACCTCGGCGTTCTAGAAGACGGAACAGTTGACGTTAAAGGGTTAACAGGCAAGAAACGACACATTCCAATTTTCATCAAGAATGCCTTCGACATAATGAAACGACGCTTGGCAGTTGTAAAAAATCCTTCAGATTTTGAAAACGCAAAAAGAGACATTTGCGGAATCGTACGCGACTGTTATATGCGACTGAAAAGGCGCGAATGGGAAAGCATGGAAGAGTTGGCATTTAACGTAACCCTTGGTGAAGAGCTTGGACATTACACGAAGACAACGCCCCAGCATGTGAGAGCTGCAAGAATGCTTGAAAATCAAGGTGCCGAATTGAAAGCAGGTGACCTCATAAGCTTTGTCAAGGTCACTAAGGAACCGCACGTGAAGCCTGTTGAACTGGCAACCAAGAACGACATTGATGTCGACAAGTACGTAGCATACCTTCACTCGACTTTCGATCAGGTTCTGGACGCGCTAGGCCTGGATTTTGAGGAGATAATAGGGCTAACGAAGCTCGAAAGATTCATGTAGGTCAGCAGATAGGCTGACGCCAAAGATAATCAGAAGCGGAACAGTTCATGATATCTACCTTCCAGTGAGAGTTCGTTTGGTAGCATCTGCGCCTCGGATTAAGAAAGATAGGATCTGTTCTTACGAAGCGGAATCAAGTCAAAACCTTCAGTCCATGCGATTTCAGGGGTTCTATTACGCTTGGCCTTCGAAGTATCGACAGAAGCAAATAGCCGATCCCTGCTATTGCTATCAAACTGCTAATTGTTATGCTGAGAATCATTGCGGCCCACGCTGGCAAAGCATTGAGGGCTTCTGGTGGTGGCAAGGAAAAAATTATCGAAAGGTAGAACCCGACTATAAAACCGATCGGTATCGATCCGACAACGCACGCTATGAAGTGGTGTCTCCTCAGCACCAGAATTATGGTCGCTGCAACCAGATTGGCAATTGGCCCAAAAATCACATCTTGAACGCCGAGGAAATAGTAGGTGTTGGTTAAGAAGCAGCCTAGGGTTACTCCACCGGCGACAGGCCAGCCTAGTAAAGCAGCTAGTGGAATCAGGCAGTCGGCAACACGCAGTTGAATTGGACCGTAGATCGTTGGGTTTCCAATAGAAATCATCTGCAAGACGTTTATTATCACATATAAACCTGAAAAGGCAGCTGTCAAAGCCACATCTCTACTGTCAATTTTCACATTTCAACCTCCTACGCCCGGGGTTTTTACTGCGGCGGAACGGGTGGAGGTCCACTCACCCGCCGACTAGCATAGAACGTGGAATTAAGTTATTAAGCATTGTTGAAGGTCTGCCGCTTGCCCGTTGGCAAGTCAGCGAGTTCCCAGCAAGTTTCTACACTACCACATTGTTTCCAAAATGAGACAAGGTCCAGAGTGATGCTTCGAAGCAAACTACAAGAATGCCCATAGCATCTGACCGACTGAGGCAGCAGAGGTCGAGGCAGCGACTAGCAGCGAGATTATTAGAACTACTTGACGTTCAGTCAAATGGCGACGGTACGTGATAAACGTGACCAAGCTTCTTCTGTGATTTGAAGACAGTTTTTGGCCGTCGAAAGTAGCATTTGCTTTGGCTCTGAAGAAAAAGAAAGTGAGAAGAATCAGCGCCGAATTAAGAATGTAAGGCAAGAGTGAAACGACCAAGTCAAGCTTCAAATTTGAAATAATCGCAAATGCTGCCAAGGTCATTCCTATGGAAAAGGACCCTGTGTTGCCCACAAATATTCTACCCCTGAAATTTAAAAAAGCAAGCACAAGCCAAACTGCCAGTGGACCAAACAACATGATTGCATTTGAACCCGAGACGATCATCAATCCGATCATAATTATTGCGGGGCTAACTGTTTCTAAACCATTCAGCCCACCCAGCTGATTCACAGTGTTAGTGAATATGGTTGCAAGCAATGGGATGATTAAGAAGTAGAAGGAGTTTCCGAAGTTTATGGTTCCAAGCATGGGAATTGATATTGAGTTCCGCAAATTAAGTCGAGAAGCTAAGGCAGAAAGCGGTATGGCAGCGACCAGTGGAAGGAACGCTTTGTAGCGCCACTTAAGATCTATCCAGTCATCAAGCAAACCCATGAAACCGCCGAAAAGAATACAGACTGCCAGCGTTAGGGGTGTAGAAACACCATTCGATGTCTTGATAACGTCAAAAAAATACAATAAGAAAAGATACGTTGCGCTGATCAGTACGTAGAAAACTCCCAAGCCATTAGGGATCAAAGGTTTGTTGGGTTTATGCTGGTCAGGAACCCTCGGAAACAAAGAATTCTCCTCTAATAGCCAAAATCTTGCCGATACTTTGTCCAGTCAATCTCATAAATGGCCACGATAGGGATGATGCCACCGTATTTGCCAGCGTCGTTCGGGTTCAGGTTCACTCCGGCAAAATAAGCTTCCTTTAAGTAAGTGGGCTGAACACCTGTTTCATCGGGTGTTATGCCGAATGTGTCGCACCATCGCTGTTTTGCCCAGCTCATCATTTTGTACAATGCCGAGTTCTTTCCAAAATCGTTCCAAACCCACGTGTTATTCGTGAAGGCGCCGAACTTCGATTCATTAGTCCAAGATGATTCTTCATTTGGCAACCAATCATCATCTATGAAGCGTTGTTGTGCTTGTCCTGAGATTCTTGCCATCCACATCCATTTTCCTTCATCACCATAACCGACTGAGGTTCCGACGTATGTGCCCGAGGTTTGATCACTGCGTACACCAACGGTTGTGAAAACGACCACGTATTTTGCATTATAAGCATCTAGCATTCTAAGTGATTGTGTTTCGTTAGCCATTAACATGAAGCCTACGTTTTCTATCTGCGTCGAATTTATCGTCGCGTTATCTGCTAGTGAAGTAACGTTCCCAAGCATCGTCAGCCAGTATCCGTAGTCCCACCAGCTACACACGACAGTAGTTGCTGAATTTGGCAGGTTACTCAAGTATTGCAACGCGTCGAACCATTCTTTGACCGGCTCGCTTGGAGTAATCGGAAGACTGCCAGCAGTAATAGTCACAGGCGTGTAAGCTTGTCTGAATACTGTGGGCACGCCGCCAGACTGAGGTGAAAACGCGAAGTTTGTCATCAAAATCAGAAATATCAGGAAAACGGCTGTTCCGCTGAACTCCTTTCCGACATGCTCTAGACCGAACTTCTTCTTGGTAACTATCTTGGGCGGTTCCTTGAGCAACGTGACGAATGGCCGCAAGACTCCTATTATTCCTATGGCAGCGATTATGGCGAAGGCCGGTGCCAAGATGGCGAGCAAACGCACGATTGAAGAAGAGAAATAAAGAGTTGTTAACCCGAAGAGTAGCAAGTACAGATTCTTATTGTTGAGGTTTCTTGAAATGAAGAACAAACCGACTATGAAGAAGATAATCACTATACCGATGCCATAATAGATTGAACCCCAAGCCGATATTCTGTGCTCAGCAACGGATTCCACAAGAGGGTCGCTCGCTCTTATGAATGGGTCCAGAACACTCAAAAACTTTCCAGCGATGCTATGCAGAATACCCTGTGTCCAAAGCAGAGCAAAGCCGCCGACCATTGAAGACAAGAGTAATGCGGTAAACAGAATTTTTCCCCTTGCAGAAGTTACGCTGCGAAGAATTTCACTTAGGAATAGTAAGATGAACATGCCAACAACAGTTATGACGTCAAACGATGTCAAGTATCCCGTGGTGATGTCAGGATTGTTTACAGCTATCAATAGACCCAAGCCAAACGTTATGCTGTAAGCCAGAAAGAGGCGCCGCGTATACCGTTTTAGCAGAACCAGAGCGAACACGAAGAGCATAGTCAAACCGATCAGATAATGCGCCGCGCCCCAGCCCATTACAAAGTAAGCCAATGCTCCTGCTGAGCCGAGCGAGTACGTCACTGTTGAACTCATGGGTCTATCATCTTCGATAGCTCTCAGGAAGAGTAAACTGAACAAAACGAGAGAAAATACTCCCACTGTCTCGGTGTCAAAGAAACCCAGAGTTGTCCTTTGAATGAAGGACGTATCTAGGGCCAAGAAAAGGGCTGCAAACATTCCAACGGCCTTGCCTCCAACATCCTTCGCTAAGAAGTAAAGGACCAAGACTGTTATCACGCCAAACACGGCGGGCATGAGAGAACAGAAACTCATCAGATCGACGTTTATGCCTGAAGCTGTGACTATGTCATAGAGCAAAGCCGTGGTCAGGGGCAGTGATGACAGGGACTGACCCATGTTTATTCCGTCTGGATACCAACGCTGGGTGTCAACCCATAATGTCGGCCAATAGGGTGAAATCAAACCATTTCTTACCATGTGGTTTGTGAGGCTGAATTGATAGTACGGGTCAAATTCGGACAGATGTAACATGCCCGTACCTATTTCCCAACGCATCGGCAACACCCGTATAGTGAAAGCGATGAACAGTATGAGCACAACGGCTGAGAAGGTCAACATTGAACTGTGACTGGCTTTGACCCGTAGTTTTCGTATGCTCTTCAGCCCGCTAACAATATGCTCCTTCGATAGGGCATCGCTTAGCTTCATGTGGAGTTCATCTCTCCTACACAATTCATTGAGGTGTTTTATTTCCCTTGCGGTGATTTGACATTAGGAAACAGTCGGCATAACTCATATCAGCGTATACATCTTCTCCATCGCCGAAAACACTGCGACACCAATGCTACATTTTCTATGTCGTGATTTTCCTCTTGTACCCATATTTCCCAGGATCATAAAGGGGAAATGAAGCTATCCGTGCTTTTGCCTGTTTTCCACGTATCTTCACGCTTACAGTGTTTCCTTCTTGAGCCTCAGACAATTCCACGTAGCCCATTCCTACACCGCATTTGAGCAGAGGCGAAAAAGTTCCGCTCGTCAAATGGCCGATTCGCTCATTCTCATCGTTGAGAATCTCAAAGTTCGGTCTCGGTATGCCCTGGTCCATCATGATTACTCCAACGCGTTTGTGACTTATCCCTTGATCCTTCTGTCTCTGCAGCGCGGCTTTTCCTATGAAATCGTCCTTTTGCAGTTTCACGACAAAACCTAACCCAGCTTCAAATGGCGTAGTGCTTTCATCTATGTCATTGCCGTAGAGGCACAGACCAGCTTCAAGCCTCAGCGTGTCTCTTGCTCCTAGCCCGCATGGTTCTATCCCGTAAGTTCTACCCGCTTCAAGGACACTATTCCACAGTTTTGTCGCTTTGTCCGGCTTTGCTAGCGAGGCATTCCAAATGAAAACCTCGAAGCCGTCCTCGCCAGTGTATCCAGTTCGAGCGAGAAAAGCTTCCACACCTGTTAAGTGCGCATTGCCGCATTTGAACCGTTCAATATGTGTCAAATCCTCTGTTGAGATCTTCTGCAAGGTGTTCGCGGCGCTTGGGCCCTGTACTGCGAGCATGGCCACGTTGTCCGATGTATCCTCGATTTCTGTGTCGAAGACCTTGGCGTTTCGGACTAGCCAATTATAGTCTTTCTTGCGGTTGCTTGCATTGAAGACTGCTAGGAACTTCTCTGTTTCTAGGCGGTAGACGACGAAATCGTCTATTATGCCCCCGTTTTCGTTGCACATGACTGAGTATTGCGCGTTGTTTGGCCCGAGTCTCGCGACATCATTTGTTATGACATAGTCTAGAAAGCGTTCCGAGTCGACACCAGTTACCATCACGCGTCCCATATGTGAAATGTCAAAGACTCCGACACTGTTACGTACCGCTAAGTGTTCTGGAATTATTCCTTTGAAGTAAAGAGGCATTTCAAAACCCGCAAACTCTGTCAGCTTTGCTGTTTGCCTGTGCAACTGATACAGCTGGGTCTTACGGGTTTTCTCAGTCAAACTCCCATCCCTCGCGATCGTTTATCTTATCGGTTTTACGTCCACATCTTCAGGTATCAGTGAGAGCTTCTTGCTGCATTTTGGACATTTGCCATCATGTTCATGTATGATTTCGTCTGGAGGTCTGATTTCAGCCCCTTCATATAATACATGACCACAACCCTGACAAACAACACGCTGGGGCACAGCAATACACACCTTTGACAACGAAAACTAGAATGCTCGTGACGTATTTATTGATTACTAGTTCGAAACGCATTGCGCCCGCGAGAAGCCGATAATCGAAATCTGAGCAGATAGACGCGAAGTCCAGGCAGCAAGCAATGATGATGCGTGGGATGCGGAAAGCCGAGTTCTCTAAGACCCTAAAAGCCCACGATTAACCAGAATTCGTCGAGCGAAAATGAAAATGATACCAGAAATCCTTCATTTAGCACCACACTGAAAGACCTCCAGCAGTCAACTGCAGCAAAAGATTAATGCTAGTCTGCAGTCATTATCTTACGGTGTTCAATGTGAGGGACCGCATTCTCAACCTGCGAAAACAAAATCCTTAATACCCCTCCAACCAATTCAGAAAGCTCTATGGAATTTCTTATAATCGAAGAGAAATGGCAGAAAAACTGGGAAAACGCCAGAATTTTCGAAGCAGACCCCGAACAGAACAGAGAGAAATTCTTCATTACTTTTCCATATCCCTACATGAATGGCCCATTGCATGCTGGCCATGCGTTCACGGCCTCAAGGGTAGACGTGTATGCACGTTTCAAGCGCATGCAAGGCTATAATGTCTTGTTCCCATGGGCTTGGCACTGGACCGGGCAACCATTGCTAGGTGCAAGTGAACGCGTCGCAAAAGGCGATAGGGAATTCGTCAGGGGCCTAACAGAGATCGATGGAGTTCCAGAAGGTGAACTGGGCAAATTTGTGGATCCGGTTTACATGGCTACGTACTATACAAACGAAGGCCGAATAGCCGCGAAAAAGATGGGTTTCTCAATAGACTGGCGGAGAGAGTTCAACACAACAATGCTCACGTACCAGAAATTCATTAAATGGCAATATGAAAAGTTGAGAGATTTGGGCTACGTTACAAAGGGAACACATCCAGTTGTGTGGTGCCCAAATTGTCAGAGCCCAACAGGGGACCATGATCGACAAGTGGGTGAGGGAGTCGCACCAGAAGAATACACGCTGATAAAGTTCAAACTTGACAAGGAGACCTTTCTTCCTGCAGCTACGTTTCGGCCGGAAACGATATACGGCGTAACAAACATCTGGTTGAACCCGGACGCCACTTATGTGGAAGCCCAAGTGAACAACGAAAAATGGATAATAAGCGAACAGGCAGCTGAAAAACTGAGAGAACAAGGGAAAACTATCAGAATAGATCGGCAAATCAAAGGCAGATTGCTAGTAGGAAAAGCCCTTGAAAGCCCAGTAACAAAGGGAAGACTTCTAATATTGCCAGGCTGGTTCGTCAACCCCGCTCAGGCCACAGGCGTGGTTTACAGTGTGCCCGCTCACGCGCCCTATGATTGGCTGGCACTGAAAGAACTAAAAGAAAAACCTGAGGAATTGAGAGAATTCAACATAGACCCTGAAACCATAGGCAACATCAAACCTGTCTCGCTGATCAAGGTTGAGGGCTACGGCGAATACCCAGCTATAGAGATCGTCGAGCAACTAGGTGTGAAGAACCAGGATGATCCAAAGGCTGAAGAGGCAACCAAGCTGCTTTACAGAAAAGAATTTCACAGCGGAGTGTTAAACGAAAACTGTAGAGAATATACTGGGAAAATGGTTCGAAACGTCAAGGAGACTCTGATAAGCGACTTCAAGCGTCGCGGAATTGCAGATGCCATGTACGATCTGCCTCAACCAGTGGTCTGCCGATGTATGACACCCTGCATAGTCAAAGTCTTGCAGGACCAATGGTTCCTGAACTATTCGGACTTGGAGTGGAAAGAAAAGGCCAAACAGGCCTTGGCCAAGATGGAAATCTACCCAGAAACAGCCACTCAGTGGTTCCTAACTGTGATCGACTGGTTGAAGGAGTGGGCATGCGCAAGAACAACAGGTTTCGGCACTCCTTTGCCATGGGGAAAGGGCTGGATCGTCGAGACGCTCAGCGATTCAACAATTTACATGGCATTTTACACGATTAGCAAACACATAAGGCATCACAGTATAGAACCGGAAAGTCTGACAAAGGAAGTTTTTGACTACATCTTCTATGGAAAAGGAAAGAAGGAAGAAATAGCCGCAAAAACACGGGTGAATGCCAAAGCACTGGAGGAGATGCGAAAAGAGTTCTGCTATTGGTATCCGGTAGATTTGAGAGTTTCCGCCAAGGAACTAGTCCCGAATCACCTGACATTTTTCATGTTTCACCATACTGCACTTTTTCCACCAGAGCATTGGCCAAGAGCCATCGGCGTTAACGGCATGCTGATGATTGAAGGAAAGCAAATGCACAAGTCGAAGGGCAACTTCGTGACCATGAAAAAAATCATTGAAGAATATGGTGCAGATGCCACAAGATGCGCTCTACTGTTAGGTGCTGAGGGCATGGACGATCCTGACTGGAGAACTGAAAACGTCAAGGATTTACAAGGCAAATTAGAATCGCTGTACAATTTTGCAGTGACCCTGATGGAGAGCCCCAAGATCGAAGAGGATACGCACATGGAAAAGTGGCTGATGAGTTCTCTGCAGCGTCGCATCTGTGAAATCACAGAAAATCTCGAAGAAATGAAAACGAGGACAGCGCTGGAAATCGCCATGTTCGAAGTTTGGAATGACTTTAGGTGGTACTTGCGCAGAAAAGGAAAAATGGGGCGAAAAGCGCCCAACGAAGCGTTGCAGATATGGCTGAAACTGCTCGCGCCGTTTGCGCCACACGTGTGTGAAGAATTGTGGAGTCAGATACACAAGAAAGAGTTTATCTCACTCGCCCCGTGGCCGCGAGTAAATGAGAAACGCACAGACTTGATCGCTGAAGAACAGGAGAATCTGATAAGAGAGGTCATTGAAGACACGTTGAATGTCGTGAAAGCTACGAAGACTACTCCCAAGAAAATATATTATTATGTTGCCGGCCAATGGAAATTGAAAGTCTACATCAGAATATTGGAGGAGTCAGCTCAGCGAGAAGCAAAGTTGAATGAACTTATGAAAGAGCTGTTTGCCCACGAAGACTTGAAAGAACATGGTAAGGAGTTGGCCAAGTTCGCTTCGAGAATGCTGAAATACGTGAGCGGAATACCGACAGAGAGGAGACAAACACTATTGAAGATTAGGGTGCTCGATGAAAAAGCGATGCTTGCTAGTGCAGCAGGCTTCTTAGGTGAAAGATTCAATGCTGAGGTCATGGTTTTCGATGAGGAAGACAAGCAACGCTATGACCCCAAACAAAGGGCTGTGATAGCTATGCCTTTCCGCCCTGCCATCTATATTGAGTAGGAACGGGTCAAAGCAATCTTGACATTTGGTTCAGGGTGCGAGGGTTGACTTTGACATGGTAGTTCCTTCGCCCGTTGCTCGTTGTGGTCACATAATAGTCTTTTTCTACGTTGAGTTCGGCTCCATGTAACATGGCTAGAACGGTGCGACAGACGTTCACGGATGTCAATTTCTCATCGCTGACTTTCTTTTCAATCTCCTCGTGCAACATTCTCGGGTTAATCGTGTAGACAGCTTCGGCTCCTCGTCCTGTTCTGTAGAAATGCATCTCCATGTCCTTCATGAGAAACTCGACGATTTCATAATAGGGTGATCTACGCCTTCTTATCAATTCCACGTAGTTTACGAGAGGAATAGGGATCTCTCGAAGTTCTGACACTTTCTCCCCCTCTATATAATAGAGAAACATGGTATTTAAAAAGATTAAGGAGGATTTGTCCAGCATAGACCCTGCTTGTCCTGCAGACAAACATGTACTGTAAGGTAAAGGTCCTTGGTTTCTGCTGTCTGAAGTGATTGGGCGCTCTATGTTTGAGTAGGTCAGAGTGTGATTGAGGTGTTTCCTGCGGATAGTTGCAACCATAAGCAGTAGTTGATATTGACGCTCGCTTTCGGAGAGTTTCAGATAAAACTATATTCGACAGTTCATATCATTTTTCAGCGGGGTCCGTAGCGCAGCATGGATAGAGCGATCCCAGAAAGCGCGGCGGCCTTCTAGGATCTGCATCGGAGAAAGCCGCAGGCCCTGGGTTCAAATCCCAGCGGACCCGCCACCACCACTTGTGCTTACTTCGAATGATTTGGATCATTGCCGTGCACTTAGAAAGCCACGTGGGCACATAGCGAGTTCGTTGGTTGTGCGGTTGGAGTGACATGATTCTTGACGTTTCACGGGTTCAAGTTCGACTTGCGAACGGAAATTTTAAATTGTCGACGCAATAATAAATGGAGAATGCTTTGGGGTTTGACGTGTAGATGTGTAAGGGATGCTTATGAGCACACATGCAGAGGATTTGAAGCTTCGGTTGATGACTATTGAGCTTCTTAGAACTGCGAAGTACAAGAGAAACATCACGTATCGGGAGCTGGCGTCGAAGACGGGTTTGCCAGTGACCGTTCTCAGCAGGTACGCTAAGGGACATGTTCTGCCGAACACTGCTAGAGCGAAGCAATTGTGGAGGGTGTTAACGAAACTTGTGGGTTTGGAGCCTGAGCTTCGCAGCAGAATAAAATTCGATGAAGAAGGATATTTCGACAACACCGAAATCGTGGGGGACTTCAATATTCTTCAACAGGCAGCCAACCACGCGCTTG
>Ga0315280_10006955_pt1 | contig 15417 bp, 8 predicted proteins | sample YL17G06_40_MG_FD_203697 | JGI IMG/M metagenome (GOLD analysis project Ga0315280, IMG submission 203697) | Sediment microbial communities from Yellowstone Lake, YNP, Wyoming, USA - YL17G06_40 | ecosystem: Environmental > Aquatic > Freshwater > Lake > Sediment | place: USA: Wyoming | collected... | reverse complement strand
CGCCTCTTTTGAGTGTGATTAGGTTGTAGTCGCTTAGGGAGATCCATCCGCTGGTTGTTGAGGTTGGGTGTTGAGAGGCTATTGCGGAGTATTGGGCTGTGTAGTAGTATTCGAGTGTGTTGCCTTTTCGGAAGCCCCATAGGGTTTCGCCGTCTGTTAGGAAGAAGTTTGCTGCTCCTGAGTCTGTGGAGGTTATGTCTTTTATGGCTTGAGCTATGCCTAATGTGGCGTTCCAGCCGTTTGCTTCAATGCATTTTAGAACGTATAAGCCGTAAAGGTCGGAGTCAACGACGTCTGGGCTGTCCCAGCTTGTGCCGACTGTAGGCGGGTTTGCTGCTAAATATTCTGGTCCGATAAGATTCTTAAGGTTGGTTTTGTCGAGGTTTCCGTTGTGGCCGAAGGCCCACCATTTGCCGTTTTTGTAGCGCATGAATGGGTGGGGATTGCCCCATGAGGGTATTGCGCCTGAAGATCTTGTTCTAATGTGGGCTACTCCTATCCAAGCGCCACTGTCTGCCATTTGGTTGACAGCTATATCATAGTTCGAATCCAAGTAGGCTGGTTGTGGACCTCTCAAGACTGTGGGGTCGGTGCCTGCGTAGTAGGCTATGCCCCATCCGTCTCTGTTGCTGGTGCTTAGGGCTTCTAATGAATATGGCATGTTTATTAGGTGATCTAGGACTATGTCGTGTGGTAGGGAGTCTGTTGCTATCATTCCCCAGAAGCGGCATTCGTGTGTTTCAGATAGGTGTAGGACGAGTTTGTTGCTTGTGTCCCACATGGCTGGCGGGTTTTCTTGGTTTGTGCATGTTGGGTTGCCGTAGTACATGTAAAGGACGGTGTATGTTGTGGATGAGACGTATGGCACGTTTACCCAAGCTATTAGGTGGCCTGTTGTGGGATCGTATGATTCTATTTCGTGGGGTAGTTTGTTGTTGTCTTGGTCTGTGAATAGGAAGTCGTCGCCGTCTTGTTGTGCCTTTGTTGGTAAAGTGTCGTCTGTGAGGTCTATTACTACTGGGAAGTTGGTTTGGTCTGAGCTTACTTTTGACGGGTCAATTGTGATTGTTTTGCGGTATTGCCATTTTGTGTCGTACCATGGAGGTATGGCTTGGGTTGTGAATGTGTATGTTGCGTTTGTCCAGTGTGTGCCGTCTGTGACGTTTATATAGCATTTGTAGGTTGTTGCGTATTCGAGATTGCCAATTGTTACACTATATTTATCATTGCGTACGTTGGTACCGCTGCCTGAACCTATGTGTGGTGTAGTGGTTACGGTATAATTCATCAAGTCTTTTTGGAAATCAGTTAGTGTGAAACTTAACTGTAATATCGAGATTGCTACATCAGTTGCACCATCCGCAGGCATAAGATCAGATATTACAGGTGCTTGACGACCCGGCAAAGGTACAAATTCAGCAACTCCTAGTCTTCGTTCACTGTAGAATCGCACTTCAGACCTAGGCCTCGGGTTAGGTTGACGAGCAGGTGTATCAAAGGCATAGATATTTCCACTTTGGTCGCTAACTACGAGTTCCATGTATCCATCGGCGTCGATATCTTGTACCACTGCGTAAGTTAGCCATCCTGGAGAAATACCAGTGCGAGAAGTTAGTAGCGAATAACTTTTGTCATATATGTATATGTCATGATATGTACATGCAATTATCTCCATTACACCATCGCCAGTTACGTCAGCGACTTGTGGACCAAAGAAGCATTTCCCGATATCAAATCGATAATCCACTTTCCAGTGCACAAGATCCCAAACAACAACGTATTGTTTATTGTGCGATCCATCAGCCATCAGCATTTCAAGATTACCGTCACCATCTATGTCGTATACTGAAGGTTGATAATGAACTGGTGCATCTGCGCCAAGATTTAGACTTTCTCTGATCACATGCCCGTCTCTAGAATCAAAAACGCCTATTCCACCACTGTGATGGCCTATAATTACATCTAATATGCCATCTTTGTTGACATCTGCAAGCATTGGTCGATTGCTACTGCAAAGCACCTCAGGGCGTTCCCATCTTTTTGTCAGGTTACTCGCCCAATAAGACTGAAGCCCTCTTCCTCCGCCACCATCACCGTAATTTTGGTTCCTATCTCCAAAATAGAGTTCAAATTCGCCATCGTTATCTGTGTCTGCTATCGAAAAGCCTCCTGAACATGGACGCCAAGCAGAGGTTTGATACAAAACTTTTCCATCGTGGCTGATACATGATATAGTTCCGGTATATGGTTCAATGACATCTTCGGTTCCTGCAAATATCTCGGGATATCCGTCGCCGTTAATATCACAAACCACTGGGCTTGCGACAATTGTAGTACCGCCTAAGTTTGGTGTTGTCCAATATGTGCTACCATTGTTTCCGAATAGTGCAGTTAAGCTACATGAAAGAGTTACTGGCACTATTATTTCTGGTATGCCATCTTTTGTCAAGTCCGCAATTTCTGGCTGTACTACCATGTCCACAGGCGTAATTGTACGTCTCCATATAAGTGCTCCATTTATCCCACTGAATACTTCTACGCCATCGTTTCCAGCATTGATTACATCTTCTACGCCGTCTCCGTTTACATCAGCAATTAATACACCGTCAAAGGCTGCAAAGGCATTGCGCGTGATCCATTTACTAGAGAGAATAGTTGTCGTAGTGGTAAAGCTGAAGGTTTCGTTCGTCCAGCTGTACCCATTTGTGACGCATGCTTTCCAGTAATATTTCGTGCCGAGTTTGTTCATTGTTGTTGGAATTGTTGTGTAGGTGCCATCGTCGACGTTTGTGTAGGTTTTGATATTTTCCCACGTTCCTGATGAGTTTGTTTGGAATGTTATACTCATCAAGTTACCATTCGGATCAGAAACACTGACAGACAATGTTGGATTCGTGTATACATTAATCGCCCCGTTTTGTGGTTTCTCGTTCGAGACTGAAGGGGCAATGGTATGTGATTGTTCTGGTCCAACAGTATAGAAGGCAGATGGATTACCTTGATTGTTAAAGCACGTCTGAATCCATGCCATAGATCTAAAGGTATTGGAGATTCGAACCTCATCAAGGAAACCATTTAACTCCCTTCCAGCGATGTAAGTACTTTTGCCAATATGCAGCGGAACGTCCACATTGTTGTTGATTCCAGAAATTGTAGATGTTCCAGTTACAGATATTTGTTGTCCGTTAATGTAGAATCTTGGCACCGTGTTTGCTTGCCAGACGACAACTACGTAATACCATTGAGTAGTAAATGGAGTGTAGCGAGCGTACCAGTATGCATAGTTAGCTCCATCTACTGAGGCGAAAAATTCAAAACCATTAGAAGGATTATAATCAATAAAGTATGCTCTGCGGTTGCTCACAGTGTCATACTTGTTCAATATTGTCTGTCTTTTGTTGGTTACATCTAATTTTAGCCAAAAGCTTGCTGTAAACGCTACGTTGTAACCTGAAAGTGTGTCACTGTGAGGCACCTCGATATATCCGCTTGTTCCGTCAAACTCGGAAGCACCATCGATTTTACCCGTTATCCCTTCGGTTACACCCGCATAGATTGTACCATCATTGCCAAAAGCCGTCGAGTCGAAGCATTGAGGACCAGACTTTTCTTCTAGATGTTGGATCATCACATAGTTAGAGTCCCATACCGCTGCCGGGTTTTCTTGATTTTCCGCAGCTGAATTTCCATAGTACATGTATATTAGTGTGTCAACTGTCGAAGAAAGGGTAGGTAAACCAACCCACGCAACGAGATGCCCAGAACCTCCATCATATGATTCTATTTCGTGATCAAGCTTTATGTTAGCGTCGCTAACGAAGGCAATGTCGTCACCACTTAGCTGGGCATGGCTCATCAAATCGCCATCAATAATATCGATTAATATCGGAAAATGTAATAGATCACCGACCACTTTGCTATGATCTATGGTTATTGCTTTCCGATATTGCCAATCAGTGTTCCACCAACCTCCAGGTGACCCGACAACGATTGGTATAAGGTTTAATAATGGAATGAGAAAGAAATTTATTAGAAGTGCAGCTAGGAGTACAAAAGCTGCAGATTTTCGATAACAAGACCTAGAAATTAGCATTCCTTCTCCCACTTCTCCTCAAATGTTTAAGCAATCCTGATTTATAAATGCTTACAGAAGTTTGTTCTATAACTTTTATATAGATGAGAATAAGACAGCTTTCGAAGATTTATAATCCTCAAATAATATTAATCTCTAATTGTATTTATGCTTTACAAGTGCACAGAAATACTTATCATATCGTAATACATAATATACTGAGGCGCTTGCTAGCAATGATAATCTTTAGATGATGAACATGAAAGAAGCAATATTCGCAGTATCACTTGTGATTCTTTTGATTTTTAGTGAGTTTGGCTTTGTGATGTCTTCAAGCACACAAGAATCTGCTACTGTTCAATCATATGGAAAGGTGTTGTACACAAAACGTTTTCGCGTAGGAGTGAATTATCTTTCGCTGTATTACATGTATTCAAACACTTACACAGCGAATGATACATTACGAAGAGACTTTAACAATTTTCAACAAGATGGAATAGATACAATCAGTTTATGTCTTCCGTGGTATAGATTGGAAGGAGATACGCGAGGTAGCTATGACGGAGTATACGCTGATAAAACTCCTTATGGCAGAAGAGTTTTGGACAATATTAAGCGTATTGTGCAAATTGCAAAAGAGTATGACATCAAAGTCATTTTTACGATTCATACACTTTGGGGACCAGACGACAGTCCTTGGTGTACACCTGACTATGTTATCGATCCGATAAGCAACAAGAACATCGGATTAGCTGTCGTAAGGAGTGAAGAAATGAAGCAAGCATTTGTTGATATGTTCAATTACACAGTGCAATATTTGGTCGATACGCCTGGGATATACGCCTTCGCTCTTCTCAATGAACCATGGTATTGGGGAAGGACAGCAAGCGAACATGACTTTATCACCAGCAACGGAAAAACCCAAAAAGAGAATTTCATCGAAATAATTCAAGAGATGTCCAACATGGTTGATCAGTACTATGGATGCAAGAAAACGATAAGGTTTATTTGCTCTCTTTTTCAGAGAGATTGGAATTGGGATCAAAGGATTTTTGATGCCCTGGATTTTATCTCTTTTAACGCTTATCCTAGTCCAGCTCTAGGCAATAGCTATCTTGACTTAATACGTAACAATGTTGAAGGTTGTATTCAACGTAATAAGCAAGTTTGGATAACAGAGTTCGGATATGCAACTAGTGATGACCTAGAACAACAGCAGGTTTATAGGTATGCTGTAAGCTTCTTTAAGACACTACCAATAGAAGGATATATTGCGTGGTTTTGGCGCGGAGACTCGTCAATCTCTAATCCAGGGAGTCTAGGAAGTGGTTATAACCTATGCAAAAACATCGAAGGAGAGCCTAGACCTGCGTATTACGATTTAATCTAATCAACTCACTTTAGGATTAATTTATTGTTCAACTAACTCTTTCTTTTTCCAATATTCGTTAGCAACTAAAGAAACGATTTTTCTCATTTTTCCCGAAGAATCTCGAGGGATTTCTTCAACTAATTGAAATTCGACTTGCATTTCATTGCCGAAGAGCTCTTTTATCCTTTGCGTTCCCTTTTTTATTGCCTGATTAAGTGGAAAGTCCTTATTGGCTTTTATTAAAATTCTTAGCGTATTTTTCTTCTCTTGGACGACTCTAAATTGTTCTATTCCTTGAATGCCGCCAAAAGGGTCTGGATAGAAAACTCTGGGCGAAAGAATTCTATCATCAGGAGAAACTATAAGATCGTCAGCTCGACCTTCGATTGTCTTCAATAAGGGTAATCCCCTACCACAAGAGCACTGTTCGCCATCATATATGCCGAGATCACCTATTTTGTATCTTATGAGTGGCATGGCATAATTATTTAGACCAGTACAAACAATTTCGCCTATTTCATTTGGAGAGACATTTTCTTCATTTGCATCCAAGAACTCCATTACAAGATTATCACTTTCTATGTGGTAGCCTGTATGATTACCGCATTGCCAAGCCATAAGACCAAACTCAATAGATCCATATAAGTCGGTAGGTTCAACTCCAAAAGATTGCCTCACGGTTTTCCTTGTCTCCATGTCGAGGAGCTCAGATGTTGTAAAAATCAATCTTGGTCGCGAAATAATATTCTCTCTAATTACGTTGGACAAAATTGCTAGCGATGATGGATAGCTTTGTATAGCTTCGGGTCTATATCTTCTAAGCAAAGCAAATTGTTCTTTGGGATCGTCAAATATGGAAATATATGCCCTTCTAAGTAAACCGAAGTATTCATATATTCTCGGCTTTTTCTGAAAGTTGTGAGGGTGAGTAATAAAAGCCATTTTGTCTCTAAACTTGAAACCGTTTTCTAAATATGCTCTAATCCAATGTGCTCCGTCATAAGAAATAGCTTTACGATCAAAGAATATCGCTAACGGAATTCCTGTAGAACCACTCGTTGTTCGCTTGAAACATTTTCTTTGATCAAAATTTTTCGCAACCAATTCTACTGGAAGACTCGCATGAATCTCGTCTTTAGTAGTGACTGGAATCTTGACTAGATCAGCTATAGATCTAATATCGTCAGGTTTAACATTAGCGCGGTCAAATTTTTTATGGTAGAAATAAACGTTCTCATAGGCATATTTAACAATTTTTCTAAGCTTCTTTCTTTGAATTTTTTCAATAAGGAGGGGAGTTAACCATGGGAATTTTCGGATTTTAAATAGGTAATAACAAGCGCGTAAGCTCATCTTAAAGGTTCACTCTCTTTTTTCTATTGAAGGTTCTTCATCTAAGAGATCGCTTAGTACCAGTTTGATAGTCATTCGCACATGTTCTCTAAGTGCGGGAATCCTCAGTGCCAGTTGTCTGCGAACTCTTTTGCTTTCAGTCAAAACGTATAGAGTTTTTGATAGAAGCGTTTCAGAAGTAAGGTTTTGTATTTCTAGGGCAACATCTTCGAGGTCGAGCTGTCTCAAAAATCCTATCTGTTTGTGTTCGCATACAATAAATAGAAAAGGCACGTTTTCCAATGCTGCAAGAATGCCCGCGTGTAATCTCGTTGTTAAAAGAAGCTGTAATTGTTCTATGTAAAACATCAAATCTTCAGATTTGTCTAATGCCAGTACTTTGCTTCTATTTCTATGTATCATATTCTTTTGGATTTCCAGGCAAACACTAAGATCATCGTCTTTCAATCCAGGGGTGATATTGCTTGGCAAGAAGATAACATCTGCTTCAAGATTCTCAACAAGGTAATCTAGAACTTTTGAGTGCGCCAAAACATATGAATTGCGGTCAAGATTGTCAAAGTCTCCCACTCGAGGACATACTCCAATAAAAAGCTTATTGGAAATTGAAGTTTTTCCGTCCAAAAGTAGAGCAACATCGCCAGTAACATATAAGCGAGTTGGAAGTTTCATTGCTTTCAGCATTTCTAAAGAATATTGTTCCCTTAATATAACAGCGTCAACATTGGCAAGAATAACTCTCAAAATAAAACGTCCAAATTTAGTCCTGAAAGGTCCAATAGATTGAGGAAAAAGCACAACGAATTTTCTAAAAACTCTTTTTGAGACTATTATTTCAAAAGCTCGTACAATAAGAGAACCAAGATGAGCAACTTTTGAGTAGGCGGTTTGAGGGAGGGTAAAAAACCCTTCTTTCAGATACCCACCTCCTGTTGCAATGATCAGATCAGCCTCTTTGAAGCGTTTTAATGTCTCAAGTCTATATCCGAATGGGAAACGAAATTTGACAAAAAAAGTTGAGACGAGTGACAGAAAGATTTGTTCTAGAATTATCAAAGGGTAAAAAAGTTTCTTTATTTTACTTTTCACTGATTTGTAATGAGATATTCTAAGATCAATTAATGGAGGATATACCAAAAGATTCGAGTGTATTTTTGCAAGACTTGCTGGATAAGTAGCGCACACAGAAATTTCTACATTTGGTATTTCATCTTTTAAAGCTTGAATTTCGCTCTCCAAAATTGCTAGATCTCCCTTGTTTCTAGCATCATGAAACCCGATTATATGAATACGTTTTATCATTTTTTTCACATAATGATTATTGAATAGGTTCACCAGAAACCACACTGCCTATGTATGCTTTAAGTAAACGATAAAATTGGGATTCGAATAGATTCCATTGTAGTGAATTGATTGAGTTAGATTTTCTTTTATACTGATAATAAACTGTGGTTCTCCCAAGAAGAAATTATATGTTTCAGATACACCATAAGATAAGCACACAAATCTAGGCCAATTAACATATTTTTCTTCGATATCCTTTATAACTAATACGTCATTCTTCCACTCGGTACTTGAAAAAGATGTATATCTGTAATTATCACGATATTCGATTTCTCTATACTGGCCGATTACATATCCATAAGTTGTAACTCGACTGAAGAACTCCGCACCTTTGAGTTCACTTGGAGGTACATAATCCATGGATTCGTTACCATAACGAGCAATCATATAAAGAGACGGTGTCAAGAAAATCAAAAACACCAATAATAGGCAGTATAATATTTTCCGGCTCCAGCCTTTAACAATAAAGTAACACAAAGGAACCAAACTGAAAAGAAAGATTCGCATAAATAGTTCACCACCATAACTGGAAAAGAACAAAAGTAGGCATATACTCAACATCATCAAAAAAAGTTTTTTTTCAGTTTTACCATTCTCTCTCTTTATGTGCATTACGGTTATTCCTATAAAACCTAAAAGTAAAACTAACGCAGAGAAAACTAGACGAGTCTGTGATGCAATAACTCGTCCTGGACTTCCTGCAACTCTTGATACAACACTAGTTTGAAACTTAAACCAGAAATCAAACGCTCGTTTAATGAGCGCCTCAGCATTCCATTCAAGATATATGGTAGCCCCGAACATGGTCCAAAATCCAAATATCACTATAAGAAGGACAACAATAGACAATTTTCGAAATTGCTTAAAAGCAAAAAACACAAGTATTAAGGAGAGTACTACAACAGAGGACAACAAATGGTTGCTTGCCACAAGAAAGAAAAGCAGGGACATCAAAATTAACCAATTGCGAGCGCGTGTATTATTATTCCCAAATTTAAAAAGTACCAGTGAAAAAAGCACGAAAGCGAAAAAACCTAGACTCTGCATGCTAAAGTAATCTTGACCAATCCAATTAACGATGTAAAATATCCACATTGCAATCCAGCATTGCTCGGTATTATTGAACATCAACCGAAAGAAAGCAAAGAGTGGAAAGAATAGAATAAAATTGTACATTGTGGGATACATACTCAAAATCAGTTCCGCTGGCACTGCGGCAACTTGCACGAAAATGCTCTCCAATATGCTAAATGCAGGCCAATTGTGAATCCATTGGGCTGATGGATTTATATAACCTTTCTTTATAACATAGTCAACTGAATGATAATTTGCATAAGTAGAAGAAAACCTAGGTGTGCCTTCAACTAAGACTGGAGTGAGGTTTATGAAAACAATCAATAGAGCAAATTGACAAAAGAGTATACGCTGATGTTCATTTTTCATATTAAGAGTTATAAAAAAAGACATAGATAGAATAGTGAGGGAGATTATGAAGCCTATGGGCATAACCGAAAATAAACCTAAAAATCTTAGGCCTTCGGGTATTCCTTCTCTAGCTTCAAAAGCAGAGGACAACCATAGAAATAGTGAAACAAGCACTAAAACATAGGAAAAGATAGATTCTTTTTTCATCACATCACCAACGTCGTTTCCCTTACTTGCGTGCAAAGGATTCGTAAACGTCTCCCAAGAGTTTCGTCGTAAGTTCTATGTTAAATCTTTCTTTTACAGTTTTTCTTGCTTTCTCACTAATGAGATCAATGAGATTTTGATCTCTAATAAGCTTGCACAAAACATTACTAACTTCATTTATACTCGCAGGATATGATACCAAGAAGCCATTCTCATGATTTGAGACGATATTGCGGTTTCCACCAACATTAGTAACGACCGGTACTAGTCCATAAGCCATAGCTTCTGTTAATGCCATAGAATGTGATTCATAGGATGAAAGTAGAACAAAAACATGAGCGGTAGCATAAAGTTGATTAAGTTCACTCTCCGAAACTCGTCCGAGAATTCTTACCTTATCTTTTACCTTCAGGTTATTAACAAGTTCGGCAAGTTCATCTCTAAAGGGACCATCACCTATAATTTTTAGTGTTACGTCCCCAGAAATTTGTGCAAAAGCTTTAACTAGAAAACGTAACCCCTTTTTTTCTTCTAATCTCCCTACATACAAAATGGTCTTTGGGTTAATAAGTCGCCGATATTTGTGCAAAACTAAATTAATACTTTCGACATCAACTCCATTTGGTATGTATAAGATTTTTTCGTCAAAGTTGCCGATTTTTCTTATTGTATGTATTTCATTAGGTGAAATAGTCACTATCTTGTCAGCCCTATTGAAGATCAACTTGTTGGCAGTCAAATTGTAAACCATGAAAACATATCTGGGCACTTTGCTGAACCCAAAGTGAGGAGTAACCAATAGTGGAATAGCATTCTTTCTTTTAGCTAGTGCTGCAGCAAAGGACGTGAATTGTTGACATCCATGAGCGTGAATGATATCTGCATCGACATTTCTTAGTGCAGAGTACAAACTTGGAGAAAAGTATAGAATTTCGCCTGGAGCCATTGATGGAAATTCTGTAATCCTAACATTCTTTTTCTGAAATCTAAATGGTCTTTTTCTACGCGGATTAGTCGTATATATCTCTATTTCAAATCTTCCAGCAAGGTGTTGAGAAATATTCCATATTGCTTTTTCAATTCCTCCAATGAATGTCGGATAAGTTCGATGGCACACTTCAATGATCTTCATAGAGAACCTAACCTTAAAGTATATCGCGCGCTAACCACTTGATTGTTCAACATCAAGTGACTTCTCGCGCTCCCGAAATCATTATGTAGGCAATCAAAAATTCTCGTTCAGTGAAGATCAGCATTGAGTAGCTTGTGCATTTATTGTTTGATGGTTATGAGTTTTGAGAGAACTTCGTTTAGAGTGTCTCTTATTTGTTTTTGAAGTTCAGGAATTGTTAATGAGAGTTGCTTCTTAATAATTCCTCTATTATTCCAACTATAGTCTACTACAGATTTGAGAACATCATAAGACACCTCATCGATGTTTACACTATTATTCTCCAAACCAAGTTGTTCCAACAAGCCTTTTTGTTTATGTTCATATACCATAGAAACAAACGGGACACAGTTTATAGAAGCCAAAATGCTTGGGTGCATTCTAGTGGTTATAAGCAAGTCTAATTGTCTTACTAAACATTCGAATTCTCTAGCTGTTTGAACTTTAAATATTTCAGCTTTATCTTTGTGTATCATTTTTTGAAGTATCATTAAGCATAGTTCAAGATCATCCGGTACTTTTTCTTTCGTGGCAGCTTTTGCTCGCTCAGATTGACTTGGAAGAAAAACGACGCTTATCCCATGTTTAGTAAGGAGATAGTCTAGTACCTTTGCAATTGCCGATACATATGTTTGTACGCGAACTCCAGATAGTTCATGAGGAAGACAAGGAGAAACACCAACTGAAGGTCGATCTAGTTTGTAATTGCATTTTGAACATCCTTCAAATAAAAATGCCATATCTGATGTCAAATAAATTGGGGTTTTCGTTTCAATGTTTTTAATAAACTCTGAAAAATTCTCCCTTAATAGTATTGCATCTAGATTCCTAAATATAAAACTTGCTAACTGACGCCCAAAAAATGTCCTGAAAGGTCCTACGGACTGAGGGAAAGTTATGAAAGGTTTTCGAAAAACTTTTTTGGCAACAAAAACATCACAAACTCCCCAGAAAAGTACGAATAGGTTAGCGGTTCTTGAATATATGGGATATTTGTTCTGGCGAAAAGACCCATCCATAAAAGGTTCATGACCTGAAGAGATAATAAGGTCCGCATATAAAAATTGGTTTAAAGTGTCAGCTCGATAGGGTGCTTTGAGGTGAATTTTCAGAAAGATTATTGACATTGCAGAAAGAAGAACTTGTATAACCAGCAGCAACGGACAAAGAATTGTAGGGCAATCCTTTCCTTTTATTTTTAGATCAACTAGAGGTCGACAGAAATGAACATCAGGCTCGATATATGTGAACAATTTTTCTGACCAAAGAGTAGAAGCAGAGATTTCTATGCGTGGAAAAATTCTTTTAAGGAGGCTAATTTCGCTTTGGAAAATGGCTTGATCACCCTTGTTGCTGGGGATGCACACTTGTGTTATAAATACTCGAACCATGCTTGTTCCCTACATTTCGATTGAAACGCAGTAAAGATTGCTAATATTTAAAGCGCTTAAAGATTATCTACATTCTGGAGACGAAGGACTGAAGAGAAGACGACGAATCAGTAAAGAAATTTTGACTTCGTTCCAAAAGAGGAATAATAGTAACCTTAGTAGCGAAGATGACTTCGTGGATAAATGGATAATGAAATAACACAAAAGGGCATTAGGAAGAGACATCAATTCTGGCTTTTGAGAAAAGTCACTCAAATTATAGTTAGGTATGACTTTGCCAAATTTCTTCCAGACCCAAAATCTCGCTGAGAATGTCTTCTTCTTGAACTTTAAGTTCTTTTTTTGGGACCGTACAATATCATGAGCAGTTGTGTTCATAATAAAAATCTTCTTGTTTACCTGCGCATCTTTCAAAATTTCTTCACCGAATTTAGACCTTGTTATAATAACCGAAATCCCCTTTCGGTTACGTTTGAACTCGGGTAACCAAGCGTCGCCAAACGAAATGTCTGCAAGTTCATTTGTAACATCAGTACACAAAGCACAACGTGAAGGAGTAAAAAACCACGATCCAAGTATTGAATAGTACTTGTGATATGGAATAAATCGTTCGCCACCATTCTTTAACACCAATGTCATACCACCTGGCCAACCCGTTCCTCGATAATCTAATTTTGTTAAGTTATCTTTTTTAACGTTAATTTTTTCCAGAATAAATTCCGTCCCCTTGAAATTGCAAGTATGCGAACAGAAAAGCCCTATTCGAAGGACTATTTTTTCTTCTAACTTCTCATTGACTATTTCTGCCTTCCTCACACCGTGAATATGACAGGGAAGACCAACAATCGCAAATTTTCCATTTTCTTTTAGAATTTGCTTCAACGCAACATTTAGCGCTACAGGACAGTATTTCGACTTTGAAGCGGAAATTATCTCTCCTTTTGTCTTTGCTATTATCGCTTCTGGCTCCAATGGCCGATCTTTTCTCATACAAACTACTAAAGCGCCATCAATTATGTTTTTTTCCAAAGCAAAAATCAGCAACTGCGTTACCAAACCACCTGAGGAAGAGCAACGTCGTATTTTGTCGTCTGTTGAATAGCCAATATAGCACCCCATATAATTTCCGAGCCATCTATCGTTTGGCTGTATTCCAAATATTTTGGCGTTCAACTTTCGGAAATCCACAAAATGCCCCGGACAAGATTCGAAACAAAGACTGCAATAGTTGCATTTTTTTTCTTGTATTTGGGCCAAATAAATCCCGTTATACGTTTGCATCTCAATAGCCTTTGCTGGACATACGCCAACGCAAGTTCCACAACCAGTACATAATTGGTTATTAACAACTTCTGTTATTCTATTCAATATCTCAACCCAGCATCCAAATTCTATCAGATAGAAATCCTATGAAAACTAATGATGTAAAAGAAAGCAAAGCCAATAACTGTCTAAAACAGCTTAGCGACTTCTGAGCCTAACAACAGAAAAACCTGAGAAAACAGCAAAAACTGAAAACAGCAAAACTATCAATTGACACAAGTTGGCAATCAAGTAAATCCGCCTTAACCTTGAAGGAATCGCAACTTTCAACAAGTACTTCAAATACTCATCCTCAGTCGACAACACCTTTGAAGAAACCTGCTTTGAACCTGAAATCAAAGCCTTAGAAACTCCCTCATAAAAAGACCGCTCAAACAAATACCTAAAACCAAGCCTATCACGGCTAACCCTATGAAAAACTACGGCAGAAGGCTCATACACAATCTTCGAACCGAGCATCTTCTCTGAAATCCTCTTCGAAAGCTCCGGCTCCTCTCCAGCCAAAAGCTTCTTGCCAAATCTACCCACATCAGACCTAAAATAACCAACTTTCTCAAAAACACTTTTCCTAAAAGACATATTACATCCAATAGGATTCCTCACACAAGCTCTATGTTCTGGAAGTCCCTTGTACGAGCAACCAACAACCCAATTCAGTTCTTCCGGAAACCAAGCAGGAGAACCGCTCTCCCACAACGGCTTAATAAGACCACCCACACCTACAACCATGGGATCCTCATAATTCTTAATAAGATTTTCCAGCCAATTCACATCAGCAACCGCATCATCATCAACAAAAGCAATGATTTCGCCTCTAGCGTTTTTAACGCCAGCATTTCGAGCATTAGACAAGCCACACTTATCACTTACAACAATCTTCACGTCATCAGATAATCGCGACTCATAAAACTCAACTAGATCTGGAACAGGATCCAAAACCAAAATCACTTCCACCGGCTTGAACGACTGCTTTCTTAAAGACGCAATACAATCTAAAAGATAGCTCAACCTATTTTTAGAATACGTAGAAACTACAACAGAAACTTCCCTCAAAATACTTACCAACCATAACAACAGAAATAACAATCAACTGAATCATAGACGAAAATGCTTCATGTCTAGTTTTCAGACTTTAAAAGCTCTCGACAACTCAGCCTTACCGCTTCTTCGCTGTTAAGCTTAGGCCTCCAACCAAGATTCACCAATTTATCCGTAGATAGCAACATCGTTTTTACGTCTCCCCTCCAACCGCGACCGCCATCAACCCCGCCAGTGAAACGAAAAACAACTTCCCGCAAACCCATTTCCTCACAAACAACCTCAGCAACGCGTACAACATCAATCTGATCCAACGAACCAACATTATAAACCTCAACAAACTCGCCCTCGCCAAAGCCCTACACAAAAGCTGACAATTAAACAGACCGTGAACCATAGTCAAAAGCAAATTTCCAACAAAACTTAAAGCCCTCTCAAATGTCGGCGGCACGCAGAAAATTGAGAAGACGACAAATAAGCAGGGAACCATTCTAAATGTACGCCTACACAGAAAAACATGGGAAAGGATTTAAGTGTGCTTTTCTACTTTTCTACTGGTGGAAAAATGTCAGCAACAATAAAGATCGAACGAGGGAAAAAAGAAAAACTTGACAAGTTCCTCGCTTCGCTCCTACTACGAGAAGGCATAAAAATAACCCTACAAGAAGCCCTAAGCCTAATAATAGACTACGCCCTCCAAAACGAAGAACAAATAATCCAA
>Ga0315280_10006954_pt1 | contig 15418 bp, 13 predicted proteins | sample YL17G06_40_MG_FD_203697 | JGI IMG/M metagenome (GOLD analysis project Ga0315280, IMG submission 203697) | Sediment microbial communities from Yellowstone Lake, YNP, Wyoming, USA - YL17G06_40 | ecosystem: Environmental > Aquatic > Freshwater > Lake > Sediment | place: USA: Wyoming | collected... | reverse complement strand
AGGTCGGCTGTGGATATCGCCGCGGCTTCCACCGCCACCACCTGCGTGAAGCGTCGGGCGAGAGGAAGGGTGAACAGCCCCACACCCGCGAAAAGGTCGAGCGCCAGCATTTGACGGTCGGAATCTGCCGCTAGAGCGGCGGCCGATTCTTCACTCGTCACCGCGGCCACTAGCTCCGGAAGCAGGAACCGCGAAGCCTGGAAGAAGGAGCCGGGACTGACCCGGTGCCGAAAGTCGCCCACGGAATAGTTGAGTGCCGCTTCGCCAAAGACGCGCAATTCCTGGCCGGTTTCGACGGCCACACTCACGACGCCGCTTAACCGCGCCAGCATCTCTCGCGCTATCGCTTCCGCCTCATTCGAGTTAAGGCTGCCGCGCAAGGTGACCGCCACGCGTTCGTCCCGATGGTCGGCCAGCAGCTCAATTTCCTGGCAGCCCACAAGGCGCGCAGACCACGCCGCGGCGCGTAGCTCGCTTAGGATCGCATTCAAGCGGGGCGACAGAATCAGGCAAACGTCAATGGGATACAGCCGGTGGGACTCTGGTTCGAAAAAGCCCAGGGCGACCTGGCCATCAGGCGGGCGGGCGACTTTCAGTTGCGCCTGATTGCGATAGTTCCACGGATGCGCGGCGTGGAGCGGAATTTCAGAGCCCCAGTGGATATGGCCAATGCGGCGCAATGTTTCGCGCAGGATTTCACCCTTCGCAACCGTCTGGAGTTCAGGCTTCAGGTGCTGGTACTGGCATCCGCCACAACGGCCAAAGTACGGACACGGCGGCTCGACGCGCTCGGGCGACGCCTCCAGCACGCGCCGTGGGCGGGCATGCACCACACCCTTGGCGGTGCGCATCGCTTCCACTTCCAGGCGTTCGCCCGCCAGCGCACGCGGGACGAGCACGGTCCGACCCTGGTAGTGTCCCAGGGCGTCACCGCCGTAAATCAACTTTTGCGGAATCAGCTCAAAGGGCACAGATTTGAAATCTCAAATTTGAGATCTCAGAGGTAGAACAAGCTCAGGCGCGGAACCCGGTGGTGCTCAAACAAGCGCTTCTTCAAGAACTGCCGTTCCAGGGATTCAATCTGGGGGCCCGTCATTTTCCGGCGGTAAGGAGCCAATCCGCCCTCCACCTCGCGGCGAAACTGAGCAAGCAAATCAACCGAAGCGGCGCGGGTCAGCGAGGCCGTCAGTTTTTCCTCGAGCGCGGTCAACTGCCTTTCCAGCTCTTCCAGATCCGGCACGGCGTGGCTGGGCGCGCGCCCCGCCGCTTCGCGCACCGTAGCGGCAGCCGTGGAGAGGTCTTCCGCCACCACCGACTGGCCGCTGGCTCCTGCCTGCCCCGCCGCCTTGTCCAGAGCCGCCGCATTACGCTCGAGGAAATTCACAATCTCTTCGACCGCAAAGGGAGCAACGCTCGGCCTCTCCTCGACCCGCTGCGCAGAGCGCTTGCTTTCACCCGCCGCCGCGCCCATTTCTTGGGCAGCCGCAAGGACTAGCTGCGTGCAATAGGTCAGGCTATTGATTTTCTGGATCCTGCGCGGCCGCGCCTGGAACTTGGCAAAAGACCGCTCGATGCCCAGCAGGACTGCCTCGAGCGGAATGCCTGCTTCTTTCCAGGATTCGATCAGGGCCCAATCGAGGGTAGACAGGAGGGCTGGCGCATTACGGCAGCGGCGGTAGCATTCCTCAATTTCGGTAAAGTAATTGAAGTAATTCTCCACCGTCGCAATCCTACTTCTGTCGCGGGCCCGGGGCGTTGCGCTCATAGATGATGCGCAGACCCTCGAGCGTGAGCGAGGGGTCAACCGGCGGCTTGTACTTGGAGGCGGCGGCGACGAGCAAAGCCTGGCCGCCCGTGGCAACCACCTTGGTCCTTTCGCCCAGCACGGCGTACAGGCGGTCGAGGATGCCATCCACTAGGGCCACCGCGCCGTAGAAAAGGCCGGATTGCATGCTGCCGACGGTATTGGTTCCGATGACGCGCTCAGGCTCGCGGATCTCCACGCGCGGCAGTCGCGCCGCCTGCTGGAACAGCGCCTCGGAAGAAATCCCGATGCCGGGCGCAATTACGCCTCCCAGGTATTCGCCCTTCTCCGAGATGGCGTCAAAGGTGATGGCGGTGCCGAAATCCACCACCACACAGGGGCCACCGTACTTCTCAAATGCCGCCACGGCGTCCGCGATGCGGTCGGCTCCCACCTCCTGGGGATTGTCGTAATGAATCGCCATGCCCGTGCGCGTGCCCGGCCCCAGGAACATCGCGTTCAGACGAAAATACTTCGCCGACATCTCCTCCAGGACCGCGTTGAGCGGCGGGACAACGCTCGCGACCATGACCCCATTGATCTGACTGGGCTGGATGTCGTCCAGAGTGAAAAGGCTGCGCATCAGGATGCCATACTCGTCGGCGGTCTGGCCGCGGTTGGTGGAGAGGCGCCACTGGGCACGCAGCTCCTTGCCCTCGTAAACCCCCAGAACCGTGTTCGTGTTTCCGACGTCAATGACCAGGAGCATGTGCAAGCCGTCAGCAGTCAGCGATCAGCCGTCAGCAAGCCTTTTTGCCATGGAAAGCTGAAGGCTGATAGCTGACTGCTTCTTTTTCATTTTACTTCAGTTATTTCCCCTGAGACCAACGACTCTTCCCGGCCATCCTCGCGGCGAATGCGCAAGGCCCCATTCGGCTCCAGACCCGCCGTCGTGGCCGCAAATTCGTCGGAGCCCGAAAGGACGCGGATGCGTTTACCTTCCGCGTAGCTCGAAGCGGCCGCCCAGGCTTGGGCGATAGCCGCGCTGCCGTCGTCCAGCAGCAAGCGGTATTTCTTTTCGAGCTCTTTCAACAGGGCCGCCAGAATCTGCGCCCGCGAGTAAATCTTCCGGCCTTCCATCCGCAATGACGTGGCAATCTGCTTCAAGCTCGCGGGCATCTCGCGGTGGTTCACGTTGAGTCCTATCCCCAGGACCACGGCGTGCAGCCGGTCGAGCTCGGCGCTCATCTCCGTCAAGATCCCGCACACTTTCTTCCCGTTGATGAGCAGGTCATTAGGCCAGCGGATGTCAACGGGCAATCCTGTTGTGCTGCGGACCGCCTGGTGCACCGCCACGCCGGCCAGCAGCGTGAGCACCGAAGCGGCCGCAGGCGCCAGGGGCGGCCGCAGGATGATGGAGGCGTAGATGCCGCTGGATTTCTCCGAGTACCAGTCCCGCCCCAAGCGTCCTCGTCCCGCGGTTTGCTCTTCGGCCACCACCACGGTTCCGTGCTCCGCGCCCTGCGCAGCCAGCTCCAGCGCGACATTGTTGGTGGAATCCGTGCGGAAATAGTGAACGATCCGGTGCCCGATCTGATTCTCGCCCAATTCGGGCCGGATCAGGCTCGGAGCCAGGATGTCGGGAAGCTTCTGGAGTTGGTAGCCGCTGGCAGTATGCCCCTTGATTTCCACCCCCAGCGCCCGCAACTTCTCGATGTACATCCACACCGTGGAGCGCGTCACCCCGATTTCCGAGGCAATTTTGGGGCCCGGCACTATGACGGTGGCATTCTTCACCAGCAGGTAGATCAGCTTGTCAATCTTGCGGTCAGTGGTTCCGCTGGCCATATGTTCGCCCCGCTGTAGCGGTGGTCTGCAACCGCCGGCCGAGTTCGGCGCTCGCAGAGCGCCGCTACAAAGGTTCAATCAAGAAGTGAATATCCGCGGCGGGCGCTGAGTGCGTCAGCGCACCCACGGAGATGTAATCCACGCCGGTCTCGCCGTAGGCGCGAATGTTCGCCGCGCTTATCCCTCCAGAGACTTCCAGTCGCAGGCGTCGCGCCGTGCGCACGACGCACTCCCGCACTTCGTCTGGAGTCATGTTGTCAAGCAAAGCCACGTCCGCTCCCGCGCCAATGGCCTCCTCAAGCTCCGCCACGTTCGAGACTTCCACTTCGACGAGCATTCCCGGCGGACGCTGCCGCCGCGCGCTCTCGACGGCCGGCCGAATTCCCCCCGCCAAACGCAAATGATTGTTCTTGATGAGAATCCCGTCATCCAGGCGCAGGCGATGGTTGCGGCCCCCGCCCACCCGGACCGCGTATTTTTCCACGGCTCTCAGCCCGGGAGTAGTCTTTCGCGTATCGAGCAGCTCCACGTTGAGGCCTGCAAGCTCGGTCTTCTGCCGCCGGGTCAGGGTGGCGATGCCGCAGAGGCGTTGGAGGAAGTTCAACGCCACGCGTTCCCCGGCCAGCAGCACCGCCGCCGTGCCGCTCGCGACCGCCAGTCGAGTGTCCGGCCCCACCTCCGCCCCTTCTTCAACCAGCGGCTCCCAGCCAATGGATGGCTCAAGCACCCGGAAAACCTCCGCCGCCACGGGCAGGCCCGCCACAACAAGGGCCTGCTTATTGATGAAGGCGCCGCGCGCCTGCTTGCCTTGGGGAACGGTCAGGCGCGTTGTCAGGTCACCGCTGCCCAGGTCTTCCTTCAACGCTCCCTCGACGAGCGCCCGAAGTTCCCCCGGCGCAACTGCACCGGCACGCGCTGCGGAAGAACTGCCGGGATCTCGCACGATTCAGCCCAGCCTCTCCAGAGAGTCAACGACTTTGCGGTAGTGAACGTTCAATTCCGCGTGGCGGTGCTCTGTGCTCCGCACCACTTCCTGCGGGGCGCGGCTCAAGAACTCCTGGTTCTCCAACTGCTTCTTCACCTGGGCGAGCTGACGCTCCAGCTTCTCCTTTTCTTTCTGCAAGCGAGCGCGTTCGGCTTCCTGATCCACGCGCTCCTCATGGAAGAGGCGCAGATCGAAAGTAGGGGTCACGCGCACCGCGCCGACTTCCGCCGCCAGCCGGCCGCGCGTGAAGTTCAACGCCTTGAGGCCGGCCAAGCGCAGCACCGCCTCCTGCTGCGTGCGGAACAGCTCCAGCACTCGCAGGTCTTCACTGGCCACCTGCGCGCTGGGCTTTAGGTTCTGCAGGCCCATTTCGGCCTTGGCGTTCCTCGCCGTCACAATGAATTCCTGCACCGTCTCGAACTGCTTTTCGGAGACCGGGTCCGCCACGCGCTCGCTCGCCAAGGTGAAGGGCGCGAGCGAAAGCGAAGGCTCCCGGCCGGCGCGAGGAAGCCGGTGCCAGAGCTCCTCGGTAATAAAGGGCATGAAGGGCTGGAGCAGATGCAGCGAGGCCTCAAATATCCGCGCCAGATTCACCCAGGCTGCCGGCAGCTTGGCCCCATCGGGAGGGGCCGTGATCTCCGGCTTGACCCATTCGAGGTACCAGTCGCAGAACTCGTGCCAGAAAAAGTGGTAGACCTCAAAAGCCGCCTCGTGGAAACGATAGTTGCTGAGCGCCTCGTTCATCTTGCGGCTGACCGTGAGCAGGCGGGAGTAGATCCAGCGGTCAGCCAACTGCAAGTGCTCGGGGCCTGCCGCCGGCTCGTAACCCAGCCCGGGAAGGAGCTGGAGGGCCGCGCCCAGTCCCTCCTGTAGCGGTTCGGGCAGTTTCCGGAGGTTCATCAGGATGAACCGGCCCGCGTTCCAGATCTTGTTGGCGAAAGCGCGGTAGGACTCGAGCTTCTCGTAGCTGAAAGCGATATCGGTGCCGGGGGCCGCGCTGATGGCCAGCGCAAAGCGGGCCGCGTCCGTCCCGAATTTCTCCGTCACCTCCAGCGGGTCAATGACGTTGCCCTTGGTCTTCGACATCTTCTGCTTTTCCGCGTCGCGCACCATAGCGTGAATGTACAGTTCACGGAAGGGCACGTCGTGCATGAACTTCAGGCCCATCATGATCATGCGCGCGCCCCAGAAGAACAGGATGTCAAAGCCCATGATCATCAGGTCGGTGGGATAGAAGCGGCGCAGGTCCGGGGTATCGTCGGGCCAGCCGAGGGTGGCGAACGGCCACAACGCCGAACTGAACCAGGTATCGAGGACGTCGGTTTCACGCCGCAACTGCTGGTTCCGGCATTGCGGGCAAGCGGGCGGCGCCGCGCGCGCCACCATCACCTCGCCGCATTCGTCGCAGTACCAAACGGGGAGGCGGTGGCCCCACCAGAGCTGGCGCGAGATGCACCAGTCGTGGATGTTGGCCATCCAATCGAGATAAATCTTCTTGTAGTTCTCCGGCCCAATGCGGATCTTGCCCTCTTCCACCACGCGCAGGGCGGGCTCGGCCAGAGGCTTCATCTTCATGAACCACTGCGTGGAGAGCCGCGGCTCGATGACCGTCTTGCAGCGCTGGCAGGTGCCGAGGCTGAGCGCGTAATCCTGAATTTTCTCCAGCAGCCCGCGCTCGCGCAGGTCCTGCACGACCGCGTCGCGAGCCTCGTAACGGTCCAGCCCGCAGTAAGGGCCTGCCTCGGCAGTCATACGCGCATCTTCATCCATCACGTCGATGCGCGGCAGGTTGTGGCGCAGCGCGATTTCGAAGTCGTTAGCATCGTGTGCCGGGGTCACTTTCACGACCCCAGTGCCAAACTGCGGATCGACGAATTCATCGGCGATGACCGGGAGCACGCGCTCCAGCAGCGGCAACACCACTTTGCGCCCTACGACCGCACGGTAGCGCTCGTCGGCGGGGTTTACCGCCACGGCGGTATCGCCCAGCATGCTCTCGGGTCGCGTGGTGGCCACGGTAAGGTGCCCGGAGCCATCCGCAAAGGGATAGCGTATGTACCAGAGCTTGCCCGGGCCTTCCACATGCACGACTTCGAGATCCGAAACCGCTGTCCCGCACTGCGGGCACCAGTTCACAATGTACTTGCCGCGATAGATCAAGCCGTCTTCGTAGAGCCGGACAAAGACCTCGAGGACCGCGCGCGAGTATTCGGGATCCATGGTGAAGCGGTCGCGCGTCCAGTCGCAGGATGCTCCGAGCCGCTCCATTTGCTTGCGAATGGTACCCCCACTCTCTTCCTTCCATTTCCAGCAGTGTTCCAGGAACTTTTCCCGCCCCATTTGGAGCCGTCGGCGTCGTCCCATCCGCCTTAAGTCGCTGGTCGCGGGAGGCCCAGGGTCATCCCAAAGCTCTCTTCCCAATTCTTGTTCCACAATCATCTGTGTCGCAATGGACGCGTGGTCGGAGCCGGGCAGCCATAGGACGTTCTCACCGCGCATCCGGTGCCAGCGCATGACAACATCGATCTCCGTGTGCTCCAGCATGTGGCCCATGTGGAGCGAGCCGGTGATGTTCGGGGGCGGGATAACCAAGCAGAAGCGCGGACGGGCGGGGTCGTCACCAGGACGATAGAGGTTCTGCTCGACCCAGTAACGCGCCCACCGGGGTTCAATCGTCTCGGGCGAATAAACCTTGGGGATCTCTGCTTGCACGAAGCGCTGCTCCCAGACTCGCCGCTAAAAGGCTTGAAATCATACCACTATAGCCTCCAGCACAAGGGCAGTCAAACACTTCGCCCCCAGGAACGGGGAAGCACATAGAACACACTGCTCCCCTCCCCAGGCAGAGGGGAACCAACCGCTGCGTTCATTGAGTCTGGGAGGCGTCTGAGCCGAGCTCGGCGATAATTTCCTCAGCGAGTTGACGGGCCATGTCCTCAATCACCTGAGGAGGTAAGGCTGAGGGCGCCATCTTGAGGACGACCCGGTGGACGATAGCGTAAATCAGGTTGGCGTCAACCGCCGCCACGGGAGGGGGCGCGGGCGCCGCTTCGGGGACGGGGGCCGGGATTTCACCAACGGCTTCCGCTGGAGCCTCCGCTTCCGGCACGGCGAATCGTATCTGGCCGGCGCCCGCCTCGGTGAGCGAGTAGCTCTCCAGAGTGGTTGCGGCGATGGGAGGCACTTCGGCCACCGCAGCCTCAGGCACCGGTTCCGGCAAGGGGGGCGCAGCCTCGGGAGCAGGCTCGGGGACCGGCGCCTCAGCGGGCAACTCCTCGCTCAAAATCGGCTCAGCAATCTCTGCCGGCGCACGAGAGACCAACGTCGCCTCCGCACTGGGAGGAGGTGGAGGGGCGACGGCGGGCACTTCTTCGATCAGCACGGGTTCCACGGGGGCGATTTCCGGAGCCGCTTCTGCTGCCGGCGGCGCAACAGCTTCACCCGTTGGCGCCACCTCAGGCACAGGAGCTACCTGCTCCTCCACCACCAATTCGACGGCTGCCGGGACCGGCTCCGCTACCGCAGCTTCCGGCGCGGCGAAGGCCACGTCCTCGGGGAGCGCGGCCAACTCCGGCGCCTCCACCTTCGTGGAGATTTCCGGCTCCACGTCAACGGGCTCCGTTACCATAACCGGCGGAGGTGGGGCCGTGATGGGGGGCGGAAGCTCGGCCTGCAGCAGCGCCGCTTCGGCGCACGCGATTAGCTTCGTGACGACCGCAACCAATTCCTCTTGCACGAAGGGTTTCTTGATGGTGCCGTCGGCGTGCACGCGAGCCGCGCGTTGCTCATCATACGGCTCCAGGTCGCTGATAATCAGCAAAACGGGCACGTGGGAAAGGTTCGGTGAGTTCTTCACAAACTCACAGACTTCGTAGCCGTCCTTACCCGGCATGGAAACGTCAGCAAGGACGAGCAGCGGTTTGACAGTGGGCAATTTCTTGATGGCAGCCACGCCGTTGGAGACGGTGACGACTTCCAAGCCTTCTCCGGTTAAGATGCCATTAGCCTTCCTCTGGTGAGTGGGGCTGTCGTCTGCAACTAAGACCGTCCGTGCCACGCCGGGCCTCCTTCTTCCGTGTCCCACACCCTAACCTGCCCACGAATACCACTTTAAGCAAGTGAAGTCAAGGCGCAACCGGTTGTACCCCTTAGAGTTGCGCGTTTCTTCCGGCGGCCAGGGCCGAGACTCTATGGCGAGCGCGGTGCGCCTGCCCCGCGATAGACCGTCTTCCCAAGGAGGCAACTAGAAAGGTTTGATGAGTCTCTTGAAGAAGCTGCGTTTGCCCTTTTTCTTGGCGGGCGGGTTGGAGTCAGATGTTTTGTTGGCGTCGGAGGCGGCGGAAGCCTCCGGGGCCTTCGCAGTGCTGCTCTCCTGGGGGTTGCCGGGATTCCCAGTCGCCGTTCCACTCGCGCCAGGCTGGGAGCTTACCGGCGTCCCCGTCTTCAGGCTCTCGTCACCCACAGGCTGCACCACAATGCCCGTCGCTCCCGGCCCGCTGGTCGGCACGCCTGCCGGCGCTCTTGCCACTTCCACCCCCGAGGGCGGGGGGCTGCCGAGGCGAACCGGACCGCGCCGTGTCGCGCGAGTGTCCGGTGCGCTGGACATGAAGCCGCCCAGCTTTTGAAACAAATCACGCTTGAGTCGTGGAACTGCATCCGCCTGCGCCCGCGCCAGGACTGCCCGGGTGGGGCGTGGGATCGGCTGGTGAAGTGCTGTGAGCCGTTCCTTCACGTTGCTCACCAGCGAGCTGAGGGGATGTTCGGTGATGACCCGCGCGTAGTAGCTCGCAGCCTCGTTGGGCTGCTTCAGGCGTTCGAGTGTCTGGCCCAGGTACCAGAGCGCGCTGTCCCCCCTGCTATAGTTCGGATACCGCTCAGCAATCTCCTGGAAGCGCGACTTGGCGGCGCGGTTTGCTCCCTTCGCATAGTAGAAGCGAGCGATTCTGTAGTCGCCCTGCGCCAGAACTTCCTGCACTTGGCGGAGGCGCGCCTTGACCCGAGGCATCACGGCACTGTCAGGGTATTTCAGCAGGAATTCCTTCAATTCCAGTTCCGCCAGCTTGGCTTCCGTGCGGTCGCGGTCAGGCTTGGCCATCAAACGGAAATGAGCCATCCCGGCGCGGAATTGGGCTTCAGGAGCTTCGGGGGCGGTGGGGAAGAAGGTGATGAAGTCCTTGTACTCGGCCTCGGCCTGGGTCAGACCGGAAACGCCGCCTTCATTGTAATAGGAATCGGCGATGGCCAGCTTTGCCTTCGAAAGGTATTCGCTGTCGGGATAAGTGTTGATCAGAGTCTGGAGGGTCAGCCGGCCCACATCGAAGCGGGCACGGTCGATTTCCTTGATCGCCTTCTCATAAAGGATCTTGTCGGGTTGGTCGCCGGGGTTAACCGGTCCCAGATCCTCGCCGCGATGCCGCCGGAAGAGGCATCCGGACAGGAACATGAGCGTCAAGGCGAGGAGGCAGCAACGCGCCAGGAAACGCCGCCGATGCAACTTGTCGATGCCCTTGCTCAGCTTCGTAACTCCCAGAGGGCGCTGACTACACCTTCGAGGTCAGGTCTATCTCGCCGGCCCAGTGAATCATTTCCGTTAACCGGGCCTGGGGGTCATCATTATCAAAGATGACGGAACCGACCACCAGGATGTCCGCGCCCGCGCGTGCCAGTTCCTCCAGATTTCCCCGCCCGACCGCGCCCTCTACCTGCAGGGCAAAATCCAGATGCAACTCCGCCCGTATATGGGAAGCGGCGCGCACCTTGCCGACTGCGGCGGGGATAAAAGCCTGCTCTTCCCGGCCAGGGTCCGCGGTGAGGATATTCAGAAAATCGACCTCTCCCAGTACCTCTACGAGCGACTCGACAGGCGAAGCGGGATTGAGCGCCACCCCGCCCTTCGCCCCCTGCGCGCGGATGAGATCAAGGGCGCGGTGCAGGTGCGGCGTGGCCTCGGCATGAACGCAGATCCTATCCGCCCCAGCCTCTACGAACTCGGCTATATAGCGCTCGGGCCGTTCGATCAGCAGGTGAACATCGAACGGCAGGTCGGTGGCTTTTCGCAGGCCTGCGATCACTGGCTGGCCCACCGTGATGTCCGGCACGAAGTGGCCATCCATCACGTCCAGGTGCACCATGGGCGCACCCGCGGCTTTGATGATCTCCAGCGCCTCCGCCAAGCGCGCGAAATCTGCCGCCAGTAAGGAAGGCGCAATCAGAGCCATAACGCCGGCCCCACAGCGCGAGCCCCCGCCGTGAGACGCAACCTTTAGACTAGCACATTCCCTTTGATTCCGGTAGCTTGCGCACTCCTGGAAAGAAACGACCTCACCTGTCCCGTTTCTCTGCCGCCAAGAACCGTGAGCGGGCGCCGTTACCTGATGCGCAGTAATTGCACTTCAAAGATCAGCGTGGCGTTGGGGGGAATCGCTCCCGGGTAGCCCTTGGCGCCGTAGGCCAGGCTTGGCGGAATGGTGAGCTTGCGCTTGCCCCCCATGCGCATGGAAGCCACACCTTCGTCCCAACCTTTAATGACCTCGCCGGCTCCCAGGACAAACGAGAACGGTTCGTTGCGGTCCACCGAGCTGTCGAACTTCTTGCCATTGGTCAGCCAGCCCGTGTAGTGCACGATCACATGCTGGCCTTTCTTGGGCATTGCTCCCGTACCCAGCTCCAGGTCGACATACTTCAGGCCTGACGCCGTGGTCACGGTCTTAGGGGCAGAGGGAGCTTTCTTCGGGGCTGCCCCAGCTTGGGGCGCGGGCTGCTGCGCCGCCGTCGGCGCGGCCAGCAACAGAACCGAGAAGAACGCCAGGAGAAAGAGAACAACCATCGTGTTTCGCATCGCAATTCCTTTCTGAGCCTGTCGGCGCACGTAAAGTATCAAGACCCGAGGGGCGATTCAACCCGTCGCCCTCGCTGACGAGCGTCAGCCCGCCGGCCCCGCCAGGCAACTTTGGAAGGCGCGGCCAGGAATCAAAGCCCGAGCCGACGCTTACATTCTTCGAGAATGTCCACGGTGCGGCTGGCACCCACGCGGGTCACGCCCAACGCGCGCACTTCGAGCAGCCGGTCCAGGTCGCGCACGCCGCCTGCCGCCTTGACCTGTACCTGCGGGGGCGAGTACTTGCGCATCAGCTTGAGGTCCTCATCCGTGGCACCGCCCGCCCCGTATCCGGTCGAGGTCTTCACCCAGTCGGCGCCCAACTCGCCGCAGATTTCACATAGCCTGATCTTATGCTCGTTCTTAAGGTAGCAGTTCTCGAAGATGACCTTCACTTTCCGGCCGCGCGCGTGGGTGACCTCGACTACGGCTTTGATGTCTTCACGCACGTAACCCCAATCGCCACTCAGCACCTTGCTGATGTTCACCACCATGTCCAGCTCTTCCGCGCCGTCGTCAAGGGCCTGGCGCGCTTCGGCCAGCTTGCTCGCCGTCGTGTGCCCCCCGTGAGGAAAGCCGATGGTGGTGCTGGCCTTGACAGTGCTCCCCTGGAGGATCTCCGCGCAGCGCTTCAGGTAGTAGGGCATGACGCACACGCTGGCCACGTTGTACTGCCGGCCGAGCTGGCATCCCTGCTCGAGTTCCCGGTCGATCAGAACGGGGTTGAGCAGAGAATGGTCGATCATCTTCGCGATGTCTTCGTAGGTGTAGTCCATGTTCGTCTCCCGCAGTGATTCGCGTGGTCGCCGGTTAAATCCGTCACCCGCGGAGCAGGCCACCCTGCATGGCCAGGGCAATCCCGCCTAGCGCGCCCGCCTGTTCCCCCAGCAATGACGGCTTGATCTCGACGTCGTCGGTGGGGAACATCCGCACACGTTCGCGCACGGTCCGCCGCACCGTATCGAAGAGCAGTGGCCCAATGGCTGCCACCCCGCCACCCAAGACCACAAGGTCCGGATGCAGGATGGTGACGACGTTTGCCACCGCGATTCCCAGATAGCCCGCGGCGCGCACGATCGCCTCTTGAATGGCAAGGTCGCCCGCCTCGGCCGCCGCTGCCATTTCCTTGGGCGTGACCGCCGACGCCTCGCCGCGGACCAACTCGTGCAGCCTGGGAGCCTGGCCACTCAGCATCAGACGCACACCTTCTGCCGCGAGCGCCGGCCCGCTGGCCAAAGCCTCCAGGCACCCATGGCTGCCACAACCGCAGCGGGGGCCGTCCGGCAGAATGGTCTGATGACCCAGCTCGCCGGCCGCGCCCAGGGGGCCGAGACGCAATTTCCCGTCCACCGCCACCCCTCCACCGATGCCGGTGCCCAGGGCAAAGAACACCATGGTGCGAGCCGTGCGCCCGTGCCCAAACACCAACTCGCCCAACGTGGCCATGCGCACATCGTTGAGCAGATACACCGGGCAGCCCACCTGGGGCGATAAGAGATCCCGCACCGGCACGTCGCGCCATTGCGTGGGCAGATTCGGCAGGAACTTGGTCACACCTCTCTGCCGGTCGGCCAGCCCCGGCACACCCATGCCCAGCGCCACGGGCCGGGCGCCAGACTCCCTGGCGAGTCCGTTGACCAACTGGGCGACGCGATTCAGCACCGCTTCCGGCCCCTCGTGCGACTGGGTCGGGACCTTCTTCTCGCACACGACGCGGCCATCCCCACCGGCAAATACACCGGCGGTGTTCGTGCCGCCCAGATCAACACTGGCGTAGATGTCGGACATGAATCCTACTCCTCCGCAGAAGTCCCGCGGGCCGAGTCAGCCCACCCGTGCTACGTTGCTGGCTCGCTCTGGAATCCGATTCTCCGGCGCTTGGGCTCAGGTGGCACCATGAACTGCCGCAGTGCCTCGAAGACGACCTTGAACTGGGCGTCGTATTTCTTCTCCATCGCGGCCAGCTTGCCCGCCAGTTGGGCATGCGACGCCAGCATGCGTCGCAGCCGGACATAAGCCCGCATGATTTCGATGTTAACTTGGACTGCCCTGCGGCTCCTAAGCACGCTCGACAGCATGGCGACACCCTGCTCAGTGAAAGCGTAGGGAGGGGCACGACGAATTCCTCCCCAACTTGAAATCACAATTTGTGATTTCAAGTCTGCGAATTCGGCCCTGGTCAGCTGGAACATGAAATCGTCAGGGAATCGCTCGACATTGCGTTTGACGGCCTGGACTAAAACACGGGCTTCAACTCCGTAGAGCTCTGCCAGATGGGTGCTGAGCATTACCTTCTGACCACGAATCAGCACGATCGCACGCTCGATGCGCTCGACAGGAACGATGGACTGCTGACCAGGCATGAGCTCACTCCCACTCACGCGGAGACAACCCCCGGAGCATAGCGCAGCCCCGGCGCCAACATTCACTTCCGCGCCGCGGCCGCGGGCTTCTTCAGCCCCGCCAGGACCTCTTTCGCCCACTGCACATACTGCGGGCGTGCGACGAACTGCCCCGCGCGGAAAAAGCGAACTCCGGTGGTCTTGCCCGCGTTGAGATGTTTCACATACACCCCCAGGATGTGCTTGAAATCACTTTCGCTCAGCCACGACTCCTCTTTCGTGCGTCCGCTGTTCAAGTACAGTCCCGTGACGATGGGCGTGCCGGGATGTGTCTGCTCGGCTCTTGTAAGGTATTCCTCCACCTTCCGCACCTCGCGGTCGTCCCAGATGTTGAACATGATGGCGTCGTGGTCGAAATCCCACGGCTTGTCCAAATCGCCGTTTTCGGGATAAAGCGGCGCCCAGATGGGAAGCGCGGGATTGATCGCTCGCGCCCGCGCGGTGATTGCATCCCACTCTTGCCGGGTCTTCCCGCCCTCGTCAATCTCGCCCCAGTAGTCGTTCAAATAAATACCGATGATCTCCTTATGTTCCAGGGAAAGCTTGGCAATCCATTCGGCGTGTTTCAGGCAGGCCTCGTACGACCATCCCCACTGCTTCCGGTCGATCTTCCCCAGAACATATTTGAGCCCGGGAATCTCGAGCGCCCGGAACATCATCGTGTCTTTCCACTCCATCTTGCTGTTGTAAGGTGGCTCATGCGCCCACAAGGTGTTGAAGCCGAGCTCGCGCACGATGGGCGCGATGTCCACCTTGGCATCGTGCTCCCACACGCAGATCAAGGGGCCGGCAGGCACCTTCGCTTTGCCCGCGGCTGGCGCTCCGGCTCGCGCGAATTTCGCACCCACTATCGCCGCCCCCATTGTGCCTAGAAATGCGCGCCGTGAAGTCATAGTCTTTCCCTCCCTTTTCACGTGGTTCTAGAGGTCCCGCCTCAAGCGCCCCGATTATGCCACAGCCCGACACACGATTTTTGATTTTGGATTTGGGGTTTTGGATTTGTGCTTTGCAGTAGCGGCAGTCTGTGACCGCCGATTTGTGGAGACCCCCCGGTGAGGCGTCTCATGATTAGACGTTCCACCGGAACGTCTCTACTTCTCGCGGAAGCAGGGGCCAGATTGCGTAGCGCAGGACTCGCTCTCCAGTCCTGCGGCTTTTCAAGATCTTTTGGCACGGTCTGGAAATGCCGCAACTCCAGAAAGCGGGAGTTGCGCTACAAATGAGAAGGGCAGGCACAAGGCCTGCCCCTACCTGCTGGCCTGAAGGCCAGCGCTACGTGACGTTCTACGTGACGTTCACCAGGCCCTTGCCGTTCGACGGGCCGGACTTGGCAGCCTTGAGGTCGAGGGGCGTGGAGAATTCGCGCTCCGTCTTGTTGCGGAAGCAGGGGCCGGAGTTGTAGGTGCAGAAGGGATAGACCATACCGCCGGGCGTGGGGTAGTGGATGACGCAGCGCTTGACGCGCTCGATGTCGTAATTGTAGGCATCCATGAAGTGCATGCCGGCGACGAGGAGGGTCTTGTACGTGAACGAGCCGTCGCCCTTACCGCGACCGTAGCTAT
>Ga0315280_10006953_pt1 | contig 15419 bp, 14 predicted proteins | sample YL17G06_40_MG_FD_203697 | JGI IMG/M metagenome (GOLD analysis project Ga0315280, IMG submission 203697) | Sediment microbial communities from Yellowstone Lake, YNP, Wyoming, USA - YL17G06_40 | ecosystem: Environmental > Aquatic > Freshwater > Lake > Sediment | place: USA: Wyoming | collected... | reverse complement strand
GCCGGTTAAGAGCATTCATATAGGCTTTGGCACTGGCGACAATAATGTCGGTATCGGCACCGCGCCCGGTATAGGTTATCCCTTTGCTCTCTATCCTTATCAGTACCTCACCGATAGCATCAATGCCTTCGGTTACCGATTTAACCGAGAACTCGGTGAGGGTATTAGGCACCTTAACTATGCGGTTGATAGCCTTATACACGGCATCAACTGGACCGGTGCCCAAGGAGGCGTCAGCCAGAGCCTTGCCCTCAGGACCAATAAGCCTGACGGCAGCCGTGGGGATACCCCTATCGCCACAGGACACCTGAATACGGTCAAGGTGGTAGACCTCGGAGACAGTGCGTAGCTCCTCAGCGATAATGGATTCAATGTCCCTATCAGTTATTTCCTTCTTCTTATCCGCCAGCTCTTTGAGGGCGGCGAAGGCTCGGTTGAATTCCGTCTCGCTCAGGCTATAGCCGAGTTCGGCAAGGCGCTCCTTAAAGGCGTGCCGCCCGCTCAGCTTGCCCAGCACCAGACTACTCGCCGGTATGCCTACTGTTTTCGGGTTCATTATTTCATAGGTTATCGGCATCTTAATTACACCGTCCTGATGGATTCCTGACTGGTGGCGGAAGGCATTGGCGCCGACGATGGCTTTATTGGGCTGAACGACAAAGCCGGTCAGCTCGCTGACCAAGCGGCTGGCTTTATAGATTTGGGTGGTGTTGACGTTTGTCTTCAGCCGGAAAAGGTCGTTGCGGGTATTTATCGCCATAACAATCTCTTCAAGGGAGGCATTACCCGCCCTCTCCCCGATGCCATTAATGGTGCACTCCACCTGTCGGGCGCCCCGTTTAATCGCTTCCAGACTATTGGCTACGGCTAGCCCGAGGTCATTGTGGCAGTGAACGCTGACTATCGCCTTACTTATGTTGGGCACGTTCTTGATGATTCCCTCAATAAGGTTGCCAAACTCCTCAGGGATGGCATAGCCAACCGTATCGGGTATATTTACCGTGGTGGCACCGGCGTCAATAACCGCTTTTAATATCTGATAGATATATTCCGGTTCGGTTCGGCTGGCGTCCATCGGCGAGAACTCAATGTCCTCAGTATACTTCTTTGCCCTGGCTACCATGTCCCGAGAGGTCTCCAGAATCTCTTCACGACTCTTTTTCAGTTGGTAGACAAGGTGTATATCCGAGGCTGACAAGAATACGTGTATGCGCGGATGCTCAGCCTCCTTAATTGCCTCCCAGGCTCGGTCAATATCATCCGGGTGGGCGCGAGCCAGGGCGCAGATTACAGGTTTGCGCACCTCTTTGGCAATAAGCCTTACTGCCTCAAAGTCGCCGGGGGTGCTGATGGGGAAGCCAGCCTCAATAACATCAACATTAAGCCTCTCCAGTTGCCTGGCTATCTCCAGCTTCTCCTGGGGGTTTAATGTCCCCCCCGCTGCCTGCTCCCCATCGCGCAGTGTTGTGTCAAAGATTATTACCCTATCCATTGTAAGTTTCCTCGTTCTTATTCATTTTTTCTGTGTTATTTCGTAGCTCAGCACCTTACCCGTCTTGGCGTCTACCTTAACCGTGGCTATCTCAAGCCTTACTGCTCCTATATCTATATCTACCAGCCAGACCTCATCTCGTCTCACTGCCTTCATTGGCAGGGCTACCGTTCTATCCTTCTTCATATAGTAATGGGCAATCTCCATCGCCCTTTCGGCATCATCTACCTTTTCTCCTTGGGCGTGTGCGGCAATCTCCTTAAGTGGTTCTCCTTTTGCTTGTTGGCTAATTTCCTTAACCGGTTCCCCTCTGACGGAATCGTTAAGGTCTTTAACAAGCTTATGTAATTCATTTACTGCTTTTTCTATTTTTTCTAGCCGCTGGCGGATGTTTTCTATTTCATCGGTGCTGTTGCTCATACTTTCTCTTCACTTCCCTTTCAGCCAGGACATCATCCCTCTTAGTTCCCTGCCCACAAGCTCAATCGGGTGTTCCTCATCCATGCGCTTTAGGGCATTATAAACCGGACGCCCTGCCTGGTTTTCCAGAATCCACTCCTTGGCAAAGCTCCCATCCTGGACCTCAGCCAGGATTTGCCTCATCTCGTCTTTAACCAGCTCATCAATCACCCGAGGTCCGCGGGTATAATCGCCGTACTCAGCGGTATCGCTGACTGAGTTGCGCATATGGGTTAGCCCCCCCTTGTACATCAGGTCGACAATAAGCTTGAGCTCATGGAAGCATTCAAAGTAGGCAATCTCAGGCTGATAGCCAGCCTCAACCAGTGTCTCAAACCCGGCCTTGACCAGCGCCGTGACCCCGCCACAGAGCACCGTCTGTTCGCCGAAGAGGTCGGTCTCTGTCTCCTCGGCAAAGGTGGTTTCAATGACCCCCGCCCGCGTGCAACCGATGCCCCTGGCGTAGGCGAGGGCAATATCCCTTGCCTTACCCGAGGCATCCTGGTGGATTGCGACCAGTGCCGGTAACCCTATGCCCTCGGTGTAAAGCTGCCTCAGCATTGGTCCAGGGCCCTTGGGGGCAATCATGGTAACATCAACCTCAGGGGGCGGGATAATCTGCCGGTAGTGGATGTTAAAGCCGTGGGCGAACATTAGCATCTTGCCTTTGGTTAGCCCGGCTTCAATTGAACCATAGTAGATGCCTCTCTGGAGGTTATCCGGGGCAAGCATTACCAGTAAATCGGCTTCCTTGGCGACCTCGGTCGCCGTCAGCACCTTGAAGTCAGCCTCGTGGGCTTTTTTCCACCCCGGTGTCCCCTTGACCTCAGCCACTATTACCTGACAGCCACTATCTCTGAGGTTCTGGGCGTGAGCGTGCCCCTGGCTGCCATAGCCAATGATGCCCACTGTCTTCCCCACAAGCAGTTTTAAATTACAATCCTTATCGTAGTATATCTTAGCCATAATCTGTTATCCCCCTTTTTCTTTAGTCTTGGGTGCACCCTTCTCGGTTGGGACTGGTCCCAGGCTACCCCGAGTTATGGCGATACGGCCAGTCCTGGCTATTTCCTTGATACCAAAACTGCGAAGCAGATTGAGCAGGGAGTTAATCTTATCCTCATCGCCGGTAATCTCAATCGTTAGCGAATCAGAGGCAACATCCACGATATTGGCTCGGAATATATCGGCTATTTCAATAATCTCGCTTCGGGTGGATGAGGTGGCTTTTACCTTAATAAGTGCTAGCTCCCGAGCCACAATGCTATCGCTGGTAATGTCAGAGACCTTGACGACATCTATAAGCTTATCTACTTGTTTTCTGACCTGTTCCACCATGGTAGTGGCACCATCGACGACTATGGTCATGCGCGATAGATGTGGCACCTCGCTCTGCCCGACGGCAATGCTTTCAATATTGAAGCCGCGCCTTCGGAAAAGGCTTGCCATCTGGTTAAGCACCCCCGGTTTATCTTCGACCAGGGCGACTAGGGTATGTTTTGTCATACTTCACCTCTTTTCCCGGCTAGATGTTGCTTACCGGAAGCTTTGCCGAATCAGCAGTAACCTTAGCAACCTTTACTTCCTTCTTTGGTTCCTCAATGACCTCGGTTAGGGCTGCCCCCGGCGGCACCATGGGATAAACATTCTCCTCCGGTTCTATCTTAAAGTCTATCAGGAAGGGTCCTAGCTCCGCCATTGCCCTTTGGATAGCTGGAACCACCTCCTCGTTGTGTTTAACCAGTAACCCCTTTAGACCATATGCCTCAGCAATCTTGACAAAGTCAGGACCAGTGAGTGGTGTGGCGACATATCGCTTTTTATAGAACAATTCCTGCCACTGTCTCACCATACCCAGATAGCCGTTGTCCATTATGGCTATCTTGACGGCTGCCTTTTCCTGAACAATGGTGGCTAGCTCCTGGATTGTCATCTGAAAGCCGCCATCCCCGGCGATACACCAGACCGGCTCATCAGGGCGTCCGACCTTAACGCCGAGGGCGGCGGGAAGCTCAAAGCCCATAGTCCCCAGCCCGCCGGATGAGATAAGGCTATTCGGCTTATCATACCAGTAGTGTTGCGCCGCCCACATCTGGTTCTGCCCCACCCCGGTAACGATTAGGGCTTCACCGCGGGTTACTTCATATATCTTACGAATAACATACTGGGGCAATAGCTTTTTGCTGTCTCTGATGTTTGTTGCCATGTGTTCCCTGCGCCAGTCGTCAAGCTGCCGAATCCAGGCAGTGTGCTGGGCAGTGGTAGTGTGCTTATTTAATTGCTGGAGGATAGCCTTGGCATCACCGACAATGGGCACATCAACGCGCACGTTTTTGCCAATCTCTGCTGCGTCGACGTCAGCATGAATAATCTTGGCATCGGGGGCAAAGGCACTTACCTTAGCCGTTGCCCGGTCATCAAATCTCATGCCGATGGCAATAATAAGGTCGGCACCGTTAACAGCAAAGTTAGCGTAAGCCATGCCGTGCATCCCTATCATCCCATAGCTCAGGACGTGAGACTCGGGGAAGCAGCTAATACCAAGTAGGGTAGTAACCACTGGTATCTGCGCCTTCTCCACCAGCTGTTTTAGCTCAGCATATGCCCCGGATATGATTATCCCCCTGCCGGCGATAATAAGGGGACGCTGTGCCTCATTTATGAGCTTCGCCGCCTTCTTAATCTGGGTGGGGTGCCCTTGGAGTACCGGTTTATAACCGGGCAGTTCAACCCGGCTTGGGTAGTGAAATTCAGCCTGCTCGATGAAGACATCACGCGGTATATCAATAAGCAGTGGTCCGGGTCGCCCCGTCCGGGCAAGGTAGAAGGCTTCCTTGAATATCCTTGGTATCGAAGCGGTATCAAGGACCAGGTAGTTGTGCTTGGTGATAGGCTGGGTGATGCCGGTAATATCTATCTCCTGGAAGGCGTCCTTGCCAATAAATGGTCTGGCTACCTGACCGGTAATGGCGATTATTGGTACCGAGTCAAGATGGGCATTGGCGATGCCGGTTACCAGATTAGCCGCCCCCGGACCTGAGGTCGCCAGGCATACCCCAACCTTGCCTGTAGCCCGGGCATAGCCATCGGCGGCATGGGCAGCACCCTGCTCATGTCTCACCAGAATATGCCGAAGCTGGGGGTAATGGGGTAGGGTGTCAAAAAAGGGTAAAACCGACCCCCCGGGGAAGCCAAAGATAACCTCCACGCCTTCCCTTACCAGACTTTCACACACCATTTGTGCTCCGCTCATCTTCATGGTTGCCCCCTTAGCTAAAGACTGCCCCACCGCTGGCTGAGCCTACCCTCTCGGCATAGTACCTTAAATAGCCGCTTTTTATCTTCGGCTTAAACTCAGCCAATTGTGATAGGCGTCTGAATATTTCTTTGTCACTAAGCTTAACATCAAGCCGGTAGTTGGGGATGTCAATCTTGATTATATCCCCATTCTTTAGTATAGCAATAGGTCCCTTGCTGGCGGCTTCAGGGGAGACATGCCCGATAGCCGCCCCACGAGTGGCTCCAGAGAAGCGCCCGTCGGTGATAAGGGCTATCTCTTTATCCATTCCCATGCCAGCTAAAAGGGAGGTGGGGGTGAGCATCTCCCTCATCCCCGGCCCGCCCTTAGGACCTTCATAGCGGATGACGAGCACCTCACCCGGCTTTATTTTCTTATTCATAATTGCCTTGGTCGCCTCTTCTTCAGAGTCAAAGACATTGGCTTTCCCCTGGTGAACCATCATTTCCGGGGCTACGGCTGAGCTTTTTACCACCGCCCCCTCCGGTGCCAGATTGCCAAAGAGAATGGCAATACCCCCCGTTGGGGAATGGGCGTTCGCTATGGGTCGAATGACCTCCTTATCCTTATTCTGGCTTTCAGCAATGAGCTCAGCCACTGTTTTCCCCGATACTGTTTTTATCCCCAGCTTTAGTAAACCCTTCAGCTCTTTCATCACGGCGCTAATGCCACCGGCGCGGTCCAAGTCCTCAAGGTGGTATTCGCCACCCGGTCTTAATTTGGAGAGGTGGGGGGTACGCCGACTTATCTCATTTATCTTTGCCAGAGGGAATTCAATCCCTGCCTCGTGGGCTATAGCCATGAGGTGCAGGACGGAATTGGTGCTGCCACCCAATGCCATGTCCACAGTAAAGGCATTGTGGATAGAGTCCGTATTTACAATATCTCTGGGGCAGACGTTATTCTCCACAAGCTTCGTAACCTGCTCTCCGGCTTTTTTAGCCAGTTGCCTTCGCCTTGAGTCAACGGCGGGGATGGTACCATTGCCCACCAATCCCATCCCCAGGGCTTCAGTAAGGCAATTCATGGTGTTGGCGGTGAACATCCCGGCGCAACTGCCACAGCCAGGGCAGGCAAGCTCCTCCAGCTTTTCTAGTTCTGCCTCAGTCATTTTACCGCTGGCTACCTTGCCCACTGCCTCAAAGACCGAGTTAAGGTCGATCTTTTCCATCTTGCCCTTATCTTCCAGATGCCCGGCCAGCATCGGACCACCACTGATGAAGATGGCGGGCAGGTTTAGCCTTACCGCTGCCATGAGCATCCCCGGGATTATCTTGTCGCAGTTGGGGATGAAGACTAAGCCGTCAAAGGCGTGAGCTTCAGCCACTATCTCAACTGAGTCAGCGATTAATTCGCGGCTGGGAAGGCTATATTTCATCCCGAAATGACCCATTGCAATGCCATCGCACACGGCAATGGTATTAACCTCAAAGGGAACGCCTCCGCCCTGGCGCACCCCGGCCTTAACCGCTTCGGCGATTTCTCTTAGGTGTATATGTCCGGGGACAATCTCGCTAAAGCTATTGACCACCCCGATGAGGGGCTTATCTATATCAGCCCTATTCCAGCCGAGGGCGTGGAGTAAAGCCCGGTGGGGGGCATGCTCTAGACCTCGTTTAACGGTATCACTTTTCATATTTTTATTCCTATTATATTATAAAAAAAGCCGTCCCGTGGGGACGGCTCATGCGGCAGTAAAGCCCCCTCACGGGCTCTGCTTCATAATGATAAGTACCAATATGATATTCTGCTCGTTCATTACAAGATAAGATAGCATAGTTCCTATTTATTGTCAAATATCCTCTCCATCGCCCTTATCTTATCTAGCCTTTTTTGGTGTCTCCCACCCTCAAACTGGGTATTGAGAAAGGTTTCCACGATTTGGCGCACGTTATTTTGCGTCTCTTTTGTCCCTAGACATAGGATATTGGCATCATTATGCTGGCGGGCACGGCTTGCGCTGAAGGCGTCATGGCAGAGGGCAGCCCTGATTCCCCTGACCTTATTGGCGGCGATACACATACCAATGCCGGTATCGCAAATCAGGATACCGTAGTCAAACTTACCCCCAGCCACCCCTTCCGCCACCCTCTGGGCAATATCGGGGTAGTCTACCGGGTCAGCAGTATAAGTGCCGAGGTCTTCATAGCTATGCCCCATCTGGGTAAGAAGTTTTATGATGAATTGCTTGAGCTCCAGTCCCCTGTGGTCAGCGCCAATGGCAATAGGCATCTTCTAGCTCCTCTCTTGGTATTGCGCCCTCACGCAAAACAACGGGTGCCTCCCCTGTCAAATCAACGATGGTTGATTCCTTACCCCCTGGGCATCTGCCGCCATTAATAATCAGGTCTACCTTATTATTTAGCTGGTTATAGACCTCCTCTGCGGTCAAGGCACTGGGCTTGCCGCTGAGATTGGCGCTGGTGCCGATAATAGGCGTCCCCACACCACGGGCAAGGGCAAGGGGGATGGGGTGGTTGGGGATTCGGAGGGCTACTGTTTTACCGCCGCCGCTGACGATATCGGGGACTGATTTAGATTTAAGTAACACTATGGTCAAGGCTCCGGGCAGGAATTTTTCGGCTAGTAGCCAGGCAATTTCTGGCACTAACTCGGCGACCTCTTCTATCTGGGACTTATCAGCCAGGAGTATAGGCAGGGGCATATTTTGGGGTCGCCCCTTTATCTCATAGACCCGCGCCACTGCCTGAGGCAGATTGACGGCAGCCCCCAGTCCATAAACAGTATCTGTCGGGAAGGCAACTATACCCCCCTCCTTGAGGATAGATATACCTTGCTCAACCTGCCTTTGGATGGATAAAAGTAGCTTTTTGGTCACGGTCATTTCTTGACCCAAGTATATCACAGTGGTATGCTATGTTCTATCTATGGCTAATGGCAAGTCAAAGCCAGCGCCGAAGGCTAGCCACCGGATAGCCGCTAGCGGCGATATTGAGGTCTCCACCTATCTTGAGATTGCCGAGGAGATAGGGGGGAAGAAGCCGGCGAGGGAGGCCATACCCGCTGGCGAGCGCGAGACGATAATCGTCGTTGACTTTGGCTCGCAGTATAGCATGCTGATTACCCGAAGGGTGCGCGAATGTGAGGTATATTGTGAGCTGGTGCCTTATGATGCCCCTTGGGAAAGGATAGCCTCACTGAATCCTAAGGGGTTTATCCTCTCCGGCGGTCCGGCTAGTGTCTATGAACCCGGTGCCCCCCAAGCTCAGGCGTATGTTTATGAGAGTGGTCTGCCGATACTGGGCATATGCTACGGGATGCAGGTCCTCACTCATCAGCTGGGGGGGCAGGTTGTACCCGGAACAAAGCAGGAGTATGGTCATGCCATCCTCCATCTGAGCAATGTAGATTCGCCCCTATTCCACGGTTTGCCCCCCACCACCCCGGTATGGATGAGCCACGGCGACCGCATTGAGAAGTTGCCCCCTGGTTTCACCGCCCTGGCTTATACTGAAAATTCGCCATTTGCCGTTATGGGCAGTGATAAAAAGCTCTTTGGTCTCCAGTTTCATCCTGAGGTAACCCATACCCCCGAGGGCAAGACCATACTAAAGAATTTCATCTATCGGATATGTGGCTGCCAGGGAAATTGGACAATAGGCAGCTTCATCAATGAGAGCATAGCTAAAATCAGGCAGCAGGTAGGCAAGGGCAAGGTCATCAGTGCCCTCTCGGGAGGGGTTGATTCGGCGGTAGCTGCCACCCTCGTCCACCGCGCGATTGGTGACCAGCTCACCTGCATCTTTGTCAATCACGGACTACTGCGGCGGGAGGAGGTGGAAAGGACATTTAATACCTTCCGCCTTAATCTGGGCATGAACATCGTCTTTGTTGATGCCAGCGAGCGCTTCTTCAGTCGCCTGAAGGGGGTAACTGACCCGGAGACGAAGCGCCGGGTGATAGGTGAGGAATTCATCCGGGTATTTGAAGAGGAAGCCAAGAAGATAGGCAAGGTTGATTTTCTGGCTCAGGGGACGCTCTACCCCGATGTCATTGAGAGTGCCTCCTCGGGGAGCACCGCCGCCGCCAAGATAAAGACCCATCATAATGTTGGCGGACTGCCAGCCAAGATGACGCTCAAGCTGCTTGAACCCCTGCGCAACCTGTTTAAGGATGAGGTGCGTAAGGTAGGGCTGGAGTTAGGACTACCCGAGGAGATGGTATGGCGTCAGCCATTCCCCGGACCGGGGCTAGCCATTCGCATCATTGGTGAGGTCACCAAGGAGAAGCTTGAGATACTGCGCGCCGCCGACTGGGTGGTAATGAACGAGATTAAGAAGGCGAATCTATACCATGAGCTATGGCAGAGCTTTGCTATTCTTACCGATGTCAAGAGCGTGGGGGTAATGGGTGATTACCGGACCTACGGCTATCTGGTTGCCATCCGTGCCGTAACCAGCGAGGACGCCATGACGGCTGACTGGTCGCGCCTCCCCTATGATGTCCTGGCTCGCATCTCCAGCCGTATCGTCAATGAGGTCCCCGGCGTCAACCGCGTTGTCTATGATATAACCTCCAAACCCCCCTCAACTATTGAGTGGGAGTAAAAGGCTGGGATACTTTTGGGCCAGAGGAGGATAGCGAATGAAGAACGATAGAGAAAGTGATTTGTACCCTTCTGTGAAAAAGTGGCTTAAAGAGAATCATCTTTGTTTCAAGTTTGCGCAAGATACGGGGCTTGAGCATAGCAGAATTGATGTCGTAGGTGTAGCAGATGTTGGGGGAGACCTGTCTGGCGAAGTGGAAATAATAGCTGTCGAAGTAAAACGAAGGACTGGGCAGTTTGCAAAAGCGAGCGGGCAGGCATTAGGGTATAAAGTATATGCTAATAGAATTTATTTAGCTGATGTCAGAGATGATAAATTCAACCCTGATGAAATACGTATCGCAAGCCATCTCGGAATAGGTTTGATACAAATTCAAAAAAATCGGGAGTGTAAGGAAATCCTATCAAGTCCTTATTATAAACCAATTGAAAAACTGAATCTTCTGCTATTAGTAAAACTTGACCTTGGGAAATGCCAATTATGTGGTTATTTTTTCAATATTAGAGATAATGAGCAGAACAGGACTAGTAGGAATCTCAAGAAAGCGATAAGGGACAAGAAGGGATTTATGTTTTGGAATAGCGAGGTTGATGACCGGAAACGCAAGGTCGGTAACATAAGTATTAGGAGAAAAGGCAATTATATTTACGATAGAAGATTTATCTGCCCTGAGTGTATAGCTGACTTCTTTTCCGAATCCAAACTTGAAGATTAAGGCAAGGCAGGGTAGTTTGAAGGGGCGAAGCCCCTTCAAAAAACTCCTCCCCCTCTCCTTTCAAGGAGAGGGGGATACAGGGGGTGAGGTAGATAAAAATTCTGGTCGTTGGGGGTGGGGGGAGGGAGCATACCTTGGTCTGGAAGCTAGCCCAGAGCCGCCGGGTTAAAGAGATATACGTCGCTCCGGGCAACGCCGGCACGGCTAAGCTTGCCCAGAACCTTAATATTAGCCCGACTGATATAGATGGGCTGGTCAGGGCAGCCAAAGAAAAGAGAATAGACCTTACCGTTGTTGGTCCGGAAGCACCTCTGGCTGAGGGCATTGCCGACCAGTTCATTGTCCGGGGTATGCCAATCTTCGGTCCGACGAAGAAAGCCGCCGAGCTCGAGTCAAGCAAGGTCTTCGCCAAGGAGCTGATGCAAAAACATCACATCCCCTGTGCCAAAAGCGCCAGCTTTTCTGATTATATTAAGGCAAAGGATTATCTCCAGCGGCAGAAACCGCCGATTGTAATTAAGGCTGACGGGCTGGCGGCGGGGAAGGGGGTAATCGTTGCTGATTCCATCCCCCAAGCCCTGGAAGCATTATCTAATATAATGGAAGCTAAAGCCTTCGGTGCTGCCGGCAACAGGATATTGATTGAAGAGCGCCTATCGGGTAAGGAGATGAGCACCTTTGCCTTTAGCGATGCCCATACCGTCGTCCCGATGGTAGCGGCTTGCGATTATAAACGGCTATATGACGGGGATGAAGGACCTAATACCGGCGGTATGGGTAGCTACAGCCCGCCCCATTTTCTTAAGCCGGCGCTGGCTAAAGAGGTAGTGGAGACCATTATGAAGCCGGCGGTAACGGCGATGCACGATGAAGGCAGACCGTACAAGGGTGTCCTTTACGGCGGCTTGATGGTTACCAATAACGGGCCGAAGGTGCTAGAATTTAATGCCCGCTTTGGCGACCCGGAGGCACAGGTTACCCTCCCCTTGCTCAAGACCGACCTAGTTGATATTATGCTGGCGGTGGTTGATAACAGGCTTGACGGAATAAGTGTAAAATGGAGTAATGACGCCTGTGTCGGGGTGGTATTAGCCTCGGCGGGATACCCGGGAAGCTATAAGACAGGCTTCGTTATTAGCGGGCTGGGGGAGGTGGATAAAGATATTCTGGTATTTCACGCCGGGACTAAGCTGGAGGGGGGGAAGGTACTAACTAATGGTGGGCGGGTGCTTAATGTGGTCGCTACCGGTAAAAATCTGGCTGAAGCTAGGGAAAAGGTCTACCAAAATATCCCACGGATTCGCTTTGATGGTTGCCACTATCGCAAGGACATTGCTTTAATAAAGGAAGGATAAAATGCCGTTAGTTGCCGTGGTCATGGGTTCTAAATCAGATGCTGAAGCCCTCAAGCCGGCGCTGGAGATATTAACCCAGCTTGGCATTGAGCATGAGGTCTCGGTAATATCAGCCCACCGCAACCCGGAGAAAGCCCGTCAATTTGGGCTGGCCGCCCGGGAACGTGGTATTGAGGTTATAATTGCCGCGGCGGGTGGGGCGGCACACCTGCCCGGCGTCCTGGCGAGCTGGACAACCCTGCCCGTCATTGGTGTTCCACTGGCCAGCGGTGAGCTGGGGGGTGTTGATGCCCTTTATTCTATAGTTCAGATGCCAGCCGGCATCCCAGTAGCGGCGGTGGCGATTGGCAGCGCCGGGGCGAAGAACGCGGCTTATCTAGCCGCTGAAATCTTAGGTCTAAAGCATGACAAGATTCGCAAAGCCTACGAAAAATATAGAGCCGGGTTGCAAGGAGAAAAGCCATGATTGAGCGCTATTCCAGACCTCAGATGAAAAGAATATGGTCAGACGAGAGTAAGTTTGATAAGTGGCTGCGGGTTGAGATTGCTGTCTGCGAGGCATGGGCTGAGCTCGGCGTTATCCCCAGGGAGGCGGTACCCAAGATAAAGCTCGCCCGACTTAATCTTAAACGCATGGATGAGATTTTAAAGGAGACTCACCATGACGTAACCGCTTTCCTTAGTGCTCTAGCGGAGAGCATGGGGGACGAGTCCCGCTTTATCCACCTTGGTCTTACCTCCTCTGATGTGATGGATACTGCCTTAAGCTTACAGTTAATTGAGTCAGCTGAGCTAATTAATCAGGATATAAAGGAACTGACCTCGGTGCTGGCGCACCAGGCAATAAAATATAAATATACGCCGATGATTGGTCGAACTCATGGGGTTCATGCCGAGCCAATCTCCTTTGGTCTCAAGCTGGCGCTATGGGTTGATGAGATGAGGCGCAATTGGCAAAGACTAGGCGAAGCCAAGAAGGTTATTGCCGTCGGTAAGATTTCAGGTGCGGTGGGCACCTATGCTACCCTCTCCCCTGAGGTTGAGGAGAAGGCTTGCCTTAGGTTGGGGCTTGCCCCAGCCCCGGTCTCAAGCCAGATTCTGCAGCGCGACCGTCATGCCCAATTCGTTACTACCTTAGCCATAATTTCCAGTTCGCTGGAGAAGTTTGCCACCGAGATTAGAGCCCTCCAGCGAACCGAGACACGAGAGGCGGAGGAGCCCTTTACCGCCGGTCAGACTGGCTCTTCGGCGATGCCGCATAAGCGCAACCCTGAGCTTTGCGAGCGAGTCTGCGGCTTAGCCCGCCTGGTGAGGGGCTATGCCCTGACCTCAATGGAGAATATCGCCCTGTGGCATGAGCGGGATATAAGCCATTCCTCAACGGAGCGAATTATATTGCCTGACTCCTGTCTGGTGGTGGATTATATCCTTAGCCTTTTCACCTCGGTGATGCGGGGGCTACAGGTTTATCCCAAGCAGATGAAGCGCAATATAGAGCTCACCAAGGGCTTGGTCTTCTCCCAGCGGGTAATGCTTGCCCTGGTCAATAAAGGGCTCAGCCGGCAGAAGGCCTATGAACTGGTGCAGCGTAACGCAATGAAGGCTTGGCAGGGGAATAAGAACTTCTTAAGCCTGCTCAAGGCTGACGCTGAGGTCACCGCCGTCCTGCCGGAGAAGGAGCTGGAGCAAAACTTTGACGAGCAGTATTACCTGCGTTATATCGATGATATCTTTAAGCGTCTGGGATTGACCGAGGCGCAGTGGCAGGGAGAAGTAGCCAAGCCTTCAGACCTGGCGCCAAGGTCAATATAATGAGCAGTGACGTTTTGCTGAATGCCGACTTGCCCTTACCATTGTTTGTCCGGGGCAAGGTGCGTGATACCTATGACCTTGGTAATTTACTGCTAATTATTGCCACCGACCGTATCTCAGCCTTTGATGTTGTCCTGCCCTGTGGCATCCCGAATAAGGGCTTGGTGCTCAATAAACTCTCTGCCTTCTGGTTTGCTCAGACCAGGGATTTGCTAACAAATCATCTAGTCGAGACGGTGGACGATGTTCACCGCCTTGACGCTTATATCAAGCGCCGTTTTGCCTACCCCTCTTACCTTGTCGGGCGGTCTATGGTGGTTAAGAAGGCCAAGCGTATCCCGGTTGAGTGCGTGGTGCGTGGCTACATATCCGGCTCCGCCTGGGCGGAATACAAAGAACACGGCACTGTCGCCGGAAACCCCATGCCCAGGGGCTTACAGGAGAGCCAGGAACTACCCCAGCCGTTATTCCACCCGACGACAAAGGCAGAAACCGGGCACGACCAGCCGCTATCTATGGGTGAGATGAATAAGCTGGTGGGTGAGGCTTTAGCCGAGGGGATGAAGCAGAAAAGTCTGGCTATCTATAAATTCGCCCATGAATATGCCTTGAAACGGGGCATAATCATTGCCGACACCAAATTTGAGTTTGGGCTTGACGGTGCTCAACTTATCCTCATTGATGAGCTATTGACCCCGGACTCATCGCGCTTTTGGGACGCCAAGCGGTATAAGGTTGGCGAGTCCCAGCCCAGCTTTGATAAACAACCAGTCAGGGACTGGCTTACTGCTTCTGGGTGGAATAAAGAACCCCCCGCCCCTATACTGCCACCAGAGGTCATCAAGGCTACAAGCAAAAGATACGAGCAGGCTTACGAAAGATTAACTGGCAGGAAGTTAAGCTAGGCTTAACGCTCAAGTAGCTCTTTTGTGCTTGGCAACTCGCCGCTAATCCGCTGGTCAATTGTCTTTGCCATATCTAGGGCTCTGCCCAAGGCTTTAAACAGGGCTTCGGCTTTGTGGTGGTCATTGTTGCCATATAAAACCTTGGCATGGAGATTGATTTTGGCTTCAGCGGCAAAGGACTCAAGGAAGTGGCGGATGAGGTCGGGGGGGAAACCGATTAACTGCCATCTTTTACTGCTTCGGCTAAACGGCAGGTCTAACATGGTATAGCCCCGCCCGCTGATATCCACCGCTACCATGACTAAGGAATCATCCATGGGTACAGTAGCATTGCCCATTCGGACAATGCCCCGCTTTTCTCCCAGTGCCTTGTTGAAGGCTTGCCCCAGGCAGATAGCAACGTCCTCTATCAGGTGGTGCAAATCATCACCGCTGGCTGAGAGTTTTATATCAAACCTTCCGTGCTGGGCAAGCTGGGATAGGAGGTGGTCAAACATCTTAATTCCGGTGGCAATCTTCCACCGACCACTCCCATCTATATCAAGCTCCAGGCTGATTTTTGTTTCCTTGCTTTCCCTTTTAACCGTGGTTGTCCTTGGCTTCATCATGGCTTCTCCGCCTCAAAGAGTCTTCGACCCTAGTTTAGCACATTGGGGGAGGAATAAAAAAGAGGGGGATAGGTTAAGAAACTATCTCTTTTAGTGCCTTGAGTAGGGCGTCGGTATGCTCCGGTTTGCCTACGCTAATGCGGAGGGAGTTTCGTAGCCGCGGCAGGTCAAAGTAGCGGATCAATATCCCCCTCCGCTCCAGCTCTT
>Ga0315280_10006952_pt1 | contig 15420 bp, 13 predicted proteins | sample YL17G06_40_MG_FD_203697 | JGI IMG/M metagenome (GOLD analysis project Ga0315280, IMG submission 203697) | Sediment microbial communities from Yellowstone Lake, YNP, Wyoming, USA - YL17G06_40 | ecosystem: Environmental > Aquatic > Freshwater > Lake > Sediment | place: USA: Wyoming | collected... | reverse complement strand
AACCGCTGCTAGAGAAGACAAGGTTGCCGGGTCAAAGCGTGCCTTTGATCAAGAATGGGTGCGCTAACACAAAGTTCAGTATTGGAGCCTTGAAGAAGGTCTTGTGAGTTTCCGAGCTGTTACGCTGACAGACTCGTAGCTGCTGGCTACGTCGACATTAAGGAGGAAAACCTCAGCAATGGACTCCGCATGATGCTCCGCTTGACCGAGAAGGATGGCATCCTCTTCAGGAAATACGTCTAAAGCATGAAACGAGTTTTGGACAAGTCCCAGGCGAGCTGATTGCGTACGAGCTGCATCCACAGGAATCAGGAGACGAGTTGGAGAGTAGTTGTGTGTGCTCTCTGGCGCGGGCGCTTGAATTTGGACTCATGATTGTGTGTGGGTCGCTTGGTGCGCACACACACCCTAGTTCAAATCACGACGGCAAGTATCCCGATGAACATCACCCTAGTAACTAGTCTCTGTTTCCAAATTGAAGATGTAAAGATGCGAGAAGCTGCTCTCTTGCGTAGCACCATGCCAATGCTTCTCCCCCGCAGGTATCAGGAAGATTGTCCCTGGTCTAGCTATGTGCTCTTCCTGTTCGTTCGCTACGATTCCTTTGCCGCTCAGAATGTAGAGAATCTGATCATGACTATGAAGGTGCATCTTAGTTCTGGCGCCCGGAGAAAAAGTGACGATAGCAACCCTTGTCTCCCTTGCCCCAACGTGCTTGTCAATAAGCGTCTTCGTGCTGACCGTTCCGCCTTCAAAGATTCCGCCAACAGTATCCTCAGAGGGAGTCCTGCCTACATCAATCACTTTCAACATCATCACGTCTTGCCCACGTCGTTCTCCGGGCCGTCCTCTTATGATTTGTGTGTGTGACTTTATGAAAGACGTTTTGTGCTGATGGTTTAGGCTGGCTAGTCCGTCGAGACCCTGGTCTATGCGACCGAGTGTGTGACTGGACAGAATCCTGAGCTGCTAGAGTAGTGGGCTCCGCGTCCGGATGAGTGATTGCAGCCTGAAGCCAGCTAGGAGGTGAAGCTGGAAAGGATGAGGTTTGTGGGGATAGACATTGGAAAGGCGAAGTGTAGAGCCGCCATAATGGGTCCCGGAGGCGCCATACTGGAAGAGTTCACGTTCACGAACAATCATGAAGGCATAGAAGGCCTAGCTTCGAGGCTTACCTTGGATGATAGGGTTGTGATGGAATCCACGGGAAGCGTCTGGACAAACCTATACAACCACCTCGACGAGAGACACATATCCGTGGCGTTGGCGAACCCTTTGAAGACCAAAGCCATAGCCTCAGCCAAAATCAAGAGCGACAAAGTCGACGCTAGAATCCTAGCCCATCTGCTAAGAAGCAACCTAGTCGCTGAAAGCTACGTTCCACCAAAGCATCTCAGAGAAATCAGAGCCCTAGTCAGGCATAGAGTAGGCATCATCAAGATCAGAACCATGGTCAAGAACGAAATCCACGCCTTGATAGACAAGCATGGCCTCAAGCACGAGTTCAGCGACCTCTTCGGAAAGCACGGATTAGAATGGTTGAGAAACATCGAACTACCACCACTCGACAGGTTGATCCTGAACAATCACTTGACCCATCTGGAAAGCCTGAACCAGCAGACCGAACGCGTAGACGAAGAGATCCACAACAAAGCGTGCGAGGATCCGGATGTCAGACTTCTCCTAAGCATGACAGGCATAGAAATCTACTCGGCCCTGCTGATCAGGTCGGAGATTGGCAGCGTCGACAGGTTTCCAGACTACAAGAAGCTAGTCTCATGGGCTGGAATAGCGCCATCACTCCACCAGTCAGGCAGCGTCGAATATCATGGAAGCATAACCAAGCAGGGATCACGAACGCTACGCTGGATCATCGTTGAAGCAGCCAGAGTCGCCGTCAACCATGACGCAAGAATGCGATCCTTCTACGAACGAGTGAAGCATAGACGAGGAGACCAGAAAGCCATCATAGCCGTAGCCAACAAGATGCTCAAAATCATCTGGTTCATGCTGACGCGAAGAGAACCATACGAATCCAGAAACGAGAAACGTTACCAGCAAAAACTTAACTCAATCGCTAGCTGAACAAGTAACGGCTGGCAACAGGCAAACTTGGGATCACCAACCTAGACCACAACATCTTTCATGAGTGGGTCTCTTGGGGGCGTTTCTCGGTTTTCTGCTATCTTTCGGGACTCATTGGGCTCTACCGATCTTTCATCGGGGGGCTGGAATTGGTGACTACTTTCTTGGTCAATTCTGTTCTCTATGCTTTCGTTGCTAACTGTGCGCACCAGCATCCGACGCTACCCCTACCAAAATGAAGAAATGATTGAGCGGAGAGTGTATCTGGAGGTACTAGCACATTGACTGTGAGCCGCACTATTCATGTTTCGAAGATCATCAAAGCTCCAGTAGGGTTCGTCTATAATTGGTGCACAGACTTCAGGGAAGACGATAGCAAGATCTCGGGTTCGAAGACGAGAAGAATCGTCTTGCAGAAGACGAAACGACGGTCAGTCTACATCTCAGCCTTCACATGGGCAGGTAGGTCTAGGTACGGCGTCAATGTCGTGACACTCCGTCAGCCGAACAGATGGCATCTGGACTATGTTGGAGAGGAAGCTGATGAGATCGGCGACTACCGACTGACAAAGCTTGGTCCCGGAAGGACGAGGCTGGACATGACGTTCAAGGAGGAGTACAAGATCCGAGGCGCACCGACCAGAAAGGAAGAGATGAAGCACACCAATGAGATCTGGGATAGATACGTGGCAGCGCTCGAAAGAGACTACGCACAGAAGAAATGAGCGCCAGACCTGAACAGACGACCGTAAGAATTTGGTACGCTAAGGGGCTCTCGTTTCATATCTATATTGGTAAACCGTGTGACGCTGAAGACGTGGCCAGTATCCGTCTTGTGTGTGTGGGTCGGCTGGTGCGCACACACACAAAATACCTGAAACGGCGACGGCCGACGGTTCAAATCCGGACGCCCGCACCAAGAGACCCACCTATGAAAAGTCTGGTTCTGCATGTGGTTCTCGGGTGGTTCTTCCGCGAGGCGTTCAAGCCACATGGACTATTCCGTCAAGACGTTTATGCCTTCTGTTCTCTTTTTCACTTCATCTCCATTCTTGATGGTTGGCTTGAACGCGGCACTCACCTATTCGCGCGCATGGCGCATTCAATGAGCCGCTCCGGAAGGTTGCCCATTCACACACCCGGCCGCTACTGGGTCAGGGTCTCTTCGGGCTTGCCAACCGCGAGAAATGACTCCCACGCTGGAACTTGAAGCTTTTCATCCTTTCACACACACAAATCATCCAATCCAACGGTTCAAATTACGATGGCCGCACCAGCCTACCCGACGACGACTCTCCTGTGACGGTTCAAATCTGGATGCCCGCACCAAGTGACCCGACGACGACGCATTGAGGTCTACTCTGAAACAACTAGAATCCGCTGGTCAGCTACGGGACTTGACGCTCTACCATATTGTCGGCCCGCTAGGTGGAATATTCGTGGCAATACTCGGAATCTATGCGATTCGACGACGCGCCACAAAGAAGAAGCTAAGGGTTAGGGTGAGGGTTCCTCTGGGCGCTCCATCGTATCCTGCTGCGCTATGACTTAGATGCGGAGGTCCCATAACTGGCTTGATGAATCAAGAAAAGTGAGCAGAGGAACAAAGATGGATGAGATTGCCCGAAGAGAGCGAGAAGGAGCGGAAGATCGAGGACCACGCATGGTTCCTCTACAACCGCCTACGTCGAGATAGTAGAAGCGTTATCGTGATCAGTATGACCGCCAAGATAGCGGGGAACGGGTATTCGGGCACGTTGATGATGCCAGTTGTTGAAGGCGCGAAAACCCAATTTGTTGACCCGTCTGGATGTCTCTGCCAGCTTCTTGAGTCGCCAGCCGTGTCTGAAAGGCTGGGCGTCTCATCAACTCTCTGACCTTGAGCGTTCAGCAGGACAAGCGAGTCCTCATTGTCCATAAAATGACCCGGGAACGTAACTTGCCAGAAGGCGCGTGCCGGGAGCACTGTGCCGGCAGGGATGGTGTAGCTTTCAATGTCGCCGTGAGTTGTGTAGATGATGCAGTTACCTATGTCCCATGACTGTGAGGTGGGGTTGAAGAGTTCAACGAACTGATGTCCCCCACTCGGCGGATTCTGCTCGAACTCGTTGATAACGACATGGGATATGGTTGTAGCGGTTTGTAACATAAACTCGTCATGAGTGAGTTCACTGTCCGCCGTAAGAGTCTGCTCAAATGTGTCATCGCCATTAGAATCTACTTTGACGGTAACTCCGTCCCCACCTTGGGAGAGTGCGACCCAATCAATAGAGTACTGATGCACTACCTCTGGTGCTGTAGGAATGTTGGTAGCAGTGAAGGTGTTGGTTTCTAGCTCTATGATGGATGTCACTTCTAGGATGTATGAGCCTCCTTCAGTACCTACCACCTCATATCTGTACGAGTCAAATGCTGACAAAATCACAACGTAATCCTCAAAGAAAAATGAGTCTGGTATCTCGTTTCTTACCTCACCATTCACTATGCCTGTAACTCGTTCTTGGGAGTCGTAGACCCTCAGTTCGCCTGGGCTCCTCACTGTTGCCCATTGGATGACGCTCCAAAATCTTTCCTTTAATTCAGGGTCTACTATTTTATTTTCTAGTGCGGGAGCATCAGGAATATCGCAAGTCTCTAATTCCACGATTCTTGTATGGTCAATTTTGTACGGAGTAGAATATGTTCCTTCTACCTTGACGATTCTTAGGAAATCTTTACCCGTATTCACTATCCATTTTAATGTGCCCCCCATCATGCCCTTTGTCACTATCACAGGCACCGAAACGATGGTGGTCACATCAAAGTTGCGATTGTCAGCGTAATGAACGTGCCCGCCGAAAGTTAATACATTGCGGGAATACACAAGGGCAGTATGGCCTAAATGGCCTGTCAATGTGGTTGAATGCGGCCCCATTCCACCAGCGTAAAATGGATAGTGAGAGAACACAATAACCCTCTCTTCTGGGCGATTTTTCATGTTGCTTTCAAGCCAGTTCATGGTTTCAGGAATGGCAGATGCGAAAAGACCTCCCCGCTCAGCGTCGCTCCTGTCAACATAATCTAAGCTGATGAAGTTTATTCCCCCATAGCTAAAAGCATAATTCTGCAAGAAATTGAGGTCTCCCTCCTTATGATCTTGCTTATCCCACCATGTCACCCCGAGTTTGTCAAATTGCTGGGCGAAAAACTCTTCGCTGAATATCCTGTCAAAGTAGTAGTCGCCAACTTTTACGCCTTCAGTTTCGTGCCATTCGCTGTCTGTTTGCTCTTCAGTTTTGGACCAAACATCGTGGTTTCCTATCACAGGAATGTAAGGGATTTTTAAGCCATCCAGTATTTTCTTTGCTCTAAAGAATTCCGACATTTCGCCAGAATCGGTAATGTCTCCAAGAATCACTAAGAATCTAATGTTCTCCTTCTCATGGTTTTGATTTATCCACTCCGTCACGTTTACCAATCTATCTGTAAGGCAATTGAAATCCCCCTCATTTCTACTATGTGCTTCGCCCGTCAAAAGATCGTAGTCTCGAAAGCCATCGTTCCCGTAGTCGTGCCAGCCACGACCAATATGAAGATCAGTGATTACAGCAAACGTCCACTCATTGGTAACCTTCACCGTCTTGACTGTACTAGCTGTTACTCCCTCATTATCCGTTACAGTTAGAGTTAGAGTAAACGTGCCGGTGTTTGAGTAAGCGTGAGTTGCAACTTTTCCTAAGCCACTGTTTCCATCTCCAAAACTCCACTGGTAAGAAACAATTGTTCCATCTGGATCAACGGAAGCAGAAGCATCAAAGGTTACCTCTTCGTCGACTACGGGGTTTTGTGGGGAGTAAGTAAAGGAGGCGGTGGGAGGTTTGTTTTCTGGCGGTAGGATTGTGAAGGCTGGTGCCCAAGTAGGAAACCCGCCTTTTCCAAGGCTAACCAACCCAGAGCCATCGGGATTGATTAGATAAATATAATTGTAGGATGAGAACGCTATTTTAGAACCATCAGGCGACCATGCAGGGCTCTCACCTTCGGGAAGTGTTATCTTCCCAGAACCATCTGCATTTATCACATAGATATTGCGTGCTATCAGCATTGGACTTTTTGGTCCATAGAGTATCTTCGTGCCGTCAGGAGACCATAGAGGACTGGTGTGTGTATCGCCTTTGACAAGCTCGACCTTGCCAGAGCCGTCAACGTTAATTATGCTAATGCCTTCTCCTACCCAAGCTGGCGCGAAAGCTATTTTAGTTCCGTCAGGCGACCAAGCAGGGTCATAACCATCAGTAAGGTATCTCTTATTAGAACCATCCGCGTTCATTAAGTAAATCCCTCCCGGATAACCAAACTCAAAGGCAATTTTTGTGCCATCAGGAGACCAAACAAAGTCCTGATCTGTCCACCTATACTTCATATCACTTTCCGAGAACAAAGCTTTTTGATTAGAACCATCCGCGTTCATTAAGTAAATCCCTCCCGGATAAGCACCAGAAGCAAACTCAAAGGCGATCTTTGTTCCGTCGGGAGACCAGACAGGCTTTCTGCCAAGGGCAAGTTTTGTCGCGTTGAAGCCCTCAGGATTCATCACCCAGATATACCCATCTTTCTCAAAGGCGATGATCTGGCCATTAGGAGATGGCACGGGATTTGAGCCTTCGGCGAGTTTCGTTATACTAGAACCATCAATCTTCATCACGTAGATATTTAGGTTCCATACAAACAAAATTCTTTCTGGTATTGAAGTCTCATCATAACTTGTACCAATGGGGATCAGGGTACCCACAATGGCATTTGGCAGGGAAGCGATTAGGAGCAGTGCAAATATTGTTCCAGAAACTGCCCTTCTTCTTATCCCTGACATTCTTCTCTTTCTCCTGTTTCTATGTCTCTCTCACATGAGAGGTTGACTTCAGCTTAACTAGGAACGAGGCAACGATCAAAACGGCTCCTCCCACGAATACAACGTATGTGCCTTCTCCGATAGAAAACAGAGAAAGAGCAGATGCGAGAACAGATGCACGTTGAACGCCTGCTTGCGAGACAATATAGCCTTTGATGATTCTATCTATTCCCTCTATCCAGACAAGGGCAAGAGCCAAAGCGCCTGTAAGGGAAATAAACTGTGGTACGTAGGAAACCAAGACCTCCGTAGCATAAGACCCCAGAGGGGCTTTAGTCAAGTTCTGTGTTAGTTGGAGCGTGGCGTTCAGAAAGCGGTAGTGATAAAGCGTGTCTATGAAATAACTCGCAACAACTAGGTATACAATGAAAATGAAAATGAAAACGACATAGAGAATCATTCTCAGTTTTTTTCTCTGCTGGTGTTTTGAATTATCGTCAAGCACTTGTTGTTTCCCCTCGTTTTGATTCCAGCTACTTGTGCGGGCGTTTTGTAGTCTAAAGCTTTGTGTGCTCGGAAGATTTGTGTTCTATCCACTATGATGTGTCCCGGATGTCTCGGAACTATACGTCAGCTGGATACAGATAGCCTATTCCTTGATGTGGACGCTCGTAGTTCCAGTTCACGAATGCTTGATGCGTCGGGTAGATCTAGGCTTCGTAGACGTGCGCCTTATGGAAGGTTCCACCTTTCCGATGGTGGATGGTCTCCGCACGCTCGCGACGATATGCTCAATTCCATTTCCGGTGCAGAACTCAGTGAACTCGGATACGCCTCCTCGTGCTGGGTAGAATTGTGGTCCCCGATCCGTCAGTATCTGGTCGGGTTTCCCGTACCGTCTCACAAACTCCTCTAGGAGTTTCATGGCATGTTCCGCCGTCGGGAGAGTCTGATCAATCTCGCATGTGTTCTAGTATCTGAAGTGTTCTGTAGAACGGTCCCCCACCCCCCCGCCAAGGGAGCCACACACAGAAACTACCACGGTTCAAATGTCGTCGGAAGTTTGATGCGGGGGGAGCGCCCTCTCACGAGGGTTCAGTGGTTATCATCGGAGGGCTGGGAGAGCATCACGCTCCACCAGATGGAAGTCGAGGCGTCACCGGGATGAGAAAAGACAAATTCGCATCTACTGTTTGCTTTTTGCGGCCGCACCATAGACTAGCACTACAAGTCCACTGATAGCCAATATGCCACCTAGCAGCGTCATAATTAGCGCCTGAATATATACTACTTGTCCCTGAGGAGTTAGGATTCTCCCAGTAGTGAACTGAATGAATGAATAACCATACCAAAAGACCACAAACCCAATGATCATAAGCACTGCACCAATAGCTAAAATTCGAACCTTCACCCTATCACCGCCCTAGAAACATTTTACCTTTGAGAATTTAAGATTTTGCAAGCACCGAGCTGTGGAAAGTTACTATTCAAGCCTCCTGTTAAGCGGTCTGTTTCTGTCTGTAGATCACGATTCTCCCTCCGACCCATAATGCCGAGGAAAGGTCGAGGAGACCGGAATTGGCGTAGGTATGAACGTGACTGGAGAGGCTACGAGCGGTACAGGCGGGAAGAGGTTAACCTCCTCCTAACCAAGGCGAAGAGCCTCGTAGAATCCAACCCGCCGCCATGTCGTCGTCGTCGTCGCGCACCGTGGGACCCACCACCCGACTCCTCCTGAGGATTCGAATTACAATCGACTCAGATTAGTTTCTCACCGCATTTTGGACACTTTCTTTTATCTGTCAACAGACAACAAACGGAATGCTGCACGAGACGAGGTGCAATTGAACTGAACCACAGATCGATCCAGGAAAAGACAGAGAAGGTGTGACAGCAGAGTCTTCTCATAGGCACCAAAGAGGGTTCGGTTTTTAGAGAACGCAATAGACTATGCAAATAGCGTGATGTCCAGCGTTCCCTATGTGGTCGCGTATGTTAGGAGTGGAGACATCAAACTCGAGATGTCTTAAGAACGCAGTGGGCGAGTCAGAGAACTGCGAAAGCCAAAGACCGTAGGCTTGTTGAAGGGCTCAGTAGACTCAGAAAAGAAGTACAAGAAGCCCACGCGCGATGGCAGCTCATTCCAACCCGTGTCCACGCTCCACAGCCATAACGGTCACCTCCACAAAGACAGCAACCAGCCACAAAACGGAGACAGAAAACAGCGAAAACCAATCAAAAACTTCAGTCAGTCACTATAGAGTACACAGTCAACGTGCAAATCACCTACGCGTTCATTAACGTGCAAATCGCCTAGGAGTGACCGAAAATCATCCTACGATCTGTTGGGGAATAATTTCACCAAAAAATCCTTTTTACCTGATCATGTGTAAGTTGTAGTCGTGGCAGACCGCTAAGCGATTCGCTACATGGCAGTGTAGCTCTCTGCGGGGCTCCTGGGTTGCTAGCAAGCCGTCCGGATTCAGCCACGCAGCAGGGCGATGAAGTACACATGTAAAGGCTAACCGAACGTACTGTCCGTCTCAATCTATGCATGTGGAGTCAGAGAGAAGAACAGCATCTGTGCTTTCCTGACGTGCTCCTCGAAGGGAATATCGTTGTTGCTGTCATACTTCTCATCTACCTTCTCGTACAGCTTCCTCAGAATGGCGTCCTCGAAGATCCAAGCGCCCTGTGCACCGAAGATTGTCTGAAGCGCACGGATGAAAGCCCCTGGGTCGGATAGGACCATCAGACGTTTCACGTGCCAGTTTACGGCTTTGGCTTGGGGGTCCCCCAGAATAGCCTGTAGCCCTTCATCTACCGCGGCGAGCAGGATGCTCCCGAACTCTTTCTCTGCGTCCAATCGCTTTCAAGAAATTTCGAGGCTCGCCTATTAAAGAGTGGAAAAATCACGGGGGCTTCAATTGGCCACCGCCGACCGTGCCCTGTGCATTTTCCTAGGAAAACAGGCTGAACGAAACTTCATGCTCAGCCATCAGGTCCCCTCAACACCAGGGGGGCCCAATACCGAAACGGTACGGTAAAGGCAGCGAAAGTTGAAACAGGGCATTGGGAACGATTCAGTGCACAAACCCCTAGCTTGCCACCATAATTTAGGTAATTATTTCTCGGCGATCCGGCGAGAAACAATTTCAACAAAAACAAGGTTGACAGCGCAGCGCAACACTGCCGGCCGGCTAGTTGGCGATTTCTCGGCCGATCCCCGAGAGATTTAGGGACGGGACGTTGGGGAATTTGGGACGGGGCAGTCCGTCCCCGCCTTTTAAGCTATGTCTATGAGACGTTTCGATAGTGATTGACTAAGCAGCAGACGGCTAATAGATGGGAAGTCTGTTTTATCGACTCTAATCAATTGAAATGTAACCCGTTTTTCCATCGAGAGAACTTGGAAAAACCGCTAGATGAAGCCTTCGTCGAAAGCGCGGTCCAAGACCTCAAGCAACCAGTTATCGTAAGACCCAAGGGTTCTGGATATCAAGTTGCCTTTGGGCATAGGCGAGAGCAGGCCTTCAGGCTTCGAGGATTGCCGGTTCCCTGCGTTGTTCGTCCTCTTAGCGATGAGGAAATGGTCGACTATGCATGGGATGACGCTTTTCAGCGCGAAGCTCATTCGCCACGCGAAGAAGCAAAGCTCATTGTAGCTCGATTAGACATGAAGCTTCGCCATCATCCGCAATATGAGAACTATGGTCGTGACCCTCTTGTGCTTTTGAAGGCAATGGAGCACCAGAGAACGCACAAGGTAGCCAGAGAAGGGAAACTGGCACAACGGGGCAAAGCCCGGCCTGCGACCGGCAAGTACCCTGTCCCGCAGTCATTGTGTAAAACAGTGGAGGGAGTCTTCTCGGAGTTGCCCGAGCGACGAAGAATGAGCTGGAGCACTTTTGTGAGGGACCATGTTGCGCTCCTGGACATTCCGCCTGACGTTCAGGAAGCTGTGGATGCAAAAGGAATTTCCGGCTCAGCAGGTGTGATAGCTGCCATTGCTAGAGTGCAAGATTCACTCGCCCGAAAGCTTCTTCTCAAATGGGCTGACCAAAGGAAGCGCATACCCGTCTGTACCATCGACAAACGTGTCAAAGCGCTGAACCGAAATGCGGAGCTGCTCGGGCAGGTCAAGAATGGCCGCAAGAAGGAGAAGGTCATACGCCTCGCCCTCGAGAAGGGTATCTCTCCGAAGAAGCTTGAGTTAGAATTGAAAGGGTTTCTGCCGAAGCCGAAGGAAAGTGTGGCACCGATTGTGGATGAGATGGTTCAGGTGTATTGTCCTGCGCACAGCGCGTCCATGTCTGAACTTAAGGATGGTTCGGTGCGGTTGATTGTGACTTCGCCACCGTATGGGGGTAAAGTACAGTTCGAAGGGGATTACTTGAGCAAGGCGAAGACGCCTGACGAGTTCTTCTCGCAGGTCGAGGCGGTCATTGAGGAGTGTTTTCGTGTGCTGGCGCCTGGAGGGAAGCTGGTGATTAATTGGGCAGACCCGATCGGTGAGTGGGGCAACAATGAAGAGCGTGAGAAAGGTGAAGAGTATGCGGAACACGTCTACGCGCACAAATGGGTTGAACTGGCTGAGCGCGCGGGCTTCAAACTGTGGGCCCGACAGGTCTGGCACAAGAACGTGTACTACTCGATCGCGCAGAGGCGTGTCCGTTGGGAGGACGCATGCCGAGCAGATGGTAAGGTTCACTTAGATTGGGAGTGGATTCTGACTTTCCGCAAGCCAGGCCCAGCGCCGGAGGGAAACACGGGGCTACCGTATGAGAAATGGACTGAATACAGCAAAGGCGTTTGGTGCATTCCCGGCGCTCAGGATGAGCGAGGTCTAGCAACATTCCCTGAAGAACTGGTATCAAGGCTGATTCAATTGTACTCTTTCGAGGGCGACTTGGTGCTAGATCCATTCCTAGGGACTGGAACTACATTGGCGGTTGCGAAGTCATTAGGAAGACGCGGAGTAGGTTACGAGATAAACCCGGACTTGAAACCAGAAATCATGAAAAAATTGTCAGCAAAGATTGAGATAGGGCGATCCACCCTAACCTGAATTCCTCTCAAAGTCTGCCAATCTTTTCTTTGCCGTCCTTGCTGCTTTTAAGCTTCAAAATGAAGTGCTTCATGCCAATCGATAACTCCGTCACCGCTGCCGAACTTGGAAAGAAAATTACCCGGCTACTGGAACTGAAAACAGGCGAACCGTTCGAGATAGCAAAGACCCGTGACGGCCAAGTCCTAATAAAGAAAGCGGAATCAGAGTCACCGGCGTAGTTTTCGTTTCTTGGATCCGGCTGCTAGGACGAGTCTTTCGACGCTGATTGCTTCGAGTCTTTCAACTCTGTCTCTCAGCTCCTTGTTTTCGTCTTCCAGCTGCTCCATGCGACTCTTCAGGGCGCTGTTGTTCTCTGATGTGAGGAACGTGAGTCTATCTGCGGCCTTGCTGTATTGTTCGAGTAGTTCCTTATCAGACATTCGTAGGTAGGCGGAGTCTTCCCCGAACCGATGACCCATGAATCCCTCTGTGATTCCACGATCTATGCCAGCACTCAACATGTTGGAGAAGAAATACTTACGATAACAATGGGGGTGTAGAGCAAAGCGCCTAGACTCTTTGTCCACTTTTCTCTTCAGTCCTGCTCTATCTGTGGCTCGCATCAGTTTCATGTAAAGCGCGTCTTGACCCGCGGAGAACAGTTTTGCATCAGGGTCCCTGATCTTATCGCCTAGGTATTCTCTCAGAAGTTCCGTGCCTTCTCCTGAGATGTATGTGAGTCGTCGCTTTCGAGTCTTGGTCATAGCAGCCTTCAGTGTGATCTTAGACGGTTGTCCTGGTTCGCCAAAGCTGATGTCTGACACAGTGAGGCTCACTAATTCACCAATTCTCATGCCTGAGCTTGCAAGCATTGCGATAGCTGCCTTGGTGTCCAACTTCGACCTCAGCATGATCTTCTTGACTTCCTCTCTCGTAGGAGCTTGGTCAATGGAGAGGTCATACTTGGCCGGGAGCGTTACCTTGCCTCGCAGTTTGCTATCGGATATTTCAAAATCAGAATCTATGAGGAAGGCTTTCAGAGCGGCGAAATAAGTCCAAGTTGTCTTAGGCGCTTTACCTTCTCCATGAAGATGATTAACGAAATCCTGCAAGACTTCGTAGATGTCCAGGTGCTTTTCCTGGATCTCTTGAATTGCTAGGTCTGGCTCTTCGAAGCCACGACTTCGAGCCCACACCTTGAGGGCTCCCTGGTAGGTTTCAGCCGTCTTCCTCGATCTAATTCGCTTCTTACTGATGAATGATGCTAACATGGTTTAGACAAGGGGTAGATAAGCAGGGGCTGGTTTATAGTTAACGAAAGTATTATCCATATCCTGGCTAGACTACGGGCCCGTGGACTCCTAGAATGCCACGCCTAAGTATGCGTTTCTCCGCTGCCTGAGCGCTCGATATTAGGCCTTGAATCAGGTGTGTTTTTCTGCGTAGACTGCTTGCGGTCATTTTCTTGCCGCAAGCCGTGGACTGAAACAGCGTCTCATCGGAGTCTTTGAACTTGAGTAGGGCAACAAGGCCAGGGTGTACGCAGTTGCTCGGATCGACCCATGGAAGGAAACGTTTCTTCCTGTGGTTCAACGCGCCTAGACCTCTCATTCCTTAGGTATGTGTAGACGCCCCGGGGCATCACGTGTGCCAGACTCAGCGACGACTATATTGATCAGAGAAGATGGCGCACTGGCTCAGTCCGAGTCAAGTGAAACAGATCTAGGATCCTAATGCCGATCTGAGTGCCTGGGTACTGTTGTACTTCGGCTTCCATCCAGTCGTTCTTAGTCTCGCGTTGCTCAAGGTGAAATCAACAAGCATCACGTCGAGCCACGATGGATGTGTAGGTGAGCCAAAGTACTGCCAGCTGATCTGCATGATTAGTCGAGCTAGCCACACGGGAACTGTTGGGCGAATTTGACGCCGATGATCTCCTGAACCTCGCTCAAACGTAGGTAGTCGTCCGGATCGAGGTTGTAGGCACCCGGCATGTCGGTGAGCACCGCTTGCGCGAAGGCAGCTGCAACATCTTCCTCGTGGACATACTGCGAACGCGGGTCGTGACCGAACAGTCCAACGGCGTTTCCTCGAAGCGATTGTATCGTGGCTGTGTTGCGTGGGCCGATTATGTAGCCGGGGCGGAACATGGTCAAGGTGATTCCTGCCGGCGCAAGGATCTCGGTCAACATGCTCTCAATGGCCGCTTTGGCGTTGCAGTAGTAGCTGGTAAAGTCGCCTTTGCCGAGAGGAAAGTCCTCAGTCGCATTGCTCTGCCCACGTAAGAGGTATTGATCGTAGGCTGCGTCGCTGCTGGAGTAGACGAAGCGTTTCACTTTGTTGGCGACGGCGGCTTCTGCGACATTGCGCGTGCCGTTCAAGTTGATGTCATTCCGTTCGGTGGCTGGCATTTTTGCAGGCCAGAGGACGACGAATGCGGTGTGAACAACCACATCATGCCCAGCCATGGGTTTCGAGACTTCTTGTGAGCGGACGTCCATCCGCACAAATCGTGCCTTCTCAGGCAACGGTTTCTTTGGTGGAACCACGTCGATGCCTGTGACACTCTCGACCTCAGGAACCTGCGAGAAGCGCTCCGCCAACACGCCATCCAGATAACCGCTAATCCCGGTCAGAAAGACGTGCATCAAGTATTCCCTCCTGTTTTGCAGTGAGAACCTACTGCATGACAGAGACGACGAACTTCTCTAATGAATGAATGCTGAAGCGCATATCAGTTATCATCATCAGGCCGGAACCTATCAAATCTATCCACACCACTCACTCAGGTCGATGTGTGGTGTGTCTTCGTCGATCTTCCTCCAGTGTTCCCCAAGGTCCGTTTCAGACGCAAGTTTCAGACAAGAAGCACAGAAGTAACCTGCGGCGCGGTTGAGCGCGCTCCCTTCAGCCAGCTCTGCTCGAGGCCAGAACCTGACTCCGCACCTGCCACATTCTCTTTGAGTTGTGACGATTCTTGTTGCCAACTGTTGCACCTGGTTCTGAGCTGCGCGAGTTGCTTCCTGTAATGAAATCCTCAGCCCATAGCAGTCTTTGACGCCTTCGTATGGGCCACCCAAATCGCTGATCAGGATTAGGTCTTCTCTGGTTCTCCAGACATCGAAGGGGCCGTGTCTCGAGCATTCGCGGTCATCGTTTCTCGCCTCGTTCCCTCCGGTACCGAGTAGGCAGGATTTCCCGTCGATCAGACAGGCGCCGTCTTGGACGTAGTTTAGACACAAGTTGGTCTGCCCGTTCCGAGAGCTGCCCTGATCTCGATCCGCCGAGATTAAGGTTTCACGGAAAGTCGAGCGTCGACTAGCTTGGCACGACTGTCACGGTTTCGACATCGTCGTCATTTAGGGTCGGAGACTTGTCTGGTTGGGATCTCCAAGTGAGTCTCCTGAGGGGGTAGTCGGGTCGTATGCCCATGCAGCATCGGGGCAGATGCCTGTCG
>Ga0315280_10006950_pt1 | contig 15422 bp, 16 predicted proteins | sample YL17G06_40_MG_FD_203697 | JGI IMG/M metagenome (GOLD analysis project Ga0315280, IMG submission 203697) | Sediment microbial communities from Yellowstone Lake, YNP, Wyoming, USA - YL17G06_40 | ecosystem: Environmental > Aquatic > Freshwater > Lake > Sediment | place: USA: Wyoming | collected... | reverse complement strand
ATAGAAAGCAAAGATAAGTGGGAGACCTTCATGGAAAATAAGCCGCCGGTGAATCTAAATAGATTACCAGCAGGAGTGATTTGGTGAATCAAATCGAGGCAAAATTAGAAAAAGCACTGAACAAAGTGCTTGTCCCCGGGATAATGCGTAGCCTGGTACAGATGAACCTGGTTCGAAGCGCGGAAGTTAACGAGGGCAAGGCGAAAATAACTTTGGCTTCGACTGCCATCCCTGCCCAACATCATAAGTTGCTGAAAGACCAAGCAGGAGCAGCGGTCAGCAAGCTTCCCGGGGTGAAGGAAGTAACTGTTGACCTTGTCGAAGCCAGACCCAAAGAACTTAATCAGATTGAGAAAATAATAGCGGTGATGAGTGGTAAAGGGGGAGTCGGCAAATCCCTGGTGGCTAGTTTATTAGCTACTTATTTTGCTCGGGAAGGAAAGGACGTGGGCATACTCGACGCTGATATCACTGGTCCCAGTATCCCTAAGATGTTCGGTTTAAATGCTCGCCCTAGCGGTAGCGAGACAGGTATTTTGCCCATATTATCGAGGTCGGGAATCGAAATTATGTCCATGAACCTGCTTTTGCCTAGCGAGGATGAAGCGGTTATCTGGAGAGGTCCCCTCATGTCTAAAGCTATCACACAATTCTGGGAGGAAGTTCTTTGGGGCAAGCTGGACTGCCTCATAATAGACCTGCCCCCGGGTACTGGAGATGCTTCATTGACGGTGCTGCAGGCAATACCTATCTCAGGAGTAATCGATGTTTTTACTCCCCAGGAGTTGACTGAGATGATAGTCAAGAAAGCAGTGAGGATGGCACAAAAGATGAATGTTCGAGTTCTGGGAGTAGTAGAGAATATGAGCTATCTCTTATTGCCCGAGACAGGTAAGAAGCTGGAGGTTTTCGGTAGGAGCAAGGGGGAGGAAATGGCCAAGGCTTCCGGAGCTCCCCTTTTGGGGAAGTTGCCCATCGACCCGGAGTTAGCCAGATTATGTGATGAAGGAAGAATTGAAAGTTATAGTTCAGATGCTGTGTCTGAACTTTTTGCCAATGTGGTAGCAGCTTTAAATGAGAAGATTGAAGGATAATTATACATAGTCGGGCAATATAGCTTGGCCCGTGACATCTTTTTCTAGAGGAGTAGAGAAAATGGCAGAAAAATTTGATGACCCGTTCAAAGAACTGGAGCAATCCATCATGGAGGATATGAAAATGACCTACTCACAGAAAACGATTGACCATTTTCTAAACCCCAGAAATCTGGGTGAAATTCCCGCCCCCGATGGAGTGGGCAAGATAACTGGTCCCCATGGGAGTACTATGGAAATATATCTTAAGGTGAGAGATGGCAGGGTTATGAATGCCTCTTTCTGGACAGATGGCTGTGGGTGCAGCATTGCCTCGGGCAGCATGGTCACCGAGCTGGCTAAAGGAAAGAGCGTTTTGGAGGCTCAGAAGATCACCCAGCAAGATATACTGGACGCCTTAGGAGGGCTCCCTGAAGATAGCCTCCACAATGCTCTCCTGGCAGCTAATACTCTTAAAGGGGCGATCAAGGACTACCTGGCTTTCAATAAGGAACCGCGGAAAAGAGTTTACAGAAGTGGCTAGGATTTCAAAAGATTGATAGCCTATAATCGATTGCATAAACAGTTACACAATTATTCCGTCATTGCGAGCCCCGATTTATCGGGGCGTGGCAATCTCAAAGAGATTGCTTCGTCGCTCCGCTCCTCGCAATGACACAATACAGCTATTTTTGCAGGATACTATAGTTAGTAAGGCTTGAGGGATGATGAGAAAACATAGCCTGGAATTGAATCCCATCGGGATAATTCATTCTCCTTACAAGAATACCGGCTCAGCCCCTTATCAGGGCTATGAAAGTGAGGAGATTTCTCAGATAGAGATATTTAAGGAATTCGAAGAAGGCCTAAAAGACATTGAAGGATTTTCCCATATTATCGTTATTTATTGGTTTCATAAGTCCCAGGGATATCATCTGTTGGTTAAGACGCCCTGGGACGATAGTTTACACGGTCTCTTCACCACCAGGTCACCGCATAGACCTTGCCCATTAGGATTGACCATAGTGGAGCTGGCAGCCAGGGAAAAGAATATCCTCAAGGTGAAGGGACTGGACGCCATAGACGGCACACCCCTTTTAGACATCAAGCCATATACTCCTGGAGTAGACGAAAGGTCGGTTGTCAGACCTGGCTGGCTTGAAGGCAAGCTGGGAAGCGAAAGATGCTGACAACAACTGATATTCTCATATTGCTGGCTGCCGGGGCAGGCACTGGTTTCGCCAGTGGACTGCTCGGAATTGGTGGCGGAGCCGTTATGGTTCCCGTCAGTTACTGGCTTATCCTGGCTATGAATGTCCCTCCAGATATTGCCATAAGAATAGCCTTCGGGACAAGTTTGCTGGTGATTTTGCCCACAGCCATAAGTGGGAGCTGGAGGCATAATAAGAAAAAGGCGGTTCGCTGGAAAACCGCTTTGATTTTGGGCTCATGTGCCCTGGTCGGAGCCGTGGTTGGGTCTACCTTGGCAGCTCACCTTCCTGGTGAAATACTTCAAAGGGGCTTCGGAGGTCTGGTCCTGGTTATTGCTCTGTGGATGGGCTTGGGACTAATGCCCAGGTTGAGAAGAGATGATGAAGAGCCACGGGAAAATCTCGGGCTTGTAGCGGCTTGCGGATTTCCTATAGGCGTGGTAAGCGGCTTGACTGGGATTGGCGGCGGTGTACTAATAGTCGCTGTGTTGGTGTTAGCATTGAACTTTCCCATGCACACTGCTGTAGGAACATCGGTGGCTTCCATAATACTTGCTAGCCTGGGTGGTATTGTTGGCTATATCGTAAATGGCCTCGGTGTATCTGGTCTCCTCCCTTATTCCATAGGCTATATAAATTTGCCAATATGGCTATGCTTGGCAGCTACTAGCATACCCTTGGCCCAGCTTGGAGCCCGGGCAGCGCACGCTCTGCCAGCAAAACCGCTAACGTATATCTTCATTGCTTTCATGGTCTACGCAGGCCTAGAGATGATTGGGGTTTTTGCCTGGATACAGGGTCTCTAGCTCCAAGGGACACCCGAAATCGGCGACGTAGCCACATCTACTGGTCTACCAGAGTACGCTACATATGGGTTTTAGAAACTCAAACCGAGTAGAGTAAAGGCAGGCGAGGAGCAGTAGCCCCAGAATTATCAGTATTGTGGCACCTACTGGTCTGGAATACTTCGCATATCGGTCTCCCAGGCGTGAAGTCAGAGCAAAAGCGGCTGTGCCGAAGATGATCATATCGTCAAGCATGAAAAAGACATCGTATAGCAGGATATAGCCATAGTATTGGAACGTGGAGAGACCAGCCAGGGATAGAACTTGAGTAAAAACCGCTGGAATTGCCGCTGAACAAACGAATTCGACAGCATTTACCGTAAAGGCCAGAGCTATAATTCCTGCTAAAATTCCCCAGGTTAGGGGAGAGGAGACAATCTTCTGTACTTTGGTCATCGTCTTTTTTCGGGATTCCTCGTCGGTAACTTCACAGACAATGGCGCCTTTTGTCTTTATCACCTCCCTTACTTGCAATGCCCCTCCACCCAAAGCGACCAATCCAATCACAACTGTCACTGGCTTGACGTAGCCGATAAGCAGGAAAGCATTGAGCCATACTGACATGAACAGGAAATACAAGATGCCTGAAGCTAAAACAAAAGAGCCGCAAATCAGCCATATTCTTTTTCTATCTCTCAGGGTCGCTACTATAGATATAAGGTAAACAAGCACCCACATAGCACAGGGGTTGAAGCCGTCCACAAGACCCAAAATTATGGCCAAAGCTGGAAGCGAATAATCAGCAAGTGAAATTTCCCCTATGAAGGGCAATTTGATTTTATGTTTGGGTTCTTCACCTGTCGGCGGCGGGCACTTCCCCGCCAGACATTGTTGCAAAGCTTCCTCAATCGCTCTGCCTGTTGTTTCCTCGGATTCCCAACCACCAAATGCTTGATTTCCGAAGATTGTTATGGGAAAGTCTGGCTCATTTTCCACCCCTAGCTCTCCAAGCTTTTCATGCAATAGGGCAATTCCTGCTGGTGTAGTGGCGTCGTGAGGAGTAATATTAATTGAAGGGTATTCACTTTCTAGTTTTTCATTGAAAGGCTCTTGTGCCTCACAGTGTGAACAGCCGGGGAGATAAAAGAAATAGACCTTGTAACCTTCACCTGGACTTGCCGTTCCCTGACTCGTGAAACCGATGACTATTCCCAAAATTATCAGGGATATAATCAGGTACCTCTTGAAGCGGTCCTGGAAGATGTTTCTCAGAAAATTGGTCAACCAGTTGTATATTGGCAAATGCCACCTCAAAATAGCCTCAATTGTTTAGGATTTTCTACAGGAAAGGCACACGGTGTGCAGGTCGCCACTGGGAAAGCTATGCTCTTAGCTAGAATCGCTATTTATCTCCTAATTTTATCCAAAAGTACATGAGTTGCAGGACACCACTTGGAAATCCATACTCTTACTCACCCTATTGTCAGCGACATCAGACACTATTACCGTGACTGTTGTTCTAGTAAGTGTCTCATCCGGGGCAGTCCAGGTAATCAGAGAGCCCTCTCCGGAAATCACACCACTTTCGCAGGACCAGTTATAGGACACTTCGCCGCTCGTGTTTGAAACAACGCATTCAATATCGTATTGTTTTTCTTTCCCGACCTTATAGTAGTACCCCTCGGTGATTGTTCTCAAATATTTGGGCTCCTTGGCAGTAACGGTCAGGTTTTCAATAGTTGGTGGAGTACCAGTTGCCACGCTGAGAGATACAAACCTTGTATCTTCCCGACCATGACCATCCTTAACCACAACTGTGACGTTGTATATGCCAACTTCTTGGGGAGCAGTCCAGTTTACAACTGCGCCTGTCCCCGAAATATTACCTCCGGTGGTTGTCCACACATAACTCAGCACGTCGCCGTCGGGGTCTGTAGCATTACACATCACCTGAAGATTACCTGAAGGAGTAGTCCAGACTGCATTGGCTACCAGGCTGTTAATAGTTGGCGGTCTATTGGTTCTCACTTCGACGGTTACCTTTTTCATGACTCCACCACCGCAGCTATCGAGCACAATGACTGTAACATTGTAGGAGCCCGCAGAGTTAGGAGCGGTCCAGGTAACCGTAGCTCCTTTTCCAGTTATTGCGCCTCCGTCAGCCGACCATCCATAGCTTAGCTCGTCACCATCGGAGTCTGTAGCATTACACACAATCTGGCAAGTTCCCAAAGGAAGAACTCTCTCCGGTTCAGCTTTCAGGCTGGTGATAGCTGGCCGATGATTGCCTAGCATCGTGTAAAATAGGATTGAAAGTGCCACTGCTGCCACCACAATTCCTACGATTACTAAATATCCTTTTTTGCTCATTGGTTTCTCTCCTTAAAGCTCTTTCATTCAAGCCTGTATCCGGGGCATTACATATATTATCACTTTCACAAGATGATGGAAACTATCGCATATCTTTGCTTAGTTCAAGCAAAGGCATCTCGCCTGTAAAATAGCGCTGCAGCTGAAGAACTGTTTTGTGTCTTCACTGAGCAAAACACTCCAATTTTTAGTTACTTCTGAGGAATCTTCTGTGTATGAAGTGCCGTTGGTGTTCAGGTCGCTACTGGGAAGACTATGCCTTAGCTCGAGCTGCTATTTATCTCCTAGTTTTAGCCAAAAGTGCATGATGAACAGGACACCACCTCGAAAAATATGCTCTTCCTGACCCAATTGCCTACGCCATCAAATACTTTTACCGTGACTGTAACGTCACCCTCCGTATTCGGGGCAGTCCAGGTAATATTAGAGCCTCCCCCGGAAATATTACCGCCTGTGTATGTCCAATTGTAACTCAGTGTACCATTGCCTGAAGCGCTGCACTCAATACTGTAATTGTATGCTTTCGCGACCTTGTACCCAGTAGTAGTTTCTTTCAAATACTTGTGCTCGGCAGTAACAATCAGGTCTTCAATAACTGGCGGAGGGCCATTTGACGCGATGAGAGCTATCAGTCCTGTGGTGTGCCCACCATTACCATCGGTAACCATAACTGTGATGTCGAACATACCAACTTCTTCAGGAGCAGTCCAGTTTACAGCCGCACCCATGCCAGAAATATTACCTCCACCAGCTGACCAGTTATAGCTTAGTGCATCGCCATCAAAGTCTGAAGCATTACACGTCACCTGGAGACTACCCGAAGGAGCTGTCCAGTAGTCTGGCTCAGCTTCCAGGCTTGTGATAGTTGGCCAACGGTTGAGCGTGCAAGATGAGGCCAAGAGCAGCACTACTGTCGCCACAATTCCCACGATTATTAAATATCTCTTTTTGTTCATTAGTTTCTCTCTTGAAGCCTTTTTCGTTCAAGCCTGTATCCAGGTCATCACATAATATATTACCACTTTTATATTGGTTTTGTTAAGAGCAATAACACTCCCCTGTCGTTGCGAGGCTGACTCTAGTCAGCCGAAGCAATCTCGGTGAGGGACAATGAGATTGCCGCGCGGAGTTTACCCAGAGCGAGGTTAGATTCTTCACTTCGCTCAGAATGACAAGAAGCGAAGGGCTCGCAATGGCAAAAAGGAAAATGCCTAGGATGACAAGCAGCATCTAGAGATTGATGCGTGTGCCGGCATTATTGAATTGGCAAGAAGATTCACACTAGCAACAGTATTTTCGCTTAGCGTGATGATTGGGATTGACATTCTTGATGCCTCCTCATTATGCAGCTGAAATCACTTTTATTTCGTCTCCCACCGCCGTGCCCAGAAAGTCGCAAGCGCTTCCGTCTCTTAGTGATACTTCCAGATAACCGCTGCTGCCCACAATAGCCATTACCCCTTTATTTTGCGCATAGTAGTCGCTGATACCTTGAATACAGTACCCAGCTACCTCAATCATGACATCCTTTCCGGGTAAATCATTGCTTTTAATATTTGTAATCAAGTTGCCAAAGCGGTCAACATGTAATACCCGGCCAACTAAATTACCCTCTGAATCGAGGGACGGCTTTGGTATAGGGAGAACATGCAGGGAGTTAATTTTCTCCCCGAATTCATAAGGGGAAATGCCTAGAGAAAGGCCGGCAGCCACGGGGGCAAAAATATCCCTTCCATGAAAGGTAGGGCTGACTGGTTGTCGCCAGAAGCGAGGATCGGTAATAGCCACAGCTTCAAGGCCTTTCTTAAATACTATCTCTTTGAGGTCATGAGTCTGTTCGGTTAATGAGCGACTTTCAACAGAAAATAAATCATCAATTATATAGCTGAGGATGCCATTATCGGGGGCAACGAAGATAGCCGAAGGTGTTTTCAGTATTATTCCCTGGCGCTCGCTACCTACGCCAGGGTCAACAATAGCCACATGAATTGTTTGTTTAGGGAAGTAGCGATAAGCAGTACTAAGTATGAAAGCAGCCTGAAGGATATTCTGCGGCTTGATAGAATGGCTGATGTCTACAATATTAGCTTCAGGGTTAATGCTTAAGATAGCGCCTTTCACAGCAGCAACGTAAGCATCATCATAGCCAAAGTCGGTAGTCAGGGTTATTATGGAACTCATCTATAGATACTAAGACTGGGCAGCGATTATAGTAGCAGAAACGACAAGCAGGACGGCTAAGATTATGGTCAGCTTGAAAAGGGTGCTTTCTATCCCTCGCCGAGTTCGATACACTGAGTCAGCTTGCCCAAAGATACCCCCTATGCCTCCGCCGCGTAATTGAAATAGTACAGTGGCAATTAAGGCTATTGCTATTAGTATCTGGGCGACTAAAAAATAAGTAGGCAATTTATTTACCTCCTAGCTCCTCTATAATAATCTCTCTCACCACGCCTGGATTAGCCCTTCTTCTGGTAGCTTTCATTACCTGCCCTATAATAAACGTCAAAGCTTGCTGTTTGCCAGAGGCATAATCTGCTACTGCCCCGCTATTATCGGCCATCACTTGTTTTACCACTTCCCTTATTTCAGCGGCATCGCTAATCTGGCTGAGTTTCTTTTCTGTTATAATCTCGCTGGCTCCCTGGCCAGTGCGAAACATCTCCTCGAACACTGCCTTGGCAGCCGGTCCACTTATAATACCATTATCTACCAAGTCCAGCATTTCTGCTAGATGTTTCGGACTTATTTTAACATTTTCAATCTCAATGTTGGTAGCGTTAAGCAGCCGGCTAAAATCGCCTGAAAGCCAGTTACTAACAACCTTTGCTTTGCTGGAATCCATTAGCTTAACACAGCTTTCAAAATAATCTGCCATGGCCCTAGAGCTAGTTAGAACATTAGCATCGTACAAGGACAAGCCATATTGGGTCATAAATCGGTCTCTGCGTGCTTCGGGTAATTCAGGAAGTCTGGCTCTGATTTCCTCTATCCAAGCTCGGTCCCAAACCATGGGAGGCAAATCAGGTTCGGGAAAATATCGGTAATCATCAGCATACTCTTTAGTTCTCTGGGTTACTGTTATGCCTGTTTCATCTATCCAACCTCTGGTCTCCTGTACCAGTTCTCCCCCTTCCTCAAGCACATTTCTTTGTCGTCTCGATTCATACTCCAGAGCTTGGTAAACCGCTTTGAAGCTGTTCATATTCTTAACTTCCACCTTGGGCAAGAGCTTTTTGCTATTGACTGGGCGTATGCTTATGTTAGCATCGCATCTAAAGCTTCCTTCCTCCATGTTGCCGGTGGACACCCCCAGATAACGTAAGATATTGTGTAACTTGATAAGATAACCCCGAGCCTCCTCGGGGGAGCTTATTTCGGGCTCGCTAACAATCTCCATCAAGGGCACCCCGGAGCGATTGACGTCTATCAGACTGTAATCCCCCCTGTGCCACAATTTAGAGACATCCTCTTCGAGATGCACCCTGGTGATATTGATTCTTTTCCTGTTGCCGTTGCTATCAATAGTTAGCCAACCTCCTTTTCCAATAGGAGCATCATATTGGGAAATCTGGTAACCTTTCATCAGGTCAGGGTAAAAGTAGTTTTTACGGTCAAATTTGGTATATTCGGGGATGGTGCAATTTAAAGCCACGGCAGTCATTACTGTATATTCTATTGCCTTTTCATTGATGACAGGGAGAACGCCGGGCATGCCCAGGCAGATAGGGCAGACGTGGGTATTGGGAGGAGCACTGGCATAATCAGTGCTGCAGCTACAGAACATCTTACTCTTGGTTAATAGCTGAGTATGGACCTCCAGGCCGATGACGATTTCATAGGTCATAGCTTTCGCTCAGTATAGCAGTGTTATCAGACAGAGGCAAGGAGCAGCCGATTTGACCCACAGTTTGAAGTATTGCTAAAATTGAATTAGGGGATATAGCTCAATTGGGAGAGCGCTGCGTTCGCATCGCAGAGGTCGGGGGTTCGAATCCCCCTATCTCCACCATGAAACTCGGAAAAGACGAGGGTTGTGGTAGTAGCGTGCCCCTGTAGCTCAGATGGATAGAGCAGCGGTTTCCTAAACCGCGTGTCGGGCGTTCGAGTCGCCCCAGGGGTATTTTTGATATAATTACGCTGATTTAGGGGCGTAGCTCAGTTTGGCTAGAGCAGCGGTCTCCAAAACCGCAGGTCGCGGGTTCGAGTCCTGCCGCCCCTGCCAGCCGAGGTGGTGGAATAGGCAGACACGCCATCTTGAGGGGGTGGTGGGCACAAGCCCGTGGGAGTTCAAATCTCCCCCTCGGCACCAGGATTAGCTTGCGGGAACTAAAAAAAATCGGTAAAATCTATTCAGGGCGGAAGTAGTTCAGCGGTAGAATGCTTCCTTGCCAAGGAAGAGGTCGCGGGTTCGAATCCCGTCTTCCGCTCCACTAAATTTGGTAGTTGCGGCGGTGTAGCCAAGAGGTTAAGGCAGGGGTCTGCAAAACCCCGATACGGCGGTTCGAATCCGCCCGCCGCCTTCTTCCATTACCGATTATCAAGCCGAGGTGGCGGAATGGTAGACGCGGCGGACTTAAAATCCGCTTCCTGTACGGGAGTGTGGGTTCGAGTCCCTCCCTCGGCAGTAAACGTCCCTTCGTTGCTTAACATTTTGAAGCCAGGATTGCTTAACAGTCTTTGACTTGGTGGTCGTTTACCATTCTTAACTTGTGATAGATACGATGCGCTAATGCCTAGTTGCCTAGCCAGTTGTCTTAATGATGTCTTGTTCTTCATTTTGCTTTACCCCCCTTTCATCTAGAGCGTAGGATGGCCTTGATGTGGGCGTCAAATTCGTCTAGGACTGATGGCAGTCAAAGGCACAAGGATAGCCTTTAAGGAAACTATGCCAACTAGCTCGGTTCCGGGCATTGGCTAGTGTTTCAATGCACATTCTAGTGTTGCACAAAGTAGCGTTTTGTGACTCCTTAGCACCGCAGGATGTCTTGGGCAGCGCAATCTATTGATAATTCCTTTACCAGTGATACAATAGCATTTTGAGAGCTATATACGTGGCAAGAGTTGGCATCTTTTTGATTACGGTAGCCTTGATTGCTGGGATGGTAGGTTGTGGTGGAGGTGGTGCTGGTGGTGGTGATGGTGGTGAATCTTATACTCTCACTGTCGATAGTACGGCTGGAGGTGCGGTCGCTGTTAATAATGTAACCATCCCCGGAAAAGCAATTTTTACCTATAACACTGGCACAGTGGTTAGCTTGAATGCTACCCCAGTCAGTGGCTATCAGTTTGTAGACTGGACTGGAGATGTGGGCACGGTTGACAATGTTCATGCCTCCGAGACCATTATCACCATGAACGGCAACTATTCCATAATGGCTAACTTTGAGATACCTCCGCCTGTCCGGTACAGCTTGAATATCTTCAGCACAGCCGGTGGCTCGGTAGCCACCCCCGGAGAGGGGAGCTTCACATATGATGCTGGGACTGTGGTCAACCTCGTGGCAACACCAGCTAGTGACCACAAATTTAACAAGTGGACTGGCGATGTGGATACCATTGCCAATGTCAACGCCGCCTCAACCAACATCACCATGAGCGGTAACTACTATATCGTCGCCAACTTTCGGGATATCCCCTGCACAGGCCTCGGCTAGCACACGGTGGGGCTTAGGTCCGACGGCTCAGTAGTCGCCGCAAGCCTCGAGGTCGAGCTTGCCAAATGAAATCTGAGCGAGGCGGTGCCGTAGTGTGAGTTCACCATTTATGGCAACTCATGGGAGCCCGTCAAGTACATTCTAGCCCGAGCCGCAGACTCACTCGCCTCGGGAAATAAAATACAAGCCATTTTGTGATTTTGGCGAGACCAGTAAGGTTTGATACAATGACTGCTTAGCTTTAGAGTGAACTATGCAGGTGACTCAGATAATCAGACAAAAGGTATTGATTCGGAATCTTGTATTGGCGACCAGCATATTTTTTGTTAGTCTTGTATTAGGTGCACTTATTGGTCAGAATACCGCTGAGGCGCTTATGAGACAGTTCGGCGGTGTACTAGGGCCCTTGGCACCGACGGGTAACCTGTCCATCCTATTGTTCTTAATAATATTCATCAACAACGCAATCAAGGCTCTTGGGCTAGTTTTCTTAGGTATCCTACTGGGACTACCACCTCTATTTTTCATAGGGCTAAACGGCTTTATCCTTGGAGGCTTCGGCTCCGCGCTTGAATCAGTCAAGGGATGGAGATATGTTATAGCTAGCTTAGTACCGCATGGTGTGATCGAGATTCCAGTGATCTTGCTAGCCACTGCTTTGGGTCTCACGGTAGGTATGGAATCACTTAAGTGGCTAGTACGAAGAGAGAGCCGAGTCAAATTACAGTTGTCAGATTGCCTTAAAGTTTACTTGAGGTGGATTCTTCCTGGGCTTGCCGTTGCAGCCATCATAGAGGTCTTTGTTACCCCCTTACTAATCGGGCTGGTTAATGGTTAGCTTGGCTTTTGTAAATATCCCCGCAGACAAATGTGAACAGACTTGAGGACCTTCTTCCAGTCTGTTGGGGTTTCTCAATGGAGATTCAGGCACTCAAGGAATACTAAGGTGTCTTCCTTTGACGCTCGAGAAGCCTGGCCGTTGCACGATTTAACGTTTTGTTACCTCATTACACGAACTGGGAATGTTGTATTGTGACCATACCACATTAAACACGCACCCTGAATGGTAGAAGTTCTGCGTTATTGCATCCCCCCAATACACAATTGACAAATTGGCAAACTAGAACAATAATAACTTAAGAGAAGGCAAATATGGTGAAAAAGATAACATTTTACGACAAAACAGAGGCGATATTATATCAAGAGAAAATGAGACGGCTGGGTTATCTTGCAAAAATGATCCATCCAGAGGGCAAATATGAAGTTATTGTGGCTGGGGAAGTTCCTGAGTGGAAGCAACGCACAGATTGGAGCCACCTTGAGTGATGCCTTAAAAGGCGCTGACGAACCGCTTTAAACTAAATTCTACTCGAAAAGTTGCTTGACGCCAGGGAATAATTCTTTAGCATTTTCCCTCAATAATTCACAGAAATTCAAGAATCAAAGGCCAATCTCCATTTAATCGGGACAAGCCCAAGATCCTAAACAATGTCAAATGACAAAGCTCAAATACCAAACGAAGCTCAAAATCCAAATGTCAAAAAGAACTAGTTTTGACATTTAAGCATTTGGATTTTGGTATTTGGAATTTAGCCGCAGAGATTGCCACGCACCTTTCAGGCGCTCGCAATGACACTTCTCCCTGTCATTGCGAGGCTGGTAGCAGCCAGCCGAAGCAATCCCGGTGAGGGACAGGAGATTGCCACGCACCTTTCAGGTGCTCGCAACGACACTTCTCCCTGTCATTGCGAGGCTGGCGGCAGCCAGCCGAAGCAATCTCAGAGATTCTTCACTTCGCTCAGAATTGCAGAGAGGGACAGGGCTCGCAATGACATATCATCTTTGTCATTGCGAGGAGCGTAGCGACGAAGCAATCTCGTGGAGGGTCAGGAGGAGCGCAGGGCTCACAAAGATAGTACCTTTATCTCATTGACTTCTCGGATATTGCGAATTATACTTTTTTAAATACGTGAACGGAGGTAATATATGGCAGAAGCCGATAAGACCGTAGAAGCGACAAAAGCTCACCAAGCTAGCAGCAGCATGGTGGATACTGAGATAGCGGTAAAGTTGATAGCTGAAATGCTGGCGGGGAGGATTGTTAATATTAAACCCCAGTATGATTTTACCTCTGATCTGGGCTACATCTATCCAGCCGTTGAGCAAACACTAAAAGTCAAAGGCAAGGAAGCAGTAGCCATTATGGAATCACTAGCTGCTAAGGATGTCGTGAACAAGAGTTTCTTCGATAGGCTCATCCGTTGTCGCCGGTGTCAATCACCACACTTAAGACCAAGCGCTCACTGCCCTAAATGTAGCTCAGGACATATTGTCCGGGGCCGAATCCTCGAGCACTTTGCCTGCAAGTATATCGGCGTTGAAGATGAGTTTACAACCAAGGGTAAATATGTATGCCCCAAGTGTAAAATGGAGCTCAGGACCATAGGCGCCGACTACCGGAGCCAGGGAGTGCTCTACAAGTGCCGTGATTGCAGCGAGATATTTAGCGTGCCATTTCTAAAGTGGCGTTGTCTCAAATGTTCCTCGCTTGCCAATGAGGATGAGGTCGACGAGATAGTTATTTACGCATATAGTTTTAATGAATCGAGGAGAAACTGGCTGGAATTTGAGCTTCAGCCTAAAGTGCGGTTCGTTGAATTCTTGAAGCAGCGCGGCTACAAAGTAACGGAAAATGCCAGAGTGCAGGGAAGGTCGGGGGCGGAACATTACGTAGATATACTGGCTACCAGGGATGATGGCGTCGTTACCCATACTCTCGCTATCGGGATTGAGATTGCCAGGGATAGGATAGGACTGGACAGGGTACTGGATTTTGATGTCAAAGCCTATGATAGCGGCATCCACGATAAAGTACTGCTTATCATCCCCGAGTTAGGCGAAGAGGCGAGGAAATTCGCCAACTACCAGAGAATAAAGGTACTGGAACCCAAGGACCTGGAAATAGTGCTGGTAGGTAGTCCACAGCCAGGTCGGGAAATAGTGAAAGAGCCCTTTGAATTCAAGTCCAAATCACAACTTATACAATACCTGGAGAAACAGGGCTACATAGTAAAGGAAAAGGCTGAAGTCAAAGGCCGGTCCGGCGCTGCCCACAACATAGACATACTGGCTACCAAAGATGAGGGCATCATTACTCACCGTATTGCTATTGGCATCGAGGTGGATGAGAAGCCGATGGGACTGGACAGGGTATTTGACTTCGACGACAAGGCTTATGATACCGGTATTATGGACAAGGTCTTTATTGCTGTTCCCGGGCTCACCAAGGAAGCCATGCAATTTGCCAAGCGTCAGGGAATAAAGGTCCTTGCGGTCAGTAAACTGTAGTCACCAAGGCAGGAAAATCCCAAATCCCAAGCACTAAACCCCCTAAACAATGGCAAATGACAAGGCCCAAGTCGAAAACAATGTCAAATTACAAAGCTCAAATGTCAAATGAAGTTCAAAATCTAAATGACAAAAAGAAGTACGACCTTGGAGAACGAACCGCCCAATTCGGTGAAGCAATTATTGAACTTGTAAAAACTTTCCCTCAAGGCCCTATCAATAGTCCACTTATCAGTCAAATAGTAAGAGCAGGAACCAGTGTCGGGGCAAACTACATGGAAGCAGATGGAGCAGAATCCAAGAAAGATTTCCAACATAAAATTTCTATCTGATATTCTCTTCCATTCTTCTGCCTAAGAAGTAATTCTAGCATTCAAGTATTTCGATTTCAGCTGTCATTTGGACTTTATTTGGTATTTGGATTTTGGAATTTGAGTTTTGGGGGGAAAGGGGCTGGGGGGGCTACTACTATCTTCCTATTACTGATGGGTGATTGACGGCTACAAAAGCTGAGCTATACTATACTCTATACGATAAATTACTGGAGCTAAACCCAGAAAAACCAAAGGAGGTGAAAGAAGAGCAGAGGATAATATATCTATAAAACAGCTTACTGGAGCTAAATCCAGAAACAGAAAAATCAAAAAAAGGAGGAAAAAGAGGTAAAAAATGTTAAAGACAAAATATCCCATGTTTAAGTGTCTCCACAGAGGAGAGAAGGGCTTCACCCTGATTGAACTGTTAATCGTGGTAGCCATTCTGGCCATTATCGCCGCCGTGGTTATCCCCAACATAACTCGGTTTATGGCTATCGGGGCACTAGCGGCAGCCAACTCCGAAGCAGAGCAGGTGAAAACAGCAGCTCTGGGTTACTTTGGTGAATTTAGTACCTGGCCCAATAGTTCAGATGACCTTGTGAACGCCCAATACATTACAGGAACGCTCGGGGCTACGTACGTAATCGATGGTAACGCTACT
>Ga0315280_10006949_pt1 | contig 15425 bp, 11 predicted proteins | sample YL17G06_40_MG_FD_203697 | JGI IMG/M metagenome (GOLD analysis project Ga0315280, IMG submission 203697) | Sediment microbial communities from Yellowstone Lake, YNP, Wyoming, USA - YL17G06_40 | ecosystem: Environmental > Aquatic > Freshwater > Lake > Sediment | place: USA: Wyoming | collected... | reverse complement strand
CCGTGACCTCCACCGTCGCCGCCCGGCACCACCCCGGGACGCGCAGGCGGAGGGCGAAGCGGACGGGCCGGGCGCAGTGGACGTCGAGCCGGATGCGCCCCTGGAAGGGGTAGTCTGTCTCCTCGGCGATGCGCACCTCCTCGCCGGGGCCGACTCTGGCCGTGACGGCGCAGGGCGCGTAGGCGAGCGCGGCGAGCCCGCCGTCGGGAGTCGCCACCCAGAGGCTCGCCGCGAGCTTCGGCCAGCCCTGGTGCAGGTTGGCCGTGCAGCAGCCGAAGTTGGGCGCCAGCCCGAAGAGGTTGGAGTCCTCGCGGTTGGCCGTCCAGTTGCGCTTCGCCAGGCTGCACAGGACCTGGTTCGGCTGCTGATCGTACTGGTGACCCCAGAGGTCCGGCGTCTGCGCGGCCGGCAGCGCGTTGAAGGCGACCCGCTCCAGCCGGTCGGCGTAGTCGGGGTCGCCGAGCGTCCGGGCCAGGACCTCCAGGCTGAACATGTACTCCACGACGGCGCAGGTCTCGGTGCCCTGGCTCGGATCGGGCCCGGCCAGCCACTCGTCGCCGGAGAAGATGCCGTTGACCAGCCCGTGGTGGCGCATCAGGCTCTCGATCCCGACCCGGGGCGCCTCCCGGTGGCGGCTGTCCCCGGACTGGAGGTAGAAGAGGCCGGGCTCCTTCACGGCCATGGCGACGTTGACGACGTGGATGCGGTGGTCGAACCGCGTCTGGCGCTCCCGGTACGGGAAGTCGTGGAAGATGCCAGTCCAGTCGACGGTCTGCCCGAAGATGGCCTCGGCGAGGTCGAGGAGGAAGGCGTCGCCGGTCCGGTTGTAGAGCCAGTAGACGCCGTAGATGGCGTCGCCGCCCCGGGCCTGGGCCCATTTCTCCAGCGGCCGGGCGGCCAGGTTGTCGAGCTTGTGCCGGAAGTAGCGGGTGAGCAGGCCGAGGACGCGCTCGTCGCCGGTGGCCTCGTGGTACTGGATCAGCGCCTTGAGCATGGGCGTCCGGGACCACCAGTCGGGCCGGGCCGGCGGGCCGAAGCTGCCGTCGGGCTGCTGGGAGTCGATGGACCACTCCATCCACCGGCGGGCCTTGGCGATGAGGTAGTCGTCGCGCAGGAGGTAGGCCAGCGGCACCAGCCCGTCCAGGTAGTAGGGCCCGCGCTCCCAGTCCTCGCCGGTTCCGCCGAGCCAGCCGCTCTCCGGGCCGACGTCCGGCCAGGTCTCGTCGAGGTGCCCGGTGATGCCCCAGGCCTGCAGCTTGAGTTGTCCCAGCAGCCAGCCCCGGGGCTCGATTGCGCCGAGGGGCAGCTCGAGGAAGGGGGTGGGGACGAGCGGAGCACGGCTGGCGACGTAGTGGCTGGGGGTCATCACGGCGATCCCTCCTGGCGTTGGTGGCTCCGAGTATACCACGCTCGCCTTTCGAGTCGGCGGCCGGCGAGTCGCGATGGGCGACTGTGGTAGAATGGGAGCGTGAACGACAGGGCCACCTTCTCGCGGTACGTCAGGGAAGTCTTCGCCCACCTGGACGACCGGCTGTACCTCCGGAGCCACCCGCTGACGAAGCTGCTGGCGCCGAGGGGCCAGGCCGGGTCGCCGGAAGAGTTGCGCCGCGCGCTCGTCGGCGCCATCGAGGAGCTGCGCCCGCCGGCGCCGATCCTGCGGCGCTCCCCCGGCTGGCGCCGCTATCGCTACCTCCGGCGCCGGTACGTCGAGGGCGCCGACCCCAACCAGATCGCGGCCGAGCTGGACATCAGCTCCAGGCAGGCGCGCCGCGAGCACCAGCAGGCGCTGGAGACCGTTTCCTCGGTGCTGTGGGAGCGGTACCAGGAGACGGCGCGGGAGGGAGCCGAAGCCGCGCCACCCGCCGTCGACTGGGAGAAGGAGGGCGTGGATGCCGCGGCGGCGGCCGACCTGGAGGAAGAACTGACGCGCGCGGCTGCAGAGCCGCCACAGGAGCCGACGCCCACGCGCGAGGTGCTGAGCGGGGTCTGCCGGACGGTCGCGAGCCTGGCGAGCAGCCAGCGGGCGCGGATGGACCTGCGCGTCGAGGGGGAGCTGTCGCCGGTGCCCGTGCAGCGCACCGTGCTCCGGCAGATACTCCTCGGCGTTCTGAGCTGCGCCCTGGACCTCGCCCGCGACGGGCGGGTCTCCATCTCGGCGGCGAACGCCGGCCGGTCGGTCGACGTCGTGATCGTGGTGCGCGGGGCGGGCGCGGCCGGCGAGAAGGGCAGCCTCCGCTCCCTCCAGGCGGCCACCGTGACGGAGATCTCGGTCGCGCGTCGGCTCGCCGAGATGCAGGGCGCCGCGCTCCACGTCGAGGCGCCCGACGACGACGCCCTCTCGTTCCACCTGTCGCTGCCAGGCGCCCAGTCGGCGACGGTGCTCGTCGTCGACGACAACCCGGACGTCTCGCGGCTGTTCCGGCGCTACCTCGCCGGCACGAACTACCAGCTGGTCCAGGCGCGGACCGGCGCCGGTGCGCTCCGCCAGCTACAGCAGGCGCGCCCCGACGCCATCATCCTCGACCTCCTCCTCCCCTCGGAGGACGGCTGGGAGGTCCTGGAGTCGCTGAAGGGCGATCCGGCCACGCGCGATATCCCGGTCGTGGTGTGCTCGGTGCTTCCAGACCGGCTGCTGGCCCTGTCGCTCGGCGTCGCCGACTTCCTGTCGAAGCCCGTCACGCGACCGGCGCTCCTGGCCGCGCTGGATCGGTGTCTCGAGGGGCCGCGCCCACCAGGCAGTCCAGAGCGCCCTTCGCACAGCGCATGAGCTCGGCCACCGTGAGCCCGCCGAGCTTGCTGATGCTCAGCGCCGCCGCCACGACCGGCTCCTCGTGGCGCTCTCGCGCGGTGATTATGACGACGGGGACGTCCCGCAGGCCGGGGTCCGCCCGCATCTCCTGGAGCACCTGATAGCCGTCCACCCCTGGCATCAGCAGGTCCAGCAGGACGGCGTCCGGCCGCTGCTCGCGGGCCATCGCCAGTCCCTCGGCCCCATCGCTCGCGCACCGAACCCGATACCGCCTGGAGAACGACCTCACCATCTTCGCCAGCAGCCGCGCCATCTCGGCGTCGTCCTCGACGACGAGCAGCGTGCGCGCGCCCCGGCCAGAGTCGATCCGACCGAGCGCGGCGCGGAGCTGATCCGAGGTGATGGGCTTCACCAGATAGTCGGTCACGCCGAGCTCCCCGGCGCGCAGCCTGGCCGTGCTCAGAGAGCAGATGAGGACCGGAACCTGTCGGGCAGGGGGCTGGTCTGGCTGCACCGCCTTCCACTGCTCGACCGAGTCGTCGTCGGTCAGGACGACCGCCTGGGGAGTGGCGCCGTTCTCCTGCGGCGGGAAGGGCCGCGGGCCGCGTCCGTAGACTACGTGGTAGCCGTCGAGGTACCTCCGGAACAGCTTCGCCGCCTCGGCGTCCTCGCCGAGCACCGCCACCGTCGGCGCGTGGTCCCTGGCGCCGTCCAGGGGCAGGACGTCCGGCGTGGACTCGAACGGCGAGACGACCACGTGGTCGTGCATCGGCAGGCTCAGGTGGAAGGTGCTGCCCTCGCCGGGCCGGCTCTCCGCCCACATCGCGCCGCCGTGTAGCTCGGCGAACTGCCTGCTGACCGCGAGCCCCAGCCCGCTGCGGCCCCGGCGGTTCGCGCCCCCGATCTGGCTGTACTCGTCGAAGAGGTGCGGCAGGTCCTCGGGCGCGATGCCCACCCCGGTGTCGCTCACCGAGATGACGACCTCGCCCTCCCGCTGCCGGGCGGTAACCGCGATGCCGCCGTGCTCGGTGGACCGGACGGCGTTGTTCAGCAGGTTGATGAGTATCTGCTTGACGCGGGTGCGGTCTACGTAGAGCGACGGCAGCTCGGGCGGCACGTCGACCGTCAGCTTCAGTCCGACCTCCGCGACGAGGCTGCGGATGGTGGCGACCGCCTCCTCGACCACGGGGCCGAGCGCGGCTCTCTCCCGCTGAAGCGCCATCCGGTGGGCCTCGATCCGACTGAGGTCGAGCACGTCGTCGATGAGGTTCGAGATGTGGCAGGCGCTGCGGTAGATGGCCTCCACGTCGCCCCGGTAGCTCTCGGGGAGCACCTCGCCGAGGTAGGTGTGCCGGGCAGTCACCATCATCTCGCTGAACCCGATGATGAGGTTGAGCGGCGTGCGCAGCTCGTGGCTGATGGCCGCGGCGAACTCGCCCTTGAGCCGCCGAGCCTCCTCGGCCACCTGCCGGGCGCGCTCCAGTTCGACGTTCATCTGCTCCAGCCGGACGCACGCCTCCGTCAGGCTCTTCGAGAGCCGGCCCAACTCGCCCTGCCGGTCGCGCAACTCCTCGGTCCTCTGGAGCGCCTGGACGTAGCTCTGCCAGCACCAGTCGAGCGCTGTCTGCGTCGGCCTGGTGGCCAGCCAGCAGAGGACGGCGCTCGCCCAGGTGAGCATGAGGACGGTGCCGGCCGCGCCGCCCCAGACCAGGGCCGGCGAGTCGCGCTGCTCGACCAGGACGAGGATGGAGACCAGGAGGGCCGCGGCGAAGCCGGCCCGGACGCCGAGGAGGACGGCGCCGACCATGACGACGACGGCGAACAGGTAGACGAGCTGGCCGTCGGGGTAGAGCCAGATGGCGACGCGCAGGCCGAGCGCGAGGCCGGCGGCGAGCGCTATGGACGCCAGGGCCAGGCTGATGCCGCGGAGCTCCTGCGCGGCAATCCCCGCGGCGGCCACGCAGGCGACGACGAGCCACAGCTCGGGCCGTCGCGTCCCCGGGTCGACGACGCCGAGGGCCACCAGCCCCGTGGCGAACACGAGCGTCGCGACGACGAGCGTGCTCAGGGCCTGGCCGCGCAGCTCAGCGAGGCCGGTGGCGTCGGCGTAGGCTTCCTCGGGGCGCGCGCAACCTGCACTCTGCATCTTGCCACTCCTCGGGACGGCGACCGTCGTGTCGGCCCCGGTCACCCACGAGCAACAACCGCAAGGTCGTATCAGAGACCGTGAGGGCGATTCGTCGGCGGGCCCATTGTACCGCATGCTGTCAATCTGGCCAGGCGCGCGGGAGACGCCGTGGCCGCGCATGGCCGCGACTGGCCACGAGGTGGCCATTACGGGGTTGAACCGGGCGTCTGCGTGCCGTAAGATGGCGACACTGCGGCACCAGCGCGTTGGTGCAATCGGGCGCCAGGTCGGACGGACGCTTTCAGTCCCCCGACCCGCTCGGGCGCTCGCGGACGTCGAGGTCGGCCGTTCGGCCAGTTGGCCCGGCGCCTCGGCGATTGGGAGGGCCCTTTTCGGGCAGAGCAGGAGGTTACAGGAGCCATGTCGGAGAGCAAGACTCGCCGCTTCACCCGTCGGCAGGCGCTCGTCGCGTCGACGCAGTTGCTGGCCGTCGGGGTCGGCGCCTCGATCCTGAGCGCATGCGGGGGTGCTCCCGCCGCCGCGCCGACCGCCCCGCCGAAGGCCGCTGGCGGGACGACGCCCGCGCCAGCCGGAGAGGCCAAGCCGACCACCGCACCCGCGGCCGCCGAGAAGCCCTCGGCGGGCGCCGTCACCATCCAGTGGATCACGCCGGCCGGCGTCGGCCTCGAGCGCGACTTCTACACCAGCTTCAAAGACGACTTCATGAAGCGCAACCCGAACATCAAGGTCGAGGTGAGCTACGAGGGCTGGGACGACTACTTCATCAAGATAGCCACGATCTTCGCTGGCGGCGCCATCCCCGACGTGAACCACCTGCACCTGAGCATCGTCCAAGACTACGGCACGCGGGGCGTGATGCGCAACATGTTCGAGTACCTGGACCGCGACAAGGTCGCGCGTGACATGTACTTCAAGCCGCTCATCTTCCAGATGTCCGACTACAAGAGCCACACGAAGCTGTGGGCCGTGCCGAAGGACAGCGCGACTTACTGCATCTACTACAACAAGGACCTCTTCGACAAGGCGGGCGTGCCCTATCCGAAGCCCGACTGGACCTTCGAGGACTTCCGGGAGAAGGCCAAGCTCTTGACCGTCGACAAGAACGGCAACCGGGCGGACAGCGCGAAGTTCGACAGGACCCAGATCGGCCAGTGGGGCTTCCAGTGGATCGACCCGCTGCCGAGCGGCGACTCGATGAACCAGCTCACCTGGGACTGGGTCGGCCCGTGGTTCAACGACGACTTCACGAAGGCGAACTTCGACAAGCCCGAGTACGTCGAGTTCGTCCAGTTCTTCGCCGACATGCGCTGCAAGGACCGCTCGATCCCGGCGGCGGGCGACGCGCTGGGCCAGGGCGACCCCTGGCGGAACCAGCTGACCGCGATGGTCATCAACCACCACCAGGGCGTCTTTTTCTACAACGCGGACAAGAAGACCTTCAAGTTCGACGTCGTCTACACGCCTAGGGGCAAAGGCGGTCAGTGGTCCTGCTCGGCCTGCAGCGGCTACGGCGTGCCGGTCAAGGCCAAGTACCCTGACCAGGGCTGGGACCTGGTCAAGTTCCTGACGAGCGACGAGAAGCAGTGCGAGATCGTCAAGGCCAAGCGCTGGGGTAGCGCGACGGTCAACTGCGAGAAGAACCTGATCCCCGACGACGGCAACCCGCCGTCCTTCAGGCAGGTGCTCGTCGACCCGATGTACAAGGCCCAGGGGATGCCCACCGACATCAAAGTCGAGGCAAAGGGTCTCATCTTCCCGCCTTACCAGAACGACATGAAGCAGATCTGGAAGACAGAGTTTGACGCGGTGTCCAACTGCGGCGGGGTCACCGCCGCGGAGGCCGCGAAGAAGGCTCAGCCGCAGATCCAGGCGCTGCTCGACAAGGCCGCCAGGGGATAGTCGTCCAACGCCACCACCTGTCATCAGGCTTGCCGTGGAGCGGGCGTGTGCTGAGCCACGCCAGGGCCGAGGGGATCGAGCAAGCCTGGTGACAGGTGCGGCGGAGTCAGGTCGTCAGACCGGAGCTCTCGTGAAAGCCGACGGTTGATAGCCTGCGCGGGCCATCCCGTCGCACACCTGGCGGCGATCCCCTCGGGAACACCGGGACCCCCTGGAAACACCGGAAGGAGGCGATTGTGTCTCGGAAGAGCCTGACGGCATCGCCGGGCTTGGCCACTGCCGGCAGGAGTGGTATCAGCCGCCTCACGGTCCGTGATGCCATCGACGGGTACCTGTTCATCATGCCGTGGATCCTGGGGTTCATCCTCTTCACGGCCTTTCCAATGGGCTTCTCGTTCCTCCTGACCCTTATGGACTGGGACCTGCTCGGCTCGCAGTCGTGGGCCGGGTTGTCGAACTACCTCCAGGCGACGAGCGACCCGCTGGTGGGGGTCTCGCTCTACAACACGGGCTACTTCACGGTGTTTAGCGTGCCGCTCCGCCTGGCCATCGCGCTCGCGGGCGCCCTGCTCCTCAACGCCTCGGTCAGGGGGCTCAGCTTCTTCCGGACGGCCTTCTACCTCCCGACCATCGTGCCGGCCGTCGCCAGCGTCATCCTCTGGATGTGGATATTCAACCCCAGCATGGGCCTGCTCAACATGGGCATGTCGGCGCTTGGCCTGCCCAAGCAGGACTGGCTGTGGGACGTCGGGCTCTCCAAGCCCTCGCTCATCCTGATGACGCTCTGGACCACCGGCAACGTCATGATCATCTTCCTCGCGGGGCTCCAGGCCATCCCGAACCACCTCTACGAAGCTGCGAAGATCGACGGCGCCGGCGGTTGGAGCCAGTTCCGCCACGTCACCCTCCCAATGCTGTCGCCGTCCATCCTGTTCAACCTCGTCATGGGCATCATCTACTCCTTCCAGGTGTTCACCAGCGCCTTCCTGATGACCAAGGGCGGCCCCCTCAACTCGACCCTGTTCACGGTGCTCTACCTGTACCAGGCCGCATTCGAGCGGTTCCAGATGGGCTACGGATCGGCGATCGCCTGGCTGCTGTTCGTCATCATCCTGGTGTTCACCATACTCCAGTGGAAGCTGGCGGACGTCTGGGTCTACTACGAGGGAGGGGAGAAGTGACTCAAGCCAATCCCTTGACGCCGAGAGCCAGGTCCAGTCGCCTCTTCTGGCCCCGGGCGGCACGCGTGGCTCGACGCGTCGTGCTGTACGCTACCCTCCTCGCGCTGAGTGGGCTCTTTCTCGTCCCCCTCTTCTGGATGGGCACGACCTCCCTCAAGGAGCAGGGCCAGGTCTTCGCCGTGCCGCCGCAGTGGATCCCGAACCCCTGGCTGTGGGAGAACTACCCCGAGGCGACCCGACGTGCGCCCCTCTGGACCTGGCTGAGCAACACCGCCTTCATCACCGTCCTCTCGACGATTGGCAACGTGCTCACGGCCTCGATGGTGGGCTTCGGCTTCGCCCGCATCCGGTTCCCGGGCCGCGACGCCCTCTTCATCCTCCTCCTCAGCACGATGATGCTGCCGTCGGTCGTCACGCTGATCCCGCGCTTCATCATGTTCCGCGAGATCGGCTGGAACGACACCTTCTACCCGCTCATCGTCCCGAACTTCTTCGGCGGCGGCGCGTTCAACATCTTCCTGGTCCGGCAGTACTACCTGACGATACCACGGGACCTCGACGAGGCGGCGAAGATCGACGGGTGCAGCAACTGGGGGGTCTGGTGGCGCATCCTCGCGCCCGTGGCGCTGCCGGTGCTCGTCGCCATCGGCATCTTCGCGTTCGTCGCCCACTGGCAGGATTTCATGGACCCGCTCATCTTTCTCCAGACGGAAAAGATGAAGACCCTGTCGCTGGGCCTGCGGGCCTTCGTGAACCCGTACGACAATTCCTGGCACATCGCGATGGCCGCCGGCATGTGGCTCGTCGGGCCGATGGTCGCGATCTTCTTCATCGGCCAGAGGTACTTCATCAAGGGCATCGCGATGTCCGGCATCACCGGACGATAGCGAGGGCTCGTCCTACGGGCAGGCAGCGTGCCAGGGGCGGAGTTCTACCCGAAATCCAGCCCACGGCACAGACCAGAGGCTACCCATACCAATTGCCTTTGGCGGGCCACCCCGCCCCATCCCCGAGGGGGTTGGGACCCCCAGTTCTCCAACACCCCGGGGAGGACTGGGGGAGGCGCCTTCAAGCGCAATCGGTATCAGAGCTAGAGTCTGGAAGTCAGAGTCGAGGAGGCACACCCGAAAGATGGCAAAGAAGCTAGGGCACGATGTCGTCGAGCTGTTTGCCAAGCTCCGCACCACCGACGTGTCCGACGCGCTGGATTCCCTGGGCATGATGGACAGGCAGACCATGGACGCCCGGATGCGGCCGCTCTGGGAGGGCTGCAAGTTCGCGGGATTGGCCCGGACGGTCAAGCTGTTTCCCTCCACCCGCCTGCTGCCCCCCGTCGACTACGAGGAGTACGACCGGAGTTACGGCCAGTGGACCGACGGCAGCTACGCCTGGTCGAAGGAGGTGGGCGCGACTCCCGACGAGGTCTGGGTCATCGACGGGGAAGGCATCAGCTCTGGCCTGCTCGGCTCCGACAACACCCTTGGCGGCATGATCAAGGGCGTGCGCGGCTACGTCATCGACGGCGTCTGCCGGGACTCCGACGAGGTGAGGATGCAGAAGGGGCCGGTCTTCTGCACGCTGCGGCGCCCATCGCACGTCTACGGCCGCACGCGGGATGCGCAGGTGGACGTGCCCATCGTCTGCGCGGGCGTGCGGGTGGAGCCAGGCGACATCATCGTCGCCGACGGGGACGGGGTCGTCGTCGTGCCACAGGACATCGCCGAGGAGGTTGGCCGCCGGGCCAAGCTGATCCTCGACAAGGACAAGGTCTCTCGGCGGAAGAAGTACGAGGCGACGGGCTGGCAGCCAGACGCGAGCGTGACTATCGACTGAGAGCATCTACCGGGAGGAGGTGGCGCGGCAGGCCAGGCTGATCCAGGGCAAGGGCCGTCCAGGCCGCCGAGCGGGCCGTGAAGCCCTCGGCCTACCATCTGGCGAGACTGTGCAGTAGAGCTTTCGCAAGAGGCCGGACGCGGGGCCGGCAGACATCCGAGGGAGCAGAAGCCTTGGACTTCTTCGAGGACAAACAGGCAAACGTAGTCGTCGTCGCGCTGACATACGGCGACCTTCTTCTGGAGAGCCTGAGAGAGATCGCCCGACAAGCCGACATCCACATAAACCTGATGACGAAGGAGCGCAAGTACCTGGGCGGCCACATCGAGGAAGGCTGCGCCGTGCTCGCGCTCTCAGAAATCTCGATCCTGAGGCTCCCGGCCCTTCGCCTCGAGCGGCGAAGGGTCGACGAGACCAAGATCGCACACCTTCGGCCAGCCTAACGCGACTCACGCATAGCACTCAAGCGTCACATTCGCGGCCACATTCGAGTACGAGTTCACACTCAAGCACGGGCAAGCCTGGGCAAGCCCGACAAGGAGCTAGGTGCAATGTCCAACACACCCGACACGTACGAGATCGTCAAGATGTACAAGTACCTACGCATCTGCGATGTTGCGGATGCGCTCGACGCAGTGGGCCGGGCCGATCTCACCTTGATGGACCCGGCGATCCGGCCCCTCTTCCTGGGCACCAGGTTCTGGGGCGTCGCCGTCACCCAGCGAGCCATCCCCGCCAACAAGCGGATGCGCGTGCTCTCCCGGGAGGAGGCCATCCTCTCGCACAGGCTCTGGTTTGAGGAGGTGGGACGTGGACCCGACGTCGGCCAGTACGTCAAGCCGGGGAGCGTCGTGGTGACCGATGCCAGCACCTGCGGTGAGGTCGGCATCTGGGGCTCGAACAACAGTCTGGCCATGATCGCTCGGGGCGCCGTGGGTATCGTCAGCGACGGCTACGTCCGTGACACGGCCGAGCTGAGGCTCACCAAGACGCCGGTCTGCTGCCGGGCTCGCGGCCGAACGATCATCCCGGGTCGCAACCTCTTTGCGGGAGTCATGGAGCCCATCGGGTGCGGTGGAGTGCTCGTCCGGCCCGGCGACATCGTCGGCTGCGACGACGACGGAGTGCTGGTCGTGCCGGCCGAGATCGCCGAAGAGGTCGGCAAGATCGCCAGCGACATCCTCACCGACGACGAGAAGGGCCGGCGTCGCCACTACGAGCGCCTGGGCATGCCTTTTGACGAGTCGGTGAACGTCGAGATGCTCGAGGAGTTCTACAAGCCCTGGCGATAGCTCGCCGACTCCGGCCTTCGAGGAGGAACCGATGCACCCCTGGGAACCCTACGAGATACCTCTCACCGCGCGGCGGGAGTACCGGAACCCCTACACCGAGGTCGATGTCTGGGCCGACCTCGAAGGGCCGGGCTTCGCCAAGCGCGTCCACGGCTTCTGGCGCGGTGGGCGCACCTTCGCCGTCCGCGTCACGGCGACCGCCGCCGGCGCCTGGCGCTGGCGTACCGGCGCGAACGTCGACGACCCTGGCCTCGTCCGGGAGGGCAGCTTCGTCGCCGAGCCCTGGACGCCGGAGGAGCTGGCCGCGAACTCCCTCCGCCACGGCTTTCTCGAGCCGACGCCGAACGGGCGCGCGCTCCAGCACGCCGACGGCACGCCCTTCTTCCTCCTGGGCGATACCTGGTGGTCGCTCGGCACCTGGCGCTATACCTGGCGCGACTCCGACGAAGATCACGGCATCGGCCCGCAGATGGGCCTCAAGGAGATGACCCGGTATCGCCGGGCCCAGGGCTACAACTGCATAGCCGTCATCGCCTCGCTCCACGCCTGGGCCAACGACGGCCGGCCCGCCGACATCGCCCTGGGGGACGGCACGGCCATTCGGAGCGCCTGGGCGAACCTGACCACCGGCTCTGCGAAAGACATGCACGACAGCCAGGGGCGCAGACCCTTCCTCTTCCCGGGGAAGGTGCCGGGCTACGAGGACGTCTACCCCGACGTCGACCGGCTCAACCCGGCCTACTTCGACGAGCTGGATACGAAAATCGGCTACCTGAACTCCCAGGGCTTCGTCGTCTTCCTCGAGCCTACCCGCCGCGACCACAGCATGGCGTGGAAGCGCTTCTACGACTGGCCGGAGTCGTACGCCCGGTTCGTCCACTACGTCTGGAGTCGGTACGGCGCCCACCACGTCATCCTCAGCCCGATCCACCTGGACTCCCTCGCCCGCTCGATCACGCCCGCCGAGTACGAAGAGGGCATCGACCTGCTGCTCGACCGGTACGGGATGCCCCCGTTCGCTCGGCTCATCTCGGCGAACCCCCATGAGTCGGTCCGGCGCTGCTTCGGCGACGACTGCCGCTGGCTGACCCTCCACATGGCCGGAAACGCCGACCGGCGCCACCGCCGGTACTGGGAGTACGTCGCGGGCGATTTCCTCAGCGAGCCTCCACGGCCGTGCCTCAACGGCGAGCCGCACTACGCCGGTTGGTACGAGGGCCGGGGCGGGTCGGTCGGCGGATCGCCGGAGGACGACCTGGACGTCCGCTCGGCGATGTACGGGAGCGTCCTCTGCGGCGGGCTGGCCGGCCACATCTACGGGGCGAACGGCCTCTGGGGCGGCGATGTCGAGGACTACGCGAAGAACAAGATGTGGGAGTCCATCCAGTGGCGCTCCGGCGGCCAGATGCGGCACCTCAGGGACTTCGTCCTCTCGGCCGGCGAAGCCTACACCCGGCTGGTGCCCCACCGCGAGCTGGTCGTGCCGAACGAGAATGGCCCGGCCGAGGGCTTTCGGGGCTGGGCCTTCGCCGCGCGGACCGACGACCGCCGCCTCTTCCTGCTCTACTTCGAGCCAGGCTGCGCTCAGGCTAGGGTCACGCGCGCCTTGCCGGGCGCCACTTACGAGGTCCGTGGCTTCGACCCGGAGACCGGCGAATGGCTCGACTGGGCCGGGAAAGCAGCGGTCGCCGACGCCGATGGGGTCATCCAACTGCCCGCGCCGCCGGCCGATCGCGACCTGGCGATGCAGCTAGCCTGTCCTCAGAGCTTGTGATCTAATGGTATGTTTGCCAGCGGCCTTGCCATATCCTCACCCCGAGCGAGGCGAGGGGTCCGTAGCCTGGGCACGAAGTGAGGGAAGGAGGGGTTCCTCGCTCCTGTGAGAATGACCTATTGGCGCGCGGCTTGTGTGATTCGGGCGGCTCAGGCAACTGCTCGCAGTGGCTCGAGGGTGACTCGGTTACCCAGAGCCTCGAGCTTGCGGACGTAGTGCTGTTTGGCCTCGCGATCTCGCTTGTCGTAGTAGTCGTGACCCAACTCCTGGTAGGTTGTCTCATCCTCGAGCAGGTGATAGACGATGACGAGGATCGTATGACCCACCGCGACGGCAGCCTTCTTCTTGCCTCGACGCTTCGCCACCTGATGGTACTGCCCCGCCAGGTAGTTGTCGTTGGTCCGCCTCACCGCCAGCGCCGCCTCGATCAGCAGCGAGCGCAGGTGAGGACTCCCCTTGCGCGTCTTCCCGCTCATGCGCTTGCCGGCACTCTCGTTGTTGCCCGGGGTCATCGCCTTGGCATCCGTCGAGCTTGCCACCAGGGCTTCGAGCATCTCGCGCCCCGACTTGCCCAGGGTATCACTGGCAACCGACCCCAGCTTGATGTTGCCCCCTTGCGGCTGCCGTCCTCCTTGAGGATCATCAGGCAAGCCGCGACGGACTTCTTGTGGACATCCAGTCCACAGCAGCGCTTGAGGATGGCTTCCGTGCTCATCTCCTCTGGGGGCCGAAGGAGGTGTCCAACTACTCACAGAGTCTCCTGTGCGTGCTTCCCTGGAAGGGGGCAACAATCGGTGGTGCCTCGGGACACCCGGGACATGCTGCGCGGCGGGCTCGTAGCACCAGACGAGGTCCGTCCTCCCGCTTCGACCAACCTAAGGATGACGATAGCACACCCCTACCCCATTTTCATCACTCGGCGGTGCCCCCCATGGGGGATGAACGCTGCGCTGCGCTCGGAACGACAGATGACCTACTCCGACGTTTGATCACAGGCTCTGCGGTGATCGTTCTTAGTGCTGGGAAGGCTACTGCTGGAAGGCTACTGCTGGAAGGCTACTGCTGGAAGGTTGACGAAGTGGCAGAGAAGTATCGCGTCCCCTACGGTCGTTCCGAGCTGGAGTTCGAGCTGCCGGCGGGCTTCGACGGAAAGCTGCTCGAGTCGAAGCCGCTGCCCGGGCTGACCGACCTGGCGGGCAGCATCCGGGCCGCGCTGCGCGACCCGGTGAACAGCCCGCGGCTGGCCGAGCTGGCAAAGCACGGGATGAAGATTGCCATCGTCGTCACCGACGTGACCCGGGCCTGCCCGGACTACCTGCTCGTGCCGCCCCTGCTCGACGAGTTGGCGGCGGCGGGCGTGCCCGACCGAGATATCGCCATCGTCGTCGGGATCGGCCTCCACCGGCCGAGCACGCCGGACGACTGGCAGGAGAAGCTCGGGCCAGAGGTGCCCCGGCGCATCCGGATCGTGAACCCCCGGCCGACCGATCCGGAGCACCTGGTCGATCTTGGGGTGACGGCGGGCGGCGTGCCCATCGTCGTCAACCGGACGGTCTGCGAGGCCGACCTGGTGGTGGCGACGGGCATCGTCGAGCCGCACCAGTACGCCGGCTACAGCGGCGGTCGGAAGACCGTCGCCATCGGCGCGGGCAGCGAGCCGATCGTCCAGATGACCCACGGCCCGCAGTTCGTGGAGCACCCGAAGGTCCGGCTCGGGCAGGTCGAGGGCAATCCTTTCCACGAGGCCGTGACCGAGATCGCCGAGCGGGCGGGGCTGAGGCTCATCCTGAACGTGGTCGTCAACGAGGCGAAGGAGATCGTCTCGGTCCGGGCCGGCGAGCCCCGGACGGCGCTCCTGGAGCTGATCGGCGTGGCCCGGGAGATGTACACGGTGCCCATCCTCGGCCCGGCAGACGTGGCGATCGCGGGCGTCGGCTACCCGAAGGACTCCAGCCTCTACCAGGCGACCCGGGCCGCCAGTTACCTCTACTTCGCGCCGAAGCCGGTCGTCCGGGAGGGGGGCGTCATCATAGTGCCGGCCCGGGCCGAGGAGGGCGCCGGGGCCGGCCTGGGCGAGCAGCGCTTCTACGAGATGCTGCGGGACGCGCCGAGCCCGAGCGCGCTCGTCGAGGACGTTCGGGCCAACGGCTACAAGGCCGGCGGGCAGCGCGGATTCGTGATGGCCAAGGTGCTCGAGCACTGTGACGTGGTCATCGTCGGCGCCGAGGAGCCGCAACTGGTGCGCGACCTCAAGATGGTGCCGGCGGCGACGATGGCGGAGGCGCTGGACTACGCTCGGTCGCGCGTCGGCCCGTCGGCCCTCGCCTACGTCGTCCCGCACGCGCTCCTGACGCTGCCGGTCGTCGAGAACTGACCCAACCCCCCGACCCCTTTCCCCCACGGGCAAGGGAGCTAGGGGGGATAGGTCCGAATCCTACCCCTCCAGGTACCTCTGCGACCTCGGCTCCCAGCCGAGGACGCGCTTCGCCTTCGTCAGGTTGTGCGACTCCATCTTCTCGTCCCCGGCGATGAAGAAGGCGTCGAAGCG
>Ga0315280_10006947_pt1 | contig 15427 bp, 15 predicted proteins | sample YL17G06_40_MG_FD_203697 | JGI IMG/M metagenome (GOLD analysis project Ga0315280, IMG submission 203697) | Sediment microbial communities from Yellowstone Lake, YNP, Wyoming, USA - YL17G06_40 | ecosystem: Environmental > Aquatic > Freshwater > Lake > Sediment | place: USA: Wyoming | collected... | reverse complement strand
CCGAGGGGCCGGGTACCCGCCTGCCGGGCCCGACCGGCCGCGCGAGCTGCTCGCTCGGCCGAAACAGCGTCCAGCCGTCGCTGATGGTGATGATGGCCTTGCGCTCCTCGCGGATGCCCCGCAGGTGGCGCACCAGGTCCCCGAGCGCGTCGAGCGTCATCTTCTCGCGCCGGCGGTCGATCATCTCCTGCGCCATGACGGACGACGAGCGGCCGCTCTCGGGCGGATAGCAGGCGGCGTACTTGTCCTCGATCGGATCGCGGCTGGTGAACTCGCGGCGGCCCCAGACCCACCATTTGGTCAGCACGTCTTCGATGGTCCCGGTCCGCCTTGCGAAGGTCACGTTGCCCGCCGACATCTCCGGCGTCATCACGCCGACGAGGTCGTCCTGACCGATGATCCGGTCGAGCAGGTGCGCGAGCGGCTGGCGTACGTCGTGCGCACCTTCGCGTTCCACGTGATACGTGTCGAGAAACAGCACGAAGAGTCGGGCCGTCGGATCCGCAGCCATCTGGTTGGCTTCGGCGACCGTGTTCGGCTCGACACGGGTCGCCTGCGGTCCGGCGGGCCGGATGCGGATGTGCTCGAAGGTCTCGACCTTCTGGGGCTTGCCGTCTTCGAGCACCTCGAAGTCCTCGGCGCGCAGGTCGTCGACCGGCCGGCCGTCGGCGCTCGGGTAGACGTCCACGCGCACGAAGTTCGCCTCGGTGCGGAACGTCGGCGTCGGCACCTGCTGTTGTTCGGGAGACGGCTTCGCCTGGCCGGTCGATTGCCCCTGGGCGGCGATGCCGACGGCGGCGACACCGGCCAGGACAAGCACAAGACGCAGGACCAGGAGAAGCGTATGGAGGGAGGGACCCACCGCCGAGCGCGTGCTCATGATGACACGTCCGATGTCGCTGCGCTGGCCTCTCCGAGTGTACACCAGATAGCAGACGGTCAGTCTCACACTCGGGTGTTGGCGGGCCCTTGCGAGCTGCGGAGCGAGGTGATGGCGCTCACGGCACGATGCGGAACGCCGCCAGCACCTTCTGCTGCCGGTCCGCCTGGCCCATGCTGATCTCCAGCACGTAATCGGACGGCGCGAGCGGCGCCAGGGCGACCTCGCCTACGATCGAGCGCCCTCCTGCCGCAACGTCCTCACGGACGCTGACGGGCACCTCGATCGGCACGCCAGTACGGCCCAACAGGCGCACGGCCGGCCTCCCCGCCTCGCCCGTCACCGGCACGTCGACGCGGATCCGCTCCTGCCGCCTGAAGCGCAGGTCGCCCACCGGCTGCCAGGCCGCCCCCGTGAACGGGCCACGGCGGAACAACACTGGCTCGCCCAGGGCCGGCTGGTCCGTCAGCGTCGGGATCGCCACGCTCAGCGCCTCGGTCACGGCCAGGCCGCCGCCCGCGGGGCGCGACTCGACGCGCAGGACGTACTCGCCCGGTGGGAGCGCGGCATCGGCGGGAAGCCGCACCAGCAGGCTCCGCGCGCCGGGCGCGAGCCGCGCCTCCGTCGATGCCACCGTGTCGCGGCTGCTCCCGGTGATCATCACGCGGGCCGTTCCGCCCTGGTCCCAGTCCCTGGTGAGCGTCCGGTTGGCGTCCAGCTCGCCCGCGACCCAGATGTTCGCCCCGGCACCGATGCCCTGTGCCGCCTGCCCGCCAGGCGCCGCATTGGTGAACCCGTAGCCCGCCCTGAACCGAATCGGCGACTCGGGACGGACCACGCCCAGTGCACCCAGGGCCCGGTTCAGCGCCGCGACGCCGGGATCGACGGCCGGCGCCACCGACGACGAGGCGCTGGAGGCCACCTCCGCCTGCGTCGGCGCCCGGTACCCGCGCCGGGCCCGCACCTGCACGCCCGGCCGCTTCACGCGCACCATGATGGAGTGGAACTTGCCGTCCAGCTTGCCGGTCGTGTAATAGCCGAGCAGGTAGTACGACGTCAGGTCGTCCACGACCCGCCTGAGGTTCCCTTCGATGTTGTTGCTGTTGATGATGGCAATCCCGTCGGTGGCGACGGCGAGCGTCTGCAGCGTGTCGAGCCGCTGGTTGAGCTGCGCACGATCGGCGCCCGGGGGCAACGGCCGGTCGATTGGCGTGTCGAACACCGGTAGGCCTCGCGGATCGATCGGATAGAAGGACACGTTCGCCCGATTCGCATCGTCCAGCATCTGGCGGAACTGGCGCTCGTCGTCCTGCTGCGCCAGCCGGATGCGGTCCCGCTCGCAATCGGACCGCGACGCTCCGGAATCGCGGGGATCGTCGCCGGTTCGCAACTTGCCGTCCGGCCCGACGAAGATGCCGGGACCGCTCGGGACGCGCCCGTCGACCGGTGCCGCCAGATTGCTGTTTGGACGAAACAGCTTCCAGCCCTCGCTGATTAACAGGACCGCCTTTCGTTCCTCCCGCAGGCCCCGCAGGTGGACGATCAGATCCTCGGCGGCATCGAGCGCCATCTGCTCGCGGCGGCGATCGATCATTTCCTGGGCGAGCGACGAGACTTGCGCCGATCCGGGACCGGGCGGGTAGCAGAGCCTGTAGTCCTCCTCGACCGGGTCGAGCTGGGTGAGCCGGTCCCGCCGTCCCCACTGCCAGAACGTATCCAGGATCGTCTCGATTGTCGTCGTCCGGCGCGCGAACGTCAGGCTCGCCGCCGACGTTTCCGGCGTCATCACGGCCACCATGTCGTCGGCGCCGATCACCCGGCTGAGCAGGCGCACGAGCGGCTCCCGGATGTTCTGCGCCCCGCCCAGGGTCACGTGGTACGTGTCGAGGAAGAGCACGAACAGGCGCGCGCGCGCGTCGGCAGCCATCTGGTTCGCCTCGCGCACGGTGTTCGGCTCGATGCGCTCTTCCCGCGGAACCGGGGCCCGGACGATGACGTGCTCGAAGGTCTCGATCTTCTGCGGCTTCCCGTCCTCGAGCACCTCGAAGTCCTCGGCGCGCAGGTCGTCGACCGGCCGGCCGTCGGCGCTCGGGTAGACGTCCACGCGCACGAAGTTCGCCTCGGTGCGAAAGGTCGGCGTCGGCACCTGCGCGTCCGGGGCGGCAGGCTTGGGTTGGGCCGGCGGCTGCACCTGCGCGGCCAACACGCCGGCGCCGGAGAGTGCCAGTACAAGCGCGGTCAGCAAGCGGAGGGCGGGCCGGGGCCGCCCGGCGCTGGCGGCGATCGAGCATCGATTGTGCATAGCGGTTTGCTGTCAGGTGGACTGGCTGGTCCAGTCCACCCCACGTGCAGGACGCGGACGAGTAGTCGGTCACGAGCCCGGCACTCGTTGCTCCGCACCCGTTACTCGTTACTCATTACTCGCTACTCGTTGCCTGCATGTCTCAGACTGGCCCTTCCGCGAGCATGGCTTCGATGCGGCGCCGGACCTCGGCAATCACCTGATCGCGGTCCTCGATGGTGTACCCGCTGGTTTCGACGGGCTCGCCGATGCGCACCGAGACCATCACCGGGCGGATGATCGCGCTCCCCTTCGCCATCGCGGCGCGGCTGCCCTGCACCGCGACCGGCACGATGGGCGCCTGCGCCTTGATGGCCATGATGAAACCGCCCTTCTTGAAGGGAAGCAGCGAACCGGTGCGGCTGCGCGTCCCCTCGGGAAAGGTCAGGAACGAGTTGCCGTCGCCGAGCGACCGGGCGCCGCGATCGAGCGCGGGGATCGCCTGCTCCGGGTTGGCTCGATCGACCGGGATGTATCCTGCGAGCAGCATCGCCCGCCCGAGGACGGGGACCTTTTGCATCTCGGCCTTGAAGAGGATCCGGAAGCGCGGGTTGATGCCGTGGAAGAGCACGAGCGGATCGACGTTGCTCTCGTGGTTCGAGCAGCAGACGTACGCACGCCCCTTCGGCAGGTGCTCGCGTCCGACGATCCGGGATCGGATCCCGACCAGCGCGAGCGCCGTCCAGACGCCGGCGTGCCCGAGGAGGTAGAGCAGCTCGGTGAGGCGGAACAGCCAGACGACCAGCATGCCCGCCGGCCCGACCACGAGGACATAGAGCGAGATGACGACGTAGGCGACGACCGAGCGCACCGCGGCGACGGCGAGCGCCAAGGGCCCGAGCGGTCGAACGGCGGGAGGCGGTGACTGGACAAGCGTCATGGTGCGCGACGCGAAGCGGGGAGGGAACCGCGCGGGCGAACCATAGAGAAAAGGCCTGGACCGGCCGAGCGGCCCAGGCCTCGAAGACTGCCCGGCGGTCCCGGCTACGCGCGCGCCGTGCGGCGCACGGCGGCACGTGCCACGGCGGCACGCGCCACGGTGGCGGTGGCCTTGACCGCCTTGGCCCGCGCGTTGTTGCGGCTGAGCAAGGTGACCGACCGATCGAGCGCGTGATCGACGCGGGCCTCGATGGCGGCCGTCGGCTCCTGCATCACCTCGGACACCTCCGAGATCACGAGGAACCGCGCGCGATCGAGCATCCGCTTCTCGCGGAACGACAGGCTCTTCGACCTGCTCAGGAACGTGAGGCTCTTGAGCACGTCCACCACGTCGTAGATCAAGCCGGTCCGCATCTTGTCGGAGTTGTCCTTGAAGCGCCCCTTCCAGTTCTGCTGGCTGTCGATCTTGCCGTCGCCGAGGAGCTTGAAGAGTCGATCCACCTCTCCGTCGGCAATCGCGCGGCGCAGGCCTACGCCTTCGACGTTGTTGAGAGGCACGAGCACCGTCGTGTCGTTGGCCGCGATGCGCAGATGATAGAAACCACACGTGGTGCCGAGGATGGTCTTTTCTTCGATCCCTTCAATGACACCGAGACCGTGATTTGGGTAAATGACCTTGTCGCCGATCTGGAATGTCACGTGTCCCCCGTTCTAGCTGGGAAGGTTGTATAGGAGGCTGGCGTTGAACAACCCAGCTAGTCTATCGCGCTTTGCGCTTCAAAGCAAGCGGAAATAGCCGAAAACTCGCACGTTTCGCCTCGTGTTCGCTCACCCCGCACGCCAGCCGTACCGTTTCCCCACCCGGCTTCGCGACTCCTGACGTACTGTAACTCCCCGGTTTTGTTCGTCTTACGTGGATGACCTCACCACCGGGTACCTCAGCAGGTCACATCGTCCGCCCCGCTTCCCGACATTTGCACCCGTCCGGCAGTTCGTGGCATTCTTCGCCGTCATTGTCGGGCTCGGGAACCGACGCCCGAACGGCCATCATTCCTCGCCCCCTGGAGGCATGCACATGGTGACTCGACGCTCCGCGGGTGTCACGGTCGCGCTCGCCCTCGCCGTCCTGCTCGTCTCGATGCCGGGTGGCATCCGCGCCGCCGGTCAGCAGCAGCCGGCCCGCCCTGCCGGCGAGAGCCTCGCCCCGTTCGTGCCGACACCGCCAGAGGTCGTCGATCGGATGCTCAAGCTCGCCGAGGTGAGCCCCAAGGACGTGGTGTACGACCTCGGCTGCGGCGACGGCCGCATCGTGATCACAGCGGCGCAGAAGTACGGCGCGCGCGGCGTGGGTGTGGACATCGATCCCGAACGCATTGCCGAGTCGCAGGCCAACGCGAAGAAGGCGGGGGTCGAGAAGCTGGTCACCTTCAAGCTGCAGGACGCGATGACGGTGGACGTGTCGCCCGCCACGGTCGTGACCCTGTACCTGCTGTCGTCATCGAACATGAAGCTGCGGCCGATCCTCACGCGGCAGCTCAAGCCCGGGGCGCGCATCGTGTCGCACGCCTTCTCGATGGGCGACTGGGAACCGCTCAAGACCGAGACGTTCGAGGACGCGAACGGCATCTCGCGGACGCTGTACTTATGGAAGGCGGACGGCAAGGTCAGGTAGTCGAGCAGGGGCCGGGGATCGGGGGCTGGGGATCGGGGATCATCAGGGGTGAGGGATCGGGGGTCGAGCATGAGGATGAGACGCGCGCTTGTCGGATCTGTCGCGCTACTGGTGTTCGTCGCCGGGGGGTGCGGCGGCGGCGGCTCGCAGTCGGCCGGCGGACCTGTGGTGAGCCCTGCGCCCGGCGCGGCGACGCCCGCGACCAGCGCGCCGGCAGTCGAAAACCGCTGGCTGCGGGGGCTGGCAGCCACCGACGTGAAGGACGTGGTCCAGAAGCGCGGGCTGGCCTGCCAGGGTCCAGAGATGGAGCGCGGCACCAACGTGTGGCGGTGCGAGGCCCGCACGCCGCTGGTGACCTACCACGTCGAGTTCTATGGCTCCGCACCGCTCAAGATCGAGTACGTGACGGCGACCGTCACGCAGGTGGGCGTGGCGAAGGACGAACGCGTGACGCCATTGTTCACCTCGCTGGCCGGCCTGCACTACGAGGGGTGCGAGCCGGCCAAGGCCCGCGAGTGGGTCGCGAAGACGATCGCGAAGGGCGGCGACACGACGTTCGGCCCGGCAAAGTACCGCCTGCGCGGCGACGCACTCAGGCGGACGCTCGACATCAAGGCGTCGGGCTCCGAGTGGTGAGCAGCCGGGCGTCCCAAGAGCCGAGAGCCCAGAGCCAAGAACCCAGAGCCGAGAGCCGGTTAGATACGGGTCGCTCTCATCTATGTTGTCTTTCTGAGCGCCTCCTTGATCCGCTCCGGCGTCATGGGGAGCTGCCGCAGCCTCTCTCCGACGGCGTCGTGGATCGCGTTGGCGACGACCGCCCCCATGCAGACGATGGGCGGCTCGCCGCAGCCCTCGGCCGCTAGACCCGGGTTGTCGATGATCACGATGTCGATCTTCGGCAGCCACGAGAAGTGCGGGATCTCGTAGGTGTCGAAGTTCTTCTGGGCGATCTCACCGTTCGTGAACCGCACCTCCTCGGTCAGCGCGTAGCCGAGCCCCATCGTGATCGAGCCTTCAATCTGCTGTCTGGATCCTTCGGGGTTGACCACAACGCCCTCGTCCTGCGCGATGGCGACCCGCTTGACCTGCACGTGGCCGCTCGCCCGATCCACCGCCGCCTCGGCCATCGTCGCGACGTAGGTGTTCGCGTAAATCGCAAAGGCGACGCCGACGCCGCGTCCGCTCGGCGCGGGTTTCGGCGTCCACCCGAACTTTGCGGCCACCGCCTTCGCCACACGCTGCATGCGCGGGTCGGTCAGGTTCCTCATCCGGAACTCGTACGGATCGGTGCCGGCCTTCGCCGCCATGATGTCGATGTGCGACTCGCGGGCGAAGGTATTCGTGTTGACCGACGGCGCCCGCCACGGCCCGACGCCGAACGGGTGATACCCGGCCGAGCCGCCCTGCCAGCCGCCGTGCGCCGTCGTGCGCTGGTGCGGCACGTCGTAGAAGGGCTCCGCGTTGCGGTCGCCGGCGGCGTAGACGGTGAAGTCCCAGAAGACGATCTTGCCCGCGGAGGTCATGCCGGATTTGATCGTGACGACGGCGGCGGGCCGGAACGTGTCGTAGAAGAACTCTTCGGCGCGGTCCCAGACGACCTGGACAGGACGGCCGACGATCTTCGCCAGGCGGGCGGCTTCCACTGCCTGCGGCGCGCCCGTCTTCCCGCCGAAGCCGGCGCCCACGTACGGCGGCATGATGACGTGGACCTTCTCAGGCGCGACCTTCAGCGCCTGGGCGACCTGCGCCTTCACCGTGAACGGTGCCTGCGTCGACGCCCACACCATGCACCGATCGCCCTCGAACTTCGCCACCGCTGAGTGCGTTTCCATCGTCGCGTGCGCGACGTAGCTGTTCAGATACGTCTCGTCGAACGTCGCGGCCGCGAGCTTCTGGCCCTCGGCCAGGCTTCCGGCCTCGTGCACGACCTTGCCCTCGGGTGCGTTCTTCACCAGGTGGTCGAAGATCGTCTTGTCATCCAGGCCTGCTGGCGGCCGATCGAACCGCGCCTTGATCAGCGCGAACGCCTTGTCGGCCAGGTCGGGGCGCTCGTGCACCACCGCGATCAGGTCGCCGTCACGCACGACGCGCGCGCCCTCGACCGCCTCGGCCGCAACCGTATCTGCCTGCACCAGCTTCGCACCGTGCGCCGGCGGCCGGACGATTCGCGCGTGCAGCGTACCGGGCAGCGCCTGATCGGCGGCGTACTTCGCCTTGCCGGTCACCTTCTCCATCGCGTCGCGCCGCGGCGCCGACTGGCCGACGACGGTGAACAAGGAGGCCGGCTTCAGCGGGGGCTTCTTCTCGAGGTGCCGCTCGATCCGCTGGCCCTTGGTCAGCTGCGCGTAGGTGACGCGCTTCGTCCTGTCGGCCGTGTCGGCGACCACGCCGTCTTTCACGGCAAGGCGCTCGACGGGCGCCTGGAGCGCCTCGGCCGCCATCTGGAGCAGCACGCCCCGGGCCTCGGCCGCCGCCGCGCGGAAGACCGGGCCGAACTGGCGAATCGTCAGGGACCCGAACGTGCCCATGTCCCACGGGCAGAGATCGGTGTCGCCCATGACGATGTCCACCGACGCGAGCGCCACGTCGAGCTCCTCAGCGAGGAGCTGCGGCAGGGCGGTCATCGATCCCTGGCCGAGCTCGACCTTGCCGACCAGCGCCGTCACGCGGCCGTCCTCGCCGATGTGCAGGTACGCATTGAAGTCACTCGGGTAGCCCTGCGGCCGGGCGGGGAGCTGCGCCGGCTCCTGGAAGGCGTCCGACGGCTCGACCCAGAACAGGATGGTCAGCCCCGAGCCGACCAGCTTGAAAAACTCGCGGCGGTCCAGATCGGGGAGGCCGAGGGTGCGATCGGTTATGCGAGCGAGCTCGTCCGGTCTCATTGGTCTCCCCCTTTCATCGCCTGGGCCGCCGTCTGGATCGCTGCGACGATCCGGACGTGCGAGCCGCACCGGCACAGATTGTCGTCCATCTCCTTGATGATCTCGGCCGGCGTCGGGCGCGGCTTCTTCAGCAGGAATGCGTACGCGTTCATGATCATGCCCGGCGTGCAGAAGCCGCACTGCAAGGCCTGGTGCTCGACGAAGGCCTGCTGAAGCGGGTGGAGCTGACCGTTCCGGGCGAGGCCTTCGATGGTCATCACCTGCTTGCCGGCCACGTCCGCCACCCGCGTCGAACAAGACCTGACCGCCTCGTTGTTCACGAGGACCGTGCAGGCGCCGCACAGTGCCTGCCCGCACCCGAATTTCGTCCCGGTCAGCCCCAGGTCGTAGCGCAGTACCCACAGCAGCAGGCGCTCGTCGTCGACCGTCACGCTGACCGGCTTGCCGTTCAGCGTGAACGAGACCGTTCGTTTCATGCGTATCTCCCCAGTGCCATCTGAACAGTGGTGGAGGCGGGGGCAACGTGCAGGGGGCGACCGCCACGCGGGTAGCCCGCGCGGGGCGTGCCGCAGTTGTCATACGCTCAGCCGGCGGGCCTTGTCAACTGGCTCGCCTCGCGACGGCCCGCTGGCGGCCCGGGCCGCACGCGCTGTCGCGTCCTGACACGGCCTGGCAGCCCGTCGGACTTCCACCACGGGTTGCCAGCCCGACGAAGGCCCATTCCATGGGCCGACGTCGAGGATTGTCCGGACTGTCGCGAATAATCCTGGCTAGCGCAGCCTGTTTGGATCGACCGCGGCGCGGTCGATCCAGTCCGGCGACCGGCCGGACAGAATGAGGCTGGCCAGTTCCCCGATCGCCGCGCTCGCGCCGACGCCAAACCCGCCCAACCCCGACACGTGGAAGAGACCCGCAAGGTCGGGATCGGGTCCGACCAGCGGGCGGCGGTCCGGCGTGAAGGTGCGCAGGCAGGCCCACGAGCGCCGCAGCGGCAGATCCGCGAAGGCCGGCGCGTCCCGGGCGAGCTTCTCAGCGAGCAGGTCGGCAGCGGCCGGATCGGTCGGCGGATCGCACGGCGGCATCGGCGTCTCGTCGCACGGCGAGCACAGGAGGCCGTCGCCTTCCGGGCGGAAGTAGAACCCGGCGTCCTCCATCCACGTGAACGGGCAGTCGTGATGCCCACCCGCCGGGGCCCCGAGCATGAACAGATGCCGCCGCAGCGGCTGGAGCGGCAGCGCCGCCGACGATCGTCCCAGCCTGCCCGCCCAGGCCCCGGACGCGTCAATCACGATGTCGGCGCGGACGTCGCCGCGGCTCGTGTGCACGCCGGTGACGCGGCCTGCCTCTACCAGCAGTCCCTCGGCGCGGTGGCCCGTCGAGAGCGTGACGCCGCGGTCGCGAGCCAGATGGAGGTAGAGCGTCAGCAGGGCGTGGATGTCGACGATCCCTTCCGACGGACACCAGAGGGCGGTATCGAACTGCACCGCGTGCAGGAGGGGAAACCGTGAACGAGCCTGCGCAGCCGACAGCAGGGTCGTCTCGAGGCCGGCCCGCAAGAACATGTCGTGGTGATGCTGCAGTTCCGCCGCCGCCGCCGGACCGACCAGCGTGAGGCCCCCGGTTGGCCGCACGAGCGGCTCGTCAGCCCGATCCAGTTGCCGGATGTGTCCGGCCGATCGCAGCAGGAGTGCGAGAACGACCGGCTCCGCCTCGGCCATCCGAAGCAGGGCGGCATTCCGGCCGGAGGCGTGAAACCCGTACGTCGTCTCCTGCTCGAGGATGACGCCGGGCCCAAGACCTGCGCGCCCAATCGCCCACGCGGTCGACGCGCCCGCGAACCCGGCGCCGATGATGACCCAGCGCGTGCGGTCGAGGAGGGAAGCCATGACGGGCCGGATGATAACACGCGGCGCCGAGAGAGCATGCCCCTCGCAGAGGCGTGGGAACGAGGAGGTTGTTCGATCGGATATGATATCGGCACGACACGTGGGAGGCCTCGTGATCCGGACCGAACCGACCCTCGGCAAGGTGCTGTTCGTCGACGACGAGGACATGAACCGCCGCGTGATCGGTCGACTGCTGCAGGCCGACGGCTACGAGGTGGCGGTGGCCCCCAACGGACGCGAGGCGCTGGAGGCCGTGGCGGCCGAATGCCCGGACATCATCCTGATGGACGTGATGATGCCGGTCATGGATGGCCTGGAAGCCTGCCGCCGCCTGAAGAACGATCCGGCCACCCGGCTCATCCCCATCATCATGGTGACGGCCCTTGACGAGAAGGAAGACCGCCTGCGCGCCATCGAAGCCGGTGCGGACGATTTCCTCGCCAAGCCGGTCGACCACTTCGAGCTGCAGGCCCGCGTCAGATCACTCCTGCGGATCAAGCGCTACACCGACGAGCTCGAGTCAGCCGAAGCGGTGATCATGAGCCTGGCGCTGACGATCGAAGCCCGCGATGCGTACACCGAGGGGCACTGCGAGCGCCTCTCCGGCTACGCGACGCTTCTGGGAGCCGGGCTCAGCCTCGATGAGGCAGACCTGATGACGCTGCGCCGGGCCGCGTTCCTTCACGACCTGGGCAAGATCGTCGTGCCCGACGGAATCCTGATGAAGCGCGGGCGCCTGACCGAGGCGGAATACGAGGTCATCAAGCAGCACCCGCCCGTCGGGGAGAGACTGTGCGGCAAGTTGCGATCGCTGCGCGGCGTGCTGCCAGCCATCCGCCACCACCACGAACGCCTGGACGGGACGGGGTACCCGGACGGGCTCAGCGGATCGGACGTCCCTCTGCTGGCGCAGATCATCGGCGTCGTGGACATCTACGACGCCCTGACAACGGTCCGTCCCTACAAGACCGCGCTCCCACCCGAACAGGCCTACGAGGTGCTGACGAGCGAGGTACAGAAGGGGTGGCGGCGGAAGGATCTCGTCGACGCGCTCGTGACGCTCGGGCGCGCGGGAGAGCTGGACCGGGTCGCCCACGAGAGCCAGGCGTCTAAGCCTTCTTCCCCCTGAACTGGACCCTGGGCAACCCCTCGAAGTCGGCATCCTCGGTCCACAACGTCGCTCCGCTGGCCCGCGCGGTCGCCAGGACGATGCTGTCGGCCATCGGAAGCCTGGTCTCGAGGCTGAGGCGCGCCGCTTCGACCGCCAGGCGAGCATCCAGATCGACGACCCTCCCCCGCTCCATCGCGGCCACTGCCTGGAGCGCCTCCGTTTCCGACCGCTGCTGGATCACCCGTTTGAACACCTCGTAGATCGTGAGCGACGGGACCACGAGCTCGTCGACCTGTTCGATGGCCGACGCGAAGAAGGCCGCGTTCGGCCCGTTGGCGAAGTACTCCAGCCAGGCGCTCGAGTCGACAACGTTCATGGGCGGTCAGCCTCGCGCTCGACCGTGGTGTCAATCCCTTTCAGGAACCCGCGCATCTCCTTGACCGGCCGCAGCGGGATCAACTCGATGCGGTTGCCGTAAGTGACGGCCTGGAACCGCTGCCCGGGAACCACCCCCAGCTTCTCGCGGACCGCTTTCGGGATCACCACCTGGTACTTGGGTGAAACGGTCACTGTGCTCATCGGGCACCACCTATCGATCGCAATGGCGTATTACAATAACTATATCGAACATCAGAACGTGGGTCAAGTGTGTATCGATGACGGCTGGCCCAAAAGTGACTGGCTGAGTCGCAGAGGACCAGGTCTTCGTCGCCGCGTTCGTGCGGTCGCACGGCCCGATCAAGGAGATGGAGAAGCTGTTCGGCGTCAGCTACCCGACCATCAAGAACCGGCTGAACCGGATTGCCGGCGAGTTGCCGCTCGTCGAAGTCGACGAGCGGCCGCCGGCCGACGACCCGCTCCGCCAGCTCGAGGTGGGCGAGATCTCCGTCGAGGAAGCGGTGGAGCGCCTGCGCGCGCGCCGGGGGCACAGAACAGGAGCGATCCAACCATGAGCGAAGAACGACGTCGAATTCTCGACATGCTGGCGCAGGGCAGGATCACGGCTGCCGAGGCCGAGCAACTGCTGGACGCCGTAGGGGCGGGCGCCGGCGAGTCGCATGGGAGCGCCCCGGACACGCAGGCACGCGCAGAGCGACCCCGCTTCCTGCGGGTGGTCATCGACAAAGCCGGATATGGCGAGAGCGGAAAGCCCAAGCAGGTGAGCGTGCGCGTACCGCTCTCGGCTGTGCGCGCCGGGATGCAGCTGGCGGCGATCCTGCCCGGCGGCGCGGGTGACGCCGTCACCCAGAAGCTGCAGGAGCGCGGGATCGACGTGAACCTCTGGAAGACGGACCCGGCTGCGCTCGAATCGATCCTCGCCGCCCTGAACGACGTGACCATCGATCTCGACGGCGGACGCGGACAGGTGCGGGTCTACGGCGAGTGAGCCGTCAGCTCCTTCGTGCCGGCGGCGGCGCGAGCGCCCGCACGAGCGTGCGGAGGTCCTTGAGCGTCTCGATGGACTCGATGAGCGCGAGCGCCCGCTCGATGCGCGGCTTGGGCAGGAACAGCTCGGCGCAGTCGGTGAACTTCTGCTGAAGCTCCGCTCTCGTGAACGGGCGCTCGGGGCCGCCGCGGTACCGGTCGTCCGAGGCCTGGATGAGCGTCCGCCCGTCCTTCAGCCGCACTTCGACGCTGCTGCGGATGCGGTCGAATCCCTGGGCCTCGATCGCCGGGTCGAGCGTCGTGTCGACGCGCGCCATCATCCGCTGGACCGGCTCGCTCGACACGAACTCGTCGGTGAACTCGCGGATGCCAGCCTTCCGGCGGATGGCGATGGCCGACAGCATGAACGGCAGGCAGAACTTCGCCTCGAGCTCCGTCCGGGCGGTCTTGTAACGGAGCGGGTTGAGGATGTTCGAGCCCGCACGCAGCCGGACGTGTTCGATCTGGTCCGGCTTCAGGTCGTGATCGACGACCACCTTGAGCATCGCGTCCATGCTGGGCTGCCCGAGTGATCCGCACGGGTACGGCTTGAAGGACACGCCGGGATCGACGATCGAGAACGGGTTGCCGAGCGAAGGCAGGATCTTCTCGGGATCCGCTCCCCCGCCAGCCACCTGGAAGAAGCCCCACTCGCCGTCGAGGGCATCGTCGGCAGCCGTGAAGCCGTTCGAGGCCAGCTTCGCGGCGACCACGCCGTTCTCCGCCGCCCTGCCGACGTGCAGCGGCTTGGTCATCGATCCGAAGTTCACCCGGATGCCGGATCCGAGGCTGGCGGCAATGCCGATGGCATTGGCCAGCTTGCCGGGATCCAGCTTCAACACCTTTGCGGCGCTCGCCGTCGCGCCGAACGTGCCGATGGTCCCCGAGCTGTGGAACCCGCGCGTGTAGTGGCTCGGATCGATCGCCTCGGCGATCTTGCACTCGACCTCGAACCCCGTCAGGAACGCTTCGAGGAAGGCGGAGCCGGAAGCGCCGACGTGCTCGGCCATCGCGAGCGCCGCTGACAGCGCGGGCACCGTCGGGTGCGTGAGCAGCCCGAAGACCCGGTCGGGCGACGAGGAGAGCTGCGTGTCGTCGAAATCCATCGCGTGGCCGCTGGCGCCGTTCGCCAACGCCGCGAGCGCCCCGGGCGCCCGGAGACGTTCGGGGCCCAGGATCGACGCGTGCGGGGTTCCGCCGCAGCTCTTGACGTACCGGTGGAGGATCACACTACCCTGAGCGGTGGCGCCGGCCAGAATCACGCCGAACCCGTCGATGAGGCAACGCTTCCCCTCCTGGACCACTTTCTCGGGAAAGCGCCCGATCCTCGCGTCGCTGATGAACCTGACGACGGCGGCCGTTACGCCTCTGGTGGGCTGTCTCCTGGTCTGTGCTGAGCCTGCGCGTCGGCCGCCCGCGTCGTGGGCTTCAAACGCCGACCCGACTGCGGCGGCTGAACAGGCGGCAACCGAAAGAGCCGCGCCGCGCGAGGTGAGCTGCAGGAATTCCTTGCGAGTGAGTCCCATGGGCACTCCTTCGCGGTGATCGGTGGACGGTGCAGGGGCGGGTGCACGCGCGCGTCGGGGACCCGCGAACGCGCTACCGGCCGCGGACGCATTGTCGGCGATCGCGAGGCGTGGCTCAAGAGGTGCCCGAATCCGGAGCTCGGGAGAGCGTTCCATGACCCGGACTCGTCACTCGTTACGCGTGACTCGTTACGCGTTAGTCGTCGCCGCCCGGGCCGCGAAAGGCTGCGTGCTATACTGGCATGCACGCGGTCGTGCCCGCCCCTTCGCGTGCTCATCCGTGCCGGAGTGGCGGAACTGGCAGACGCGCCGGACTCAAAATCCGGTGGGGTTCACCCCCCGTGAGGGTTCGAGTCCCTCCTCCGGCACCATCGAATCAACAAGTTACGCGGATTGCTCAACCGCCCGCGGGTCGCGATCGGGCGCAACTCTGCCTGAAAGTGTGCCTCACTGGAGTTTGGTCGCCAGCGCATTCGTGCCCGCCGCCCATTTGACGCCGTTCGCGTCCGAATACATCGCGCGTTCGACGACGATCTGGGCCGGGGTCGTCCCGAGGCTCTCGACGATCGCCCCGAACTTCCGCCCCATCCCGCTTGGGAAGTAGTAGGCGACATCCACGTTGAACCGGCTGCTCGGGTTGAGCGCGAACGTCCCTTCCGCCGTTCCGCCGTCCTCGAACAGCAGCGTGACCTTCGCTTGACCCGCGAAGGTTGAAGTGTTGGCGATCAGGATGTAGGTCTCCGTGTTGCACATCCCGCCCACCTCACCTTCTGCCAGCGCCCACTTCGTCCCCGTCTCGGTCGCGCCCGGCGAGTTGTGGGCTTC
>Ga0315280_10006946_pt1 | contig 15428 bp, 18 predicted proteins | sample YL17G06_40_MG_FD_203697 | JGI IMG/M metagenome (GOLD analysis project Ga0315280, IMG submission 203697) | Sediment microbial communities from Yellowstone Lake, YNP, Wyoming, USA - YL17G06_40 | ecosystem: Environmental > Aquatic > Freshwater > Lake > Sediment | place: USA: Wyoming | collected... | reverse complement strand
CGCGGCGGAGCGCGCCGCGCTCCTCTGCGGTCCGCATCTCGGCTGCCGGCGGCCGTTTCCCGGCGAGATCCCAGGCGATCCCGGCGAGCGTCACGTGGAGGTAGGCACCGGGGTTCTTTAGCTTGCGGGATCTTGTTTGCTTGATCGCCGGCCCCAGCAAGCCCCCGCTGTAGACCATCAGGTCCAGCACGGCGGCCTTCAGGACCAAGTTCCAGTCCTCCACCAAGAACACGGGTGTGCCGCTGGGCCACAGCTGCCGGCAGGCGTCCAAAGCGATGTCGATCGCTTCTATCCAAGTTGACTCGTTCATCAAGTTGACCCCTTGTTTTGAGGATGCGCGGCTTGCCGTGCCGCCCGCGTCAAAAAGCACCCGTTCCCGCGCAAGGCTTCCAGTACCATCGGCCGCACATCGTCCGGGATCGTGACCTGTTTGAGCTGCAGCTTAAGACCGCGGCGGAGCGCGCCGCGCTCCTCTGCGGTCCGCATCTCGGCTGCCGGCGGCCGTTTCCCGGCGAGATCCCAGGCGATCCCGGCGAGCGTCACGTGGAGGTAGGCACCGGGGTTCTTTAGCTTGCGGGATCTTGTTTGCTTGATCGCCGGCCCCAGCAAGCCCCCGCTGTAGACCATCAGGTCCAGCACGGCGGCCTTCAGGACCAAGTTCCAGTCCTCCACCAAGAACACGGGTGTGCCGCTGGGCCACAGCTGCCGGCAGGCGTCCAAAGCGATGTCGATCGCTTCTATCCAAGTTGACTCGTTCATCAAGTTGACCCCTTGTTTTGAGGATGCGCGGCTTGCCGTGCTGCCCGCGTCAAAAAGCACCCGTTCCCGCGCAAGGCTTCCAGTACCATCGGCCGCACATCGTCCGGGATCGTGACCTGTTTGAGCTGCACCTTAAGACCGCGGCGGAGCGCGCAGCGTTCCTCTGCGGTCCGCATCTCGGCTGCCGGCGGCCGTTTCCCGCCGAGATCCCAGGCGATCCCGGCGAGCGTCATGCGCAGGTCGGCGCCGCGGTTCTTTGGCTTGCGGGATTTTGTTTGCTTGATCGCCGGCCCCAGCAAGCCCCCCCTGTAGACCGTCAGGTCCAGCACGGCGGCCTTCAGCACCAGGTTCCAGTCCTCCACCAAGAACACGGGTGTGCCGCTGGGCCACAGCTGCCGGCAGGCGTCCAAAGCGATGTCGATCGCTTCTTTCCAAGTTGCCTGCTTGTTTTGAGGATGTGCGGCTTGCCAGGGATCCTCCCAGGTGACCCCCGGCAGCCACCGCCAGGGACCGGGCACGAGGAGGCGGCAGATCGTGAGATCATCCGGATCGCGCGGCCGGATGATCCAGGCCGCCCCTTCCATCGGCCGTCCCGGGGGCGGCCGTTTGATGATGTCGATAAGCAACCCATCCAGCAGCTCGAGCGCCCGCCTGACGGCCTCGGCGTCGATACCTACGACCGCGCCCAGGCTCTCCGCGGTGACCGGGATCGCCAGAACCCGCTGCTCGGTTCTCCGCCAGATTTCCGCGAAGCAGTCCTTCGCGGAGAGGTTAAGGTTGGATTCGCGGACCTCGGCTTGGAGACTCCAGACCAGGTCCTGACGGACCGGAGCCGTTGTCTCCCCGGCAATGTGGATCGGCAGTTCCATCGGGACTTCGCTCCCGGCGACGGGACTCCTGATCGCGGAACCAGCATGCCAGGTCCAAGGCCAGGGCCGCTGCGAGCCCCTCGTCCTCGGCCGCGGCATAGCAGGTGCCGGGCTCGAGACGGATGGCGGCCAGCGAGAGCGACGGGCCGCAGTAGAGGGTCTGGCCGGTGTCGATCCGCGCGACTGCGAACACGTAGCGGTGCTCCAGTTCGCGCGGGATCACCGGGAGCGCAACAGGGGACTGGCCCACGAAGGGCATGGGGGCGATCATGAGGCGTCGCCTGTTCGGGGTCTTGGCCCGCGGCAGGCCGCGGACCGGGAATCTTGTCAGCCCGCGAATGTAGCTGGCGTCCCCGGCCCGTCAAGCGAGAGCGCCATTTTGTGGTCGGCGACGGGTCGAGCCACTAGGTATTGTGGCTGGGCGAGCAGGGGAGTGTGGTTTTCCACACTCCGGGGCGGTAGAGTGAGGGCCCTGGATCGGCCCCAGTGACAAGATCCCCACGGGCAGATCGCCCGAGAAGAATCCGGAGCCGAGTCCAAGGCCCTCAGTGTGCACCAGTTCAGCCGAGCGGTCAAGGACTATCCCATGTTCTCGCTCTGTCAACCTGGGCAACCCGGTTCTCGGATCTAGCATCCGAGAACCGGCCTTTTTCCACCCGACCTGTTTAGTCGGCCATGCACCCCCAGGGGGAGTCGAACCCCCGTTCTCGGACTGAGAATGCGGGCGTAAGCTGGGTAAACTGGGTCGTTGTCCGAGAACCTGCGTCGGGGATCTCCGGGCGGTGCAGATTGCAGCAGATTGCAGCAGATTGCACCGCGGATATGTGGGAAACCACACCGCGGATCTTGACACCGGGGACTTCCTGGATCATAGTCTCACCGGCGGGGCAGGGAGGAGGTCGGCATGGCGATCGAGCAGTCGCCCGGCTACTGCGCTCGCTGCGCGGCCGCGCGTCTCTTCACCCGGACCGTGCCTGATGTGCCCCACACGGCCTATCTCGTCGGCACCATCTTCCTGACCGTCTTTACCTGCGGTGTCGGCGGCGCGCTGTGCCTGCTGGCGTGGTTCATTCACACCGTGACGGAGGCCTGGTCGCCGAAGCCGCCATTCCTCTGCTCGGCCTGCGGCCAGCCCTGGACCCAGAGTCGATGGACCGGGCCGGAACTCTCCGACAAGGACCTGGCGGCGATCTCCGCTGGCTCCGGCACTCGGCAGGGAGATAGCCCGATCGAGCCGGCCGTTCTGGCGGGAGAGCCAAACGCGGCCTGCCGGCGGCGGATCGAGCGCCGCAAGAGGCGGGAGCGGTTGGCCGCGGCGATCGCCGGGATTCCCGAGGCGTGGGATCGGCTGCTCCGGCGGATCGCGGGCCGGGAGAACGACCTCATTTACCGCTTCCTCTGGTTTCTCACGCTCGCCGCGCTATTGATCGCCTGCACCGGATTGGCTGCGGCCCTCACGGCGCGGTTGGCTGGATGATAGGCCTTGCCGCCGGCACGGCGGGGCCTTGCCGGCGAGGCGGAGGGCCAGCATCGCCACGGCCCGGGCCCGCTTCTCAGCTCCGCACGAGCCTGGGATCGTCGCCAGATCGGCAGTGCAGAAGAGACTGAGGAGGTTCACCCGGATCGCTTCGCATCGCTCGCCGATGATCGGGCAGTCCTGGACGGCGGGCGCGGGGCGGGCTGCGATCTGTCCGGTCGTTGTCCGCGGAGTCGGCGATGGGCACGCCGGCTGCCCCGGTCCGCGGCCCTCGTCCCACGCGCGGCGGTAATCCTCGCGGATGCGGCAAAGGGCAAACCATGTCGGTCCCTTATCCACATTGTGGCGTGCGCAGAAACCTGGGGCTTCACAGGTGCAAGGCGGCGGGATCATGGCGCTGGCTCCGTCACCGTGATGGTAAAGTGCCGGCGGACCGGATCGCCGGGCGGCTCCTCCACAGTGGCGAACTCCTGATAGACGTTGAAGTCGGTCTCGGCGGTCGAACTGAAGTCAAACTCCCACGTCAGCGAAAGAGGATCGCAGACGACGGAGGCCAAGGTCGGCGGAGGATAGCCCTCCCACATCCGCAATTCAAAGTCCGGATCATCGTAGGTCCCCCGACAGTCCATTTTAGTATCGACACGCTGCGGGACCGAATAGTAGTACCGGTAGAATCTCTCATCAACGCTGTCGAAGTCGTGGTCCGGCTGCCAGTAGGGAAAGGGATTAACCTGGTCGGCCGCGTAGTTCTCGTAGTTCCGCAGCCGGAGTGGAATCTCCCAATTGTGCAGCCGCGCTGCGCCTTCGATGTTGGTTGCGGTGGCGACGAGGTTCCGCTGCACGCAGTAGCCCTCGCAAGAGCAGACGCAGTCGAGACATTTCGTGTTGGGCAGGGCACGGTGCCCATCGATCCGGAAATCATCCCAGCGGATCGCCTGGTCTGCCCCATTCTGGAGGACGATGCGGCGGTTCTCCGGCGAGTGATATGGCTCGATGCAGACCCAAGTGCCTGTTACGGGTACCATGAACTGGTGGGGGCCGGCAGTCCAGAGCCACTTAGTGCCGTCCGTGGGAGAGGAGAGACATGTACCGATCGGAAAATCGCGTCCTTCCGATTCCACCGGGCCGAGGTCAAACTCGGCGTAGCTGGTGCGGCCGTTGGCATCGACGGCAATCATCGTGGAGTGCGCGCCCGCGTCGCACCTCCGAAGGCGGACGTAGCTGTGAGCCGCGGCATTGGCGCCGACCTCCAGCTCCATGTAGTGGTAGTTCAACGGATCGCTGTCGTCGTCCTTCCAGTCAATTACGATCTGATACCGGTCCCCGTAGTGCGCGTCCTTTGCCAGGGCGAAGAACGTCCAGCACCGCGGCAGCCCACGGTTCCACTTCACCCGGTTGCCGGCCTTCTGCTGTCGGAGGGTCTGTTGGTAGATGTCCTGCTCATCCGGACCGCCGCTGATTTCTGCCCAGTCGGGCCCGAGGTCGGTGCTGTCCGCGCGGTCGAAGTCATCGAACTGATATGGGCAGGCGCAGCAGCAACGGCGGTCGCCCATCGTTAGCTCCCCGAGCCGCTCGTATCGGTGCATCCCTCGGGCGGCACAGCACAATCAAGCGAGAGACACTCGTAGATCGTGCCGAGCCGATCGCTGGGCCTGGCCACGAAGAGGCCCTTCGACCCGGCCCCGGGATAGGGCGTCCCGTAACGCCAGTCGATCGCCTTGGCGGCCTGAAGCGGGACGTAATTCCAACCGTGTGTGAGGTGATTCCACGTGCCCGGATAGACGTCGAAAATGACGCCGCGGCCCGGGTGATTCTCAGCGAGGCAGCATTCCACCGGGGCCGGATCCGGGAGGGGCCCGAGATTGAGATTGCTGGGCAGCAGTCCCCGCCCGGCCATCCACTCGATGGCCTGGACTGCGGCCTCGATCCGCACGACGGACTGTGCATCGAATTGGAAGCCGTCGGCCACGAGCAGGCCTCAGGGTTTGGGGTGGGGACGCGCTCCCCTGCGGGTCGCGGTTACACTTCGTGCTCCATCGCTGGCTACGACGGCTGCTCCTGGACCATCGCCACGGCGCACATCCCCTGGGCCTGGCTGCCGACCGAGCCGCTGGCCGTCCAGACCTGGCGGAGGAGTTGGCCGGCCTCGTAGCTGGGATCGGCGATGAGCGTTGCCGAATAGACCGTCTTGGCCACCTTGGTGCTGTCGATCGTGATGACCGCCGTGAGGAGGCTCGACCAGGCTGAGCCGTTCCACTTCTGGAGGTCGACGGTCACGTGCTTGTCGCATCCCGTGCCGGCGGGAACTCCGTCGGCGACCGCCTGGAAGCTGGCCACCAGACCATCGCCCCTGGCGATGTGGACCAGCACCGTCTCGGTCACCACGTCTGTGCCGTTTTTCTGGCTCTGGCGCAGCGGGAACTGGTGGACGATCTTGGCGGCGTCGAGCCGGTCGCTGGCGGCGGTGGAGAAGTTGGCGTTCTTGGCGGCGCCGGCCGGCAGGTCGAACGCACTCGCGCTCACGGTGCCGGTGACTTGCACGTCGCCCTGGATGACGTTAGGGAGGGACATGGGAGGGTTCGGGGTTCAGGGTTCAGGGTTCGGGTTCAGTACGGTAGGGAAATCTTCATCGGGGCGAAGTCCGCCGCGTCGCGGTGGGCGTAGACACGATGGACCACGTCGCCCGCCATGGCCTTAGAATCGTCCAGAAGGCCGCCGCGGCCGTCCAGCAAGAAGGGACCGTGCATGGGGATTCCGCCCTTGTCCCGGACCGCGGACAGTTTATTGAAATTGGGATTCGGGTTGCCGTCGATGGAGGGCCGCGTGTCGCGGTAGAACGCCCCGGTGTCGAGCAGCTCGTCAAGCCAGCCCCGGCGGTCAAAGGAAAAGTCATAGGCCACGCGCCAGTAGTAGATCCACCAGCTCGCGCCGCGCTGGCGGGGGAAGCCGCTCGGCGGATCATGTGCGTCGGCGATCTCGCGGCTGACGTTCTTGCACTGCCACGTCCCCGTGATCGAGCGGCAGAGGACGGTATAGGGCGGCCAGCCGAGAAAGGCGTGCGAGTTCAGAGCGTCCTCGAATAACAGAACCCAGCCCTGCGGGAAGACGCTCTCGTTGCGGGCGATGTGGAGGATCGACTTGCGTCGCTTCCGCAGAATCGGCTGGGCGTACATCCCGCCGGCCGAATTCACAATCCCCACCGGCTTCTTCGTCCACGTCCCATCTCCTTCGTCTTGACGCCGGTAGGCTTTCCAGACCGCCTCCTCCACATCGTCCCTGCCCCAGGAAATCTCCGGTGGCTCGAGGAAGGGGTCGGGCTCATCGGGCTTGTTGCCGCTCTGACGGTCGGCGTCGTCCAGGGGCCGGAAGCTGCAGATCGCCTCCCAGACCTTGTCGCCGCGGCGCTTGGGGGCGATCTCGCGGCAAATTGAGGACGGGTCCGATTCGTTCCGCCAGGAATACGTCTGGCCGAGGACCACAGGCGCGGCGTTCAGGTTGGGATCGCCGATCGCAAGCGTGACGGCGATCTGGCCATCGTCCGCGGAGCTGGTCCGGACGATGAATCCCAGCTCGTAGTGCCCCCCCTCGTCGCTCTGCGAGCCGCCTTGGTTGTCGGGCATCGGCTTGACGGAAATGACGGACATGCTGAACCCTCAATCCTTTAGGGAGGAATGGAGACGATCTTGCCGCCCTCCTCCTTAGCCCGCTCGACGGCCCGGGCGGTGTCGGCGGTGTTCTGGGCGATCGCGTCCAGTCGGCTCGTCACGGCTTCGTTCTGCTGCGCGGCCGCGACCGCCCTGGCGATGATCGCGTATTCCTCGGCCGATCCGCGGCGGGCCAGGGGCGCGGGCTCCCAGCGCTCCTCCGATTTCCACGCGGCCAGCAGGTCCCTCTGCGCCGCCCGGATTATCTTGGCCTCGCGGCCGGCGTCCACGATCCCCATCGTCCGCCAGTCGTGGGCCCGCTGCACGACGTCGCGGAACTTTTCTTCGGCGGTGGCCGCGTGCTCGACCGCCGCCTTAGCGGCCTTACGGGCCTCGGCGTATTCCCTTTCGGTCTCAAGGGATTGGAGGAGGATGTCCAAACCGCGTTTCATCTCGTCGAGCTGCCAGGGCTGGAACCGGCCGCTCTGTTCGGCCTCTTTGAGGAACTTGCGGGCCCCCGCCTCGGCCTCGGAGAACCCTCCCTTGAGCTTGTCGATCTGCTCCTCAATCCTCTGGCAGGCCTTCTCATAGCTCCCGGCCCACTCCTCGTCCTCGGCAATCGACCTGTCCAGCGAATCGTTGAACGCATCCCAGAACCGGCGCTCCGCCGCCTCCGCCTCGGAGATTCGCCCGGCCTTCTCGGCCTCGTTGGTCCACTCCATCTGCGTGCGGACGGCACGGGCTGCGCGGGCGCCGGCGGCGGAGCCGACGCCGAACAGGAACGCCGTCACGGGAGATACACCGGCGGCCCGCTCCATGGCTGTATGCAGGCCCTCGATGTTTTCCTTGATTATACGCGGGATTTGCTTGAGGCCCTTGAGGCCTTCGATCGCGAAATGGGCCGCCTGGACCGCCAGGCCCTTGATCGCCAGGGTGACCAATTCGATGGTGTGCGCAATCTCCGCCAGTTGCTCGACCGCTGCCTCGTCGGCGACGATCGCGCGGAATTCCTCCATCCCGCCGGCCATCTCGTCGAGGAAAAGCCGCAGCCGCGCTCCCGACCGACCAAACAGCTCCATCTCCAGCCGCGTCCGCTCCATGGGGTTCTCGATCGCCTTCAGGGCCATGGCGATCTCGCGCGCCGCCTGGTCGGGGGCCCCCATTGCCTCGAGCCGGGCCGGGCTGAGGCTCAGCTCACGGAAGAGCTCGACCGACTCCGCACTGCCCTGGACAGCCTCGCTGATGCGCTTCTGCATCCGGTCCAGGGCTGTCGCCACCGTCTGGATGTCCACTCCCGCGCCCGCGGCGGCGACCTGCATGAGTTGGAGCTCCACCACGCCGACGTGCAGACGGTCGGCCGTGATCTGGAGTTCGTGCATCGCCTTGGTCAGGTCCAGGAACCACCGCGCGCCCTCCTTCGCCAATTCGACGGTCTTCTCCAGCATCCTCATCGGGATCTCGGCCACGGCCACGCCGCCGGCCACGGGCAAGATGCTGGGGAGGCGAAACTCGCCGATCTGCTTCCACTGCTGCCCGATGCCGTGTGTGAGCTGCTCGGACTCACGGCGGACGTGCTGGACCGCCCGGTCAAAGCCGCGGGCGTCCGCGGTGATGATCGCCGACAATTTGCCGATCGACTCGCCGGCCATCAGTGTCCCCCAAGGTGATTCTCCCAGTCGGGCATGTGGTCTGCGATCGCCGACTTGACGCCTTGTCCTGCCGCGATGATCGCGGCCAGCCGGGCCATCTGGTAATCGCCCCGCCAGTCGCCCCAGGGGCCGTCGATCCGCTCCAGGGCTTGCCAGAAGGGCAGCTCCCAGTCGGCCAAGCCCGGCTCCCCGTCAACCAGCTCCCGGTAGGTTCGCCCCAGGACCTTGGCTAGCCGAAACTTGAACAGCATCCCCGGCCGGGCTCGCAGTTTTTTTTTCGTTTTCCTCGATGGCCTCTCTGCTCAATCCGTTGACGGCCGCCGCGGCCCGCCACAAGGCCCCCACCGCCGACGCACACCGTTGGCCGAGTTCGTAGGCGGCGGGCTCCGGCTCGTCAAACAGGCAGAGGCCCTCCGGGTCGCAGAGGCAGTAGGCCACCAGGCGGGCGCGGAAGTTCTCCCCCGGATCGGCGACGTTGGTCGCCCGGTCGAACTGGTCTCTCCGGAACGACGGGAGCGAGCGAACGTGAAGAGTAATTGACCATTCGGGGATCTCGACGGCCTTGATGGTGACGTCCTTGATCGCCCGAATCGCGTCTAGATCGAACATCTTATCCTCCTGTTCAACTGCCGGCGGCCACGCTCCCGACGAAGGCATACGTGGACGTGACCGGCGAGTTCAGGGCGCCGCTCCGCTGGACATCGGCCAGCATCGCGTTATAGATCGAGCCCGACGTTGTTCCGTCGGGCCAGGTGACAATCAGGTCGCCCTTCGCTCCGCGGGCGAGTCCCGGCGGCCCGATCACCTCGACCGTCGTGCTCAGGTCCGGCTTGCCGTCCTCGTACTCTTCGCGGGCGGAATCGAGTGAGGTCACCTTGACCTTCTGGCCGCCGTCGTTGGGCGTGACCCTCGTTATCCGCGGAATCTTGACGCCGCCGAATTTCACCTCGGTCGTGTTGGCGCATTGGTTGGCCATGGCTTATCCTTTCTGGGCAAAGCGGTTTAGCTGCCGCGTGAGTTCCCCGCGCAAAATGGCGGCGACGCCGCCCCGGCTCGCCTGGACGGCAGGCCGCATGAAGGGATAGGCCCGCGCCGCGGACTTGCCCTTGCCCTTGGCGTGGCCCTTTTCGATGAGGTGCGCGTAGCGGGTCGGCTTGATCTTCGCCAGCCCGGGCCGCTTTCGCTCCTTGCTGCGGCGCCAGCGCGCGGTGAGCCGGAAAGGGCTTCCCCGCGGCTTGTAGCTGCTCCGCCGCGGACCGGCCACGCCGTAGATCGGCCGGTTGAGCTTCGCCGTGACCTTCGTCCCGATCGAGGCCGAGAGCATGCCCGTCCGCCGCCGCTTCTGGGCGCCCTTGATCGCCCGGGCCACCAGCCGCGCCGCCTTGTCCACGGCCGGCCGGATCGCCCGCTCGCGCAGGCGCGCAGGAAGGTGCGCGAGAAACGCCACCAGATCGTCGACTCCCTCCCAGTGGATCTGCAGGTCGAGCATCGGTCAGGCCTCGCGGTAGGTGGCGTTGATGACCGAGCAGAACGCCCCGCGGCTTTCGAGCTCGTCCAGGTCCAGCGCCCGGGCCCCCTCGGCGTTGAACTCGATCGCCACGCAAGGCAGCGACAGCAGGACCTGGTCCCGGAGATAGAGCAGGACCTCCTCCGCCAGGGCGACCATCGCGTCGAGCCAGGCGTCGTTCACGGCGGCAGCCGGCTTTTCGTAGAGCATCACCTGGATCGTGTGATCGTCCTGCCAGCCCTCGAAGCTCACCCGCTCCGCCGCCAGCCGCGCGGCGATCACATAGACGCCGAGCTGCGGATGGTCGTCGAGGTTCACCCGCGCGAGGTGCGTCCGCGCGGCCGTGAAGGGCAGCGAGAATTCGCTGCCGTTTAGGGCCGCGGTGACGGCGTCGCCGAGTTCGGCCAGCGTGGGCATCGATAAGCGCTCCCGTTGGGGCCGCGGTTACACGGCCTCGATCAGCTTGGTGTGCACGCGAATCCGGATTCCGTAGCGGTCGCTCGGCTCCCAGCAGGGCTCGCCGGCGGCCGCGCTTTGCACCTCGCAGGTCCGCCGCTCCCAGGTCCGCAGGAGGTACAAGCGGGCCTCGATCCGATCCCCGGGCTGCGGCTCGATTTGTTCGCCGCCGACCACCAGGTCCGCGGCGCGGCCCACGAAGTCGATGACCCCGAACTGGACGATCAGGCCGTCCCCCCGGTCGACCTCCCGGGTCGTCGCCCCGATCGTCGCCGCCCAGGGAATGTGCGCGGTCCCGCGGAGATAGTCCACGGGCTGGGCCGCGTGGTCCGCCATGCGGTCGGCCAGGTGCTCGGCCGCGGATTGGAGCATGTCGCGCATGGTTAGCCCCGGCCGCCAGGCCGGGCCCCGGGATCGCTCCCCTGCGGGCCGCGGTTACACTGCCTGCGGGATCGACAACACGTCTTGTGTCGAGTCCCCGTTCAAACTGGCGTTGACCGTGACGCCGATCTTCTTGTTGGAGCCGGCCGTGGTCGTGACCACGCAATATGTGGCGTCCCAATACACCAGCACGCCCAGGGAAATCGCAGTCCCCGCGCCGGAAGTCTTCGGCAGCCGCCAGACGCCGCCGATCTGCAGCGAACCAAGGGCATTGGCATCGATCCCCTTGGGGGCGAAGTAGACGTTGTTGCTGATCACGACCACATCGCCGGCCGCAACCGCCGAGCCGGGCGTGTAATCGATGGCCTGGGTCGCGCCAGACCGGAAGTATGCATAGGCCACGGGAAATCTCCTGCAAAGGGGTTTCTGGTCTCTCGGCGATGCCCGCGGTTACGCCGCGGCCGCGACGCTCGCCCGGTATTCGCTCATCGACACGCCAAAATCGTGGTAGCCCCGGAACTGGATCCCGAGGGTGTTGAAGTCGCTCTCGGCGGATTCGATCGTCGGCGCCTCCTGCCCGTTGAGAAAGCAGACGAGCGCCGACGCCAGAACGGCCGGATTGGCCAGCATGTACCAGGTCGTCGCGCTGTAGCCCGTGTAGGAACTGTTGCCGAGCTCAGGGACGACGATCGGCCGGAAGCGGTTGAACCAGATGTTGGTGGTCGGGGCCCTCGTCGACGCGGTCGTGTCGCGGACCTCCTGGCTGGCGTACCACTTCCGCGCCGTGGCCTCCAGGTCCGAAGGCACGAGGATCCGGTCCGGCTCCAGATTCATCATGTTCCCGTCGGGCGCGGCCATGTTCCGGAAGGCCTTCACGGCGTTGGTGATCCCTGTGTCGCCCAGCGCGGAACCGGTGACCAGGTTGCCGCGGGCCGCCGTCCAGAACGCCCCACCGGCATAGGCCGCCAGCCACGCGGTCCAGAGCACCTTGTTTAACTTGATCGCCGCGCCGATCCCCAGGCGGTTCCGCAGGTCGTTGAACGCCCCCAGGTCGTCGTTGATGATGTCCTGGCGGGTCAGGGCCAGCATCCGGGCGTAGGTCCGGGCCTGGACCGTATAGCTTTCCTGGCCCGCCGTTCCGTGCTTGATCTCGCCGGCCGGCCCGACCTCCTCGTATTCCAGCGAGGCGGTCATACGGAAGGCGGTTACCTGCTTGAAATCGACCACCGAGCGGACCTGGGCCACCTCGCGCCACGTCTGAGGCAGGGCGTTGAACCCCTCGAGTAGGATCTTGTTGCCGGCCTGCGTCAGGAGCGTGGTGACCGTGTTCGTCGAGAACGCGGCCTTGAGCACCTCGCGGATGTTGCCGTCGCCGATCCGCATCCGCCCGGAATAACCGCCCTGCACGGCGTAGTGCAGGAGGACCTCCTGAAGCCCGAAGCCGGGCAGATGATCGCTGGCCTCGAGAACCTCCGGCTTGAACTGCTTGTCCAGGCCTCGCAATCCGGCCGAACGGCAGAAGGCGGCCTGGATAACCTGGTCGCTCAAATCGCGGGGAGAGCCGTGGATCGCCGGGGCCTTGGGCCGTTGGGCGCAGATCAGGTCGCACTTGCATTCATGCGCGGCCTTGAGCATCTCGATCTCCGCCCGCGGTCCGAGCCACTTCTCCTTGAGGGCCTTGGCCTTCAGGTCCCGGATCGCCCTGCGGTGCTTGGTCTTGATCTCCAGCAGGGCCTTGGACTCGATTGCGTCCTCGTGCTCGGCGAGGTGCCCTTCGATCGTATCCAAGGCCTCGGCGGCGATCGCGCGGATCTCGTCGCGGTCGAACTCCAGAGCGGTCACGCCGGGCGGGTCGGCCTCGCCGCCGGCCGCGGCGAGCTCGGCGGCCTTCGCCTCCGCGTCGTACTTGGCGCGGAGTCTGGCCTGCTGAACTTCGCTGAGATCGGCGTCCGCCAGGCCGAGAGCCTCAAGCCATTGCTCGTAACCCATTGCATCGTCTCCTTGCTGAGAAGAAGCGGCCGAGGCCGCGATCTTGACCGAGGTATTTTCGTCCGCCCCGAGCGCGACGAAACTCAATTCTTTGAGGCTCCACTTGCGGGCGATCGTCGCCGGCCCGGTGATGGCCTGACCGTTGACCGCCGCCGCCTTGCCCTCCGCCAGCTCAACGGACTTCTCCACACGGGCCCCGATCGAGGCCTGCCACGGGAATCCATTGGCGGAAGAGGAAACGACCTCCGCGGCCGCCGGCCCCGTCCCCGAGATCACGCCCTCGACGATCAGGCGGGCGCCGTCGCGGCGGGCCCGGCCGTGGCCGACGATCGCCGCGGGATCGTGGTCCCGGAGGATCGGCTTGTTGCTGCCCAGGCCTCGCCCGCCGGCGAGGTCGAGCACCACCGGGGACCAGAAGCCGCGGACCTCCATCGGGCCGCCGGTGTAGGCCACCATCGAGAACGTGGGCGGCCCTTTCTTCTCGCCCTCCTTGCCAGCGTCGGCGGCCTGGATCGAGAGCGGGACCGTGATCGTCACCAGGTCCGGCGGCGCGGCGGCCGCGGACTGGTTGGCCCTTTCGAGGATCCGCTGGGCCTTCTCCTGGAGCGATCGCTTCCTGTCGGCCGAGAGGCCGGGGGCGCTGCTCTGGGGGATCCGGGCGATCGCGTTGCGGAGATGGGGCAGATCGACGGCGCCCGCCTGGTCCCGGTAGGGGAAATACCGAAGGCCGCGGGGAACGGTCCTCCCCGTGTCGTCCTTCTTGCCGCCGGGGGCGATATACAGGAAAGCCGAGTCGGGCAGGTCGTTGACGTAAGCCTGGGTCCACTGTGCCATCACTGATCTCCATTTCTGCGGGAAGCGGAGCGCGCAGAGGCGCGGAGACGCGAAGCGGCCGTGCCGTCTGCCTCTGCGGCTCTGCGGCTCTGCGCGCGGTCCTCATTGGTCGGCTCGGGCAAGGTGGGCACGGGCGCCGGCGGGAAGTGCGCGTCGAGGAGGCGCAGCTTGTAGTCTTCGACGGTGATCCCGTAGTCCTCGGCCGCGGCGGCCAATTCCGTCTCGTAATCGAGGCCCTGGGCGGCGAACTCGCGGCGGAGACTGGTCGCCCCGCTTTTGATCCTTGTCTGGCGGGCGTTCTCCAGCGTCTCCTCGTCGGCTTCCCGCGGCGGGATCCACCGCCACTCATGCCGGGGCGCCGGCGAATCCGGCACATCCCAGCCGTACCGCCACACCGCCTCCTCGAACCATGCGGCAAACAGCCGATCCAGGAGGCGGGCCTCGATCTGCGACTGGTTCACCGCCACGGCCCGATAGTAGCCGAGGTGGTCGAGCTTCGCGGAAGAGAAGTTGGCGTCCGAGCTGTCCGCCGAAGACAGCGACCGGGGAACGCTGACCGCCCGGCCCATTTCGCCGAGCAATTCCTGGCGGAATTCCCGGAAAACTGCGGGCGGATTCTCCGGGTGAATTTGCGTCGCTTGCCAACCGGCAGGGAGCGTAGTGAGCATTCTCCGCTCAAATTCCACCGAATCCAACGGCGCCACCTCATCCGCCTCTTGATTGGGCGGGGAGGTCGTGTGGAGCAGAACGGCCCACTCGGCTGCCGTCTCCGCGGCCGCGATCACCGCCTCCGTGTAGCGGCGCATCTCGGCGAACAGACCCAGGGCCGGCGTCAGCTCGGGGACCCCGCGATGCTGCCCGGGCCGATCGGCGCGGAAGAGGTGGAGCATCATGCGGGCGGGGACGGAGCGGGCCGTGAAACTGGTCGTGCGCCAGAGTCCACCCGGGTGGTCATCGAGGACATCGTAGGTCACCGGGTAGCCGAACTCATCGAAACGAATGCCGTCGATCCAGTTCCGCTCCAGCTCCAGCATCGGCTGGGGCGTGGTGACCTGATCGGCCTCGATCGGGACCAGGTCCAGGCCGACCTCGCCCTCCGGCACCGGCTTGGAGACCAGCAGGGCAAAGGCCTCGCCGTCCACAATCCGGGCGGCGACCAGCGTCCGCACCTTTTCGGCCAGGTTGATCGCGCTGGACCAGGCGTCCCAGAGCCGCTCGACCATGGCGTTGAAGCCGGGGTTTGCCGTGCGGACCTCGATCCTCGGCCCGGTGCCGACCTCGTAGTGGACCATCGACTGGACCAGGCCGGCGCAGTAGCAGTTGTTGGCCCGCTCGTAGCGGCTCCGCTCGCGGAGCCGCTTGCGGACGGAGAGGCTGTTGGCCGCGTCCGCGCTCAAGGCGTCCGCCGCCGCCCAGTGCTTGTAGTTGTCGGTGCCGGTCTGGGCGTTGTCGTAGCGAGCGCGGAGGGGAACCGCCCGCGGAGCCGTTCGGGAGAGGCGCGGCCGGTTCGCGGTCCGGGGAACGAACAGGTTGGCGAGGCGGCTCCAGATCGCCATTAACCGGCCCCTGGGGGAACGATCTTCGAGAACCGCAGGCCGCGGTGGCCCTTATCGCTGGCCGTTTTGCCGGCCAGGTAGCGGTCCGCCTCGATCAGTTCCGCGAGGGGCCGCTCCTGTACGGTCTGCCCGTCGATGGTGACCTGCTGCGGGCCCTCGGCGGCGTCGCGGATCTGATCGGAGAGGTCATCGGCCATGCGCCCAGTATCCCGCGCGGCCCGGGCCATCCCGGCCGCCCTCGGGGCCGCGCGGGCGCACGGGTGGCGCGAACCGGAAAAAGCGCCACCGGTAGCGCACAAAAAAAGCC
>Ga0315280_10006945_pt1 | contig 15429 bp, 15 predicted proteins | sample YL17G06_40_MG_FD_203697 | JGI IMG/M metagenome (GOLD analysis project Ga0315280, IMG submission 203697) | Sediment microbial communities from Yellowstone Lake, YNP, Wyoming, USA - YL17G06_40 | ecosystem: Environmental > Aquatic > Freshwater > Lake > Sediment | place: USA: Wyoming | collected... | reverse complement strand
CCTCCATCTTTATCTGGTTATTAATAAGCGAGGTGCGAAGGAACAACTTGCCCCGTTCCGGCATCGCCTGAATAGCATTTAAAATAAGGTTCGTGAAAACCTGCTGGAGTTGGCTAGGGTCAGCCATGAGCTTCGGTAGGGAAGGCTCAAGCTCTTTGAGCACCTCGATTTTGCTTGGCCTGACGGAAAGAGTAACCAACTCGAGGGCGCGATCGGCAACCTCGTTGAGGTCGGTCTCAACTAGGGTTGGAGCCGACTGTCGAGCGAAGTCCAAGAGGTTTCGTATCAATTTGGTACTGCGGATGAGTTCTGACTCCATTTTTGATAGGCAGTCAAGGGCGGTCTCTTTGGAGAATCTGTCGCTGTTAATCTTTTTGGTTAGCAACTGAGTATAAGTAAGAACACCAGACAGAGGATTATTAACCTCATGGGCGATAGAAGCCGCCAACTGACCTAGTGAAGTTAACTTCTCAGCTTGTATTAGCTGCTCTTGGCTGTCCTTCAGCTTTTGCGTATATTCGCTAAGCTTCTGGTAAGCAACGCTCAATTCGGCGCTAGTCTTCTTTTCCCTTTCTACCCGGTTTAACTCTGTTGCTATCAGGAAACTAACCAGGGTAGCAAAGACAACAAAGATAAGCGCTCTCTCTAGTGGATTGGGGTAAGGTGAGAAAAACAAGGCACGCGGTAACACGGCAAGCAGGAAAATGAGCGAAGTGATCAAGCTGCCACGCACTCTAAATATTAGGGCGGCATAAATTATAGGGATTAGGAACAGAGCTCTGTTCGCATCGTGGACACCAGTAAAAAAGCCGTTGCTAAAAAAGAGCGTACCAGTCAGAGGAGTCTGGTCTACATAGTACTGGAATATACACAATGCCAATAGCGCGGTAAGTATTGATAAATGACGGGCCAGTAAGCCTTTGTTAGCCTCCGTTTTCCATTCCGATGCCTTGGTCACTATATTATCTTCCCAGTACTGTGGGATGCTTTTTACAATAGATTTGACTGTCATCCCCGCTTCCCCTTATACCAGAATTATACTACAAGCTGAGGCATTCGAATAACGGTCTCAGTGGTAGAATGACCGCTAATTCTTCGCGCTGATTTAGACCTTAACCGTCTTCACATATTCGATAATCCCGCTTGGTTTGAAGTCATTATTCTCCAAGAAAGTCTTTAGCTGCCAATTCTTTTCATCAAGGAAGGCGCGCACTGTGCTAACTCCTTCAACATAGCAGCAGTCCACCACAGCATCAACTAACCCGGAGCCAATACGTTGCCGGTGGTAGTCAGGGTCAACAACCATAACTTGAACCGAGCACACTTCGGCAACCGGTATGCCCAGAAAGGTGAACCGTGCCAAAACAAAGCCGACGATCTTCTCATCAACCTCAGCGACAAAACTTGCGTCCCGCTGCTGCCCCAAACTCCAGCTAACCAAATCCCTATGGGTCAGTGCGCCTCGCGAATCGGGCATTTTCTTAAAGATAGCTAAGACAGGGAAAATATCTTTGCGTTCCATAGGTCGAACCTTGATGTCGTCCTTTTCTACAGCGCTCACGATAGCCCCTCCTTTACAGTATGGATTGGCAAGTACATACGATTCGACTCCTTTATCTTGGGGCGGCAGACTCACCTGTATCTTTGTTAATCTCGGCGCCTATTACCATGCGTCAAGCCAGATAGGATGCCCCAAAGCCATTGCTGCTTCTCGCCTGAATGTCTTGGCTGCTACTGTCTTATCTTCGGTAGCCTACTCTTGGATGGTGAGCCCAGCTACTGCCAGAATCTCACCGATGGTGGGAGCTGGCTTTCGCTGTAATCTCCTCCCTTGTACCCTCTGACTTACAGTCATACCAAGGCCCATGCTCTCAGCAATCAGCCCGGCTACGTATTCCTGCATGGATGTATCTTCATATACACATCTAGTCTTCAGCTTCTTGTAGACTTCCGCCGGTAGCCTTACATGGAGTCGTCGCTCTTCATTTTCCATGATTTAAATTCGCCTACTAGAAATGGACTTTAGTATGCCCGTGTATTTTCGCACTTAGCCAAGGTCTCCTGGATAAGTGTTTCCAGGCTGTCAGGAGCGACAGGCTTAATTAGGTAATCAACAGCGCCCAGTTTCATTACCTCCGCTGCCAACTCTGTTGAAGGATAAGCAGTTATAATAATTGACTTGATTTGTGGCTTAGCTGCCTTTACCTCCTTCAGCACCTGTATCCCGCTTTTCCCTGGCAACCTCATATCTAAAACCATTACGCCAAACTCCTGCTTCGCTATCAGTTCCAGCGCTTCCTCGCCGCTCTCAGCAGTTGCTACCTCGTAACCGGCGTCTTTGAGCCAATCTCTGATCGATTCACGCACAATTGGCTCGTCATCCACAATCAGCACTGGCCTTTTCAGCATATCTGTGTAGCCTCACTATTCTTGGCTTTCCAATCTATCAAAACTCTACAGTTTTCCTCTCGTCCACCCCATTTATTTTTGAACATCCTCATCTGGAGGCTTAATCCAGTTCTTAGTCTTGCTTTATGAAGCTGGAGTAGGTGAAGATGTAACCACCCTAGGTACCTTTCGCTGGACAAGTTTAGCTAGCCAGATACTCACCTCATAAAGGATAATCAATGGAACAGCAACCAGACTCTGGTTTATCGGGTCGACGGTCGGGGTAAGTATGGCAGCAAGGAGGAAAGCGAGGATAATTGCTGGTTTTCGCTTATCGGCAAGCCATTTTGGTGTGATAACACCCAGCCTTGAGAGAAAGGTTGTTACTACTGGTAGCTCAAAGACAAAGCCAATAGCTAGCAGCAGCCTGGTCACGACCGAGATATAATTGCCAATCCTAATCTGAGGGGTGGCTATATCACTGCCAAAGCTAATTAAGAACTTCATTGCTGGGGGTATCAGAACAAAGTAGCCAAAGACGACACCACCAATAAACATCAGTGCTATCCAAGGTAGTATCAAATAAACATACTTCTTTTCCTTATAAGTGAGCGCTGGGGAGACAAACATAAGAAATTGATAAATCAGATATGGCATCGCCAATATAATACCACTGGTTAAACACACCTTCATGTAAGTGCTGACCATCTCTGTCATCTCGATATAGATGAGGTTAATTCCCTCTGTCGGCAAAATCAAAATATGGAAAATCTGGCTGGCAAAGACAAAAGATATAACGGTAGTAACTGCCACCGCAATTACACATTTTATTAAGCGGTGTCGAAGCTCTGATAGATGCCCGAGGATGGTCAATTTCTTGCCATTGCTCATTACAATCCACTTAGAGGGTGCCACCTATCTGTTACTGGGGTGGCCGTTTTTTCTCTTGCTCTTCCGTCTCTTTACTTATTTGTTCGGTTAAGTCAGAGGCCGCTTTTTTTAAGTTATGCACCATCTTCCCCAGCGAGCGGCTGATTTCGATGATCCTTCCCGGTCCCCATATTATCAAGGCGACAACCACAATCAGCAGTACTTCTCCGGTGCCTATACCAAATAAGTCCATAATCTACTACTCCGAGTCTAAGTCAATAAAGATTCAGACAGTACTATGAACAGCCTCGCTTCTGCCGCTCCAGTAATATTTGGTTTACTGTTAAATGGTGCTATCTTTGGGTATCTTCTTGGCGGATTCTTCCAAGGTCTTGAGTTTTGCTTCCATAACTTCTAGCTTTGTCTTGGTTGCCTCAAGCTCAGACTGTGCCGAAGTCTCAGGCTTTTCCTCTTCCTCGCCGCGCTGTGCTTTTCGGAACTCTCTTATTCCCTTACCAATAGCACTGCCTACCTGCGGCAGTTTTCCCACCCCGAAAATGATGAGGATAATTAGCAAGATAAGTCCGATCTCCCATGGTCCGAATCGCATAACTCACCTCCTCTGATGAAATAGTGCTCTTGGTTTACTTCTACCTTCCTTGCTTAATCATCTCAGCAACCAGCCGGACTAACTGAGTCCTGCTATCCTTGAGTTGCGAGTTAATAACCGAGGCTAGGTTCTTCATCACCACGCGCTCAATTGACGGCCTTTCTTTGAAGACCTGCTGCAAATCTGAAGCTTTTATACAGATGATTTTAGTACTATCTATGCATCTTGCTGAGATAGTGTGGACATCTTGCCCCACAAGAGCCGACCAAGCGAACACATTACCTTTTGTTAAGGTAGCGATGCTGAGTGTTTGGGTGTAGGGTGCGACCTCCATCCGCAATTCAATTGCAACTTTACCTCCATTTACAATGCGTAGTTCGTCTATTGTCTCGCCTTGGGTCGCACAGTGCTGGCCTGCTTTGTAGGTGTGCTGGGTGCAGGCCTTCGCTATTTGTTCCAGCTCATGAACACCAAGCCCAGCAAAGATGTCTGTTTCCCTAAGGTCTTTGGTCAATATCTGCTCTTGCGTATCCATTTTAGCTTTTCTCCTTTGTCATAGAGTTACCCCGCACCTGCCTTTTCCCTACCTTCACCTAGTCTAGCTTTCATATAAAGGTTGTATCCATCTTTGTGAGCTTGGGTATCGATATCGAGGGTAAGAAAACGCTCTAAGGGTAACAAGACCTCATACTTAGCCCGGCGGAGGTCAATGGCTTTTAGGTAGTGCCGACACTGCTCACATACATATAGTCGATAGAGCCCTTCATCATCAGTAAAATAACTTAATGTTTCCGGCTCCCGTGTACTGCAGTAAGGACACTCTAGACGTTGAAATAACCACTGGGCATCACATCGAGAGCACAGAAGCCACCTTGCTCCGTTCTCCTTGTCCAAAAAGGCAAAATCCGGACTACCTCCACAAATTGGACAATATCCTCGACGCCAATGCTCTTGGTCCACAAGGCTAAGCAAGGCTTGACAGTGATTGAGCAAGAAAGGTCTAAGAGCAGCCTGGGTTATGAATTCCAAAATAGCTCCTTTAAGGCTACCAAGTGATATCTGAGGAGGCAATTGACCTTCTTCGAACCAAGCCTCGGTCGCCTCCTTCAGGTAGGCAAGACAGGAATTTAAGTCCCTTAGGTTTTCAGGCACCTCACCCAAAACCTCCGGATAGTCGCTACAGAGAGTGGTGACCTCTTCAAATACCTCCCACAGCAATGACCAATCAAGAGAAAGGTCCTCAAACCTCAATAACGGTGACCCGCCTGTCAATCGGTTGGTAACAGACTCCCTACTCAAGCTAGGTCTAGGTATACCGACACGCAACCTAGCCTCAGATTGGATGCTCAGTAACCTACGGTAGAACTCCAAGGATTTGGGAAGAGGACCTTCCTTCCCTTCCCATTCCTCCAATCTTTTTAGAATTTCACTTTCTGTTCCCGCAGTCACGAGGACTTTGCCTCCTTACCCTTAGAAATCCTCTCATACCATTTGCCATGATGTGACTTGGCATATTGGGCTGATACCTTGCCCCGCGCCATAGAACTCCATGCCCCGGTTCGCAGAGGACGCATAAGGGGGTGGATAACTGATAAGTAGATATGGACAAAGAACATGGAGCCAGTAGCAATGAAGGCCAGGTCATGAACAAGGACACTCCATTGCAGCAGCCAAGATGGAGCTATCTCCTTAAAAAACCACATAATAAGCCCCGTTATGACAAAGACTATCCCGAAGACAATTACCATCAGCCACCACAGCTTCTGCCCGGTATTCATGTGCTCCTGGGGTGGCATTGATTTTTCGTCAGACAGAAAATAGTAACGAGGAGCAGCTATCGCCCAGCCTATATCTTCTATTCCCCAGGTAAAGGCATCTTTTATCCCCCTCAGAGTTGCTTTCCAGTTAAGGGGTATATAGATAAGCGGCGCTACGATAAAGACTACCGCGGCAAGACGATGCAAAACACGGCTCCAGCTGTCCTGCGCCAGGAACCCCAAAGGGGGGATAAAGAGTATAAGACCGGTGATAAACAGGACAACAAAGGCACCGGCATGAATCCAGTGTAAAATTCTGGTCGGTTTTCTATACCGTTCAACCTCTTGTTCCATCTTATTTCTCCTTTTTACCGGGGAGTTCGTTGGTTAGTTTTGCTTCCCGGGCGATAAGGTAGTTTAATCCCAACCCTAATATGGTCAGTCCACCCAGTATCCAACCCAGTGGCTGGATTACATTCTGCCAAGCAGTGGCCGTGGTCGGAACTTGTGGATTCACAGGGAGTCCATAGACCTCAGGGTAATCGTCCAAGACATACATCACATGCAATCCGCCCAGCTCCTTATCACCATACAGGTAGGCATTAGTATAACCCTTAGACTTGAGGTCCTGAACTTTCGTTCTTCCCTCCATCAATAACTGACTGCGGTCACCAAATTTTAGGGCATTGGGAGGGCAGGTCTTGACGCAAGCTGGCTCATAGCCAGCAGTTACTCGGTCAATGCAAAAGGTATCCTTCTCCATCTTAGCGATACCGGTCACTAAATTACGCTTGCTTCGTGGCACGTGGAAGGGGCAGAAATCAACGCAATAACCACAACCACTACACAAGTCCTTGTCATAAGCAACAAAGCCAAGCTCATGGCGATACAAGGCTTTAGTCGGACAAACCTTAACACAAGTGGCATCAGTGCAATGCATGCAAGCACGGCGGGTGAAGAGCCAGCTAATTTGCTGCCCCCGTTGTACCTCCCGGAACTCCATCTTGACCCAGGTTTGTGGGGAGAGGTCAGGGGGATTCTCATAGCTGCCACGGTTAGTAGTTTCTTCTGCTTCCAGCTCGTTCCACTGCTTGCAAGCCACCTGGCAAGCACGACAACCCATACATTTGGTAGCGTCAAAAAGAATTGCTTTTTCTGGCATTTTATGCCCTCCTCACATTACACAAGAAAGTTTTATATTCAGGCATAGTAGTATTGGCATCACCAATATGAGAGGTAAGAAGGTTAGCACTGTCTCCGGTAGCGAGCCCCATGTAGCCCCAGTGCCAGGGAAGCCCTATCTGATGGATGACCCGGCCGTCGACTTGCAAGGGGATCAGACGTTTGGTGACAATCGACACTCCCTGTACCTGACCACGGGCTGACTCCACCACCACCCTTTCCCCATTCCTGATCCCTTTCTCCGTGGCTAATTCTTCGCCTATTTCTACAAACATTTCGGGCATAAGTTCAGCTAACCAGGGTAGGTTCCTCGTCATAGCCCCAGCCTGCCAGTGCTCGGTGAGACGAAAGGTGGTGGCGACATATGGATATTTGTCCGGTGTGCCCTGCTCCTGAGGACGCCATACCTTGGTTGCCGGGTTTAACTGAGTGTTAGATAACATATTCTTTACCGGGGTTTCCCATGGCTCGTAGTGCTCGGGGAAGGGTCCGTCAGCCATCCCCATACCGAAGAGTCTGCCTACACCTTCGGGTAACATGATGAAGGGGTAGACTTCGGCTGGTCCCTTGGCGCCGAAACCATCAATAACATCACCACTCCACTTCTTGGCAGCGGCATCCCATCTAACCACAGCGCGCTTTGGGTCCCAGGGATTGCCATTGAGGTCGACTGAGGCGCGGTTATAGATAATGCGCCGGTTTACCGGCCAGCACCATGCCCAGCCAGAATGTAACCCGATTCCAGAAGTATCCTTTGGGTCGCGGCGAGCCATCATATTGCCCTCTTCGGTATAGCTGCCTGAGTATAACCAGTTACCACAGGAAGTAGTGCCGTCATCTTTTAGCCCTATAAAATTAGCCGCTAGCTTGCCTGTAGTCAGGTCATAGCCATTCACTTCTTTCGCCACCTGATTCGGGTCAGGATGCTCACCGTAATCCCAGGTCAGCTTGGTAATGGCCTCGGCATTTGGTCCCCCTTGATTGGTATATAGCGCTCTTACCTTATCCATCAGGTGGACAACCATCCAGAGGTCATCTTTGGCTTCTCCCGGCGGGTCAATCGCTTTATATCGCCACTGAGCCCAGCGTCCGCTGTTGGTTATGCTTCCCTCCTTCTCATAAGAGGCGCAGGCGGGAAGCAGGAAGACTTCAGTCTTAATCGCCTTGGGGTCAACTCCGGGTCTCTTCCAGAAGGCGGCTGTCTCTGTCTCCCAGAGGTCAACAGCCACCAGCCAGTCAAGCTGCTCCAGAGCTTTCCGCTCTGTGTTGGAGTTAGGTCCACTCACCGCCGGGTTCTGTCCCCAGACGAGCAAGCCTTTGATTGTTCCCTTCTCCATGGCTTCAAAGAGGGGTATCCAGGAGTAGTTACCGCCAGCCGGAATCTTGGGCAGATATTGATAGCTAAATTCGTTATCCTGGGTAGCAGCATTACCATACCAGGCTTTGAGCAAGCTCACCATATATTTAGGCTGGTGCTGCTTCCAGTTACCGCTCCTTGGGTCATTGGTCTTGGGGGTGATTGCCTCCAGATATTTAGCTAAGGTGGGCTGCGCTGTGCTCGGAGCTGGCAAATAGCCGGGCAATATGTGGAAAAGCAGAGCGTGGTCGGTGGCGCCCTGGACATTAGACTCGCCCCTCATGGCGTTAATGCCGCCTCCAGCAATACCGATATTACCCAGCAGAAGCTGGATGATGGAATAGGCTCTGATATTCTGAGTGCCGACAGTATGCTGAGTGGTGCCCATGGCGTACATGATGGTCCCGACTCTATCTGGCTTACCCGTAGAAGCGAATGTCTGGTATACCTTGAGTAGAAGCTCCTTGGGTGTACCAGTAACCTTGGAAACGGTATCCATGTCATAGCGAGAATAATGGTTCTTCAAAAGTTGGGAAACACAATTGGAGTCTTTGAAAGTCTTATCTTGTTTTGGAATACCTTTATCATCAAGTTGGTATTGCCAGGTAGCCTTATCCTTATAGGCTCTGGCATTAGCATCATACCCGCTGAAGATGCCATCACTGAAACTATAGCCTGAATTGATGAGCCAGCCAGCATTGGTATACTCTCTGAGATATTCCATATTGTAGTTTTGAGGGTTTTGCTCGATATCTTCAATGATGTACTTTATCATTCCTCCCAGAAAGGCAATGTCCGTGCCTGACCTCATCGGGGCGTAGATGTGAGCCCGCGCCGAGGTCCGGGTGAAGCGGGGGTCAACATGAATAAGCGTGGCCCCCTTCTCTATAGCCTTGGTCACCCAGTGGAAGGATATGGGATGATTCTCAGCGGCATTGGAGCCCATAATCAGGATAACATCGGCATTACCGATGTCTGTCCAGTGGTTGGTCATGGCTCCCCGACCAAAGCTTTCTGCCAGAGCAGCCACAGTGGTGGAATGGCATAGCCGCGCCTGGGTTTCTGTGTATACCATCCCCAGGGCCCGGTTCATTTTGGCGATGAGGTAGCATTCCTCGTTGTCGTGAGCCGAGCCACCAACTTGAGCGATGGCCTCTGTGCGGTTGATGACGGTGCCATCCTTATCCTTCTCAATCCAGTTCTCGTCTCTGGTCTTTTTGATTCTTCGGGCTATTTCTTCCAGTGCCCACTCCCAGGACTTCTCCTCCCAAGCTATGCTATTAGGGGCACGATAGAGAACTTTGGTGAGCCGGCGCGGATTTAGTTTGCCGTTAACCGTCCTTATTTGATAGAGGGATTGTGCCTTGGAACAAAGGGCACCCCGGTTGATAGGGTGGTCAGGATAGCCTTCAATGCTGATAAGATTACTGCCTTCAGCGGCTATTAGTATGCCACAGCCACCAGCACAGTAAGCACAAATAGAGACGGTCTCACCAATCTTCTTCTTGAGTGGTATAGACTTGGGAGGTCCAGCTAGGGCTACATCACTATTAATTAATTTGAGTAAGAAAACGCCACCTACACCCGCTCCCGAAGCTTTAAGGAAATCTCTTCGGCTTAGCTCCATAGTATCTCCTTTCGTTCTTTCCGAAGCAAACCCAACCACTATCAAAAAGATAGCTACTGGGAATACATAGTTGTACCTATAAAAGTAGCAGACAACACCTCTCTTCGTAATAGGGAAAAGTCCTTTTCTTTTGGTATAAAATTCCCAATTTTGATGGGACAAATTACCATAGAATAGAAAAAGCCTCTACCCGAGGGTAGAGGCTTTTTGTTCTCTGTATTATCCAAATCAACATTGGCTAAGAGTCATCATCTGTCAGGCCTATTTTGATGGCATACTTAATAAGTTGAGCCAGATTCTCAAGACTGAGCTTCTCCATAATATTCTTCCTGTAGTTGACAACCGTTTTTGCCGTCAAATAGAGCCGCTCAGCAATTTGATGACTAGAGTATCCCTCAGCCAATAGCTTTAGTATCTCCTTTTCTCTATCTGTTAGGCGCTCATAGGGTTCTGTTTCGCGTTCAGACCGAATTAGCTGGACATAGTCCTTGGTAACCCCTTTAGCTATAGAGGGGTGCAAAAACACATCGCCACTGTATACTGCTCGAATCGCCACGGCTAGCTCGGCGGATACTGCTTTTTTGGGTACATAGCCTAATGCCCCTGCTTCTAGAAGGGAACGAGCATAACTCAGATTATCATATCGAGATAGAACAACAATCTTTGTTACCGGTTTTTCCTTAAGAATCTGGCGGGTAGCTTCTATCCCTCCCATAGAAGGCATACTTATATCCATAACTATAATATCAGGCTCTAATTCACGGGACTTTTGGATAGCCTCTCTGCCATCACCTGCCTCACCAACCACCTCAATATCTTCGTAGAGTTGAAGGAGAGAGCGAATCCCCTCTCTCACCAGAACATGGTCATCCACCAATAGCACTCTGATGCTTCTCATCTTTGAGCCTCCTCTTCATCTAAAGGAACTACAGCTTTGAGACGCGTGCCAACCCCTGGCTTGGAAATAATGCTCAAACTGCCGCCGACAAGGCTAATTCTTTCTCTCATACCCAACAGCCCTAGACCGCGCTTGGGACTGTGAGAGTTTACTGTCTGGCTCAGCTCAAACCCGCAGCCATCATCTTCGATCCGTGCTACTAACTGGTTTGTTTTGAATTGTAGTTGTATCATTGTACTCTTGGCACGTCCATGTTTGACGATATTGGTAATAGCCTCCTGCGCGACACGAAAGAGGGCAACTTCCCTTTCCCCTGACAGCCTCCTTTCCTTGCCAGTGACCCCTAAGCTTAGCTCTATGCCGGCTGTTTTCAAGCGTGTCTGGGCATAGAATTTTATCGCTTCGACCAGTCCCAGATCATCGAGAAGGGCGGGGCGGAGATCAAAAATGAGCTTGTCCACCTCCTCATCAGCCTGCTGGCACAAACTTAAGCATTGGGCTAGTTGAGCTTTGCTCTCCTCCACATTGGAAATTGGTAGCATAGCTAGCCTCTCTAGGTTGAGCCTTAAGGCAGTGAGAACCTGACCGGTTTCGTCATGCAATTCTCGGGCGATTCTCTTGCGTTCTTCTTCTTGAGCAGTAATGACCTGGTGCAACAGCTCCCCTCGCAAGTCTCGGGTAAGTTGTACCTCCTCATACAGTTTGCACCTTTCTACAGCTACTGCTATCTGGCTACCAATGGCATCAAGCAACTGAATACGCTGCTGGTCAACAGGCTGTTTGGTAGTAGCAACTCCAGCTACCCCCAGTATAACCCCCTTTGACTTTAGTGGGGTGATGGCAAATTGCCACAGAGGTTGCTCATGTCCGTTTGTGCCTTGGCTAGGCACCACGGAATAGCTTGCCCACGTTGCTGTCTGCTCGTATGAACCCGGGCTAGATACAGCTTCTATGAGCTTATCGAGTGCCTCGGCTGGCAATCCACGCGTGGCTCGTGCTGCTGGTATTTTGCTGACGTCATCTGATAACTGCACCCAGCTTACCTGTGCTTCTAGAGCATCGAGCATCGTCTCAGCAACAGCCTGGAGTGTCACCTTTAAATCGAGCGATTGGTTTATGGCGTGAGAGATAGAATTCAGAGCGAGTAACTCACGAGTTGCTCTTAAGATTTCCTTTTGCAACTTCTTGCTCTCGCTGACATCCCTCGCTAGCTCGATTACCTCGATAACACGGCCATTGCTATCCCAAATGGGAGACGCCATTATCTCGAACCATCTTTCATAGCTCTCATCTACCTGGCTTTCCCAACGGGTATGAACCACGCGAATAGATTGCCCCGTTTGCAATACTTGGTTAAGAGGACACTCACACCATGGCGAGCGGCATGGTTCTTCACTACCACGGCTAACTTGAAAGCAAGGCTGTCCCATAACCTCTGCTGCTGGTCTGCCGAGCCGTTTTAGCACGGCATTGTTTGCCTGCCTAACCCGGAAGTCAGGGCCAATGATCATTACCTCATCTTCAAAGCCATCTATCATGGTTTGCAAGCAATCAATAGGCCTTTCCGCAGTAACACCGGACCTCCCTGCACTATCCTCTCTGCCCCCAGGCACCCGGCGTTCGCTACGTGAGCGCATCGCTTTCAGCCAATCTTCGAGTATGAGCTTGGCTTGTTCCAAGATGGCGGTAGTTAAGGTAAATAATAGTGCTTGTACACGCCGAAAAAGTCTCACTGGCTCCCCCTTTCACTGCGAGGTTGCCCTCTACAGTGGTACCTCCACAGTTACAGTGGCCCCTTTACCTAGCTTGGAATCAATGGTTAAGGTCCCTCCCAACAATTGAGTTCGCTCTTGCATTCCGGTCAAACCAAGCTTTCCAGTTCTAGCCAAATCATCTACTCTTGCCGGCATCTCAAATCCCTTGCCATTGTCACTTACTATCACTTTAGTATTATGATCCGCGAATTCCACCCTGACACAGACCCTATTAGCCTCAGAATGCTTCCGCACGTTGGTCAATGCCTCTTGAATAATGCGAAACAGCATCAAATCTGCCTCAGGTGGAAGCTTACGTTGGTTGCCAACCACTTCAACGTCGGCAATTATGTTGTAATTCTTGATCAGGTCGGAGGCAAGCCACTTCACTGCTGGTAGTAACCCCAGGTCATCCAGTATGGAAGGCCGAAGTTGCTGACTAAAGTGCCGTACTCCTTGAAGAATACTTCTCACCTGTTTTTTGATGTCCTGTATGGAGAGCTTGGTATTGCCAGAGGCTAGATCGTCCAAGTTGCGGGAGACGACGACCAGGGCTTGAGACGTCTCATCGTGTAACTCCCGAGCAATGCGCTTGCGCTCTGCCTCCTGAGCCTGACCCACCTGTTGCAGATAGAATCTCAAGTTGTCCTGAATCCTTTTCTCCTCTGTGACATCACGAGCTATGTGCTGGAAGGCCCAAGGCTGACCATCCTTGGTTATCAGGCTAGTCCCCATCTGAACTATGACCACACTCCCGTCCTCCTTGACCAATTCTTGCTCAAGGGTCTCAGCGTGTTCCCCTCTTAGCACCTTATCATGCGCCTCTTTATCAACCTTGGTCATACTGTGCGAGGGCACAAGCATAGACACATTGGCACCGATGAGGTCATCTCGCTTGTACCCGGTAAGTCTCTCTAAAGCACTATTGAGGGCAAGGATTTTACCAGACAGGTCATGAACCCATATAGCGTCACTGGCATTCTCAAACAGTTCGCGGTAGTTTCTCTCAGAAACACGCAGTGCTTCAGCCACTAAGCGTTCTCTGTCATAGAGTCGTGCGTTCTCAATAGCCATGCTTATCTGGTCGCTGGTCGCACGCAGCAAGTCCACCTCATCTGACGGAAAGTGATGTGCTGAGTGACTACCGACACCTAGTGTTCCCACCATCTCACCCTTGGCTATCAAGGGAACAATGAGCACACTTTGCAAGCCAATCCCTATCAGTAGTGTTGACCTAAACAGGGAGTCAGCGGATGTGCTCTCAATAGTCATGGGCTGCCTTGACTCCGCCACCACACCATCAAAACCTTCACCCAGCCCAAGAGCTTCTGGCACTACCGCCTCGGACAGACCACTCGAAACGGCGAGCCTCAGCTTCTTTTGCTCTTCATCCCAAAGGTAGAGCCAAGCAGCCTCAGTCTCCATTAACTGTCGTACCTTATCGATAGCAGCACTCAAAACTCGGCCTACTTGTAGGGATTGACTAACGATGCTAGAGATGGCATAAAGCATCCCCAGCCTCTTAATCTGCAAGTTGAGCATGCTCTGACTTGTTTCCAGCTCAGAAAGTCGCCGCCGCCCCTTTTGCAAAGCATCGAGCAAAGCGACTAGAAGGACACCAGTGAAGATGACCCCACCGGTTTCAAACAGTGCCTCCCGTGGTTCAGGTGAGATGAGGAAGACTCGGGGGAGCATTGCGGCGGCTGCCAGTACCAGTATGCTTAACCCGCCTCCAGTGCCAAGCATTGCTGCCCCGTAGGCTATCGGCATCAGGAAAAGGATTCGCTCAAAAGTCTGCCGGGTCAGGCCTAATCCCAAGATAGAGCTTATCCGCTCCAGAATCCACACATTAGTAAAAGCCTCATGATAGTGGATGACCACTAAAAGCGCCACCATAACCGCCACTACCCATAGATGGGGGTTGCGTAGCGCTCTTGCCATCAAATGGATTGTCTTCTGTGGTGCTTCCTTAGCCATTGTCAAGCGTGGCTATACCTTGCTCTAGGATAATTCCTCAAAGGATAGCCACCCCCTTTTTACAGCTTGGAACACGGCCTCCGTGCGCGAGCCGACGCTAAGCTTATTGAAGATACTGCTCAAATGACCCTGAACCGTCCGCATACTGATAAACAGCTTGCTAGCAATGTCACTATTACTCATGCCTCTGGCCGCCAGCTTTAATACCTCCATCTCCCGTTCAGTCAGCTCAACCGTCGGCTTTTCCTCACCAACCTTAGTCGCTGGAGATGTTAAGCGGCTGATAACCTTGCGTGCTATGGCTGGATGCAGTACCGACTCACCGGTATGCACTGCCCTAACTGCCCTAACTACCTCTTGGCTATCTACGTCCTTGAGTAGGTAGCCGGCAGCTCCGGCTTCCAGAAGCGCAAAGATATACTCGTCATCATCATAGGCAGTAAGTATTAGTACCGCGGTGGACGGGTGACGGGGCTTAATCTGCCTGGTAACTTCAACACCGTTGAGTTTGGGCATGGCTATATCGATTATAGCCACATCTGGATTCAACTGATCAACAATTTTTACTGCTTCCTCCCCATCCCCAGCTTCCCCCACAACCTCCAGATCCTTTTCCCTCTCTAGTAGACTCCGGGTGCCCTGCCTTACTACGGCATGGTCGTCAGCAATAACGATTCTAATCTTGCCCATAGCTTTCTCTCTTTCAGTTAAATTGTAACCCAGACAAGAAGATACTTCAACACTAGGTAAAAATGCTTGTTTAGAGGTAGGCATAAATGCGTATTTTCGTTGGTTTGAAGGGGATAAATCTGCCAGGTCAAAGCCAAAATTATCAGGACTTAAATGCACCCCCAAACAGGATTAATAGCGGATACGCTCTCTCCAGATTACCTGTTATCATGAAAGTGGAGTTGAGGAGAGGAAGAAGAGATAGAAAGGAGGAGACACAATGAAAGGGACAAAGCAAATTACAAGGGGTATCGGAAAGGTCGTCTTAGCACTGCTTAGC
>Ga0315280_10006944_pt1 | contig 15432 bp, 17 predicted proteins | sample YL17G06_40_MG_FD_203697 | JGI IMG/M metagenome (GOLD analysis project Ga0315280, IMG submission 203697) | Sediment microbial communities from Yellowstone Lake, YNP, Wyoming, USA - YL17G06_40 | ecosystem: Environmental > Aquatic > Freshwater > Lake > Sediment | place: USA: Wyoming | collected... | reverse complement strand
GAGCTTATCGCCGGGGAGAAGTCGCTCAACCGCCGCATCACGGTCATGGAATTGAACCGCCCGGGACTGGCCTTAAGCGGCTTTCTGGATCATTTCCGGCCGGAGCGCGTTCAGATCATAGGCTTCGGCGAGCACGCTTATTGCATGAAGGCCCCGCGCCGCAGTCTTACCCCGGCTTTGGAGTCCATGCTCAAGCCGCGTGAGCTGCCCTGCCTGGTCATAACCAATAACCTCAAGACCCCCGGGGTCCTGGCCGCCGTCTGCCGCAAGAACGGCGTGCCGCTGCTGCGCTCGAGCCTAGACACGGCCACCTTCGTGGGCGAGTTGAGCGACGTCTTGGAAGAAAAGCTCGCGCCGTCCACCACGGTGCACGGGGTCCTGGTGGACATATACGGTCTGGGCGTGCTCATCCAGGGCGAGCCCGGCATCGGCAAGTCGGAGTGCGCCCTCGAGCTGCTGAAACGCGGCCACATTCTCGTGGCGGACGACGCGGTGGAGATACAGCACCGCTGCGGAGCCGTTCTGCACGGCATCTGCCCGGAGCCCCTGAAGCACTACCTGGAGGTGCGCGGGTTGGGCATCATCGACGTCAAGCTCCTCTTCGGCATCGGTTCGATCCTGGACCACACCCGCATCGAGCTCTCCATATGCCTGGAGCCCTGGAACGCGCAGACTCATTACGACCGCACCGGCCTCGACGCCAGGAAAACGACGATTTTGGGCGTGGAGATACCCCAGATACGCATCCCGGTGAGCCCGGGCCGCAACCTCGCCGTCATCATCGAAGTCGCGGCCTTGAACCAGCGCCTGCGCAGTCAGGGTTACTTCGCGGCCGAGACCTTCAACCAGAGGCTCATAGCGAGGATGCGTACTCGATGACCCCGAGTCCGACGGAAAACCGCAAGGTTTACATCATTACCGGCATATCGGGGGCCGGCAAGAGCCAGGCCCTCAAATGCTTCGAGGACTTCGGCTTTTTCTGTATCGATAACCTGCCCATCGCGCTCATGGACCATTTCGCGGACCTCCTGGTGAGTTCGCCTCAATTGAACCGCGTGGCCTTGGGCATGGACATCCGGGAGGGAAAGTTCGTGGCCGGGCTGCCCGGCATCTTGAAGCGTCTTAAGGCCCGGGGAGTGGACCATCGCATCCTGTTTTTGGACGCCTCCGACACCGTCGTCATTCAGCGCTTCTCGGAAACCCGCCACCGGCACCCCCTGGGCAAGAAGGTGGACCAAGCCATCCGCGAAGAGCGGCAGCGCCTGGTGCCCATCAAGGAAATCGCGGACAAGGTCATCGACACTACCACCATGACCTTGGGGGAGCTCAAGGAGCGACTCTCCGAAACCCTGGAGCTCACGCGCGCCCGGGAAATGGCATTGAACGTCGTCTCATTCGGCTACAAGTATGGCCTGCCCATGGACGCCGACATCGTCATAGACGTACGGTTCCTGCCGAACCCCAACTATGTCCCCGCGTTGCGGCGGTTGACCGGCCTGCATTCTGGGGTGCGGAAATACATCCTCAGCCAGCCCATCGCCCGGAGATTTCTGGACGACTATTTCAAGCTCATCAACGCCCTCTTGCCCCACTACGTGCGGGAGGGGAAGTCCTACCTCACCATCGCGGTGGGGTGCACCGGGGGCCGGCACCGCAGCGTGTTCGTGACGCGACATCTGGCCCAGAAGCTGCGCTCCAGTGGTCACTGCATCCAGGAGTTTCACCGCGACATAAGCCATTGATAAACTTCATCATCGTCACGCACGGTGAGTTCGGGGCCTATCTGACGGAGGCGGCGGAATCCATCGTGGGCCGCCAGGAAGAGGGGGTGCGGGTGGTGGCCATTTCCCCCCGGGTGTCCGTTTCAGAAATCCGCGAGCGCATCCGGCGCGCCATTGCGGAGTTAAGCTCCGTTGGCGGCCTTATTCTCTTTACGGACATGCCCGAGGGCACGCCCAGCAACCTGGCTTTCCCGCTGGTCAAGGACGTTCCCAACGCCGAGATGGTCACGGGGCTCAACCTCTGCATGCTGGTGTCGGCATTCAGTCATCGTACGGACTACGCCCTGCCGGACCTGGTGAGGAAGGTCATCGCGGACGGCCAGAAATCGGTCTGCGACGTCCGCCGCAGGTTCCTGGACCGGACGGCGGGCAAGGGCCCGCAGTCGCTGGAGGGCGGCCGTCCTCCGCTCCCGGAAGGGGCGGCGGGCAAGGCCCCGCCGCCCTCCGGGATTAGCGCATGCAGATAGCCCTGGTGCGCATAGACGACCGGCTGATCCACGGACAGGTAGTCGTCGGCTGGATTCCGCAACTTCAGGTGGAGGCTGTGGTCGTGGCCGCAGATGCTGCCGACGCAACCCATACCGCGCTGATGCAGATGGCCATGCCGGAGGGGGTCGAGCTTATGGTCCTCTCCGTCGGGGAGGCCGCGCGGCGGCTCCAAGACGACGACCAACGCCGGGTCCTGGTGCTCACCCCCGGCCCCCGGGAGGTGCTGCGGCTCCTGGAGCACGGAGTCCGGTTCGACTCGGTCAACGTGGGCGGGCTGCATTACACGGCGGGCCGGGTGCAGCTGGGCAAGGCCATCTTCCTGAGCCCGGAGGATCGTGACGCCCTGCGAGCCATCTCCCGGCGGAGGGTCGCGTTGGAAGGCCGGGCCCTGCCCGGGGATGCGGCCATAGATGTGCTGGAGATAATCGGGGGAGAGATATGAGCTGGACGGCGGGGTGGCTGGCCGGCATGGCGGCCGCGGCCCTGGTCGCGGTCTTGGAACTCGATGTCGTCCAGTTCGGGCAATTCATGATTTCGCGCCCGCTGGTCTTGGGGCCGCTGTTGGGACTGCTCTTCGGACTGCCCCAAACGGGGCTGGCGCTGGGAGCGTGCTGCGAGCTCTTTAGTCTTGACGACCTGCCCGTGGGCGGCAGCCTACCCTTGAACGCCACGGTCGCGGTCTCGGCCGCGCTGCTGCTGAACTGCGGGCCGCGCGCGGTGCCGCCGGAAGTGGCCCTGCCCGCGGGCTTGACCGCGGGCTGGCTGCACCAGAAGATAGAGACGGCCCTGCGCTACCGTCGCCGGGCCTTATGCGGCTGCGCCGAGGAGAGCCTTCTCCGGGGGTGCGAGCCGCGGCTGGGCCGCCTGGTGGGGCAGGCCATCTGTGAGCAGGCCGCAATGACCTTTACGGTCTTGCTGGCTTGCGTGCTCGTTGTCGGCCCGGCCCTGCACTGGCTGTGGCCTCACGCCCCGCACAACGCGGTCGAGGCGCTCAGGTTCGCTTGGGCGCTGGCCCCCTGGCTGGGGCTGGGAGTGCTCCTGCACGCGCTGAAGGTAACGCCATGAGCGCCATGAGCGCGCGGATGCAGAAGGAGCTTTTCGCGCGCAGCCTGCTCCTGCAGTCATGTTGGAGCTTCGAGCGAATGCAGGGTCTGGGTTTCGCCTATTGTCTGGAGCCCTGGATCGAACGTTGCTGGAGCGGCCAGAACGGCGCCCACCGCGAGGCGCAGCTGCGGCACCAGGAGTACTTCAACACGCAACCTTACATGGCCTCCCTGGTCGTCGGGATGGTCTGCGCGCTCGAGGAGGATGCATCCTCCTCTTCCGCCGAGGAGCGGCCGGCCAAGGTGGCGCGCCTGATGACCTTAAAGACCGCGGCGGCGTCGGCCCTGGCCGGCCTGGGCGACGCCTTGTTTTGGGGGACGCTGCGGCCGTTCTGCGCGGCCCTGGCTCTGGCGGGTGCGCTGGTCTTATGGCCCCGGAGCCCATGGGCGGCTGCATGGGCCGCGGGGGCGTACCTCTTGGCCTACAACGGACCGGCGGTGACCCTGCGCTGGCGTTTTCTGCGGCTCGGCTATGAATGGAAGGACCAGATCGCCGTGCGCTTCCAGGAATGGCCCGGACGGCGGCTCATCAAGGGTCTGCGGGTCGGGGGTCTGGCTCTCGCCCTGGCGGCCTCGGTGCTGATGCTGCGGACCGTGCCCGAGAGGCAGAGGATGCTGGGCGCCCTGGCCCTGGCCGCCGCCGTGGGATTGCAGATGACGCGGGTCTCCGCCTACCGGCTCTATACGGCGGCGGGGCTGACAGGACTGGCCGCGTCCCTGGCGGGGTGGCTGTGATCAAGAAGGTCCTTAAGGTGACGCCCAGGCTCGGGTTGCACGCGAAGCCGGCCGGGATGTTCGTGCGCGAGGCCGGGCGGTTCAAAAGCGAAATTATGGTCAGCAAGGACGGGGCCGAGGTCAACGGCAAGAGCGTCATGCAACTCATGCTCCTGGCCGCGGAGCACGGCAGCCGGGTCACGCTGCGCATCAGCGGTCCGGACGAGATGGAGGCCCTCGCGGCCATCGAAAAACTCTTTGCCAGGAAGTTCGACGAGGAATGATCATAATAAAGGGCATCGCAGCCAGCCCCGGGATCGCCATCGGCAAGGCCTACGTGCTTGAGGATGAGGAAATAGTGGTCACCCGCGTGGACATCCCACGCGACAGGCTGCACGCCGAGGTCCAGCGCTTCAAGGCGGCCCAGAAGGCCACGCACCGGGATCTCGACGCGGCCGAGGCCAAGGTGCTCAAGCTCCTGGGCCGCAAGCACGCCAAGCTCATCGACGCGCACCGTCTCATCCTGCGCGACACTCTTATCACGCACGACGTTCCCAAGCGCATCCTCAGCGAGGGCGTCAACGCGGAGTTCGCCTTGTCCGAGGCCCTGGAGGCGGTCAACCAGCAGTTCGAGAAGCTCAAGGACGAGTTTTTCCGGGAGCGGCGGCACGACCTCTTCGACGTGGGCAAGCGTCTCTTGGCGCATCTCCTGCGGCACGCGCGCCGCAGCCTCGCGGATGTCAAAGAGCCCTGCATCCTCATCTCGCGCAACCTTCTGCCTTCGGACACCATCAACCTGCAGGAAAGCTGCATCCTCGGCTTCGCCACGGATCTGGGCGGCAAGACCAGCCACACGGCCATACTCGCCCAAAGTCTGGAGATACCGGCCGTGGTGGGCCTTTCGGACGTCAGCCGCCGGGTCAAGACCGGCGATACCGTGGTCCTGGACGGCGAGCAGGGTCTGGTCATCATCGCACCCACGCCCGAGGCCGTGGCCAAGTATGAGAAGTTCCAGCAGCAGGAGATCGAGGCGGAGCGGGCTCTCGAGGCCTTGCGGGGCCTGCCCGCGGTAACCCAGGACGACAAGCGTTTCCGGCTCGAGGTCAACCTCGACACGCCGGAGGAGATGAAGAGCCTCCTGGCCCTGCAGGCGGACGGCATCGGGCTTTTCCGCACCGAGTACCTCTATCTCAACCGCACCACCGCTCCCACTGAGGAGGAGCAGGCCAAGGCCTATGTCTCAGTGGTGAAGGCCATGGCCCCGCGCCCGGTGGTCATCCGCACCGCGGACGTCGGCGGCGACCGCCTGAGCCAGATGGGCATCGAAGGGCCCAAGAACGAGGTCAACCCCTTCATGGGGCTGCGCGGGGTGCGCCTCTTCCTGCGCCATCTGGACCTTTTCAAGACCCAACTGCGGGCCATCCTGCGGGCCACGGTCAAGGGCAGCGTCAAGATCATGATTCCCATGGTCTCCTCCGTGGCCGAGGTCCAGGCCGTGCGCCGTCTGCTGGCCCAGGCCACGAGCGAACTCCAGGCCGAAGGCGTGAAGGTGCCCGAAGGCGTGGAACTGGGCATCATGGTGGAAATCCCCGCTGCGGCGGTGATGCTCGACGCTTTCGTCCCGCACATCGATTTCGTCTCGGTCGGGACCAACGACCTCATTCAATACACCCTGGCCGTGGACCGCGTCAACGAGAACGTGGCGCATCTCTACGACCCCTTCCATCCCGCGATAATCCGGCTCATCCAACATGTGGTGGCTACAGCGCACAAGGCCGGCAAGTGGGTCAGTGTCTGCGGGGAGATGACCTCCGACCCCCACGCGGTACCCCTCCTGGTGGGCATGGACTGCGACTGTCTCTCCGTCTCGCCGCGCATGTTCCTGCGCATAAAGCAGACGGTGCGCCGCCTGCACTACGCGACCATGGCCAAACTCGTGGGCAAGGCCGCGATCTGTTCCGATTCAGACGATATCCGCCGCCTCATGCGCGAACAGGGGCTATGACCAGCGCGTCGCCGGCCGTGGGGAGGGACGGTATGACCGGTCCGGGGCGCATCCGCAACTTTGCCATCATCGCCCACATCGACCACGGCAAATCCACCCTGGCCGACCGGCTTCTGGAGGATACGGGCACCATAGCGGCGCGGGAGATGCAGGCCCAGGTCATGGATTCCATGGAGCTTGAGCGCGAGAGGGGCATCACCATCAAGGCCAAGGCCGTGCGCATGCGGCACCGGGCGGCTGACGGGGTCGAGTATATTCTCAACCTTATCGACACGCCCGGCCACGTCGATTTCTCCTACGAGGTGTCCCGCGCCCTGGCCGCCTGCGAGGGGGCACTCCTCGTGGTCGACGCGACCCAGGGAGTCGAAGCCCAGACCCTGGCCAACGCCACCATGGCCCAAGGGCTCTCCCTCCAGTTGGTGCCCATCATCAACAAGTTGGACCTGCCCGCCGCGGACGTGGACGGGGTAAGCGAGCAGATATTCGACGTTTTGAAAATCGCGGCCGCCCCCATCGCCATCTCGGCCAAGCAGGGCTTAGGCACGCAGGAAGTGCTCGATGCCATCGTCCGGGACATCCCGGCGCCGCGGGGCCGGACCGAGGCGCCGCTCTCCGCCCTCATCTTCGACTCGACCTTCAGCGCGTACCGCGGGGTCATACTCCTGGTGCGCGTGGTGGACGGGACCATGGCGCCGGGCATGAAGCTGAGCTTCTTTTCCACGAAGCACGAGGTGACCGTGGAGGAGGTCGGCTATCTCACCCCAAAAATGGCCGCGGCCGAGAGGCTTTCGGCCGGCGAGGTGGGCTACGGCATCTGCGGCATCAAGGACATCCACCAAGTGCGCGTGGGAGACACGCTCATGGAGGCGGCCCGGCCGCTCACGGCGCCCTTGCCGGGCTACAAAGAAGCCAAGCCCGTGGTCTTCGCGGGCGTCTTTCCGGTCAATCCGGCGGACTACCCGGACCTGGCCGCGGCCCTGGAAAAGCTCAACCTCGAGGACAGCTCCTTCAACTATCAGCCGGAGAGCTCCCAGGCCCTGGGTTTCGGTTTCCGGCTGGGGTTCCTGGGGCTCCTGCATATGGACATAGTCAAGGAGCGCCTGGAGCGCGAATTCGACCTGAGCCTCATCGTGACCAGCCCCAACGTAGTCTACCGCGTACGCCCCCGCAAGGGGGATTGGCAGGTCATCGACAACCCGGCCAAGTTCCCGTCCCACGGAGATATCCAGACCGTTGAGGAGCCCTTCGTCCTGATTACGATCGTCCTGCCGGTCGAGCACCAGGAGGGGGTATTGAACCTGCTCAAGGAGCGGCGGGGCGAGTACGCGGGCATCGAGTACATCGCCGCCAATAGGATGCTGATCCGCTACCACCTGCCCCTCTGCGAGATGGTGGTCAACTTCTACGACCGTTTGAAGTCGGTCTCCAAGGGCTACGCCTCCCTGGATTACGCGGATGCGGGCTACCGGGCCTCGGACATGGTGCGCCTGGAGATACTCATCCATGGCGACTCCGTGGACGCTTTGAGCTCGATCGTGCATCGAGCCAAGGCCCACGACGTGGGCCGCCTCCTGTGCGCCAAGCTCAAGGAGCTCATCCACCGGCAGAACTTCGAGGTGGCCATACAAGCCCGCATCGACGGCCGCATCATCGCCCGGGAGACGCTCTCGGCCAAGCGCAAGGACGTGCTGGCCAAGTGTTACGGCGGCGACATCACCCGCAAGCGCAAACTTCTGTCCAAGCAGAAGGAGGGAAAGAAGCGGTCCAAGCAGTTCGGCGCGGTCGAACTGCCGCAGGACGCCTTCCTGGCGGTCCTGAAGCTCGACGAAGACAAACCTTAAAAGGATGATGGAATCATGGAAGAGAGACTAATAGCCGTGGGTTTGGCCATGCTCGCCTACGCTTGGATCAGCCGCCAATGGAGCAAATCCGGCGCCGTGGACACGCCCGTCAAAATGGGCCTCTGGCACGGCGTCTTCTGCGCGCTCTCGGCTTTCGCCGTGGTCTGGATCGTGATGATGTCATTGGACAGCCGGGCCAGGTTCGTCTCCGTCGCCGCGCACGCGATCTCGACCACGGAGCTGTATCCGAGCCTTGCGGCCGCGATCATCGCCGGAATGGTGGGCTTCTGGCGCGGGTTCGCGCGCGGCGCGGAGCCCGCGCAGCGGCGCTACTACCTGGCCGAGGACCTGGAGTGGGCCGAGACGGTGTGCTCGGCCATGCTTCTGGCCGGAGTGATCATGTATTTCGTGATCCAGGCCTTCAAGATACCCTCCGGCTCCATGCGCAGCACCCTCCTGGAGGGAGACCACCTCTTCGTCAACAAGTTCATCTACGGCCTGCGCGTGCCCTTCGCGGGCAAGCGCGTCTTCGCCCTACGCCAGGTACAGCGGAGAGACGTCATCGTGTTCCGCTTCCCGTCCGACGATCCGCGCGATCCCCACTGCGGCTCCATCCAGTACGGAAAGGATTTTATCAAGCGGGTCATCGGCGTGCCGGGCGACACGGTCCGGGTCAGCGCCGGCCGGGTCTTCATCAACGACCAGGATCTCAAGGACGAGCCCTATGCCCAGTGGACGGACGGGCCGCAGCGCCAACCCGAGTCGGTCAAGGCCCGGGATATCCCGCCGCAGCGCTACCAGGGGCTGTGGCAAAGCCATTTCCTGGACCGGGAGCTCCAGGACGTCGAGAGGGACTACTTCGGTCCGGTGACGGTGCCGCCGCGCGCCTATTTCGTGATGGGCGACAACCGCGACCACTCCTGCGACTCCCGCTACTGGGGTCCGGTGGAGGAGAAGTACCTCAAGGGCCGCGCCTGGTTCCTCTACTGGCCGCCCTCCCGCATGAAGACGGTGCAGTGACGGAGTTCCTATGATCAAATTGACGATGATGGTCCTGCTGGCGAATCCTTCCTGGGCCGCCCCGGCTAAGGCGCCGGCGCCGCCCCAGGTGATGGTGGCGACTTATTCCGGCATCATCAACCCCGCGGCCGCCGAATACCTGCAGGCCGCCGTGGCCGAGGCCGCCCGGCAGCGCTGCGCGGCCTTGGTCATCGAGTTGGACACGCCCGGAGGTTTGGACCTCGCCATGCGCGAGATAGTGAAAGCCATACTGGCCGCCACGGTCCCGGTCATCGTTTATGTGGCGCCGGCCGGCGCCCGCGCCGCCTCGGCCGGGGTCTTCATCACCATGGCCGCGCACGTGGCGGCCATGACGCCCGGCACCAACATCGGCGCGGCGCACCCGGTGCAACTCGGGGGCCTGCCCGGCACGGGCAAAGAGAAGGAGAAGACGGATTCGGTCATGGAGGGCAAGGTCACCAACGACGCCGTGGCCTACCTGCAGGCCATCTCCGCGCGCCGGGGCCGCAACGCGGCGTGGGCCTTCGCGGGGGTCGCGCAGAGCACTTCGATCGTATCCGCCGAGGCTGTGCGCGAGAATGTGGTGGACCTGGAGGCGGAGAGCCTCCAGGATCTGCTCGTGGCGGTGGACGGCAGGGTGCTGCCCGACTTCAAGGACCGTCCGCTGCGCACCAAGGGCGCGCAGATCGTGCGCTTCGCGATGACGGGACGGCAGAAGCTCCTGGCTGCGGTCTCGGACCCCAACATCGCCATGATACTCATGACCCTGGGCGTATCCGGCCTCTTGATCGAGCTCTACAGCCCGGGCCTGATTTTGCCCGGCATAGTGGGCGTGATCTCGCTCATCATGGCCTTCTATTCTTTCCAGACCCTCTCGGCCAGCTTTGCGGGGGTGCTGCTCATCCTGGTCGGTTTCCTGCTCTACGTTCTGGAACTCAAGTTCCACAGCTACGGCCTCTTGGCCTTGAGCGCTACCGCCGCCGTCCTTTTCGGCACGCTCATGCTCTTCCGCAACAGCGGAGGGGGCTTGAGCGTTTCCTGGAGCGTGATCTTGAGCACCCTGGGCACGCTCGTCTTGCTGGTCGCGGCCCTGGTGGCCATAGCGGCCCGGGCCTTCCGGCGGCGCTCCAAGACCGGCGCGGAGGGGTTGATCGGCCGGGTCGCCGTGGTCGATACCGACCTTGCGCCGCGCGGCAAGGTGACGCTGGGCGGAGAGCTTTGGCGCGCCGAGTCGTTGGAGGGGGATATCCCGGCGGGTACCGAGGTGCGCGTGGAAGGGGCCGAGGGCCTCACTCTTAAGGTCAGGCCCAAGGGGCCGTAGGCGGTAAGCGCCTTACAACGCGGGCCGGGTCCGGAATGACGCCCTCAAATAGGCGGCCCTGCGGCGCACCGCGGCCAGGTCCACCCCCGGGAGCCTGACCGCTGTCACCGTGGTCTGCAGTCCCGCTGCAGCGCAGCCCCGGATGAACTCAAGCGCGCTCTCAAACCCCCGCACGCGGAACGGTGGCAATGGCGAGTGGATGCGGACCCACTGCTCCGGGTCAGCGGTGTTGAGGCTCACGGCCACGGCGTCCAGGGCCCCCTTAAGCTCCGGCACGATGTCCCGGCCCCAGATGAGGTTGCCCAGGCCTACTGTGTTTAGCCGCAGGCTCGTTCCCGGATGCCGGCTGCGGACCGTACGGCTGATCTCAAGCATGTCCGGGAGGCGGTAGGTGCTCTCCCCGTAACCGCAGAACACGACTTCGGAGAAGTTTCGGCGCCGCGCCACGGCGGCGAAGGCCGCGAGGACCGCCGCCGCTGGCGGTTCGCCTCCCGCGAGGCGGAAGTTCCAGCGCTCGAACCGCCATTTCAGGATGCGCTTGATGCAGAACCGGCAAACCGTGGGGCAACGGTTGGTGATGTTTAGGTATATCCCTTTCTTTAAGGGGTAGGCGATGGTCGCCGGTTTCACGGGAGCCGCTCGAAGCGCACGGGCAGGGCGCTGCGCGCGATCGCGCGCAGCGCATAAGGTGCGGTCGCGCCCTCGGGAGGCGTGCGGCCGGCGATAGGCGATATCTCCCGGTAGCGCACCACCACGGCCGTCGGGAGGACCGTCACCGCGGGTTCGATCTCCACACGGAAGCCGCCGCTGGTGCGAAGGCCGAGGAACACGGCCGCGACCTGCCGACGGGAGAAGTCGACCGCCGGCAGGGGGTCTCGGGAGATGCCGCTCCAGGTCCGGGCCCAGGTCCGGGCATCGGAGATGGTAAGCGTCCCCAGCTGGGTCCCGCCGTAGAGACCGGACCAGTACTCGGGAGCGGACGATTGGGCGGTCGCCTCGGGCGGTTCCTGAGTCGGCGGATTTTGGGCCGGCTCAACTGCCCCGCCGCCCGTCTCCGGCTCGGCCAGCAGCGGCACGATCCTGCCCGCGAGCGGGACGGTCGGCTTCTTGTCGGTTTCGACGCCCCGCCGCATTCGTACGAGCTGGCGGATTGCGGCCTCGGCCTGGGCGCGGGTCTCGGGCGAGCCCAGGCGGGGCCCCAGGAAGCCGGCGGAGGGTTCTTCTTCGCGTTCCCCGCGCGTCACGATACCCTGGATGCCGAGTTGCGAGCTCTCCCGTTGGAGCAGGGCGTGGAGCTGGTCGTTGGTGTAGGTCGGACTCTGCAGACCCCCATCCGGGGGGCCGCCCCTCACGAGTCCGGCCGGAGGCGGGGGCATAGCCGTCCCGGCGGAGTCGCCCATGCGGATGGTGATGCCGTTGCGGTAGGCCCGCAGGAACACGAAGCCCAGAGCCGCGGCCAGGACGAAGCTCAACCCGGCCACAACGGAGAGGAGAGTCTTTTTCATCCTTTGCTTGGGCGCCGGGCGGAGCGCGCGGTTCCTCTTACTTCTTGACGCCGAATTTCCGGCGCAGCATGCGCGCCACCGGAGGCGTGACGAAGGCGTCCACTGCGGCCCCGCGCTGGCAGACCTCCTTGACCAGGGAGGAGGCGAAGTATGTGTATTGCTCGTCCGGCATCAGGAAAACGGTCTCGACCTCCTGGTACATGCGGCGGTTGAAGGAGGCGAGCTGGAACTCGTAATCCATGTCCGAGATGACGCGCAGGCCGCGGATGAGGATGCGCGCCTTTTGGGCCTTGAGGTAGTCGACCAGCAGTCCCGAGAAGGCGTCCACTTCGGCGTTGGGCAGGCCGCGCAGAGAGGTTTTCACCATCCGGATGCGCTCCGCCACGCTGAAGGTGTGCTTCTTGCCCGGGTTGTTGGAGACGGCCACGATGACGCGGTCGAAGATGCGGCAGGTGCGCTGGATGATATCGAGGTGGCCCTTGGTCAAGGGGTCGAAACTGCCGGGATATACAGCAAGTTGGGGCATGAACCCAATGTACCAATTGTCCTCCGGACATGCAAATGCAAGCCGAGATTGCTAAACTGGTGCGCGGATATGGAACCGATCATACGAGCGCGGGGCCTGGTGAAGCGTTACGGGACCTTCACGGCCGTGGCCGGCCTCGATTTCGAAGTCGGCCAGGGGGAGTGCTTCGGGCTTCTGGGCCCCAACGGCGCGGGCAAGACCACCACGGTCCACATGCTCTGCTGTGTTTTGCCCATCACCGAGGGCGACGTCCGGGTCGCGGGCTTGAGCGCGCGCGAGTTTCCGCGCCGCATCAAGGCCATGCTGGGCGTCTGCCCGCAGGAGAGCAACCTGGACACGGATTTCAGCGTGGTCCACAACCTTGTGGCCTATGCCCGCTATTTCGACCTCCCCCCGGCCGAGGCGCGCCGCCGCGCCGAGGCCCTGGTGGACCGATTCCGCCTGCGCGACAAGGCCGCTGTCTGCGTGGATGACCTCTCCGGGGGCTTGAAAAAGCGCCTCCTGGTGGCGCGCACCCTCGTCAACGACCCGTCCACCGTACTGCTTGACGAGCCCACCACGGGCCTCGACCCCCAGTCCAAGCACCAGATCTGGGATGAGATCCGGGCCATGAAGATCGCGGGAACGACCGTGATCCTGACCACGCACTACATGGAGGAGGCCGAACTCCTCTGCGACCGCCTCATCATCGTAGACCAGGGCCGCATCATCGAGAGCGGCGCGCCCCGCGCCCTCATCGCCAAACACCTGGGCGGGCAAGGGACGCTCGAGGACGTGTTCCTCAAGCTCACCGGGCGGCAACTGCGGGAATGAGCCTCCTGAGGAACGTCAGCTATCGGGTCCAGCACGTCTGGCGCCGCAACCTGGAAGTGAGCCTTTTCAGCTGGAAGACCACGGTCCTGCCGCCGCTCTTGGAGCCCATGCTCTACATCTTCGCCTTCGGCGTGGGCTTGGGAGCCTACGTGGCTAAGGTGAGCTTCCAAGGGCGGCTTACGGACTACCTGACTTTTATGGCGCCGGGCATGATTGCGGTGGGGGTCCTGTTCCATTCCATCTTCGAGTGCATGTACGGCTCCTTCGTGCGCATGCGCTATCAGAGGACCTTCGACGCCATGCTGGCCACCCCGCTCCTGATCGAGGACATACTGGCCGGCGAGATCCTCTGGGGCGCGACCAAGGGGCTTTTCGCCGGACTCGCGGTCTTGGTCGTGATCGCGGCTTGGGGCCTGGCCGCGTTCCCGGAAAGCCTCCTGGTCCTGCCGGTCGCGGCGCTCTCGGGGCTGCTCTTCGCCGGATTCGGCCTGCTCTTCGCCGCGGTTTCGCCCTATATCGAGAACCTCAACCTCCCCACCTTCCTCTTCATCAACCCCATGTTTCTTTTCAGCGGCACGTTCTTCCCGTTGGACGGCCTGCCCCGGTGGCTCCGGGCCGTGGCCTGGACCCTGCCCCTGACGCACACGGTGGAGATCATGCGCGCCGCCACTTTCGGCGCCCTGGCCGCCCGGCTCTGGGCCAGCTTCGCCTATCTCGCGGTCCTGACGCCGCTCGTCTGCTACGCGGCCATCCTGCTCATGAAGAGGAGGCTCATCAAGTGACGGGTCGGCGCTACGGCTGGGTGCGGCGCCCCGGCGCGAAGGTCCTGCGGGAGATCGCGGGTCTCTACCGGGCCGCGGGCTGGTGGGAACCGGGCGACACCCTGGGGCGGATCGGCCGCATGGTGTCCGGCAGCCACTGTTTCCTGGTCGCGCGCGAGGACGGGCGAACCGTGGCCATGGGCCGAGCCGTCAGCGACCGCAGCAACGATGCCTACATCCAGGATGTTTTCGTCCTGCCGGCCCATCGGGGCCGGGACATCGGGGCCGCGGTCGTACGGCGGCTGGCGCGCCGGCTGCGGGCCGACGGCCTGGGCTGGGTCGGCCTCATCGCGGCGGAAGGGACCTGGCCCTTCTATGCGCGGCTCGGCTTTCGGAGAATGCCGCGGCACGAGCCCATGCTGTTGGGAGGCGTTCTCCTCTCCCGGAGGGGGCGGCGCTAGCGGGCCGAGGATAATGGAGTTTGAGCTGCTGCAGCCGGAGCATTACGGAAGGCTCAAGCCCTTCTTCGCCGGGCAGAGGCATCCTCTTTCCGCCTATTCGCTGGCTTCCCTCGTGGTCTGGAGCCAGTGCATCTTCGACACCCTCTTCGCCGAAGCGGGCGATGCGGTTCTCTTCGCGGAGCGCCGCATGGACGACCCGAACGCCAAGCACCTGCTGCTGCCGGTGTGCCCCGCGGGCTTGAAACCGCCGGATTGGCTGGGCGACCAAGCGGCCGCGGCCGGGTTCCGCGAGTACCATTTCGCGCCCCAGGCCTATCTGGAAAGCTTCGGTCTCTCCGAGGTGGAAAAGCGCTTTGCTGTCTCGGAGCAGAAGGACTACGAGGACTACGTGTACCGGGCCTGCGACCTGGCCGGTCTCCAGGGTCGGGACTATGCCAAGAAGAGGAACCTGATCCGCCAATTCGAGCGGGAGTACCTGGAGGCGGGCCGGGTGGAGGTGCGCGCCATCACTACGGCTAATGCCGGAGAGTGCCTGGCCGCCCTGGAGGGCTGGCGCGCGGAGCGCCGGGGCCAGGACTGGACCGATGTCCTGGAATGCGAAAGGCGGGCCGTCACTTCGGCCCTGCGGGGCTTCGCCGCGCTGGACCTCCAGGGCCTGATGGTCGCGATCGACGCTAGGGTCCGGGGCTTCGGCATCGGTTCCCGGCTCAATGAGGATACCTGGGTCCTAAATTTCGAAAAGGCCTCGGACCAGGTCAAGGGCCTCTACCAGTTCCTCGACAGGGAGTGCGCAAGGAGCCTTTTTCCCGGCCTGACCTTCCTCAATAAAGAGAGCGACCTGGGCGACCCGGGCCTAGCCCGGGCCAAGCAGTCCTACCACCCTGCTTTCCGGGTCAAGTCTTACAGACTCGAACTGCGCTAAAACGAGACCTTAGGATGCGCGCCCCGTGTCAACTCATTGAAAAACATTGGTGAAGCCGTCATCGGCCGGTCTTTTCTCTTTTTGATGTTATGAAAGCGCTGCGCCCCCAAAGCTGAATTGGTAGTCTGGCTACCAGGCAACAACACTCAGCAAAGGAGGCGCAGACAAGA
>Ga0315280_10006943_pt1 | contig 15432 bp, 14 predicted proteins | sample YL17G06_40_MG_FD_203697 | JGI IMG/M metagenome (GOLD analysis project Ga0315280, IMG submission 203697) | Sediment microbial communities from Yellowstone Lake, YNP, Wyoming, USA - YL17G06_40 | ecosystem: Environmental > Aquatic > Freshwater > Lake > Sediment | place: USA: Wyoming | collected... | reverse complement strand
GACACTAATGTCACCTTGATGTTCATCGAATCTGTAGACCCTCCATAAGCTAAACTCATAATCCCTGCCACAGCTACTAAACCCAAAAGTAGTCCTATAAGCCTCTTCATCTAAATCACCCCCTTTCACTTCGTTTCAGTCGGTGACCTGCCTGCTCACCGACTCACCCCCTCACCCCTCCCTCTCCCCATAGGGGAGAGGATTTAAGGGTCGTAACGCGGAGCTTCGCTCCGCTACTCCTTTCCAGGATTGGAGTAGCGAAGCAGGGCTTCGCAATTATGACGCGGAGCTTCGCTCCACTATTCCATCCATGGGAACAGCGACCTTCCTTTTTAGGTAAGATACCTGTGCTCAAAAGGTCGATTTCCTTCCCATTCTGGCATATACCCTCCAGCTTCAGCCAACACAAATCTTTCACCACCTCCTTATCCGTTATGGATTGATTATTACAAGCACCTCAGAATATAGTCCGGAGATTATTTTTTGATTCAAGACATATGTGTAAATTATGAAGTCATATTTCTGATTGCGATACTTGTCTTCTTTGGGAAATTGTAGATAAATCTTCTTTTTCTTTATTGAGTTCCCTTTTACTTCAAATACGGGCTCATCAATTATTAAGAAGGAGGGGTCGGGACAATCCTGATACCCTGGTGCAAGCTTCATTAGCGACTGCCTAACCGGAATGACTTCCATTTTATAGCTGAATGTCTCATCATTAGGATTTATCAACCTGAAGTCTTTACCAGTCAACTCTGCTATGTCGTACTTTTTCCCTACCTCAATTCCACTCACTGTTACTTGATAGGGAACAACGCTGAACATCAGGTTTGCCTTAATTTCCTCTGCTTCCTCATCAGAAATTCCCGCTTTTACTGGCGCAATAGTGAAACAGACAAAACCCTTTACTCCAGGAAAGAGATTTCCCCCTTCAAGAATTTTCACCACGTGTGACCAGATGTAGAACTGATACCTCTTGTTTACATACTTGTCATCGTTAGGGACGGAGATATTAAAATCGGCTACTGCAATCTGTCCAGGTTCAAGCCTAAACTCACTTTTCTCCAATTTTACCCAAGAAATGTCGGGAATTGCTTCATAACCATTCCTCAACTGATAGGTATCAGGATAACCTACCTCTATTTCTAGGTCCACTGTCTTATCTGTGGTGTTGACTACTTTAAGGGGTTGAGAAGTTAAATTAAAAATACTGTAGGTCTTCCCGATTCTTAAGTTTTCTAAGCCTAACATTCCAAAGTTACTCCTCAATCCTACCCCTTTAGCCAAGCCGGTAAACATAAAAAAGACAACTAGTGAAATTAGAAACCTTTTCATGGCGATTTAGGTACCTCCTTTTTCTTGATTTTGAAGTTTTTTATCCATCTTTCTATTTCTTCTCTGTATTCTGAATTGGGGTGCAGTTTGATAACAGTCTCGAGCTCTAATATCGCCTTATCATACTGACCTTCTAACATTCCCAGACCTAGACCGAGGTTAAAGTGCGCATCTGCATAATCTGGCCTTATGCGGACAGCTTCATTAAATTCAGCCATCGCTAAACGGTTTTGACCCACCCTTCCATAAGCGGAACCCAAATTATTGTGAGCTTCCGCATAGTCTGGCTTATATTGGATAGCTTTCTTAAAAGACCATATTGCATCATCAATTGAGTTTTTTCTGAAATATATTGAGCCTAAATTGTTGAATGCCTCAGCAAAATCCGGTTTAATCTCTAATGCTTTTTTGCATTCTTTAATAGCCTCCTCAAACTCTGATAGGTAATTGTAAGCAACGGCGATATCATTGTGTGCCTCTGCATATCGGGAAATTATGAACGAAGCGCGCGGACTCTTAAAAGAAGCGTTATAAGCTCTTTCATCTCCAATTTCATAGAGCTTGAAGAAGTCTTTGCTCTTTATTTCTTGGAGATAATTTTCTCTGCTTACTGGCAGATTATATATAGCTCCTCTTTTTACTCTTTTAACCAGACCTTGAGGAGTATGATTGAACGGGAAAACGCCAGGCAAAAAGTATGGATTAAGAACATAAATAGGATAAGTATCTATGTTGTACTTGATTATGTCCATAACAAATGTTTCTCCAAAATTCTTTTCTCCTGGAGGAACTATTTCTGGCCACTTCTTCTTAATCTCCTGGCAATCGCTCCACACTGGTCTATGAGTGGGAATAAGCCTAACATCTTCTCTCAATCCTTCAACATAGCGAAGGTAACAAAGGGTAAATAGCGCGGTATCATCACTAACAATGAAGATGGCATTTGGCTCAAGTGTTCTCAATAAGTCTTGACCGTAGTGATATGTGTAGTAGTTGCAGTTTTCATTGAGCCGGGAATAGTTGGCTCTCAAAAGATTAAATGGTAAAATTATAAATATTCCTCCTACAAAATAGACCAGATACTTTACTCTTAACCTGTAGAGAACACTTTTTGTGCAAACTCCTATCCAGATGGAAAAAATCAACCACGGCAAAATATAAAATTTCTCCAGAACATATCGTCTCATCAAGCAATCTTTAGGAACATTGGATAAGAGGACAAAGCCTATTCCGGAAAATAGAAACATTAACAAGAGAAACCAAGATAATGGCACCCTCTTTCTTGAGTATTCTAAACAGCCCAATAGACCAACGGCGAACCCGAGAAAGCCAAAATTCTTAACCAGGGAGCGTAAGAAATCGAAAATCTGGAAAATAGATAAGCCTATAGAAAATGAGGAGACCGATTCGAGCCTACTTAAAGTAAATGTTCCATATTCCGAGCGCAAGAATACTTTAATAAAGTTCTTCAAATTTTCCGGATTTCCAGAATCTATAACAGGATTCTGTAACGAGCGTAATGGCAGATATATGTAGACAGAAAGACCTATAAGGAAAAAGACCGACATTGTTAAATATTGGCTCGTTGACATAATCTTTACTGTCTCAGAAGCACTTTTTCCAGCACGCACCGCTCTCCAGATGAAATACAAGAATGCCGGAAGGCACAAAATTATAGAGTGGTGATTACCCAGACTCAGCCCAAAAAGGAAAGCAAAAAGATTTAGATAGATAGCTGGTTTTACAACTGAGTTTTGCACTGGGTTTTTGGCTCTAAAAGTTGCTATCTTTTCGTGCCAGATAATTAGCACATAGACCATTAGTGCAGCGAGAAAGACATTAAGTGTAAGTACTTCAGCTACCAATGCATATCTCCAGAACACGGGTGAGAAAGCTAACATAAGTGCCGCCACTATTGCCGGCAATAAATTCAGGAGTTGTGCCATAGATTTCTGATTTATAGTCTCGCTCGTATCTGAAGCTTGCAGTTTCCAAACTATTAAAAATACCAGCATAACCGTAAGTGCAGCAAAAAAAGCAGACATAAGGTTCACGCGATAAGCAATGTTTCCAAAAGGTAAGAAAGTAAATAACTTACCCAGTAAGACATAGAGTGGGTAGCCCGGAGCATGTGGTATCCCTAAAACATATGCAGCAGAAATCAATTCACCACTATCAAAAGGACCTACTGTAGGACAGAGGGTCCGGATATAAATCAAAAGGGAAAATACGAAAAGGATAGCGGCTAATACCCATTGTGATTTCTGAGCCAGGCGATAAGTTTTTGTTACGAGTCTTTCACTCATTTTTGTCTCCTTTTTTAATGACTAAATATTTCTTTATTCCTAGGTAATCAGGATTTATCTCCCATACCCTTTTCCACTCACGCAAAGCCTTTTCTTTGTTTCCCATTTTGAGGTAGATGGAACCAAGGGTTGTGCGCATTGCAAGGTCCTCAGGCAAAATATCTAACGCTTTATTGAGATAGAAACAAGTCTTGTCCAGTTCGTTCCTACAAAAATAGACCTTCCCCATATCCTCCAATCCTGAGACAAAATAAGGGAATATTTTTAGTGCTTTTTCTATTTCATTAAGTGCCAACTCAGTACTGGGTTCACCTAAGATTTGGGTTTTCCACATATAACCAATTCCCAAATTCCGATATGCAAAGGCGTCGAGTGGGAAAATTCTAATATTCTCTTTAAATTGGTCTATTGCCTGTTCTATGCATTCTTTTTTTTCTTCCTTTGAATTAGTCACTTCTGCTTTTTCTTTATATGCATTCCCCAGATTAACTCGGTATAGCTCTATCCAGGGATTCAATCGGATTGCTTTGTTCAAACAATAAATAGCCTTATCCCATGATTTTCCTCCTGTATAATCCCGACCTCTTTTGGCATAAATGTCGGCAATAAAAGGTTTCAAAATCAGAAAAGAAAAGGAAAGATATATGATTGCCATTATCCCGAAGGTTAACAAGTTATTTCGAGGGTGACTTGAAGTATAGACTGGTTCGATAAATTCTCCTTCAGGAGTAATATCAGGTTTTTCTTCTTCGGTATCTTTCGCTATCTTCCCAGCTATACCCATGAATAGCCAGAACATAATTGAAGTCGTCACAACACTAAAATGGAATTGACTGTAAACCATCAACCCCACACTGGATGACAATATCCCTACCAGAAAAACTCGCGTATCTTCTTCCCCTTTTCTAATCAACCGTATGAGCAATTTAAAAAATGCAATTATTAGCCAGGCATAAACCATAAGTCCAATTATGCCCATAGTCGCTCCTACTTGAAGGAATTCGTTATGGGCGTACGATTGAAGCATGTCTCTTCCTGCTGAGCGAACGAACTTCGGAGTAATATACCGGGGATAAATAGTTCCAAAATTATCCAGACCCCAACCAAATAAAGGTCTTTTCTTCATCATGCTTAAACTAATTTTCCAAGTTTCAATTCTCGCCGATATGTTGGGCTCTCGTAAATTCGTTATGGAGATAGCTCTTCCTACTACATCCTCCGTCTCCCCCTGCCTCGATTCAGAGACAGGCGATTTTATCTTCCATTGATGCCCAAATACGATAGGAAATACCACACAAGCCACTGAAGCCAGAATTAGCCATTTTCTGCTCTTCTTTATGGAATCCCTCCCGATAAAAGAAGCCCACACAACCAGACAGGCCAGAAGACCCAGCCAAGCCCCTCGGGAGAGTGTATAGACAAGACAACTGACTAATAAACCAATCAGTAGAACCAAAAGTGGTTTCGAAAGAAGCCTACGACTATTTCTATAATAGTGTGTTGACACTATGACACATAGCCCAAGAGGAATAACCATTATCAAATACCCACCGAGAAAGTTAGAATTTCCCAGTGTCGACCAGACCCTCGCACTGGAAGAGCCGCCAGCCCAATCCAAAAATTCAAGACCTAACCTTTGACATATGCCATAAATAGCAACGGGGAAACTTCCTAATAACATTGCTTTGAGCAGTGTTCCTATTCGATTCTCAGCGAAATTATCAATTAGCAGGAAGTAGAGAAGGGTATAACCGATAACTGAAAATAATCCCCAGAAGTAAAATTTATAAACCCCCACTAAGCTAATTCGGACATCCGCAGAAATGAGAGTAGAAATGACACTCACTAACAGGAAAGCGACTACAGGAAGATTCAAAGGAGAACCTCTAAGCCAAGACGTTAGGGAATCAAACCCTTTCGACTGTTCCTTAAAATTTGGGTTTCCCCTCTCCATCCGTTTTACTAACCAGGCAATACTCATAGTTAAGATAACCATTCTGAATAGAGTTATTTTTGGTAATTCTATAACATCTTCCATTTTGAGGCTGATTAGAGGTGGTATTGCCACGGCCAGTATGAGTAAACCTACCCATATGACCTGGTCACAGACTTTGACAATTCTACTTTGCATTTTGTTTCCTCTGTAACAATTCTTCTATGTTCTTTCTCGCTTTTTCATAGTTGGGCCTAAGTGCCAGCGCTTTCTTGTATTCCTCAATCGCTTCTTTTATCAGACCTTGCTCTTCATACACCACTCCCAGATTGAGATGGAGCTGAGGAGTTTGTGGTGAAATTTTTAGTGCTTTTTGATAAGTAGCAATTGCTTCTTCATATTTCCCCAAATTGAGATAGGCAAGGCCCATGTTATTGTAGACTTCAACAAGTCCTGTATCCGCCGTTGATGCCTGTTTAAACTCCTTCAACGCTTTCTCATACCAACCTTTCGCCAGATATAGATTACCGAGATTATTATGAGCAACTGCGCAACGAGGATAAAGTTCAATTGCCCTCTCATATTCCTTTATCGCTCTCTCGGTCAGACCAATTGTGCTGAAAAAATCTCCTCTATACAAGGAGGAGAAATAGGTTCCTCCACCAGAGACCGTATAATCTCGCTGACCCATCTCAATAATCCTTTGGTTTCTCTGGAGATTCCTGAGAAATATTGCAGCCACATCGTCATAGTATATGAGCTTCCAGTCCTTATCATTATAGAGCCGACGAATCATATCAGCCACCGCTGGCAGGATATGACTTAGAATAACGCAATTGATGTCATAGTGATTTACTACCTGCTTCCATATTTCCTCATTTGACAATGCCATTTGATATAAAGCGTAATGCGTGGTGTCGTATACTTCCAACCGACCATCAATAAATACTTTTCGGGAGGGATAGAATCTCCAGATTAAATATCCTCCAGCACCTAAATTATTAAAGATAGGTCCCGAGATACCATTTTCCTCTACAAAATCACAAGCCCGTCGAGGATAGAACAGCTCATTAACTCCGAATCCCCAACTCGCGGGAACTCTCATTTTAAGGTAAAACTTATTTGAAGCAATATTCCAAATAGACCAACCCATAAACAGGATAAGGGCTATGGCAGTCCATCTTCTAAACTCAGACTGAAGTCTGCTACTCCTAAAATTAGTGCCTGGAAGTAATTTCAATTTAGCCCCCATTCCCAGTTTAAGAGAAGAAAGAGCCTCATTTAGATTGGCCACCATGAAAGGTAGAGCGGCCAAAACAAAGATGGCAACATTCCTCCTTGCCAAAAGCGACAGGTAAAGAAAAGCAGTATAGATCAAAACTCTCGAAAGGTCAGTTCTCTTTATGTTCAGAAGAAACGTAAGTAGTGAAAGGACCAATAAAATCTTGTAGTAGAAAATATTATAAGGGACTGGGTGAACACTAAAGGTTCTCTGAAATTCGATAATACTTTGAGCATAGATATTAGTAGAAGTCCCTATTCTCGTAAACAAGACAAATGGAAATAATACACCTTGGAGACCGTAAGGATTAATAAAGCAAGCCACTATCATCAATAGACCCACGAGCAATAACTTGCCGTATCGTTTCCCTCTAATCGTAAACTCATTATTCTGAAGAAAAGGAAATCCAACTTTCCCGCTAACCGCCTCGCCAAAAATGTAGGCAAAGACTATTCCTATACCCAAAATGAACAATCCATGCATATTTACCCATAAGACCTGGAGAACAGGTAAAATCCAGACATAATTTTTGTTCTCGTATTTGTACTTATGCAGTATGAACAGGTATATTGCTAAAAAAAGGAAGCTGAAAATCTCCGGTCGCTCGTGGAATCTCGAACTTGCCGCTACGACTCCAGGGATAAAACAAAGGACTGAAATCAAGAAGTTATTCTTTCTATAGCCTGTTTGGAAAAGAAAGATGAATGCAAATAAGAGAACCATTATTCTCAAAATTATGAGACCATTCACTCCCAAAATTTCATAAATTAAGAAAGCAAGAACCTGAAACAACCAGTGTAAATCAATCCATGGCCGACCTGCGGCAGTATAGGAGAAAATATCCACCTTGGGAATATGCTGGTTCTCAACTATATATTTCCCTGCTCTCAGGTGCCACCAGATGTCAACATCAGTCAAAATATGACAGGAGAAGGTAAATATAAGTGCGAATAGAAAAAATATAGTAATTTTTCTTATTACTTCTTCCGGACCTTTCTTTCTTATTCCTATTGTCATTATCTACCTCCTTTTTCAGTTCAGTTCTACGGCGTAGCCTTGTCAGCAGAAATCGTTACCGGTATAGTCTGCTGGTCCGTAGTGTTACTGTATAGTGGAGTGTGTAACCTTAGCCAGAAATGCCTATCAGTATTCGCAAATGGCGTCACATCCTTCCCGTTCTCCGAATTATCAATCGAAAATTGATAAGTAGTACACTCTTGCAAGGATTCAGTCAATATATCATCGTCTTTCCAGGAGATATCATCATTAGGCGGTTCGGAAGGATGGAATGCTGATTGGAGAACAAATTTATTATAGTCGGGAGAATTTGCTGGTGACCACTCGGCTGATGTAGAACATTCTATTGAGTATTTTTCTTTGACATTTCCGTCATTAGTTACAATTATATTAGCTGTGGAAACTGCGGCGGTGTCGCCCTGGAGAACTCCAAAATTGTAAGTATCCGTGCTAATAGAAATACTTAGGACGGGACAGACCCAGATGGTGGCGCCGTTGGAGAGACCTGACCAGTTGGGAACTTCATCCCGAGTCCAAATCTGGAAATACCAGGTGGTGTCGCCAGTGAGGCCAGTAATTTTACGAGAAACTTCACTGTAGGGAGCTACTCCTGAAGTGGGAATGGAGACCTCGTAGGTATCTTTGCTCCATTGTTTAGAATAAGTTGAATAGTCAATTCTATATTCGCTTCCAGAAGGAAGGGTATTGGTCCAGCCGTCATCTCCAGGAGTGCTCCAGGAAAGGGTTACATCGCCTTTCTCGGTATCGCATAATCCTGTTAAATTAGTTATTGCTCCTGGCGAGATAAAGTCACAGAAAGGATAGCCGGCTTCTAACCCAGTAACTCCTGCCGACAATGTAGTAATGCCGCCGGGCTCACCCAGTGAATAATAGAGTTCTTTGCCGGTATCCGTCATCGAACTTCCGGCAATGTCAAAGACTTCCATTATTATTTCTTTCGAGTCCGCTGACTTTACCGGGATAGAAATCGTCTCTGCTTTTAATTCCGCTGCAAAAAATAGCAGAAGAAAAAGAAGTGAAATCCTAATTTTTCTCACAATTTTATCCATTCCGAACACTCTGCATTAATATTCTGATAAATTAGCACCTTTTTGATGTTTTCTTTATCGTGGTCTATTTCTTATAACTCTTGCTCCTCATTTTATATCGGCTTCCTTCCTTAAATTATCAAGCCAGCCCGGCAAGACCTCCTGTACCTTACCTTTAAAAAGCAACCTTTTAATCCGTTTTCTCGTCTCTTTGTCATATTTTGCTTCCTTTTCCGGCTTTTTTTCTTCTACCTTAATAATATGAAAACCAGCAGCTGTCTTTATAACCGGACCTATTTGCCCTACTTCCATATCGAAAGCGACTTTTTCAATCTGTTCTGCCAACATACCCCGAGCAAAGAAACCCAAATCACCTCCCCTCTCACGGCTTGCGGCGTCCTGGGATTTAATAGCCGCCATCTTTGCAAAGTCGGCACCAGCGTTAAGTGCTATGAGAATATCGTTCGCCTCCCTTTCACTTAAAACAAAAATCTGTCTTATATGCACCTGCTCCGGCTCACCCAATTGGTCTTTGTTCTTCTCATAAAAACTCTTAATCTCATCGTCGCTTACTTGTATTTTATTTTCATCAGCAATCATCTTTTCAAGCAGTATTGATGTCTCAATCATTCGTTTTATCGTTGGGGATAAACTGTCTACTATCCCTAATTCCTCCGCCTCTTTTTTGATTTCATCCTCTGACACTTTAATTTTTCTTTTTTCCGCCTCCTTTAAAATTAAGACCTCGTTAATCAGGCGATTTAATATCTGCTGTGACTGCTGCGGGAACGATTCAATAATAGCTTGATATAAATCGTTCTGGGTTATCGGCTGTCCATCAACCGTAACAAGAACCCGCTCGCCCTCCAGCTGCGCATAAAGACAATTTAGTTGACCTGATAGAGTGAGTAGCACAAAGACAAAAAACAAAAGAACTTCCAGCCTGCGCAACGCTACAACTACGCCACTGTTAAATCCCTTAACTCCCCCACTTTTAGATTTTTTTACCATACACCCTCCTTTCTGAATTTCAAATTAGCCCATCGCTAATAGTGGTTTCGACTTCTAAAATCAAACTATCAACCAATTTAATTTCCTCGCCTGAAATAATCTTTTCTAATTCCTGTTGGGTTTCTTCTATCGTCATATTTCCTCCTTAAAATATCCATATTTGCGGATATACCGAAGCGTAACAATCATAATAAACCCATTCAACACTCTTGCAAACTTTTTGAGTTGGCTTGTTTGAATTAAATGAATATCCAACAGTAACCAGAAATAATAGAATTATGAATATAAAAATCAAGTTTTTCACATAATCCTCTATGGCAATTGAAAAGTCAAAATTACATCCAATCCTTGGGCTACTGGTCCCGTCGCCACCGCATCAACATCAACTCTTAATTGGTCTGCTGTAACCACATCATCTTTTGTTGTATCAATTACAGGCGGGGTTGCAGCGGTATATGAAGTCTTCTCATTGAGGTCTATGGTAATTTTGGTTGTGAGCATATCAACACCATCAGTGGCATTGGCTATTTGAATTGTTGTAAGAGACCCAGCACCACCCGCAGTATAAATCGCCGCATCAGCATCAACCAGATTGTAGCCATTCAATTCTGTTGGAACTGTAAAGTATGCCTTGCCATCTTCAATCGTCAAAATAGTTGTCTCAGCAATACATTTGATGTAAACCACTCTTGGGCTAATTTGACCACTAACTTTGACATTGCCTGTAACAGTTAACCCATTCCCAATGCTTACACCACCATTGGCAAGGTTTATCCTAAATGGTCGCAAGGTATTCCAAGTGCCATATGGGTCCGCAGATGCTGTTAGAAGTATATAGTAATCACTCCCATCAACTCTATGGATAACACCATAATTGCCATAAATATATCTTGCCTGTCCAGCACTTGCTCCTAATATTGAAATCGTTCCATCGCTAAATTGTCCAACACCGGCAACATCTAATGTATAAGCAGGCGTTTTAGTCCCTATTCCCACTCTGCCTAAATAACCGCCAGCCGCTCCGACATAGATTAAAGGCGTGGAAGCATCAGCGGTGGAACCAATGTTCAATCCATTGGCGACCTGAGTAATATATGTTGCACAATTCCCCATATGACCGAGGTATAATCCAGAATAGTTGCTTGCCGTCTGGTTGGTGTTTATTGAAAGCAGGTAATTGGACGTATCACCATCTAAATAAACCGCTCCCATAGTGAAAGACTTGAACTGTCCCGTTACGCCAATCTTCCCCGCCGTCGCTCCATCCAGATAGGCAGTGGAGTTGAGAGTGACTGTTGAAATATACGCATATGGCCAATAGTTTCCTGAACTACCTATTGAACCATAAGAAATTTGGTCATAAGCGGTATTGTCTGAATTTTCAAAAAGTGCCGCAAGACCATAATTGAAATAAGCATTACCACCAGTTGCTTTTAAACCTAAATTGTTCGTTCCCCATTCTTGAATGGCAACATTAGAATCATTAAGATAAAGCGCTCCCCCACCTACCGTTACTACTCCTGCCGTCGCACCACTCAAATAGGCAGTGGAGTTGAGGGTGATTGTTGAAACATAGACATTAGGCCAATAGTATGAACCGCTACCTAAGGTTAGAAGATAACCTAAACCTCCATCATAGGTGATGACAGCCTTATTGGTGGTGTCAATCTGAAGGCAGGCTTTGGTGGCTAAATACCAACTATGGGCGGCAGCCGATGTTGTATATTGGTAAGCAGACCCCGCTGCGTTCAGAATCTGGAAACTATCATTGTGGGCTTGAAGGATAGTTCGACTGGTATTCTGGTCATAGAGTAAACCTGGATTAGTCACTCCTTCACCTTTCCACGCACCAATATGATATTGAGCAATTACATTTCTCCAACGATTAGTGAATCCACAATCATAAGAAGTAGCTGCTGCAGGAACAATTGAACCAACCGTATTTAACTGACCCGTCCCCAAACTCAACCCCGCAAAAGTCGGACTCGCCCCGGTGTGAATATCCTGTGGAGTAGAAAGCGTAACCGTGGTCGCTCCAGTACTAACAGTAATCTGATTAGCTGTTCCCATTAAAGCTCTCTCTGCAGTTAAATAGTCATCGTTGCCAATAGTAACATAAGCCGAACTTATGGGAGCGCTACCAGCATTAACAACCCAACTTAAATTCCCTACTGTAGTTGAGGCTAAAATATAATTGTTTGCGACAGGTAAAGAAGTAGGTAATGTGTAATTTATATTTCCCGTCTGGTCGCCGCCTTGAAGGCCAGTATAATAGCTTGGACTCGTTCCTGTTTCTAAAATACTGACTTTGCCCTCTACTACCACATTGGTGGAAATGGTTACTGCTTCCCCGGTTGTGGAAATCTCCCCATTAATAAAAAGTGTAGTTCCTGATTGTAATGTGCTATTCACATTACTTTGAAGGGCATTAAAAGCATAGCCCGCTGAAGAAGCGTAAATTGCATACGCTGAGGTATTTATCCTCTCCCGCGGTGAAAGTAAATTTCCAGCTACAGTGACTTCAAAGTAGGGTTCAATTTCCCGCCAGTTAACCCCTGTTGGCTCCAGAACATAGTTGAATAGGCCGTTTTGAAGATTGATAGTGACGGTATTTGATGTCCAGTATTCCGTGGTCCCGCCACTATTGACAATCCTGAAAACAAAATCCCTACTCCCTGTAACTGGAGTGCCATTTTCCATGTACCTCCCCTGATAGTTAATCCTCAGAGGAACTGCTGAAAATACTGAAACTGCTGAAATGCACACTACAACTACTACCAATAAACCTAAACTTTTTAATTTACGCATTTTTATTCCCTCCTTTTGCTGTTCCAAACTACGCAACCTGAAGGTTGCGGCTACCAGACTTTTTAATTTACCCATTTTTTCCTCCCTCTTTTTGCTTTTGCAATTATTTTTCATTCAATATCCTTCAATACAAGAAAATCCTGTTTTGATTCTATACTACATGGACTTTTGACGAAGAGACCATAAACACCATAGTTAGAAGAAAATAGTTCTGTTCCTACCATTAAGGCAGCATGGATTTTTTGATTTACTTCAGCAAAGTTATTTTCTTTCTGAGTTAGTGTTTCTAATTCCTGTTGGGCTTCTTCTATCGCCATATTCCCCCCTTAAAATATCCATATTTGTGGATAAACCGAAACATAACAATCATAATAAACCCATTCAGTCGAATCGTCCTGCCAAGTATCAAATGTGTGGCTGCTTTTATAAGCCTCTTGATTTGTGCCACCTGAATCATAATAACTTCTGAAAAAATCATATTGAGATTCGTGCACAAGCCAGTATATATTGTCACTTTGAACTACATTTCTGTCCTCGGCATAATCAGTCGCCTGGGAAACAGAGACACTGGTGCCAATATCGGTAGATTTTGCCAGAGGGATAATTCCAGCAACCAGAATTAAAGCAATAGACAGAGTTAAAATTTTCTTCATTTTTGGCTCTCCTTGGTCGGGCACCATTTATGGTGCCGTATTTTACAGCGCTTTTGCTCTATGGTCTTCAATAATTTTCTTGATTGTTTGTAAAGGTAGATGTCGCCTTTCAATGTTCTTAATCATCCGAATCTTACTCAAAGCATCTTCTTTGCTGTAAAGCCTTTGACCCCCGGCTGTGGTACCAGCTGGCTCTAATAGACCGATTTCTGTATAGTACCTTATAGTTGATGGTAATACACCCGCCAGCCTGGCGACCTCGCCAGTTTTGAGTAAATCCTTCGGCGGTGATTTCTTTCTAACCACTTTTACTTCACCCCCTCACCCCTCCCTCTCCCCCCCGTAGGGGAGAGGATTTAAGGATTAATTTTATTTTGTTTTAGTCATTTTGGCTAAATCTGCTTTGATTTGCTGTAAGGTTCTTCGTCTTTCCACTACTGGTTTTATTCTCTTTATGATGTTTACGGTCTCTTCCTTATCATAAAGTCTATAGCCTCCCTTTGTATGACTGGCTACTTTCAAAAGACCTATATCCGTATAGTATCTTACGGTTGACAAGGGGATACCTGCTACCCTGGCTATTTCACCAATTTTAAGCAAGTTCTTATCCGTTTTCTGCTGAGGCATATCTTCATCTCCTTACAAGTTTCAGTTGATGTGTAGCTCCTGCTGCACGGTTGAAACCGTGCCTACAAATACTGTGCAAAACCATTGTAGGCACAAATTTCCCGATTGAAAATCGGGATGCAAGGCTTGCGCTTTGCTGTTACTGATTACGCTTCTTTAACTCTTCTTTAATCTCAGCAAGTGTCCACTTCCGGCCATTAATGGTCTTGATGGTGTGAATTCTCTCCAGTGTGTCCTCTCTGTCATAAAGCCGATAACCACCCTGTGTGCTGGCGGCTACTCTCAACAGACCAATGTCGGTGTAATACCTCATGGTGGAAACCAACACTCCTGCCTCTTTCGCCATCTCCCCAATCCTGAGAAGACCATTAGCTAATCTCACGCTTCTGGTCATCTTTTTCACCTCCTCGTTTTCCCTCACCCCTACCCTCTCCCACGAGGGGAGAGGGCTTGAAATAAATTAAAGTGAACTGCTTACTTCTCACTGGGGGACAAAAAAAATCCGAGCTACCGAAAAAGCCAAGGTTTAAATTCCCTTGGCTATGCGAGCCTTCGGCAGCTCGGATCAATCATAGCCTGGGCCTGCCTCCGACAAATCCGGACCCCTATAGGAACTTTAGGAGGACCCAAACTATAAAATTCTCTTATATTAAACTTATGCCCAGTGCAAGGCACGAATGGGCATCTCCGAGAGGTCATATCTCTCTTTTCCCTTTGAAAAGGACTAAAGTCGGGATGCCATTTAGGGCACCTTAGGGCCTACGCGGATATAGGTCCTTTTCAGGCATAAGTATACCATAGGAAATCAATTTTGTCAAGCACTTTTTAAAGTAAGCAGTTTACTTTAACTTTTGCCAAAAAACCTACACTGTCATGCCTATTTTTGAAATAGCAATTCCCAGAGTCCTATTATCTCTTACCCTGAGAGCAAATTTTGGTATAAAAGTCCCTTCAGGCTTGATTGTAACTTTCAGGACCTCTTCTTTATCCCGGAACTTAAAGCACAATCTTTGCCACTTTCCTGGCGTAATGACGAATTCACCAATCTTTTTCCCGTTTATCCATACCGTTCCTTCTGTGGAGAAATGGGAGTAAGCCTCAATTTCTAAATTTTTCTCTTCTCCACCGGGAAGGGAATTTTTCAGGAAAACTATTCCATGGTTAGTGGTCCACCGAATATTTCTTTCTGGCCAGGTCTCTACATCATACCAGCCAAATCCAAGGTGTCTGGTATCATTTTCGCCCATCTTAACACTAAAATCTAAACTATCTTTATCTATTGTTGCTTGATACTTTACATCATAGTTTGGCATTGGCGCCTCTATTATTCTATCTATTCCTTCCAGAAAGGAAATAATTGGCTTATCTTTGATGAGTCTTTTCATCTGGATTTTTGCCCTTTTTATTAGAG